>SPJK01002901.1_pt1 | contig 82223 bp, 62 predicted proteins | sample 3741771 | NCBI WGS metagenome assembly SPJK01 (sample SAMN10925997, study PRJNA522277) | cold seep metagenome | isolation source: Elba SIP-enriched marine methane seep metagenome, extraction at timepoint T2 | place: Italy: coast of Elba, Mediterranean Sea
AACCTAAATGCCCGCAGCATGTGATGCTAGCCTTATAATCCAAATGATGCAGACCCAAACCCGCCCCGGGCAACCAACATTCAGGCGTTCTTGATTCAACACTATAGTTTTCGCCGGCGCGTTTCAGGCTGTGATGGGTTTTGTCGCGGCGGATTGTGCCCAGCGAAGGCGACCAGCGTCGTGACGATCTAGCAGCACATCCTGATGCGCGAATAAAAAGTCTGTAAAGCCCCCTTTCTATGTACCATTCTACGATAGAGATTAGATGCTTGGTGGGCGCATGTTCAGGAACTGATGCGGTCTTTATGTGATCGACCTTGAAACCGGTGACATCGTTCACTGGGCGCGGATATCAGGTGTGGTTAAAGAGTTGTATGAAGTGGCGTTTATGGGGGGCGTAAGAAACCCTGCCATGATCAGTTTTCATACCGATGAAATCCGGCGGATCATATCAATTGACCAGTGATGTGATTGCTCATGAAGCTGTGTCAGAGCTTATCGGCAAATCGCGAAAGCGCGCCGCGATCAGCGACAGTAATTCATCATCCATTGGGAACATCTCTTCATATTCTTTTTGTGCCTGGTCGCTCATATAGGGGCGCATCATAGAAAAAATCTGAATCATCAAGGCCACCAAATCGACTGGCTGCACCTCACCATAGGGGTCGCCATCGGCGATTTTCACATAGTTCAACCAATTGGTAATTATCAGCCAGATGTTGCGTGTCAGCGCATCGATGTAGGCGGGATGTGTGGCATCCGCCAGTGGGCCCCTTACATAGCTGGATCGAAAGGCGTGAGCGATTTTGCCCACCGTTCTGTTTTGGAAGGCACTGTAATCGCGGGCTATGCGTTCATCACGCATACAGATGGGCATAATTTCAGGAAAGAAGAATTGATATTCAAGGCAGGCAGACAGCATCATCTGAATGTCGTTGCCAATTCGTTCAACATCGCCCTCAAAGCCATCTTCGATATCCAGGATGGGGTCGACCTTCGCTTCCATTTCCTTGTAAAGCGCATAGATAATCTCGTTCTTTGTGCGGAAATGATAATGCAGATTACCGGTGCTGATGCCCATTTCATCTGCAACGCGGTTGGCGCTGATGACCTGTACCCCATAGGTGTTGAACAGCCGCTTGGCTGTTAACAAAATCAAGTCCCTTGTTTTGGGCTTAGGGGGTATTTGGCCTTTGGTTTTACTCATGCCTGACTCTATCATTTGCCGTGCATTAGACAAACATGTCTGTTTGATATTGTACGGCCATATCGGGTAGAAAAGATAACTACAACATGAGAATTTTTACGTGCCGGTAGAATTTTTAAGCTCCGAATGGTTTGATAGAGCCCACCAGATTATTGAGGAGCTTGGTGGCCTTGATCTGCCTTCTGAAGCTGAATCCGTTTTTGTTGACATCTTTGTTCCCGATGGACCTTCTGGCCCTATCGAGGTGCATTTGCGAGGGGGTGTGTTGTCATCCGGTTTCGCGCAGAATGCACCGACCAAACTGACAATGCCGTTCGCCCTGACCTATGCGATTTTTATCAAGACAGACAAACTCGCCGCTATGAAGGCGCTTGTCACAGGCAAGGTAAAAGTTGATGGGGAATTATCCCGGCTGATGAGCTTGGCACAAATAGGTGGCCCGTCGCCCTTGATTCAGACATTTCAGGAAAAGGTGGCAGGCTTCACCGCGCAGCCGAATGGCCGTAGAACAGGTGACAAGCAAGGCTGATCAATTGGGTGCTATCGGACAACATTGCGAAATTGTGCGGGTAGATAGTATGGATGCGCCACTGTTCGGTGGTACGCATATTGCAACCACGGGTCAGCCCAGAACGTGGCAAGCCCAGTTGAAAGTCTCTATGTAGGCGGCGCAGGTGCCTATTTCTCTTCCTTTGGCGGGTAGCCGAAATAGGATTTATAGGCCTGAGTGAAATTTGCTGGCTGCTGATAGCCGACCCGATAGGCAATTTGCGCAATTTGAATATCACCCGCCCGTAATAATTTCTGCGCCTCTTCCATGCGTAATTGCAGGGCGTAGGTCATAGGGCTTTGCCCATATTGCGCACGGTATCCTGCAGTTAGTTTGCGGCGGCTGACCCCCACGGCCTGCGCAATGTCGTCCAGATTTGGCGGGTTGCGATAATGTTCGCGCAAGATGGCGTGGGCTTGTTCAAACGGGCGCATGCTTTTTGAGACAAAGCTTTGTTTCGCGGCCAATGTCTCTGGCATTTGCAGCAGGGCAAAACAATCAATCAGGCACTCCATGACCTTGGCCAGAAGATAGCGATCGTGCAACTGCCCTTCATAGGTGCAATCAAGGGCATCATCCAATGCCCTCCCGATTTTGTCAGGCAGAACATAATGCAGGCTGACAGAATTTAGGTTTACGTGGTGTGCGGTGCGCGGCTTGAAAAACGTTGCCAGTTGTTGCGGTAACATATGTGGTTTGACGTTCAGCGCCTTTTCAATGGCTGACGGGCGCATATGAATCACGATCATTTGCAACACATCCCCGGCCTTTGCGGTTGAGGTGCTGGCAGTGCCTGCACGTGAAGCACTGATCATCAGCTCCGCGCCCTGCAGTAGTGTCATGTCACCGGACGCATCGCTGGTCGTGTACCGCCCACGTCGTCTGATTTGCACATGTAGAAAATCAGCGTCAAAGGCGATTTGTGTCTGCTGGTCATTTTGCAGGCGCGTATTGTAAATTTCACCAACGCCCAGGTCGGGAATGAGTAGTCGCGTCGCTAATTCATCTGGTGTGGGTTCATAACCGGTAACTTGCCTGATGGTACTGACGTAGCGGTCAAGTAGGGCTGGCCGTGAATGGCCAGCCTCAATCTCCTGAAACAGGTCGTTGATGGGTATGGTTTGACTTGAATTCGTTGTGCCTTGGTCTGTCATGCCATCATCTGTTTGTGATTAAATGGGAAATAGGCTGTGCCCGTTGGAATAAGTATATCGCCTGATGGGAGAATCAGGAATAGTGCTTTTGTGTCACTTTTGGCAGCAATAGGACAGTTTTGGCGCGGCGGCGGATTAATAAAATGATTTCACGTATGACATTGTTGATCTTTTGCTTACCAGCCATCCTGCAAAGTTTTATGCATGGCCCGGCGGGGGCTGTACTGCAGGGGGTTTATGCCAAGGAAGTGGGCTTGTCACTGACGGCCTTGGCCTCTGCCATTTTGATCAGTCGCGTGTTTGATGCCGTATCTGATCCGTTAATTGGTTATCTGTCTGACCGGACACAGGAAAAGTTTGGCACCCGCAAGCCATGGCTGATTGGCGGGATGGCCATTTCTGTCATCGCGGTTTGGCAACTTTACACTCCTGATGAAAACGCAACGGCGATGAGCTTTACCATCTGGTTCGTACTTGCCTATCTGGGCTGGACAATGGTTGAGATTCCGTATCGCAGTTGGGGGTTGGCCTTGTCCGGTGAATATGCGGAACGGACGCGTGTTATGACCTGGGTCGCCATGGGCACCGCGATTGGTGGCATGGCATTTTTTGTGATGCCGTTTATCCAGCAATCTTTAGGCCTGGTTGATACACCTGAAATTACCACGGTCACTTTGGCGGGGACTGCCATTGTGGTGGCGGTTGGCTTGCCGTTAACGGTGCTCCTGGCCTCATGGTTTGTGCCGAACGCTGTTGATGAAGGCAGGACAGGTGATTTGGCTGATAGTTTTGTGGGCCTGCTACGTTCAATCTTCATGAATGGGCCGCTGATCTATATCACCAGCCTATTCTTGATGATGGGTATTGCCGCCGGCATGGGCGGCGGTTTGATGTTCCTGTATGTCGATGTTTATTTAGGGTTGGGCGATCGGTTGGCGGGCCTCATGCTTATCGCGGGGCCAGTGTTGTTGATTGCCACACCATTTTGGGGCTGGGCTGCCAATCGGTTTGAAAAACACCGGGCATTGGCCATTGCCATTGCCCTACAGGGGATCAGTGCGCTGGCCTATGCCTTTATCCCCACGGGCGGGACAGGTTTTGCCGTTTTGTTGCCTGTGCTGTTGGTGGGGTTGGTGACGCAGGCCGCTGGCATTGTCGCGTTCCCTGCTATTATGGGCGATATCGCCGACTATGGTCGCTTGAAGTTTGGCCATGACCGTACCGGTGTTTACTTTGCCTTTTTTACCATGGCGCAAAAGGCTATCGGCGGTGTCGGTGTCGCTTTGGGGTTGACGGTTGCGGCCTATTTTGGTTTTGACGCCACCGTGGCTGAACAAAGCGAAAGTGGTGTGCTGGGGATGCAGGTGTCGATGGCTTATGCCCCGGCATTGGTTAGCCTTTTGACGGTACCGTTGATTTGGCTGTTTCCGATTAATCGGGCGCGGCAGGAAGAAATTCGCGCCACCTTAAAGGCGCGCGGCGAAATCACGGATTAACGCGGCAGTTCCCGCCGGGTCTTCGATCTGTAGGGAATGGCCGGTCGGCATTTCAGCAAAGCTGACAAGGTCGTTTGACGCTGCCATATCGGTCAGCGCCGCGTGCAACCCCTTATGATAGGCAGCCATTGTTTCAGCAATCCAAGGCAAATGAGCCGCCGCATTGTTTGTTTCCTGTCTAGTGGTTTTGACAATCAAAAGCGGTACCTGCGTTGCCTCATAGGCGGCTAAAAGATCATCGCTGTCCAATGTCGTTTGCATGGCATCATATGTTGTCGCGTCAGGGGCAAAATGCCAAAGCCTGTCTTCGCCCCTGTGCAACATACGTTGCAGCACAGCTGCATATAGCGCCGCATCATGTGCATCGGGAACCTGTTGCGTAATGCTGTCCAATATTTGCGTGCGCGTGTCATCATCAACGGGTTGATTGCCAGCGGCCACAGTTTCGCGGCTTAGTTTCGAAATCTCTTCAATACGTGTGCGAGCGATATCTGCACTCAGCCCTGCATATAAAGCTGGATTGCCGCTGCCGTGCCCATCAAGGTTGAGTGTCCCGATACAGCCATGGGCCTGCCCGATGGTGGCGCCGTAATGGGCAGCAGCCATGCCCCCCAATGAATGTCCGGCGACCAGATGGGGGCCAACTGCCAATTGATCGGCAAGGGCGGCAATGTCGCCGCAAATATCGTCCCACCCCCACGGGCCAGTACCCGAAAGGCCATGACCACGTAAATCCACTGCGATGACCTGAAATTGATCGGTCAGCAGGGGGGCCGCACGGTGCCAGTCTTCAAGATTGCGCACAGCGCCGTGAAGCAGAAAAAGCGCGGGTTGCCCGGCGCTGTCCGGTCCTGCGACATAGGTGCGGTAAGCGATTGGTAAGGTGCCGCTGCTATGGTCTTCGAACTGTGTCATACGGGAATAATCCCCTGTTTTCCGCGGATTCTTCAGTTTCCATTGTTATGCCACAGGCCTGATGGGGTGGAAATGCCGGAAATGCAGGTCAGCCCAAATCAGTAAATTTTTTGCCTGTTTGGAACACTGGTCATGCCGCTGTCATGGCAGGCTAACCGTTAGATTATATAGGAGCGACGCCTTATCATGTCCAACAAACGACGTTTACGCAGCCATATGGTGAGTGGGTCTTTTGTCATTGGGATGGCGATGACAGCGGTTTCGCTCCCCCCTGTTGCTTTTGCACAGGATAGTGCGCCGTCAACCGAGCCCGCGGCAATGCCTGAGCTGGCGACCGACCAGCGACCAGCAAACAAGAAAATCGACGAAGTGATTGTCACCGCGCAAAAGCGTGAACAAGCTTTGTTTGATGTCCCCTTGGCGGTAAGCGCCTTTAGCGGCCAGCAGCTTGAGGATATGGGCGCTGATAGTCTGACTGATATTGCGCTGTCTACGCCGGGTTTTTCGGTGACTGAATCTGGCCCCGGTGTGCAGACATTGCAAATTCGCGGTATCTCGCCCGCATTTGGGGAGGCGACAGTTGGCTATCTGCTCGACAATATTACCCTGACCTCATTTTCAAGCTCGCAACCTGATGCAGCTACATTTGATCTGGCGTCGGTTGAAATTTTGCGGGGGCCGCAAGGCACGCTGTATGGCGAAGGATCGATGGGCGGCACGGTTAAACTGCGAACCAACAAACCCCTGATGGGCCAGTGGGAGTTGATAGCACAAGGCGGCGGTTTCCATACAGAACTTGGTGACCCCAGCTATGAGGCGAATGCAGCGGTGAATGTGCCTGTTACCGAAAACAGCGCGGCGCGTATCGTGGTCGGCTATGCGGATATCGGCGGCTTCATCGATCAAAAAAAATTGGACCGGCCAAATGATAACTTCAATGAAAAACTGAATGGCCGTATTCGTTACCTTTGGGATGTTACAGAATCCATCGATGTGAACATTCTGGCCTTGGGTCAGAAGATTGAGGCAGGCAGCGCCAATGCCGCCGATGAAAACTACAATCAGTTTGATGGCAGTGACATTGGCATTGATGATGACAGCACCGCGTTCAGCGTTGATTTGAATTGGGATATGGGCTGGTCAACGTTGCTGTTCACCAACTCATACTTCACGCGTGATCTTGAGGCCCGCTTTGACGGTCGCGAAGGCACCGTCGGGTCGGTTACCATTTTCAACGCCACAGGTATTGATCTGGGGCCGCTTGATCAGACGCTATCGCCGATCCTGCAGGATATTCTTGATCAGGGGGTCGAGGCTGTACCGCTGATCTTGGGCACGAACACAGATACAGTCGTTTCTGAAGCACGGCTGCAAGGGTCATGGGATGATCGCTTATACTGGACGGCAGGTGTCTATCTGCAGGATCAGGAAGAAACCGTACGTATCGCCGGGGACATCATCACCTCCGTGGGGCTGGCAGTTACGGTGGCGGACACCTATCGCACCAGCGAGTCACTTGCCTATTCCGTTTTTGGACAGGCCGAATATGATTTCTTCCCGTGGATGAACCTGGCCATTGGCGGACGCTATTTCGTCGAAGACATGACCATCATCGTCGAGGGCGAGGTGAATACACAAAGCGCCAATTCAAATGACGACCTGCGATATGAGGCATTTACGCCCCGTGTTAGCCTGTCTTTCCGTGGCCCAGAGAACGCGTTCGGATTTGTTGATCAATCCCTGCTGTATATGTCCTATTCCCGTGGCTTCCGGTCGGGTGGTGCGAACACACGCACCGAAGGCAGCGGCGTTAGCCCCACATATGACCCTGACTTCATCGACAATTATGAAGTTGGTGGCAAGGCCATTTTCTTTGACAATCTGTTATCGGTTGAACTGGCCTATTATTACTACGAATGGACTGATGTTCAGGTGATTGATCAGGAAGAAGGCGCGCAGCTGACCAGTATTGCCAACACCGGCTCTACCGAGGCGAACGGCATTGACTGGTCTGTCACCTTATCGCCCTTGCCCGGCCTGTCATTGATTTATGCCGGTGCGCTGATTGATACGGAATACGTCACCAACTCTGCCAGTAAACAAAAGGGTGACCCTGTCGATTTCGTGCCTGAGCTGCAATATTCAGCGGCGGCATCCTATCATACCAATGTGACCGATTTGATCGGTTTGATGGGGCGTGTGGATTACACCTATCAAGACCGATCAGTGCAGACCAACCGATCCAGCGGTATCAATCGTGAAGGCGATGATGTCGAAATGTTGAATGCGCGTTTGGGTATCGAATTGCCACGTTGGCAGCTATATCTTTATGGCCGCAATCTGTTGAACAGGTCCGGTGCCATGGCGCCCAGCCTTGAAGAACGCCAGCCGCGTCCACGCCCGCGCCAAGTCGGTGTGCAATTCAATATCAGCCTTAACTAATCAAATAATTACGGGGGATGGCTATGACCATTGATCTTGCTACGCGACTTGCCGAATTGTTGGACGAGCATAAAGCTCCCGGCGGCGCGGTTGCGCTTTATCGGGATGGCGCGATTGTTGATAGCGCCCATTACGGCGTCGCCAATCTTGAAACAGGGGTTGAGGTTGATGACCGGACGTTGTTTCACATCGGCTCCAACACCAAGGTTTTTAATACAACCTTGTTGTTGCAGTGTGTTGAGGATGGCCTGCTGGACCTAGATGCGCCGGTGCAGCAATATTTGCCTGATTTCACATTGGCCGATGCAGCGGCGGCCAAGCATGTCACCGTGAAATCACTGGTCAATCATTCCAGCGGGATTGACTGCGATATGTATGAGCAGCCGGAGTATGATTGCGACCGCGTCATCGATGGCTATCACCAGATATTGGGCGCGCCGTCCCTGTTCCGCGCGGGTGAGGGGCATGCCTACTCAAACGGGGCAACTTTGGTTGCCGGGCATTTGGTGCAGGTCGTGCGCCAGCGTGGCTGGTATGAGTTGGTGAAAGAAAGAATCTTCAATCCGTTAGAGATGGCAAACGCCATTGCCCATCCGCTGGATGGTTATCGGTTCCGTTACGCCAAGGGACATGTCAGTAACCCCGAAACCGGCGTGGTTGAGCCTTCGACTGCGGCGTTCTTGCCGCTGGGCATGGCGCCTGCGGGGGCAACCTTGTCAATGACTGCTGTTGATCAGGCAAAGTTTGCCGCTGCACATCTGCGTGATGGTTTGGGGTTGAATGGGGCGCGCATTCTATCAGAAGCGTCGGCGCAATTGATGCGGACCATAACGTCCAGCGTAACTGTCGGTGGCTTCACCAGCTCATTCGGGTTGGGTTGGGGCGTTGGTGCCAATGGCATTGTGCGCCATGCCGGGGCAGGCATTGGCACCGCAGCACAAATTATTTTACACGTGCCAAGCGGCACCGCCCTGTCAGTTATGTCCAATGCCGATGTGGGCATGAATGCCATCAGCGCCCTTGCGGGTGAGTTCCTGCGTGGTGAGTTTGATATTGACCCTATGGGCCATTATCAACCTGTTCCCGAACAACCGGATTTGGCGTTGCCCGTAGACAAGATTGTAGGCCGCTATGCGTCAGCTGTTGCGTGGTGGGGTATTGGTCACAAGGATGGCAAGTTTGTTCTAAGTGGTGGGCCTTGCAAGGATGGTGTGCCGAATTTTGACGTTGCCGAATTCGGCGATGTGCCGATGGTGCCGCTTGATGAAACCAGCTTTATGGCCAAACCCGATGCGCCAGAAAAACTGGGGGGCTTTGGCATGTTTATGTCGATGCCTGTCGGTGTCGGGGGCGAAGAAAACGGACAGTATCAACAGTTCCTTGCCGGGACGCGTGTCTATAAACGTATTGGTTGATCGCGTATGGTTGCCGATTTTTCATCACTGTTAGGCCGCTATGTGGCCGCCGGGCAGGTGGCGGGCGCGGCAGTTGGTATGCTTCAACGGGGGCAGATGCATCTGTTCGCAGATGGGTGCGCCAATCTGAACAGCGGCACGCCGATGACGATCGATACCAGATGGTTGCTGGGGTCAGTGACCAAGGTGTTGACCGCGCAGCTTGTCTTGCAGTTTGCAAATGCCGGGCATTTCGATTTGGACGATCCGGTACAGTCGGTCATTGGTGATTTTACGCTACAGGATAATGCGGCAGCATCACAAATCACGTTTCGGCATTTAATCAGCCATATGAATGGCATTGATTCAGATACCTACGCCCCCCACACAGACGATTATCTATATGCAAGCCAACATTATCTTGATGGGTTGCGCGGTTTGGGTGTGCTGTTTACGCCGGGGCAAAATGTTCATTATTCAAACCCCGGATTCATAATCGCAGCCCACGTACTGGAGATTATTAGCGGGCGTAATTTCAATCAACTATTGGAACAGGATCTGTTCGGGCCACTGGGCATGGCAGGGTCAACAACACGGGTTGAAGAAGCTGCATTGCATAATCTGGCAATCGGTGCGTTTGCTGACGGTGATGGATTGCGTGCAACACCCAAATTGTTGAGCGAAGCTTGCGGGGCGGGCGCTGGAACCACGGCCATCACAACGCTTGAAGATATGTTGTGCTACGCCAGCCATCATCTTCTGGACGGCAAAGATGGCGGCGGGATCGATAGGGCGATTGTGGCTGCGATGGCCGCACAACAATTGGTCAGCCCGTGTGTGACGGCTGTCATGCCGGGGCTTGGCTGGTGGATCAATGATGTTGGCGGCCATAAATGTCTGTCGCATGGCGGCGGTTCCCCCGGCGGGGTATCGCATTTTGTTGTCATACCTTCGCTTGATTTGGCACTGATCAGTTTTGCGACAGGGCCGGGGGCAGTTCAGTTTCATGATGATGTTTTGTTTGCTGCCCTTGGGGATCTATCGATAGATGTCCCCGTGCCGCAATTTGGTCAGCCATCGTCTGACCTGTCTGCCTTTGCCGGGGTTTATGGGGGGTTTCAGGCCCGCCATGATGTTGTGGTTGATGGAGGAGGGCTAACCATGATCTCCTCCGTTCCGCCATATGACGCAGAACATGAGCAGTTTTTGCGCAATTATTATGGTGGTCTCCCTGCACCGGTTACACGGCGGCTTGTCCCCTTTGGGCGGGACTGTTTTGTGGTTGAAGGCACGGACCCGACGGTTTTGGCTGGCTTGCTGGGCAACGCGGCCCTGTATGGGTTTGAACGCGATTTAGAAGGGACTGTAATGGGCATGCGCAATGGGGCCCGTTATTCAAGAAAAGAAGTGGCCGAATGACTGTTAGCCTGAAAAAACTGATGGATGATTATTGGCAGTTCATTCTTGATGAAAATCCAGACATAGCGTTTGAGGTGAACGACCCGCGCGGCACAGATGTTTTTTATCGTCATGATCCGGCCGACCTTGATCGGCAGCACAATGCCTTGGCAAAACTGCAGGACACCCTTGATCAGATTGATGCAACATCATTGTCCGGGCGGGCGACACTTGACCATGCCCTATTGGCGCGTGAGCTGTCAGACAAACTGGCCGGGTTTGTGCATCATGTACATTTGCGCCCTGAACATTTTCCGTTTTGCCCTGCAGCCTATATCGCCTATTGCATCAGTGCCACTGTCCTGCACACGGATCAGGACACTGCCGATTATGTTTGCCGTCTTGAAAGTTTGCCTGCCTATTTCGCGGCGCATGAAGCGCGCCTGATGCAAGGTGCCACCCAGTTCGGGTTTGCGATGCCCGACTGTCTGATTGACCGTGTGATCGCCAGTGCCAAATCCTTTGTCGGCGCAACAACGACAGAGTCTATTTGGATGCAGCCATTGTCCAATGCGCCGGGCGGGGTGCGTGATCAGGTGACCGCGTTGATTGATGATAAAATCAGGCCCGCCTATCAGGCGTGGATTGACTTGCTGGACGGGCAATATAGGCAGAACCATTTGCGCCAAACCGTTGGCCTATGCGACGAAGCTGGGGGAGCGGACTATTATCGGCATTTGGTGCGCCATCACACGGGCAGCGATGCGACCCCTGAACAGGTGCATGATATCGGCATCAAGGAAGTCGCCAGGCTTGAAAATGCCATTGAAAAACTGGCGGCCAGGGCAGGCTATGAGGGGCGCGTTGAAGACTATCGCCTTCATTTGAACACCGCGCCGGAACATGTGTGCGTGGATGCTGACAGCCTGCGCGAAAAAATTGAAGTCTTGGCAAAGCGGATTGACCGTAAAATCCCGGAACTGTTCGGGCATGTGCCGCGCAGCACCTATGGGGTTGAGCTTATCCCGCTTGAGCGGTCACCGTCCCAACCGGGGGCCTATGCACAACCGGCACCGGCAAGCGGCGACAGTGCGGGCATATTTTGGTTGAACAGCCTACCCGACCGGGTGCCGCAACATATGCATATACCCCTAACCTTGCATGAGGCATGGCCGGGCCATTTGATGCATGTTGCCCTGATCCATGAGCTTGAGGGCATTCCTACATTCGCCCGTCATGATATTGCCGGCTACATGGCCTATATCGAAGGATGGGCACTTTATTGTGAACGGCTGGGCGATGAATGCGGCTTTATTGAGCATGACTGGCAACGTTTCGGCGTGCTTGAGATGGAGTTGTTCCGCGCTATTCGTCTAGTCGTTGATACGGGGTTGCATCATTTTGGATGGACCCGCCAGCAGGCTATTGATTACGTCATGACCCATCAGCCGCAATCTGAAACAAGTGTTGCTGCAGAAATTGATCGTTATATCGGTATGCCAGGACAGGCCCTTGCCTATAAGATGGGTGAACTTACGATCACCCGTTTAAGGGCGCAGGCAGAAGAACGGCTTGGTCCGCAGTTTCGCCTGCGTGACTTCCATGATGCGGTCATGGCCAGCGGTCCTGTTACACTGACCATGCTGGACGATCACATTTGTGATTGGATCGAACGGAACATTGCGCAAAAGGATGCAAGTTGATGAAAGTTTTTGTTGCCGGCATTGCGACCGAAACAAACACCTTTTCCCCCATTCCCACTGGGCTGGCTGATTTCCATGTCGCGCGCAAGCTTGAGGACCGTGCAGCGGTCAGCGCCGGCGGCGTCGCGGAGATCTATAAACATTGCCAAAAAAATGCCGATGAGATGGTCCACAGCGTCCTTGCCTTTGCCGAACCGTCGGGTGTAACCGTGCGCCCCGCCTATGAAGCGTTGCGTGATGAATTGCTGGACCACCTTCGTGCTCATGCAGACACAGATATGATTATCCTATTGCTGCATGGCGCAATGGTTGCCGACGGCTATGAGGATTGCGAGCTGGACCTGACGACCCGATGTCGTGAGATTGCAGGCGACAAGGTGGTGATCGGGGTTGAGCTTGATTTGCATGGCCACATTGATGGCCGTTTGCTGGCACAGGCTGACTTTGTGAAATCATACAAGGAATACCCCCATGTCGATATCAGCGATGTCGCGGTGGAGGTTTATGAGATGTGCCGCAGGATTGTCGACGGCGAGGTCACGCCTGTCATGGCGCTGCATGATTGCAAGATGGTGAGCCTTTATTCCACGTTCCGGGACCCGATGATTGGGTTTGTTGAAGAACTGAAGCAGGCCGAGCAGGCAGAAAATGTGCTTGCGGTCTCCTTTAATCATGGGTTCCCGTGGGGTGATGTGCCCCATGTTGGTGGCAAGATGTTGGTGGTTACTGATGATGACCTGCCGTTGGCCCAAACAATAGCGAAAGATTTTTCTGACAAAATTTACGCAATTCGTGACAGTGCGCGCCTGCCATCAATTGAAATGGAGGAAGGCCTGCAACAAGCTATCGCAAGCCCCAACAAACCGGTTGTTGCAGCTGATCAGTCAGACAATGCGGGCGGCGGTGCGCCGTCTGATTCAACCTACATTTTGAAATGGCTGCTTGATCACAAGATCACAAATGCCGGCATTGCCTTTATGTATGATCCAGAGGTTGTCAAACTTGCGATTGCTGCTGGCGAAGGCGCGCAGATCACTATTCGCTTGGGCGGCAAGACATCTGTTTCATCAGGTGATCCACTTGACCTGACGGTTCAGGTGGTGGGGATTAAGCATGATTATGTGCATGACTTTCCCCAGGCAGGCGGGCAGCCGATTTACAAAAACGCAGGCGATACCGTGGCGCTGTTGTGCGAAGGGATTTACGTCATCGTGAATTCAGATCGCACACAATGCTTCTCCCCCACGGCATTCACTGATTTTGGGATCACTGACCTTGACCTTTACGTGCCCAAGTCAACCAATCACTTCATGTCCGGTTTCGGTGACATGGCGGGTGAGGTTATCAGGATCGCCGCACCCGGCGCGATTCCTCCGATTATGACAATCATCCCCTATGAGAAATTTGACCCGTCCGGTTCATGGCCGTGGACGGAGACTGCTGAGTAATGGCGACCCGTGGTATTCAAATGCTCGACCGCTATGACATTGTTCTGACCGGGGCAATGGCGGTGCATCCGCTTGACGGCACAATTATCTATCAGCGCATTCAGGCTGATGTTGCAACTGACAAAGCTGCCGCCCCGTTGTGGCGTATGGACATTGATGGTGGCAATTGTGCCCCATTGCTTGATGAGGAAGGATCGCAAGGCAATCCAATCTTTACCGAGGATGGCACGCAGTTCGCGTGGATTGCTGCGCATGAGGATAAAGCACAGTTACACATCGCGCCGTTCGCGGACGGGCGGATTGATCAACAGGGTATCTCGATTTCAAAGCTGGACGTGACGCCCACTTTGGCGTCTTGGTCGCCAGATGGCAGCAAGATCGCCTTTAAGGCCTTTGTGAGCGCGGTGGCCCATTGGCTTGAGCCGCTAACGACACGTGATGGGTGGGCAAAGCCGCCCTTGGTTATCGATCATATGCCGTACAAGATCGATGGCGCAGGCTATCAGGCGCGCGGGGCCGATCAATTGTTCGTCTTTGACGTGGTGTCCGGTGCTGTCACGCAACTGACCGACGACCCGCAAGGGGTGGGCGGATTGTTTTATAGCCACCAACCGGTCTGGAGCCGTGATGGGCAAGAATTGTTTGTGGTGTGCAGCAATGTCGACAACACAGTAAGCGCGCCGCGCCGGTCAGATATCTATGCAATCAGTGTCGCTGGGGAAAAGCGCCGCGTGACGCAAGTTGATGGGGTGATCGCTGGGTATGAATTGTCGCCTGATGGCGAAAGACTGGCTTTCGCTGCGTGCAATGATCAAACATGTTCAAGCCAAACTTTTGGGCTTTATTTTCAGGATATGACGGACGGTGTCGTCACGCCGGTGCAGCCCGATCTTGATCTATCCGTGGTCGATTTTTTTGACAATTATGGCCGCCCCATGCAGTGGCACACCGATGGCGCGTCTGTGATGGCCCTGATGGACATACGTGGGCAGACGCAATTGCGGGCCTTTGGCATAGATGGGTCGATGCAGGTACTTGTGGACGATATCAGTCAGGGGGCAAGTGGATACGGGTTAGGCTGCGCCTATGCCCCTACACCTGATGGCCATGTTGTCTTCAATCGAGGGAAGGCCGATGAATGGCCGGAAATCCGGTCAACCAATGGGGCGACGCTGACATCACACAACGATGATCTTGCCGCGACGCGGGCGCTGGGATCGCACCGGGAGATTTTGTTTCACAACCCGGATGATGGGCAGGAACTGCAAGGGTGGCTATTTACGCCGCCAGAGTTTGATGACAGCGCGTCCTATCCTCTGATACTGGAAATTCATGGGGGGCCGCATGCGTGTTTCGGGCCACGTTTCTGGCCGCGTCTGCAATCAATGTTGGCACAGGGATATTGTGTGCTGATCACGAACCCGCGCGGCAGTACGGGATATGGTCATGCATTCGCGAATATGGTTCAGGGGGATTACCCCCATCATGACGTACAGGACTTATTGGCCGGTGTTGATGCTGCCTGCAGCTTTGATTTTATCGACACGGATCGTGTGTTCGTCACTGGAATCAGTGGCGGCGGCGTTTTGACCTGTGCGCTGGTTACCCAAACAGATCGGTTTCGTGCAGCAGCTGCGTTGTGCCCCTTTGTTGAGCTTGCCTCCCAACGATTGGGGGCAGATGTCACTCCCTTTATGCGCAATCTGTTCCCCGGCGAGGTTTGGGATAACCCAGATAAGTATCAAGCGTTGTCACCGATATATCATGCAAACAAGGTGACGACGCCGACAATGCTGCAGGCAGGTGACCTGGACCACCGCACGCCGTTGTCACATGCGGAGCTGTTTTATCAGGCGCTGAAAGTGCGCGGTGTTGATACAGTGTTGGTTAATTTCGAAGGCGAAAACCACGGCACCAGTGCGCGGCCCAGTCATGGGATGCAATCTGTTGAACTATTGCTGAATTGGTTCAACCATTACAATGTTGATTAGGCACCGCTTCGCCGTAATAGCCTAACCCCCGTGCGCGCAAATAGGGCGCGGCCTTTCGGGTCCTGCTCCAGAAAACTTACTTTATCGCCAATAATCGGGTTGGGCGTGTCGGTGTGGACATCAAAAATATTCTTCGCATAGGGCGTTAATGTCGCCGCCGCGTCTGCCATGCCGAATATGTGGTCGGTGATTGTAAGGGTAAGCGTGCCGCCTTCATACGCGACATTCATGCTGATCCCTTCGCTGTCATAGTGTCCGGTGAACTCCTTAGGCTCAGGCCGCCATGCTGCAGGAGGATGAGCGGGAGCAGGGTGGCTGCCAAGCGCGCGATCCAAGAAGTCATGATAGGTGCGTTGGTCCAACGCCTTGCTGGGGCCGTTGGTCAGCAGGCCGATGGCCTGTTCTTGGCGGGGAAATAAACGCAGATAGGCAAACTGGCCAATAGTCGTACCGCTGTGACCGACCTGAAAGATTGTGTCGTGCCGGCCAATCATAAAACCAAGGCCCCATTCATTGACACCCGCGATGCTGAATGGGGGAACAGGGACGGTGTCGGTCCACATTTGTTGCATTATCGCGGTCGGCAGCAAAGCCCCGTCCGTCATAATCGCGCGGGCGAAACGCATCAGGTCATTGATCGACAGGCAGATGGCTGACCCCGCAGGTGCGCTGCTTTGTGGCAACGCGCCGGATCTCAGTGCGGGTTTCAATTCGCCACGGCTGTCCGGCATGTGCCCGATAGCGCCACCATTTTGCAAGGTGTCAGCAGCGTTGATTGACGGCTTGGCCATGCCGCAGGGCTCAAAAATTGCCCCCTGTACATGCTCCGTCCAGGGGGCATCACTTAACGTTTCGAGAACGCCGCCAAGCAAGACGTAACCCGCATTGCAATAGGCCATCGGGCCATCGCCGGGGTCATACAGCGCCGGAAGCTTTTGCATTTTCTTGATATAGGACATGACCGAGGGGCCGTCGGGGTCATCATCGGGGAAGAAATCACCGCTGATCCCGCTTTGATGCTGCAAACAGTGGCGGATGGTTACGGTTTCAGTGTGTTTGATGCTGGCGATGCGGAAGTCTGGCAGATGTGCTTTGATCGGATCGTCCAATGTGCAACGGCCCTTATCGACCTGTTGCATGATCATAATCGCGGTCATCAGCTTGGTGATGGACCCGATTTGGAACAAAGTGTCGGATGTGATGGGGGCGCGATCCCCCAAACACCTAACACCATAAGTGCCGCTTGCGATTGTGCCTTTGTCTACCATCCCAATGGCCGCGCCGGGCACTTGAAACGATGCTGCGTGGTGGGTGATATAGTCATTCAACTGTGTCATCCTATCACTAAACAACAGACCCAAAAAACCGGCAAGCAGAATCAGGAAACCAACATTTTCTTGCCCGATGTCCCTATTTTGGGCGACGGGTTTGTGGGACACTTTTGGTCAGACAGCGCTGGATGTTAGATGATTGACCTTGAACCAAAGATGGCAGCACTGGCTGCAACGGCTCCTTTTGGCGTCAGTATCGCAGTGTGCCATACTGAACGCGCCACATGGGCCTGCCATGAGGCTGATCAACTGTTGCCGCTTGCCAGTACCTATAAGGTGGCGATGGCGGTCACTGCGCTGCAAATGGTGGCGCGTGGGGAACTTGCGCTTGATCAACAGATTGAAATTTTGCCCATTGATTATGTCAGCCCCGGTGTGATCAGCGATTGGTTGACAACCCCCCGAACGCAACTGCCATTGCAAACAGTGATGCAGCTGATGCTGGCCCATTCAGACAACAGTGCAACTGATATTTTGTTTCGGGTTATTGGCGGCGCGCCCATGGTGGCTGAAACCTTGGCTGCGCTGTCGGTATCGCCCTTTGATGTCAGCCGTTCAACCTATGCCCTTATCCAAGACTATTTTGACAGTGAAGATTTGAACGGCTTGCTGGCGGCGGGCAAGACGATGGCACAGGCGTTGGATCTTGTGGAACATGATTCGGTCTATAGACCCGCATGGCAATCTTTGTTGGAGGCACATCTGTTGGATGCTGCGTGGCAACAGCGTTTTGCCGCTGATCATCGGGACAAGGGCACCGCCCGCGCTGTGACGGATCTGTTGGTGAAGGTGGCAAGGGGCCAAGCGTTGCCCCCTGATATGACGAAACTATTGTGGGCGATGATGGCGCGCTGTCAAACTGGCGATCATCGCTTGCGCGCGGGATTGCCGCCCAATATTTGGATTGCCAACAAGACAGGGACGCTTAATCCCCATTGCGGGGCGATTAATGATGCCGGGCTCATCCGCCTGCCTGATGGGCGCGGCCACATTGCCATATCTGTATTTTGCGCTATCAATGACCATGATCTATCTGCGCAAGAACAAATGATTGCAGCCGTTGCGCGGCTGACGTTTAACCATTTTTGTGACGCTGAGTGAGGGTGAGATGACGAACCTGCTGCTTCTGAAAAACGCACTTCTGTTTGATGGTGAAAGTGCTGAACTGATCGACGGCGGCCGGCTGTTGATTGAGGGCGATATAATTCGTGAAGTCGGCGGAGATGAAGTGACATCGACCGCCGCTGATGAAGTGGATATGGCCGGACGGTTCGTCATGCCCGGTTTGATCGACGCTCATTTCCACGCCTATTCGATCACCTTCAACATGCATGAGCTTGATAGCATGACGATGCCGTTGAAGGTTGCGCACGCAGCGCGCTTTTTAAAGGGTGCGCTATATCGTGGCTTTACCAGTGTGCGCGACCCGGCAGGGGGCGAGGTTGGCCTGCATCTCGCCATCCAACAAGGGTTATTCGAAGGGCCGCGCTTTTACTATGGCGGTAAGGCGCTGTCGCAAACGGGGGGGCATGGTGATATGCGTCCCGGCGATGCACGGGATGATGACATTTGTGGTTGTGCCGCGAACGCTACATTTGCCGAAGTGGTTGACGGGGTAGAGGCTGTCCGCAAATTCTGTCGAAATGAATTGCGCAAGGGTGCAGATCATATCAAGGTTTTCATTTCTGGTGGGGTTGCATCGCCTACCGACCCGGTGTGGATGCGCCAATATACGGATGATGAAATTCGCGCTGCTGTTGAGGAGGCGGCAACCCGCCGTAAATATGTTGTGGCCCATTGTCATTCCGATGACGGCGCGCGCCGTTGTTTGGATGTTGGTGTGCGGTCAATTGATCATTGTACGATGATCACTGAAGACACAGCGAAATTGATTGCCGCCGCGGATGGAGTGACGTTCGCCTCGCCCACAATGGCGGTGCTTGAACAGGCAACACGCCACGGCCATGAAATTGGCATGACGGATGAAATTGTGGACAAGGCACGCGAGATCTATGACCTGGCCTACAAGTCGCTTGAATATCTTTATCGGTCCGGTGCGCGTATGGGCATGGGCACCGATCTGTTTGGCGAGAAGTTTCACCCGATGCAAAGTCGGGAATTTGAATTTCGCTCTGATATTGTGAAACCAATAGATTTGTTACGCTCTGCCACCAGCGTGAATGCAGAGATTATGCAAAAACAGGGACAGATCGGCACGCTTGCCCCCGGTGCATTTGCCGACATTGTCGCTATTGATGGCAATCCGCTGAACGATATTCATTTGATGTCAGACCCGGACCGGAACTTTGCCGCTATCATGAAGGGTGGTGTCTTTGTGAAAGAGGACCTGTAATGGCAATCAGAATTGTGACCGCGGATCAGGTTCGCGCATTGCTGACCATGCCCCGCTGTGTTGAGGCAATGGCCGCTGCCATGACAGCCGCATCAACAGGGCAAATCAAAACCCCGCTGCGCAACATTTTTCCGTTGCTGGATGACAGTGCCTATTTCGGTGTGATGCCCGGATCGGCAACTGCCACGATTGGGTATGGGGCAAAGGTGATTAGCTTGCATCCTGATAACCCTGCGGATGGACGCCCTGCAATTCAGGGGTTTGTGTCGCTGTTTAATCATCACACGGGAGAGCCGATTGCGATTATTGAGGGTAGCCAGATAACCGGCATTCGCACCGCCGCCGCCTCAGGGCTTGGCACGCGGGAACTGGCGCGCCCAAATGCCAGAACCCACGGCATTTTAGGCACGGGGGTGCAGGCCCATACTCATATCGATGCCATCAACGCAGTGCGGGAAATTGAGCGCGTGGTCATTTGGGGGCGCGACAGCGCCAAGGCACAAGCGCTGGTTCATGATGTGGCGACCTTGTATGATTGCGAGGTTGTTGCCGGCACGATTGAGCAAGCAACCGCTTGCGATATTGTCAGCGCCGTCACTGCAGCAAGTGAACCGATTGTGTTGACTGGTCACATTGGGCCTGGCACGCATCTTAACCTTGTCGGGGCCCATACGCCCAAAGCGCGAGAGGCTGAGGGCGCGCTGATCGGCAAGGCCGCTATTTATGTTGATTCATATGAATCAGCTATGAATGAAGCAGGGGACTTGTTGTTGGCCGAAGCTGAAGGGCATTTTTCAATGTCGTCCATTGTGGGTGAGATTGGCGAGGTTGTGGCGGGCACAAAACCCGCGCGTCAGTCTGATCAGCAAATCACGATCTATAAGTCATTGGGCGTGGTGGGGCAGGACCTTTATGCCGCGTCATTGGTTTATGAATTGGCAAGCGCCCAAAATATCGGCACGCTTGTTGAGCTGTAAGGTTTCCGACTAAGTTTGCCGCTCAACTGCCCGATCAAGAAATACTAATTCACGGCAGCATTTTGCGCCGTCTTTTCAGAACAATCTTGCCGCCATGAATGGGATAGCGTGTCTGCGCTTTCTTTTTTGCGGTGATGACATGTTTGAAATTGGCTTTGTTGCGGCGACAACATTCTTTGCGGTGATCGGTCCCCTTGATGTGACGGCGATGTTCGCGGCGTTGACCGCAGGCAAGCCGGGGCGTTTTCGGCGCACAATGGCGCGTCGAGGTGTGTTGGTCGCAGCGTTGATATTGCTGTTGTTTGGTCTGTCGGGTGAGCTGTTGTTGAACAGTCTGGGCATATCGTTGGCTGCCTTGCGGGCGGGCGGTGGTGTTCTGCTGTTGTTGATTGGCATTGATATGGTTTTCCGCAAGGCTTCGGGGGCCAGTGGCACAACCGATGAGGAGGCCGAGGAAGCCGCGGCAAAGGATGATATTTCGGTCTTTCCCATTGCAACACCCCTGATTGCGGGGCCCGGTGCAATGGGCGCTGTCATATTACTGATGGCAGAACAACAAGGTCACGTCGAAGGGCAATTTATTGTATTGGGGGCAATGTTGCTTGTGCTTGTGCTGACCTATCTGGCGCTGGTACTTTCCGGCGGGTTGACGCGTTTGGTCGGCATTACAGCAATGCATGTGGTCAGCCGGGTGTTTGGGGTGTTGTTATCTGCCTTGGCTGTGCAGTTCATTTTTGATGGTGTTTTGGAAAGTGGTCTGATCAGGGCTGGATAGCATCCCGCCCATGCCCAAATTGCAGCTGGGTCAGCCCTTCGCCCTGCGGGTCGAATTTTGCCGCATCGGCGGCAGCCCAATATTCGGTATAGCCTGAATACACCTTGGTGCCGAACAGCGCCCCCGGTTCCAGCCATGTCAGTGCCTTGTCAGCTGATAAAACGGACCGCGTCCCTTCGCGCAGATAAATATGGCGGGGGCGTAAATCTGTTGGGCTGTTCAGGCCGATTGACGACACAAATTCAGCCAGCGCCTTTACCGTGTTGCGGTGGAAATTATAGACCCGTTCCGACTTGTTGCCGTGATCCAGTGCCTTTTGCCGTTGTTCGTCCTGTGTGGCGACCCCGACCGGGCAGCGGTTAGTGTGGCACGATTGCGATTGGACACACCCCAGTGCGAACATAAACCCCCGTGCTGAATTACACCAATCTGCCCCAAGACTCATCATGGCGGCGATATCAAACGCTGATATGATCTTGCCGCTGGCGCCCAGTTTGATGTTGTCACGCAAATTGGCACCAACCAAAACATTTTGCACAAAGTTCAACCCTTGCCGCAATGGCGTGCCAAGGGAATCGCTGAATTCAATCGGCGCAGCCCCGGTGCCCCCTTCGGCACCATCCACAACGATGAAATCGGGTTTGATGCCGGTTTCTATCATCGCCTTGCAGATCGCCATAAATTCCCACCTATGCCCGATGCATAATTTGAACCCCACAGGCTTGCCCCCGGATAAATCACGCAGCTTGGCGATGAAGCGCATCATTTCAATGGGCGTTGAAAACGCGCTGTGCGCGGGGGGCGAAATACAGTCCACCCCTTCTGGGACCCCGCGGGCAGCAGCGATTTCAGCAGTGACTTTGGCGCCCGGCAACATGCCGCCATGACCCGGCTTGGCTCCTTGTGACAATTTCAGTTCGATCATTTTGACCTGCGGATCGGCAGCCATGCTGGTAAAGTGGTCAGGGCAAAACGCCCCATTTTCGTCACGGCAGCCGAAATAGCCTGTACCCACTTCCAAAATGATATCGCCACCATTTTCGCGGTGGTGGCTGCTGATTCCGCCTTCCCCGGTGTCATGGGCAAAGCTGCCCTTGGCGGCCCCTGCATTTAAGGCGCGGATGGCATTGGCGCTTAACGCACCGAAACTCATAGCCGAAATATTGAACAGCGACGCGTTGTAGGGCTGCGTGCAATCTGCGCCGCCGATTGTGACGCGCAAAGCCTGCGGGTCAATATGTGTTGGCATGACCGAATGGTTAGCCCAGCGATAATCAATGTCATAGACATCAGTCTCGGTCCCGAAAGGTAATTTGGCTTCGATGTTCTTGGCGCGTTGATAAGCCAGCGTGCGTTGTTCGCGGCTGAAGGGCCTGCCCGACAGATTGGATTCAAAGAAATATTGTCTGAGTTCGGGGCGCACATTTTCTGAGATAAAGCGCACAAGGGCCGTCAGTGGGTAATTGCGCATCAGGGCATGTTTCGACTGGAACAGGTTCCATGTTCCGATTCCGGCCAATGGTGCCGTGATCAACAATGCCCAATACCAGTCTGGGTCTGTTTGCCAGCCCAGCCACACAAACAGGACTGACAAAATGACAGTCGCATAATAGGCGTAGTATCGCGGCGATCCCATTGAATGTCCTTTGCGGCTTCTTATCGGTATGGAACGGGAATCTTACTTGGTCATTGCGCGATTAGGCAATGGGGCGGCATGGGGTTTTAGAGCAGGTCTGAATGGTTCTGCGCCCTTTGTGACGGCATCAGGCGATAGAAGATGCTTGTAATCACCCAAATTGATCATGTTGTAGGTCGTTGGGGTGTACGTGATGTCACCGCGTTCAATCGCTTGCCAAATCGCGTGCACGTCCTCTCCCGCATCGGGGCGCGTGAAGTCATGGGCAAATTGATGCCACAATGTGCCCGTTTGTGAAGCGGCTTGGCGATAGGCTTCAAAGCGTAACCAGCCTTCTTTGATATTGCCTGTTACAAGAACGATTTCCGCAGGGGTGTCGGGAAAGACCTGTCCCACCAGCACGGCGCATCTTTGTGCAGGATTGTCGGCGCAGGCAGCCATTAATCCATTGCCTTGCTGATGAAGAAAGGCAGCAAAGCCGTTGGGGAAGGGGGCATTGGCTGGGCGTACTAAAAAGGCGTCTTGCCATTTGGCGGCGTCGAATTCACCACTTTCCAGATGCGAGTGGGCGCGGTTATCCCGCCATTCATAATAATAGCGCGTCTGATCCAGCCGGGTCAGCGCATCGGTCATGTCCGTTCCCTCAGGCACATGCTGGCCTGCGCGAATTTCCTCAATCGCTTGTCGTCCGGTCGCGCCTAGCTCAAATTGCAGCATACCAAGATCAAAATCATCAACACCGACTTGTGCAGTTTCAAGCCGATATAGTTGAGAGGTAACAGACAGGCGATACGGGTCCCCAATGGGGGTCAGAAGCGCAAGGCCGAACAGACCAGCAAGCGGTAGCGTCAGAAAATTGCAGCGTCTGATAAATTCCGGCCAGCGAGACGAAAACAGACCCGACAGGGCATGACCGGCAGTAAATAGTGTTGCGGTGACAACAATGTTTGCTGCAACGACCCGTTCGGGGGTCAGCCCATACTGATCAACTCTCAGCCACAGCGCATAGGCCGCAATGATCACCGGAACGGGCAGTAACAGTGCGGCGACCTGTAACAAGCGGCGGATTAAGGGGGGGATATTCACGACTGTGTCGTCGGCTTGTATCGTTGCGTTGATCAACAATCCGGCGGCCAAGACCATAGACAGCAAAATGGCGCTTGCAGCATTTGTGTCCCACAACAGCTCCAGCCCTGTGAATGGCAAGAAGCCCAAAAAGACAATCAGAAACACAGCGACCAGCGGGGCAAGTGTTCTTAACAACGACAACACAAGGGACCGGGCCGCAGTCAATATATTGCCCTGTTCCAATATGATCGCTACTCCGGCCCCTAATGCGCCGAAAATAATGGCGGGGGCGACATAGTCGTCGGTCAGGATGCTTTCAAAAATGGTGATGCCGATCAGTCCGAACAAGGACCACCACAAAAACAGCAACAGCCACAATAATCCGGTGAAAATCGCTGCCAAGATACTGGATAGAAACAGCGTCCAGATACTGTCATAAACGGCGCGATAGCGGGCGGATGGGGCGGTTTCGCCCCGAAAGGCACGGAAATAAGCTAACAGGATAATGGCAGGCACGATCGCGGCCCAAAAATGCCAGCCGCCTATGCCGTTGCCGAGGGACAGCATGGTGTCATGGGTGAACCTATATTCCCCCCATGTGAACAGCGCGGCGAGTGCAGCACCTATGCCGCCGCTGAATAAAATGCTGCTGCGCCCAAGGGGACGTTCATAGGTGAAGTAGAACAATGCCGGGGCAAGTCCAATGAACGCGAAGACGAAAATCAGCTGGGGCGTTAGGTGTGTTTCGTCAAGCTTGATCAATGTGGTCAGGGCAAGCCCTTGTACAACACCGATCAGTGGGAAGAGATATAGACGGTTTGTTAGATTTATCATCGCGCACCTACCCTTGCATCATCATCCAACAGCATAGGGTAATTGTGCCGAAATTGATGCGGGAATGTGGCGATGTCGTGTGCGGGGTCCGCTGCGGCGGTTAGCGCGGATCAATCCATATGGGGGATGACCATGCCCGTTCATTTACGGGTGCAAGGCAGTCGTCCTGATAGTCAGTGTCGTTTTCGTCTGCGTGGCAGGGATTGACGGCAACGCAATTCCCCTCAGCATCATAGGTGCAGCGCAGATTGTTGCCATTTACGGCATCGCTGGGGGCCTGTATGGCGCGGGCGTAATAGACGCTAGTTCGGTCCCCTGACACAAAATCGGGGTCGGAAAACGTGAAGGCGCAGCCCAGTTCATCCGGCGCGCAGTCATGCGTCAGCCACGGGTCTTGAATCAATTGCCCGACCGCCTCGCTCTTGTGGATTTGCGGTGTGATTTTGACGATCTCAATCCGTTCTATCGCTTTGCGCGTTTCGGATGGGTTGTAGCATTCGTCGCGGCACAGGCTATACAGCCGTTCTGCCCCTAGTGCGGATTTTGTGAAATTCGGGCAGCCGGGCTTTTGTTCAAAGGCACCAGCGGCCGTAACTTCAAAAACCGGATTGCGGGTCATCTGTGTCTCTCTGCCCATTGCAAGCGCAGCACCGTTGTCAGGGTTTGTCAGATTGAACCACAGCAGGATGCGGTCCCCGCTTGTGCCGTAAACATGACGTGCGGTGACGGCGGACCAAATCGCGTCGCGCTGACGATTTTCTGCGTGGACTGCGATCAAGCCGCCCGTGGTGAAGAATGAAGAAATGCGCGCCCGCTCAGCACTGTCAACGGCGTTAAAGCTGGCGGTGTCAACCAGATCAGGTTGGGAAGGTTTGGGGCCGGATGGGGCCATCGACAGTGGACCTTTTTTGAAGCCTGTTGCCTCTGTCATTTCGCGGCGGTCCAGTTCCTTGAAACCTGTGCCGGGGCGTGCCTTGTGATTGTCGGACGACCCGATAAAGCCAAAACGGAATTGCAGTGGCTTGTCTGCATCGTCAAAATTTGTCAGCGCCAACATATATTGCGCGGACCCCATAGGGCGATAATTGAATGCGGGCAAAAAACAGTCGGTGCACTGGCCTGCGTCCAGCCATTCTTCTACGCTGGCGCCGGGTACTACAAGGTGGCCAGCATTGCCGCGTTCAACATGGGCCTGCCGGGTCAGTGCAGCGCGGGTGGCGCAGTCGGTCGCATCTTTCCCCTCGGCACGGCAACGTTCCTCAATGATTTGACCGGCGCGCCAACAGGAAGGCAGATAGCTGTCTGATGGGGGCGGGCAGGACAGGCTGCCATCAGGTGCCCGATTGGCTGCACGCCAAGGGCGATATTCTTCGGCGCTGCCGTGACCGGAATAAATCTCAACCAGATTTTGTATCGCAGGATTGTGGTCGCCGCTGTTTAACTGTTTCTGCCATGATGACAATGGCGGTGTGTAGTTGCCCCAACTTGTGCCATGGGGAATAACCATCAAATCCATGCCCCATTCAGATAGTTTGGCAAGCAAGTCAGTTGGTGTGGCTGCGCTTTCCATGCAGTCGGCGGGCAAGTCACGCACGGGCACATGGTCAGCGCATTTGTTCTGCTGGGCGTTTTCAAGTTCGGCATAATATGTGCCGGCATCAAAGGATCGCTTGGTGGGAGAGATCAGCGGCAGGCTACCACGCAGGGCCTTGGGCAGGGCGGCATAATCAGCGCCCATTGTGGGTGGCGGCCTTGCGCCAATGGGGCGGATCGGGATGTCGTGATCTGCCAGCCCAGATAAAATCACATTGCGATGACCATAATGGTTTGACGGGTTGGTGCCCATCTGCGTCCATTCCCAACCCAGAAAGGCAACGGTGTCCGGGGCCGTATCAGTACCCGCGACGGCATTGCAATGGCGAATTGATTGGATGGTGTCCTGCCAGCGTTTGGGTGATATATCCTCGGCATGATCATTGATTGACCAGAAATCCAGTGCAGAACAAAAGCGCGCGAAATCGCAGGCGTCAGCTTGCGGGTGGCTGCCCTCGCCGCCCAGCATGGGTAGGCTCATCATAAAGGCGTCGGCGGATATGGTTGTGTGGACGTGGAAATCACCGAACAGAATTTGACCATCTTGGCTGTTTGGGCCAAGGCCCGTTTGACGGGCCGCGCGCGCTGCCACGCTTTGCTGTGGTTGGCTGGCCTGTGTGATGGTGCCCGGCCCTTCGGTTGTGCCGAACAGACCGGTTGCGGTTAAATAAACGAAGGCCGCCGCTGACAGGGCGATAAACGCAAAAAAGCCGCCACCAATTTTCAAACATTTCAGAACAATGCGTTTCATTGGCAACGGCCTTATTGATTTGTTGTTGATCAGTTATAGGGTGAGCGAGAATTCAGCCGTGATAATACGCGGCGGGCTCAAAAAACCCATATGTGATCCGTTTAGAACTGGCAAGTCAGCAGAGAATGTCTTGATGGTTTCATCCGCAATATTTTTGCCATGCACGACGAAGCGCCATGCCCCGTCAATGTCTGCTATGCCAAGACGGGCATTGAACAGCCAGTAAGCCTCCTGCGCGTCAATCGGGTCTTGGTCCAGATCAAACAGGATATCACCCTGCCATAGGGCATCGCCCCCGATGATGAAGGCCAGATTCGTATTGCCAAGGGGGACCCCTGCATTAAACCCGCCTGAGAAATTGAATTCAGGCGCGCGGGGCAGCGGTTTGCCGGTGACATCGCATTGCGGAGAGGAGCCCGGTACGCTGGGCGTAGACGTTGATGTACACGGCCCGTCTGGGAAGCTGTCAAAGGTTGCGTCGGTATAGCCGCCGCCTGCATACACAACGGCCCCTTCAAAGGGCAGCCAGTTTGCCTCGACCTCAATCCCTTGGGTGGTTGCTGCCGCTGCATTACGAACGATAAAGCCATTGCCGATAAAGGACTGGATCTGCATATCGTCAAACTGGGTGTGATAGATCGCCATGTTGATCGTTGCCGTGCCATCTAGCGCGGTGATTTTGGCGCCCAGTTCATAGGCGGTGGACAGTTCCTGATTAAATGTCGACTCCCCTTCATTACGGGCAATCGGGTTGAAGCCGCCCGCCTTGAAGCCCTCGCCATAGGTGGCATAGATCATGATGTCGTCGTTCAGGTCATATTTGATTGAGAACTTCGGCGCGACGTTGGACTCGTCGCGGCTGGTGTCCAGCGTGTATTGCTGCACGCCCAACGCGCCTTGTAGTACCAGACCGGTATCTTCATAGCGTTGCACAAGATTGACGTCCTTGGTTTCCATTGAACCACGCAAGCCGAACACAAAGGCAAGATCGGTAATGGGCCGCCAAGTTAACTGGCCGAACGCAGCATAGGTTGTTGTTTCCTGTGCAAAGGTTTGGAACAGGGCATCGGACAGCGGCGCTGTCAGGATCGGGTTCAGGACACCGCCAAGGGGGTTAAGAATATCCTGCAACGCGCCGGACACGGCGGTGGGCAATGTGTTGGACAACAAGGTGCTGCCCAATTGTTCGTCAGGGAACAGGCGTAGCTCACCATTGCCAGTATAGTCTGCGTAAAAGCCGAACAGACCGGCGATATAGTCAATCTCGCCAAGGAATGTATCAAACGGAGCGGAGACGACGCGGAACTCGCCCATATATTGTTGATAGTCGTCATTGTTGGCCCAGTTGATGATCGGGGCCGATGCGGTGTCGCCATCAAGCAGGAAGTTTTCGTCCAAACGACCCCAGCCGCCGATAAAGGTCAGCGTGTGCTGGCCCAAATCCCAATTGGCGGTGACATTGGCCTGCAAGGTACGGATGACGGTAATATTGTCTTCATTGGCATGGCCAACAAAATCAGCCTTGTCTTCCAGTGTCGGGTCAAACGCGCCATGCACGATCCGCGCATTGTCGGCCAAAAGGAAGGGTTCCCACCCCTGACCATTATCTTCGCTTTGCCCCGCATAAAGCGTCAGCGTCAGATCGATATCTGAGGTCGGCTCAAAAAGCGCCTTGGCGCGAATGCCTGCCTTGTCGACGATTTTTTCATCCACATCACGCAGGCTGTTATACACATACCCATCACGTTGATGCACGGTGCCTGCCACACGAAGGGCAAGCGTGTCATCCATGATCGGGGCATTGATCATGAATTGCGCGGCGCGGTCTTCAAACTCACCCCCGCTGACAGTGCCGTCGAACATCCATTCATGCGCGGGCTGTGCGGTATGAACCGCGATAGCGCCGGCGATTGTGTTTTTGCCAAACAAAGTGCCTTGCGGCCCCTTCAACATTTCCACACGGCCAATATCCAAGAATGCATCCTGCAAGAATGCGGTCTTGCCGTAATAAATGCCATCAACGTAAAAGCCGACAGATTGTTCCATGCCATCATTGATCGGCGCGTTCAGGCCGCGCATCCCCACCTGCACATAGCCGGGAGTCATGTTGATGTTGGTGTTGGGTGTGGCAAGGGCCACATCTTCAAAATCCTGCATGTTGGAATCTTTAAGACGCTCCGCCGTCATGACAGAAACTGAAATCGGCACGTCCTGCACATTTTCCGCCCGCTTTTGCGCGGTCACAACAATTTCGTCCAACCGTTGCGGCTTGCGTTCGGGGGCCTGTGCTTCTGCGGGCGTATCCGGTGCAGCAGCTGCATCTTGTGCATAGGCGGGGGCGCCAATGGCCAGGCCCAGGGCGGTCATACCCGCAGTCATGGTTATGTGAAACTTGGTCATGTTTATTTCTCCGCAGTTTGGGCTGGCGGGGGTGACAGGTTTGTCATCTGACGCAGTGCAAAAAGTGTGAAGAAGACTGCGCAACCAACAATGACAACGATCTGTGTCGGCGATGGCAAGGTGTCAGCATAAATGTAATGCAACCCAACAAATGCAGGGTAAAGCACTAACAGGCAGTAAAGGCCAAGGCCAACAGCGATGCGCATTAGTAGTTGGCGTGAATTGGCAAACGGGTTTGCATTGTCATTCGGCTTAGGAAGTGTCGTGTTCATCTGTCTGCTCCTGATCAGAACGGTTTCGTGATCGCAATGATCAACGTGCCGATCGCAAAAATTGAGATGATGGGCGTGGTCACAATCAGGAACCACCAATGGCGATGGATGGACACTTCATAGGCATCCGCCTTGCCCGCCTTGCGCAGCATTTCCTTGTTGCCGCCAAAGTGGGACAGGTAATAATCAAACAGCTCAATCGGAATGAACAGCAACACAACAAGCACCAGCTTGGCCGCAAGCCACCCGTCTTCGGGGCTCCACCCACCTGCCAACATCAATAGCGGCCCGGTAAGCAACAAAACCGGGAAGGCGATGTGTTCGAGTATGACGCCGCTGTCAAACCGTTCCATCACCCAGTTGCGCATCTGAATATTGTCCGGGTTTTGCGGGTCACGCACCCACCGGCGAAACGCCGGGACGAGGTAACTTGTATAGGCGACAGAGGTACTCCAAACCCAGATCATGGCGAAAACCATGTGCAGGCATTTGAACCAAATATAATGATCGCTCACATATGTGCCGATTGCATCCAGCATAATAATTAGCCCCTTGTAATTTTCTGGCATAGTCCGTACCATAAGGTATGGTATGGAGCAAGAGGTAAGACTCAAATGTCGCATAGCGCGCAGAAATCAGCCGAAAAATCCAACTTGGGACGAGAGGACTGGCTGAAGGCCACCCTTGCCCTATTGGCTGAAACCGGCGGGCCGGAGGGGATCAGGATTGATGCCCTGTGTCGCCGATTGGGCGTGACCAAGGGTAGTTTTTATTGGCATTTCAAAAGCCGCAGCGATTTGATCGACAGTTTGATCGACTATTGGTCGGGGCAGTTCCATCATGATGTGCAAGCAGAATTGGGCACGGTCCCTTCAGACCAGCCCTTGGCGTTCTTGCAGGCCCTGACAGATTTTTGGCGTTCAGGCAGCTTTGCCTCAACCGATGCTGCCATGCGGCGCTGGGCGGCAACCGACCCGCGTGTGGCACAGGCAATTGCCAGCGCCGATCACATCATCATGGATCGAATGGTGGAGATGTTTCAGGGCTTGGGCAAATCAGCGGCAGAGGCACGCGACCTTGCCTTTGTGTTGATCGCGATTGGCGTGGCAACCCCGCAATTGGCGCATTTGCGCGATACAAGCACCCCCTTGGCCGAAGAGCAGGAGGCGCAAAATGTTTTGCGGCTAATACTGGGCAACAGTGAAAATAGGTAAAGATTGATATGTTGGATATTCTGGCAATGGTAGCGCTGGGCCTTTATGGCGCATTTTTCACCGGCTCCGCCATTATGAAGCTGATACGCCATGCTCATATGGTGGAAGAATTTGAAAAGATGAAGCTGCCATACGGGCTGGCCTATCTTTCCGCGGCGGTTGAAATTGTGATGGGCCCCGCGATGATCATTGGTGTTTGGCGGTCCGATCTGGCGGGCATCGGTGCTGTGGTGATGTTTTGCACAATGCTGGGGGCGGCGCTGGTCAATCTAGTTGGGCGCGGGAAAAAAATGGCGATTGGCGTGCTGGTGATTTTCGCACTGCCGATGGCGCTATTGGCAGCAAAATATCTGCCAGGTGCGCTGGCGCTGCTGAATATCTAGTGGAATTTGAGGCTGGTTGACAAATTATATCAAGCGATATAATTATATCACACGATATAAATTGAAACCACGATGTGAGTGAAGCCCATGGTCGCCATGCAGCAGTCCCTTTATGCCGATTCTGTTTTGCAGCAGAAATCATCCATTCCCGCTATTTACGGTAACGTCGATTTCACGATGGAGCCTGAGCGCTTCACTACCGACCCTGCCAAGTCGCCCTCATTCCCCAAAAGCCTTGCGGAATTTGAAAAGCGTGCGCTAGCAGACCCCGAACGGCTGGAGATAATTCGTAACTACACCATGACCGGTGATCGGGTTGCTGATGCCTATGCGGCGTTGATCCCCGAATTGGGCTTCCGCAAATTGGTAGATATGTTGGAAGAAGCCTGCGCCAAGGGTGTTGAAAATGTCGCCGATGCCCCGCAAGAGCTGATTGATTTCATCCATCATATGGAAGACACGCCTGATTGGGTGGATATGGAACTGGTGGAAAAGGGTGCGCGGCAGGAACGTATTCCCATGGCCACCATTTCTCCCTATGCCATTCGCGGTGCGTTTATCGCGACCTTTATGAATAAATATTCAGCATTGCCGATGGCGATGACCGGAACGTTGGGGGACAAGACATCAGCCAAGCGCGTGTTTGAAACCGCCAGCTTCTTTACTGCGACCACCATGCCAGGTGCGTTGGAACGTTTTGGTAATGGGTTTAAGGCTGCTGCAAAAGTGCGCCTAATGCATTCAATGGTGCGCTTTAATATTATGCGGTCAAACGCATGGGATGTGGGCACGTATGGTATTCCGATCCCGCAGGTTGATCAGATGCCCGCCGGGTTGATCGGCGTTTTTTTGATGTCATTCAAGGTGTTGGCCAAGGGGCGGACAGAATTTACAGAGGAAGAGCGCGCATTGGTGGAACTGTCACGCTATCGCTGTTTCCTACTTGGGTTGCCTGAAGATTTGCTGGGGCAAACTCCGCAGGAAATTGCTGATTTGATGATGACCCGCCATGCAACCTTGCGGTCAGAATTTGATGATAAAACCTGTGGGGAGCTAGTGCGTGCCACCATGCAGGCAGAACTGTCATCGGACAAATCGCTGAGTGGCCGCATCAATCGTTGGATGGAACGGGGCTTTTCTAAGTTTTTCTTCATCCAGAATTTCTGCGAAGGCAAGGTTGAAATGGCCAATGGCATGGGCGTGCAATATACCCTGAATGACAAGATTGCGACGGCGGTGACGGCATCGGTCGTCTTTACCCGCATGGGCTTTTATAATTTGGGTGCGCGCATTCCCGGCGTACGGAATGTCTTGGATAATCGGTTGACCAATAAGTTGGCCAGTTTGCTGGACAGCTATGGCCATGCAGATTTCATCCCTGATGCCAGCAAATATAAGCTCGACGCGGCAGAGTAGGCATGACAGCCAAACTGCAAGTTGAACCGACCCGGTGGCGGCAGGGCTCCAGCTATGCCAAAAGCGCTGACACGCGGCAGGCGATTTTGCAGGCAGCAATCAAGGCGTTTGGAGAGGCAGGCTTTGCCGCCGTCACCACCCGCCAGATTGCAACAATGGCGCAGGTGAACCAGCCTGCCATTGCCTATTATTTCAAGAATAAGGAAGGCCTGTATCTTGCCTGTGCACAGGCGATCATTGATGGCTATACAGCAAGGCTTTCCGATGGCTCTCTCGCCGGGTTGGAAGATATCGGGCCTGATATGGGGGCCGCTCAGGCGCGCATATTGCTGAAAAGTGTGATGCGTAATTTGGCCGGGTTAATGATGTCATCTGATGATCAATCAGAATCCGCCGGGTTTGTGGAGCGTGAGATGCGCGAACCGGGCCTTGCCCATGATTACTTCTATGAACATTTTTGGGCACCGGGGATTGATCTTGTCACGCGTTTGATCGGCACAGCAAAGGGTATGGCGAAAGCGGATGATACTTGCCGCGTGCAGGCGGTGATGTTGATTTCCAGTTTTGTGGCCTTTACGCCCGGCCAGTCCGTTTCACTACAGGCGATGGGCTGGCAGACGGTGGGCGCGCCCGAAGCTGAATTGGTGTTGCAGACCTTAGATAATCAAATTGACTTGATGACGGGTGCTGTATGAAACGGCGTGACGTGATCTTGGGCGGCGGTGTGTTGCTTGGCGCCGCCGCGCTGGGTTGGTCACAACGTAATGCGCTGACCGGGCTGGTGTTGAAAAATCGCACGAATGAGGGTGTTGTCCTAACAGATGCGTTGGGCGTGGGGCAGCCATCCTGTGTATTAGCCGCTGATCAGGTTGAAGGGCCGTTCTTTTTAAAGGCACCGATGCGCTCCAATATTCGTGAGGACCGCAAGGGTCTGGCGCTTGATCTGGCGTTTCAAATCGTCAATGCAAAAAGTTGTAGGCCGATCGAAGGCGCAGGTGTTGAGGTTTGGCACTGTGATGCCGCAGGCCGCTATAGTGGCTATCCTGAAGATTTGGCGCGCAAACCGTTTGATACGCTTGCGCTGCTGATGCGGCATGGCGGGCCGGATGCCCATGTGCCCCATGTGAATGACAAGACCTATTTGCGCGGTGCGCAATTAAGCGACGCAAACGGTATGGTGCGTTTCCAGACTATTTTGCCCGGCTGGTATGAGCCGCGCGTGACCCATATTCATGTCAAGGTCATCACAGGTACTGAAACGCAGTTAAGCACGCAGCTGTATTTTTCTGATGAATTCTTGGTCGATGTGTATGGCAATCATCCTGACTACAAGCCTTATGGCCTGTCGCCCTATAAGGCGGAAAATGATTTGGCCTTTATTGCAGAACCCAACGGCCAAGGCCTGATGCTGCACCCCCGGCAAACTGCAGATGGCATTGCTGCCACCTGCAAACTTGGTATTGCCTGATTGGGTTAGGCTTCGACCGTAAAGGTCAGGCCGGCATGATCTTCCAAACGTTTGATCAGTTCCGGCCCCATGGCGCTTGCGGTGGTCCAGCACCCACCACCTGTGCGGTCTTGCGCAACGTCCAGCGCAAGGCAAATCGCGCTTTCGGCCAGCATCTTGCTGGTGGAGCCATAACCCGGATCCATGTCGCCTTTCACAGCGGTTTGCAGTCGGTTGCCCTGATCATCCGTGCCGACAAATACCACATCATAAAACCCTGCTTCGCGTTCTTCCTTTGTGGGGCCATCACCGGGCTTTAGGTCTGCGCTCATCGCAAAGGGGTCTTCGGTGGGGCCGGTTTCAGTTGGGTCGCCGGGCAGCATCATCATTTCATCATATTGAAAGCCGTCACCCCAAGGCAGCTCCAGAAGATAGTTGGACCGATGGACGGCCTTTGTGTTGATCATCGCCATAAAGAAGGGGCCAACCCAACTGTCCGATTCCTTGTCGAAATAGGGTTGGTTGCCATCGGGTTGATCGGCGCCTTCAAACCCTGGCGTGTGGGCAAAGGGGGACAGCAGCAGCGGGATTATGCTGGGGTCTTTTTTTGCGGCGGCTGTTGTTGCTGCACCTGACGCGACCGTCCCGCCTGAGGCCCAGCCCTTCATATCCCGCACGCGGCCACGCACACGGGGCAGGGCATGGCCCAACCGTTTTTGGGCTTCGCTTTCAAGGTGGAAGACACCCAGGTCAAAGGGAATGGAATCAAAGCCGCAGGAAAAGACGATGCGCGCGCCGCTTTGTTTCGCAGTGTCATCAAGGGCGCGAACCTGTTTGGCAATCCAGTTCGGCTCCCCACACAGGTCAACATAGTCGGTGCCGGCCATGGCGCAGGCCGTGACCGTTGCGTCACCATAAAGCTGATAAGGCCCAACTGTTGAGATCAACACCTTGGTTCGTTCGACCATGGCGGCGATGTCTTCGTCATTATCGGCGTTGCAGACGACCAAGGGCGTGTCGGCGGGGGCACCGATCAGGTCGCGCACTTCGGTCAACTTGTCTTCTGATCGTCCGGCCATGCCCCATTTTATTGTGCTGCCATATTCACGGTTCAGATACTCAGCAACCAACCGCCCAGTATAGCCAGTGGCCCCATAAACCAATATGTCGAATTCGCGTGCGTACATCATTTTGACCCTTTGTTTGATTGCTTGTTTGATTGTTGGGCCAAACTATATCAGCGCAGAAAACAAATGACAGTGTTGATGCCCTAAAAATCCTTGCGGAACTGCACATAGATCAGGCGTGGCTGGTTTTGGCTGCCGATGATGACATCTTCCACCACATCACCAAGACGTACATGGGTCACCTCATCTGTCAGATTTTCACCGATGATACGCAGGGCCCAGCTATTTACTTCAGACCCCAGGCCAATATCAGCCTTGATCCGAGTATAGGCGTCTTGACGTTTGCGTTCATCAAGATCGACATCAAGCAGTTGATCGCTTTCATATTCGATCAGCGTGCCCAAGGTCAGTTCCACATCTTTCATGAATTGCCAGCCGCTAAATAGGCTTTGCAGGGGGAAGCGTGTGCGCAAGGATAAGGTCGCGCCGATTTCAGGCGCAAAGGGAAAGCTTTTGCCTGACTGATCGCACCGGGGGTTGCCGTCGCCATCAGTATCCTGATTGCTGGTGCCCGCTGCGCATTCACCATCGATAAAGCTGATGAATTCCGTATCAAGAATACCAAGGCTGCCGCCTACGGTCAGCCAGTCATTAGCAAGCCATTGCAAATCAGCTTCAACACCCTGTGACAGGGCTTCCTCTGCATTAATCACGCGGGAGGTGCCAAGCCCAACTGTTGCGGGCGGGTTTTCACGGATCAGAACCTGAAAATCCTTGGCCACTTCGCGGAACAGCGACACGTTCAAATACATTGTGTTGTCGAACAGCTTGGACTTGATGTCGAAGCCGATATTGGTGGCCTCTTCATCGCGGAAAGTCAGGTCGTCATCCTCAAACCCGCTATCTGTTACAGGGTTTGTGCCTTCGCGCATGGCAAAGGCGTTGAAGCCCCCGCCCTTGAAGCCCTTTTCCCAATGCAGGAACAAGGAAATATTATCAACCGGTGCCCAATTTAGGGAGACTTTGGGCTGGAAGTTTGACATGTCGAGCGATCGCTTGGCGGTGAATGGTTCCACCCCGATGGCCCGCAGGCTTAAGTTCGGTTCGGGGGTAGTGAAGAACACATCCCAATCCGCACTCTTTTCTTCGGTGGTGTAACGTCCCGCAAGCTCCAGCCCCCACGTGGGCAGGAATTGCCATTGCAGATGGGCAAAGGCCGACAGTTCATCCGATTGTTGATTGAAGAATTGGTCCATCTCGTCAAATTTGCTGGGCAGGCTGCCGGGGTTCAGCGGCAGGCCCAGATCTGCCAAAACTGTTGCTACGGGCAGGCCCTGTGCATCAACGATCCCTGCGACGGTCAAATCCCAGAAAGGTGTATTGTTGACGCCAAAGGTGAAGTGGCTGTCGTTAATCTCGCGCCGTCCGCCGGTCACTCCAAACAGAAAGTCGCTTTCGCCGGGCAGAAATTTCAGGCCGAACAGACCTTCCATTGTGTCGGGGACTAGGCGAATTTCGCCGTACCATTCGGGGCTTTCATCTCTGCCAGTGCCAACAATGGCCTCCGCTGCGGTAAAGTCAGTATCAATCGCCAGTGATTGTGACATGGTGGAGTAGGCGCCGATGGCGGTGATGGACAGGCCTTTGAAACTTTTTTCCCACTGCACGCGCGCCCGTTCAATTGTGACGTCACGGAAGTCCGGAAAATCTTGCGAGGTCAACCAGTTTCCCGGCGTGAAATCATGATTGGGGTCGTAACGGCGCAATGTGTCCTTCATCACGGGCCCAGCGCTCATAATCTCAAGCGCGGCACCGCCATCATAAAGGTCGAACCGTTCGAACCCGACGGTCAGGCTCGAATCCCATAAATCTGTGAATTCAAACGTGAGGCGGACGCCTGTCCGTTCGCGATCCTTAAAGCTTTCAGGAGCGCCAGCAATGGTGCCGAAGCTGGTATTATCGATATAGCCGTCGCGCGTGTCGTAAAGGCCCGCAACGCGGAAGTTCAGGCCATCAACAATCGGTCCGCCAAGGGCACCTTCGACCCGATACCGGGCAAGCTCGCCCCCCTCGGCGGTCAGGGACGCTTCCCAGTCGTCTGTGGGCCTGCGTGAAATAAGGTGGATCAAGCCCGCCGTTGTGTTCTTGCCGAAACTTGTTCCTTGCGGGCCGCGCAGCACCTCCATGCGGTCAATATCAAACAGGGCTGCCACGAAATAGGGGATGCGCGTGTGCGGGATGCTGTCCAACACCATGCCAACCGGCGGCTCAAACGATTTATTGTTGTTGTTCAGGGTGAAGCCGCGAATGCGGGGGGCCGCAAAAAAGCCAGCCGCATCGACCGATGCATTGGGGACAAGTTGCAGCGCTTCACGCACATCGGTGACGCCTTGATCCTTCAATGCCTCACCTGAAATGGCAGTCATTGAGATGGGCACGTTCTGGATGGCTTGTTCGCGTTTTTGTGCGGTGACGATAATCTCGTCAAGCTGGCGACGTTTTTGTGCTGGTGCGGCAGCCTCAACAGGCTCCGCTGCTGTGTTGTTGTCGGTCTCTGCTGTGCTTTCCTGTGCCGTAACGGGTAGCGCCAGCAGGCTGACAATGAGTGGCAGGGCAAGCGAACCCCTTGAAGTTGTGATAGTCATAACGATCCCCCTCGTTCGGCTATATCTAATTCTGTGTGGCGGTGTCGCCCGCGCCCAAAATCCGCAGGGCGTATTCGCCATAAATGGCAGCAAGGCTTTCGATGCTTTGATCAAAGTCTGACGTGTACCAATAGGCGATACGCAGCCCCATCCCGCCAATGGCGGCCATCGCCAACCAAGCGTGCGGTACATTGAATGCGCCAAGGTCGATGCCACGTTGCACCACATCGAACAGTAATTGTTCTGAAAACTGCCTTTGTTGCAGCGATTGTTGGGCAAGGTCATTGTCCAGCATGTGTAGTTCCGCATTCGCAACAATGCACAACATGGGATAGGTGGCGTGTGTGGTTACATGACCGCGCACATAGGCCAATATTTGGTCCTTTGGATCAGGGGCGCTGGCCAACAATGCGGCGCGCACGCTACGGACCTGTTCCTCATGTCCCAGCCGGACAATCTCAGCCAGAATATGTGCCTTGGACGGGAAGTGGGAATAAAGCGTGGCGGGCTTCAGCGCGACCACTTTGGCAATATCGCGCACGGATGTGCCGGCATATCCCTGTTCGGCGAACAGACGCAACGCCGCCTCAAGCACGGCAACACGTGTGCCTGACCCGGCGATGCCGGGCAGAGGGGCTGTCTGTGTGGCCGCCAGACGGCGATTTTGTTCGATTGCGCTTTGCGGCATGATTTCAACCTATCGTTCGTTAGGTAAATTTTATAATCGCGATATATGCACACAATTTGTCGTTGATCAAGTGCCTAACAATTGTTAGGAAATGGCCATTCTATATTTGTAAGGGACAGGGTTATGAGTTATCGCACGCATGATATTTCAGTGGTTGGTGGCACGCTTCATGTTGCTGAGTGGGGCAATGGGGCCGGACCGATCATTTTGTGCTCGCACGGGCTGACCGCAACTCATATTTGCTGGCAGGCGCTTGCTGATGTTTTGGCTGATGTGTTTGGGGATGGTTTTCGTCTAATCGCGCCTGATCACCGGGGGCGCGGCAAAAGTAGGGACATTAAAGGGCCGTTTGGTATGCTGGCCCATGCTGATGACATGGTTGCTATTCTTGATCATTTCGGCATTGCCAAGGCCGATGTGATGATTGGCCATTCCATGGGCGGCTTTGTGGCAACTGTGGCGGGGGCCAATTACCCTGATCGTTTTGGCAAGTTGTTGCTGATTGATGGCGGCCTGCCGTCTATCGACAAAATGCCTGAGAATGTCTCGGCAGAGGAATTGGCGATGGCGGTTGTTGGCGCGTCTATGAAACGGCTTGATATGGTGTTTGAATCGCGGGCGGCTTACCGTGAATTTTGGAAACAGCACCCTTGTTTTGCGACCGACTGGTCAAACTATGTCGAAGCCTATGTTGATTATGACTTGGTGGGTGAGGTTCCCACCCTGAAGTCGGGCGTCAATAAAAATGCGATCTTGAAAGATGTCGAAACCCAGTTGATGAGCGATCTTCTGCCTGAAGCGTTGGAGGCTGTGGCGCTACCAGTCCGCTTCGTCAAGGCTCCGCGCGGCATGGTGAACGAAGACCCGCTTTATGCCGATGATGCCATTGATCATTGGGCGGCGCGGATAAAAGACGTCTCCCTCGGTGTGATTGATGACGTGAACCACTTTACCATCGTGATTTCAAAAAAGGGCGCGGCGGCGGTCGGCGCAGAAATTCAGGATTTGTTGTCGTAGCGTCCCCAAAAATCGTTGGTATAATCTGCTTGATCAAAATTAAATCAAGTGATTTAATTCAGGCAATAATGCTTTGATGTAATTTTGCAGATCTTGACGGTTGCTATATGACGCCTCCCCACAAAGACCATGTTTTAACATTTTCCTGCCCCGACACGTTCGGCGTGTTGGCCCGTGCCTCTGGCCTGTTGCATGAGCGCGGTGCGTTTATTACTGAGGTGTCGCAATATTCTGACCCCTACACCCAACGCTTTTTCTCGCGCATGGTGTTTGATGACCGGGCCATGACAGAAGGTGTTGATAGTTTCGCATCAGCCTTTGCGGTGCTGGCGGACACGCTGGAAATGGACTATCGCCTGCGCCCGGTTTGCGCGCGTCCGCGTCTGTTGTTGGCCGTGTCAAAGTTTGACCATTGCCTGAATTCGCTTTTGACCAAGTGGCGATCAGGCGCGCTTGATGTCGATATTGTTGGTGTGATTTCCAATTATGAAGACTGCCGCGGATTGGTTGAGTGGTATGGCATTCCCTATCACTATCTACCCGTCACCAAGGAAACCAAGCCGCAGCAAGAGCAGCAGATCCTTGATCTGATGACTCAGGAGCGCGTCGATCTGTTGGTGCTGGCCCGCTATATGCAAATTCTGTCAGATCATATGAGCGCAACTCTGACTGGCCGTGCGATCAATATTCACCATTCATTTTTGCCCAGCTTCAAGGGGGCCAAACCATATCATCAGGCCCATGCGCGGGGTGTAAAGGTCATCGGGGCCACCGCCCATTATGTGACGGCTGATCTTGATGAGGGGCCGATCATTGTGCAGGAGGTCAAGCCGATTGACCACACTTGCACAATCGAACAGATGGTTCATATGGGCCATGATATTGAAGCTGCTGCCCTGTCGCGTGCGGTGCGTCTGCATTGTGAGGAACGGGTCGTTCTGAATGGCGACAAGACCGTGGTGCTTTAGGGGCAGGGTACATGGCAAAGGCGAAATACTCATTCCTGTCGCTGTTTAGGCACGGCTTGCAAGGCCACAAAAACTGGCCGCAGGCATGGCGCAGCCCGGACCCCAAGCCGCATTATGATGTTGTGATCATCGGCGGTGGCGGTCACGGACTGGCCACGGCCTATTATCTGGCGAAAAGGCATGGCATTAAAAATGTTGCCGTGGTTGAGGCTGGCTGGCTGGGCGGCGGTAATACGGGCCGCAATACAACTGTTATTCGGTCGAACTACTTCTATCCCGAAAGTACGCGGTTTTTTGATCATTCATTGTGTTTGTATGAAGGTCTGTCGTCAGAGCTGAATTATAACCTCATGCTCTCTCAGGGGGGTATTCTGACCCTTGCCCATAGTCGGCATGAGCTTGAGATGATGACCCGTTGGGCAAATTCCATGCAGGTGCAGGCAGTTGATTCCCAAATGCTGACCCCTGATCAGATCAAGGCGTACTCGCCATTAATCAATACAAGCCCTGACGCGCGCTTTCCCATTTGGGGCGGCTTCGTTCAGCACCGTGGCGGCGTTGCGCGGCATGATGCGGTGGCGTGGGGTTTTGCGCGCGGTGCTGATGAATTGGGCGTCGATATCATTCAAAGCTGTCCGGTCACAGATATGATTGTTGATGGAGGGCGCGTCACAGGTGTCGAAACCGCGCGCGGGGTGATTAAGGCCGACAAGGTTGCCATGTGCGTTGCGGGGCACACATCGGTTATCGGGGCAATGGCTGGGTTGAGCTTGCCGATTGTCAGCCAGCCCTTGCAGGCGATGGTGAGCGAGCCTGTGAAGCCGTGTCTTAATGGCGTGGTTCTGTCGCCCCCGTTGCAGACCTATGTCAGTCAGTCTGACAGGGGGGAGATTTTGATCGGCGGCGCAGCAGATAAATATCCTTCATATGGACAGCGGGGTAATCTGCCGGTTGTTGAAGATACGCTGGCAGCCACCTTGGCGCTTTACCCATCATTTAGCCGATTGAAGCTGATGCGCCAATGGGCGGGGATCGTAGACATCTCTCCTGATTCAAGCCCCATCATCGGCAAGACACCCGTCACCGGGCTATATGTCAGTGGCGGTTGGGGCACTGGCGGGTTTAAGGCAATTCCGGCGGGCGGCGATACGCTGGCCTATACCATTGCCCATGATAGACCACATGAATTGATTGAGCCATTTGGTCTGGATCGTTTTGCACGTGGGGCGTTCATTGATGAAGGTGCCGCCGCAGGCGTGGCGCATTAGGGGGGGCGAATATCATGCATCAAATTGATTGCCCCTGGTGTGGCGTCCGCGATGAAGAAGAATTCACCTGTGGGGGCCAGTCGCATATAACGCGCCCGGACCCTGACGCTGTTTCTGATGCGGGATGGTCATCCTATTTATTTGATCGGGCTAACCCAAAGGGTGTTCATCTGGAACGCTGGCGACATACTTTCGGGTGCCGCCAATGGTTCAATGTTGCCCGCCATACTGTCAGCCATGATGTGCTTGCGATATACAGGATGGGCGACCCCGCGCCTGACGGGTTGAAGAATGAGGGGGCGGACTGATCATGGCGCGCAATCCCCTAAATCGCCTGCCGACAGCCCATCGGGTTGACCCGGAAAAACCAATGACCTTCAGTTTTGATGGCAAGACCTATCAGGGGGCGGCGGGCGATACGCTTGGGTCCGCCCTGATGGCAAATGGCGTGCGAATTTTGGGCCGCTCGTTCAAGCTGCATCGACCACGGGGCCTTATGGCCGCTGGGCGGGATGAGCCGAATGCCCTTGTGCAGTTAGAAGGCGGCGCGTTTGACGAGCCAAATGCCCGCGCTTCGTTGGTGCCACTTTATGATGGGCTGACAGCGCAGGGCCAAAATGCATGGCCAACGGTGAGTCGGGATGCGCTTGGTCTGTTGGGCCTGTTGCAGCGGTTCTTGCCAGCATCATTTTATTACAAGTCGATGATGTGGCCTAGTTGGCATTTCTACGAATGGGCGGTGCGGCGTCTGGCGGGTTTGGGGAAATCCCCAACGGTGCCGGATGCGCAAATTTATCATAAGCGGAATGCCCATTGTGATGTGTTGGTTGTTGGTGGTGGCAAGGCGGGGATTGAGGCTGCGTTGACTGCTGCTAAGGATGGCAAGCGGGTCATGTTGCTGGATGAACAGGAGGAGCTGGGCGGCCGTCTGCTTGCTGAAAGCGGGCATAGTGATTGGGTGGCGCTACAGCGGGCTGAACTTGCGTCCCTGCCGGATGTGACTGTGCTGCCCCGCACAACAGCAACAGGATATTACGATCACAATTTCGTTGCTGCGGTTGAGCGGCTGACAAATCATCTGGGGCCGTCTGCTGACAGTGACACGCCGCGTGAACGTTTATGGCGCATTCGTGCGGCAAGGGTTGTGCTGGCAACCGGTGCGATGGAACGGCCCTTGGTGTTTGCGAATAATGACCGGCCTGGTGTGATGCTGGCCTCTGCCGTGCAGACCTATGTTAACCGTTATGGCGTTGCGCCGGGTAACAGCCTTGTGTTTGTCACCACCAATGACAGTGCCTATCGTGCCGCGTTTGATGCGCACAAGGCCGGCGTGGCTGTGCAGGCGGTCGTGGATTTGCGCCCTGTGGTTCCCGACACATGGGCGGCGAAGCTACGCGACGCAGGTGTTGAAGTGATTGCGGGTTATGGCATCGCCACTGTTAAGGGGCGTCGGGCTGTTAGGGGGGTGAAGCTTGCCCCCCATCAGGGCAATGGTGTGCTTGGCAAGGTTGATCGTCATCTGTCATGTGATGTGATTGCCATGTCAGGGGGATGGACGCCGACCATTCACCTTTATTCACAGGCGGGCGGCAAGCTGACCTATCGCGAAGACATCGCCGCGCTGGTGCCTGCGGGGTGTGCGCAAAAGGTTGGGGTGATTGGCACGGCCAATGGTGATGGTTTGGATCAGGTTACGCCCGTTTGGTGCACAAAAACAGCACGCACTGACAAACAATGGGTTGATTTCCAGTATGATGTGAAAGTGTCAGATTTGGCATTGGCGACGCGGGAAAACTTTACCTCGGTCGAGCATGTCAAACGCTATACCACCAATGGAATGAGTGTTGATCAGGGTAAATCATCCAATGTGAATGCACTTGCGGTCATGGCGGAATTGACGGACCGCAAAATTTCGGATGTGGGCACGACAAAATTTCGCCCGCCCTATCATCCGGCAACGATCGGCAGTTTTGTCGGACAGCAAACAGATCATCGTTTGGCGCCGTTTATGACCATGCCTGCGCATGACTGGCATGTCGCAAACGGTGGGGTGATGCGAGAGTTCGGCGGCTGGCAGCGTCCTGATTGTTATTTACGTCCTGGAGAGGACGAGCATCAGGCCTGCTGGCGTGAGGCATTGGCCGTACGTCGTAGCGTCGGCATGTCAGAAGGCTCCCCCCTTGGTAAGATTGAGGTTTTGGGGCCTGATGCAGCGCAATTCCTGAACCGTGTATACATCAATAATATGGCAACGTTGAAGCCGGGCAAGGCGCGTTATGGCATCGTCTGTAACGAGAATGGCATTGTGATTGATGATGGTGTTGTCGTGCGGTTTGCTAACGATCATTACATGCTGCACACCACCAGCAGCGGTGCGGCGCATATCGCCCAGTGGATGGAAGAATGGCTGCAATGCGAATGGCCTGACCTGAATGTCATGATCAATAATGTGACAACCCAATGGGCCAATGTCACCGTCAGTGGGCCGAAGGCGCGGGCGGTGATGCAATCGCTGGACAGTGATGTTGATTTTGCGGGTGATGCCTTTCCTCATATGACATTGCGCACCGGGCAGATGAACGGTGTGGAGGTGCGTATCTTGCGCGCCAGCTATACTGGTGAAACATCATTTGAAGTGAATGTTCCCGCTCGTTTTGGCGCTGCATTGTGGCAGGCGATTTATGACGCTGGCCAGCCCCATGACATCACACCTTACGGTGTTGAATCATTGATGTGGCTACGCACGGAAAAGGGCTATTTGCATATTGGTGCCGACACGGATGGCAATACCAATCCGCTTGATATTGGCTGGGGCGTACCGATCAGCAAAAAAGGGGATGACTTTATTGGTCGCCGGTCCTTATTGCGTGAAATGGATCAACGCGAAGATCGCCGCCAGTTCATTGGCTTGCGTGCGATTGATGGCAAGGCGCCACTGACAATCGGTGGACATGTAATTGAAGACGCGCACCCCAATTTACCGGTTGAAAGCCTTGGCTATGTCACATCAGCATGTGTCAGCCCTACGCTTAATCAGTCGATTGGTCTTGGCATTGTGAAGGGCGGACGGGGCCGCATGGGGGAAACGCTATATGTTTATGCCAACGGCACCGTGACAGCGGTTGAGATAGTTTCCCCCACCCACTTCGATCCCGAAGGGAGCAGGCTGAATGACTAACATATCGGTTTTTCAAGCTGCTGCCCCGCTTGATCCGGCATTGGGAATAAAGGGTGCGTCTTTTTCAATTCAGGCCGGGGCTTTGCTGGGTATGATCCGCGTTCAGGGGCGGGCCGTTGCGCAGGAACTTACGACAGTAGTGCAGCAGCATACAGGTCTGGCATTGCCCGAACCGGGCACGGTTTCGCGGTCAGACATGCATCGTCTGCATTGGTTGACACCGCAGGAATGGCTGCTGGTAACTGCCGAAGGTGCTGAACATGCCATTGCGGCAGACCTAGCCGCGGCTTGGCAAGGGCAGGCACTTTACGCGACGGTGATAAGTGATAGCCGTGCAGTAATCGAAGTTTCAGGACCGGACGCACCCACCTTGCTGGCACAAGGCTGCGCGTTGGACTTTCATGCAACGCAGTTCGCGGTACTGCACAGTACGGTCACACGCTTTGCCGGTGTTGCGGCGATGGTCACACGGATTGAAGGGGATTGCTTTGAGCTTGTCGTAGACCGTGCCTTGGCGCGCTATGTTTGGGATTGGCTAGCAGAGTCTGTGAAGGGGCTGTGACCGGCACATGATTGAGAGCAAGGACGGCCAGATAGGTGATCATAGCAAGCAGCGTTTGCTGCGCGCTGCGTTGCATTTGTTCGCCACTGATGGCATTGATGCTGTGTCCTTGCGCATGATTAATCGCGAGGCGGGGTGCAAAAACAATTCCGCGCTGCATTACCATTTTGGTAACAAGCAGGCGTTGGTGGAAGCGCTGGCCGAACAAATCCAAAATTGGTTTGAGGCGGCGCGCGAAGAAGCCCTTTGTGAGGTTGAATTGGCAGACAAGGCAGGCACCCTAACGCTTGATGATCTTATGCATGCCTTTATCGCGCCCTATGTTAAACTATTGGCAGAGGAAGAGTGGGGCTATGACGCTGTGCGTTTTTTGGCGCGTGTTGAGTTTGAAGGTGACCCGGCCAGCCATGATATTCTGAACAGATTTGCGGGCAAGGCGATGGAACGGTTTAAGAACTTGCTGATTAATTGCCAACCGGCCACGCCGCGCAAACTGTTGTTTCAGCGGTTTAATTTCTGCATCTCAAGCATGATTTTGGGGTTGGCCAACCACCGCAGCCTGCAAAATGCCTATATGGGCGATATGAGCGTGCCTCTTGATCAACTTGCTGCCATGTATGTTGATGTTTGCGCTGCGGGTGTCGCGGCCCCTATTCGAAAATAAGCCGGGGCGAGCGCGCCTGACCAATCATCTGGACGTGCCGCAAGAAAAAAGCGCCTGACCCCGACAGGGTGTTGCGGCATTTGCGGCCTTGCGTGATATATTTTTGACCCACCAAGTGGGCACTTGACGCAAGGGCCGCCGCGCTGTTTCGCAGCTGTGAAACATTACCAAAATTGCTTGGTTGATTTGTCTGTCTGCAACGTCATAATTGCTGACAGAATATCATTATGCGCGTGTCATTGGCAGGGTAACAGCCCGCTGACGGTGCCGTTTGGCTATTGCCTTTGTGGGGAATGACGACACTTGAGGTGAGATGGGTGCAGTATCCGCGGCTGATGATTGCACGGAACCCCGTGAGGTGCTGATGACGCATCGTGATTGCGCCCCCGCTGAAAAGCATGATGGCATTGAAATTATAAAGAGATTGGCGCGTGGCTCTCCTTGCGATTGCGCCGGGTTACTATTTATTTGGATGGAGTTTGAAATGGCTGAAAATCTGGACGCATTCCGCGAAGAAGCGGGCGCATGGCTTGATGCGAATTTCCCTACCGAACTTGTCGGCAAATCCGGGGTGATGGCGAATGTCATCGAAGGTGGCGTTGCAATGTCTGATGCCCATAAGGCGTGGCACAACGCGATGGCTGATACCGGGTGGGGCACACCCACTTGGCCAAAGGAATATGGCGGCGGTGGCCTGTCGAATGGTGAGGCGCGCGTGCTGCAGGCCGAAATGGCAAAGCGTGGCGCGTGGAACCCAATCGGCGGTATGGGCGTGATGATGTTCGGCCCGACCTTGCTGGAATATGGTAGCGAGGAACAGAAACAACGCCATATCCCGTCGATCTGCAATGGTTCCATCCGTTGGTGTCAGGGCTATTCAGAACCCGGTGCCGGATCTGACCTTGCGGGCCTGCAAACCCGCGCAGAAGACAAGGGTGACCATTTCCTTGTTAACGGCCAAAAAACATGGACGTCTGGCGGCCAGTTTGCCGATTGGTGCTTTGCCCTTGTGCGGACAGACACGACCCGTAAACATGAAGGTATCAGCTTCGTTTTGATCGATATGAAATCGCCGGGCGTAGAAGTGCGTCCCATTCGGATGATTTCAGGTATCTCGCCGTTTTGCGAAACATTCTTCACTGATGTGGAGGTGCCGAAAGAGACTCTTGTGGGCGACTTGAATGGTGGTTGGACCACTGGCAAACGGTTATTGCAGCATGAGCGGACGGGCATTTCCGGCGGCGGTGGTGGAGGTGCCAAACGCACGAGCCTGATGGATATTGCCGCAAAATATCGTGGCGTCGATGAAAATGGGCGGCTTGAAGACCCGGATCTGTGGGCGCGCCTTGTGCGATTTGAAATGCGTAGTCGTGCGTTCGGACAAACAGCCAAACGCGTTGCGCTTGAGGCAAAAACAGGCCCGTCAGTTGCCAGTTCCGTTCTTAAGAATGCCGGGGCAGCTATGGTGCAACAGCGTACAGAGCTGAATATCGAAATCGCCGGTATGAATGGCCTTGGCTGGGAAGGTGAAGGCTTCACCAAGGAAGAACTGGCCGCTGTGCGTGGCTGGCTGTGGAACAAGGCTGTTACGATTTACGGCGGTTCGTCGGAAATTCAGAACAATGTTATCGCGAAACGCATTCTGGGTATGCTTGACCATCAATAGGCATGCGCTGCGTTTTCACCGACTGACAATGAATTTTACGAATCGCATTTTGGATAAAGACTAATGGCTGTATTGAACGAAGAACAAGCAATGCTGCGCGACATGGCGCACAACTGGGCGCAGAATGAAGCACCCGTTACTGCATGGCGCAAGGTGCGCGATGCAAAAACCGCAGAAGGCTATGACCCTGCTACATATCAGACAATGGCTGAAATGGGCTGGGCCGGTATCATCATCCCTGAAGATTTCGGTGGTTCAGACTTTGGCTATCTAAGTCTTGGGCTAGTGCTTGAAGAAGCGGGCCGGACACTGGTGGCAAGCCCGCTAAACGCATCTGCAATGGCAGCAACATCTGCAATCCTGCTGGGTGGTAATGATGCCCAAAAGGCCGAATGGCTGCCCAAACTTGCCGCGGGCGAATGTGTTGCCACGTTGGCGGTTGATGAAGGGCCTGTGCACAACCCTGCTAAAATCGCCGCCATTGCGGCCAAAACAGGTAACGGGTTCAGCCTGTCGGGCACAAAGGCATTCGTTGCCGAAGGATCGAATGCCGATCTGTTGATTGTCGCAGCCTTGCTTGATGGTGCCGTGAACTTATTCTTGGTGCCTGGCGACGCGGCCGGGATCACCAAATCAAATCGCGTCATTGCCGATCACCGCAATTACGCAGAGGTCACCTTTGACAATGTGGCGTTGGATGCGGGCGCATTGCTTGACGTGCAAGAGGGTGCCCAATTGCTTGACCAAGTTTTGGATCGTGCGCGCGCCGGTGTCGGTGCGGAAATGCTGGGCATGTGTGTCGAAGCGTTCAACACAACGCTTGAATATCTAAAAACGCGCCGCCAGTTCGGCCAGTTGCTATCAAGTTTTCAGGCCCTTCAGCATCGCATGGCCAACCTGTTTACAGAGATTGAATTGATGCGGTCAGCGGTCGAGGCCGCGCTTGAGGCGATTGACGCTGATCGGTCGGACACGGCCCAGCTTGTGTCGTTGGCCAAGGCAACCGCATCTGACACGATGCATCTAGTAAGCCGCGAGATGATCCAGCTTCACGGCGGGATCGGCGTTACTGATGAACATGATGCCGGGTTCTACTTAAAACGCGCGCGCGTTCTTGAACACATGTGGGGCAATGCTAGTTTTCATGTGAATCGATTTGCGACCCTAAATGGGTATTAAGACAAGGCTGGACGATAAAAGCCTGACCACGGGCTTAGGCTAGTCCAAGTGATCAAATTCCGGTTGCGCTGCCCCATTGTGCTGCGCAATCTAATGAAAATAAAAATCAGGAGAGCGTCACATGTCCCAATTTGCAACCGCTGAACTTAAGTCCATTCAGGATGAGGCACGGGAAGAAGCCTATAGTCTGCCGCTTGAAGAGTTGAACCCCGCGCAGCCGCGCCTGTTCAGTCAGGATGCCATGTGGCCCTATTTTGAACGGTTGCGTAACGAAGCACCGGTTCATTTTACTGCTGACAGTTTCTATGGTCCCTATTGGTCAGTTACAAAGTTTGATGACATTGTCGCTATCGATACCGATCACAAAACATTCTCGTCAGAACCGAATATTACGCTGACGCCTAAAGACATGCAGACCGATGGCGATGGCACCCAGCTGCGCAATAGCCGGATGTTTATTGCGATGGACCAGCCCAAGCATGACGAACAGCGCAAAACCGTCAGCCCGGCAGTGTCGCCCTTTAATCTGACAAAACTTGAACCGTTGATTAGGGAGCGGGCGCAAAACATCCTCGATGGTCTGCCAATTGGTGAAGAGTTCAATTGGGTGGAGCGCGTGTCAAAGGAATTGACCGGCATGACCTTGGCGACCTTGTTCGGCATGCCGCAAGAAGACCGTCACAAATTGCTGTACTGGTCAGATGTGATCACTGCTGCGCCGGGGCAGGGGTTGATTGAGTCCTATGAGCAGAAGCAAGAAATCTTTATGGAATTCGGTGCCTACTTCCTTGACCAGTGGGAAGACCGCATAAATTCAGAACCGCGTGGTGATCTGATCTCCATGTTAGCGCATGGCGCTGCCACAAAGGATATGGATAAGATCGAAATGTTAGGCAATATTGTGTTGTTGACCGTTGGGGGAAATGACACAACGCGTAACACAATGTCCGGGTCAGTTTATGCGCTGAACCTGTTTCAGGACCAGTATACAAAACTGCGCGATGATCACTCGCTGATTACAAATATGGTGTCGGAAACTATTCGTTGGCAAACGCCGCTGGCCCATATGAAACGCCGCGCAACGCGGGACGTAGAATTTCGCGGCCAGAAGATCAAGAAAGATGACACAGTTGTCATGTGGTACGTGTCGGGAAATCGCGACACGGATGTGATCACCGATGCGGATAATTACCTGATTGATCGAGAGCGCGCGCGCCACCATGTGTCCTTCGGGTTCGGCATACATCGTTGCGTTGGCAACCGTTTGGCTGAATTGCAGTTGCGCGTTATATGGGAGGAGATCATGAAACGCTTCCCCAATATCGTCGTCACCGGGGAGCCGAAGCGCAGCTATTCCACATTTGTCAAAGGGTATGAAACGCTGAATGTGATCATTCCTGAAAAGTTGACGGCGTAATTTCGGTGAGCAGGCCGAGGACCTGAGATTCAATCTACGGCATCATTGAAAAATCATGGTGCCGCAAGAGAGATTCGAACTCCCGACCCCCTGATTACAAATCAGGTGCTCTACCAGCTGAGCTATTGCGGCATCGGGCGCAGGTCTGACTGAATGAGTCGCAGAATGCGCCGAAAAGTGACGGCACATTATGTCTCTTTTTACTGCTTCGCAAGGTCATTCCTGCCGCAGGCCAACAGATAGGGCGTGTCGGTGGAAAATCGCCATATATTGCGGTTTTTTTGCCTTTTTCCCTATTCGGGCAGGGCGGCTAGGAAAAACCGCTGCGCATTCAGGCCCATGACCTTTGCAATGTCAGCATCAGGCAGGCCGCGCGCCCGTAGGGCGTCAGACACCATGCCGACACCGCTTGTGTCAAACCCGGTGCCGACGGCGCCGTCAAAGTCTGAGCCAAGGGCAATATGCTCAACCCCGATCAGGTTAATGGCGTAGATCATGGCGTCTGCAATTTTTTCGGGGCTTTTGCCGCAAACGGCACCGTCGAAATAGCCAATACCGATCAGCGCGCCATTGGCTTTCAGGCGCTGCAAATGGGCATCGGACAGGTTGCGATTGCCGCCACAGGTTCCCTTGACGCCAGTGTGGGACACGACGACTGGACGTGTTGCCATATCAAGCAAGTCATCGATTGTTTTGGGTGAGGCATGGGCAAGGTCAACAATCATGTTGAGCGCTTCCATCCGGCTGATCACCTGACGGCCAAAGTCGGTCAGGCCGTATTTTTCTTCACCATGAGCGGAGCCTGCAACTTCATTGTCAAAGAAATGGGCGAGGCCACCCATACGTGCGCCAGCATTAAACAATATATCAACTGCGCCCAATTCGCCTTCAATCGGTTGCATGCCCTCCAGCCCCAAAAGACCGCCAATAACATTCTGCCCCGCTGCGCGGTCTGCAATCAGCTGTTGCATGTCAGCTTTGGTTTTGATGACCCGTAAAGCACCGTCAGATTGCGTAGAAAAGTCATGCAGCTTCTGCATTTGATGCAGCGCACGATTTTGAATTGCCCCCTCGCCGAACCAAGCATTGGTGGGATAGCCACTTACCATCGTAAGCGGCGGTAACATGTCTGTATCCGACGGGTTGGAGTCAAAGTTTTGGCCAGTGGGTGTTTTGGTGACAATGCCGAACACTTGAAAGGCAACCTGTCCTTCTGCCAACCGGGGCAGGTCAACCTGTCCATAGCTGTTATGAGCCAGCAGGTCGCGGTTCCAAAGCAACGGGTCGGCATGCAGATCAGTGACAAAGCTTGCCTGATTTTGCGTCTGGCTTTGTTCGGATATGGCGTAGGGGCCAAATTGATCGACGCTGTTCATGGCACGGTCAGCGATGGTGCCGCCGAATAAAAAGAACAAGATGGCAGCGACGACGATTAGGCCGCTAAAAAGTTTCAATGCGAATGTCATGATAATGTCCTGCCTGATTTATTGGTCGCGCCAGCCACGGCGATTAGCGTCCCATTTTGCTTGCGCGGCACGCAGTCTGGTCTCTAACTCCTGTCGCAGGGCCGGATTGCTATCGGTTGTGTCATAGGCTTCGTAGGGGTCTCGCTCCAGATCAAACAGCATCGCCCCACGTTTTGGCGCATGGGCAAGGTCCAGCACGAATGACGTGCCACCATATAGGGGGTGGTTGTCCCTGAACTTGTGGGTTTGGGTGCGGATCGCCTCCAACTGTCCGGCCTTTTCCAAAAATAGCGCGTCATGAATGGTCGCGGTGGGGTCATTGAACAGGGGCGAGAAGTTTTTGCCGTCCAACAAACGATCCGATGGTGCAGGCGTAGCAGTCAATGACAGCATGGTGGGCACAAGATCGGTGCCCATGACCATGCGATCGGATGTGGTTTCGCGAATGCGGCCCGGCCAGATCAGCATCAAAGGCACGCGCATCCCGCCTTCAAGGGTTTCATTCTTGCGGCCACGTACAGGTCCCGCCGACCCTTGATACCACGGTCCGTTATCTGATGTGATCGGGATGAGGGTGTTGTCGAGCGTGCCGGCCTTTTCAAGGGCCGCCATAACCTCACCAACTGACCGATCAAGATCTTCGATCACATCACCATAAAGGCCACCATCTGACTGCCCCTGATGGGCCGGATCAGCGTAAAGCGGAATGTGAGGGAAGGTATGCGCAAAATACAGAAAGAATGGTTGATTACCCTGTTCGGCAATAAACATCGTTGCTGATTTTGTGTAATCGCGGGTCAGAACTGTTTGGTCGAGCGGGTGGGGGCGCACAATTTCCCGGTTTCGATACAGATGCATGGGCTGCATATCGTTTGAAAATAATACGCCAAAATAGCTTTCAAACCCAAAACTCAAAGGGTGGGCATCATAGGTATCACCCAAATGCCACTTGCCAATCATATGAGTGCGATAGCCTCGAGCCTGCAAAATTTCGGCCAGGGTGATTTCGTCCTGCGGCATGGCTGTGCCGGTCCCGGTCAGGCGTGCAATCCAATCAAGTAGTGTGTTGTGCGGGAACGTGACCTGTTTCAGGTTCATGCGCCCGGCAAGGCGTCCGGTTAGCAGCCCGGCCCGAGCCGGCGTACAATAAGGGGCAGACGAAAAACCATTGGTCATCATCATCCCACGGGCTGCTGCCTGATCAATATTGGGTGTTTTTATCAGCCGATTGCCATAGGCCCCAATGTCGCCATAACCCATATCATCAAACAAGATGACGACCAGATTGGGCGCGTCCTGTCCGGTTGCTGCAGGCATTGCGGCTAGTTGATCCAGATAGTCTTGCTTTGCTGCAAAGTGTTTTTCGGACAAGATGTTTTCGTGGTTTGTTATTTTCCACGTCAGATAGCCAAAGCCGCTGGCCACCAAAATCAACAGAATTAAAACAAAGCCCCACAGGTCGCGCAATAAGTGCTTCACGCCCTTGCCCCCATCATTATGTAATTGCCATCATTGTTACCAAGATAGTGGCATGTCGAATTTTTGTGCGCAATCGTCTGCCGGGCTGATATGCTGTTGAAAATTGGGAAACGACAAGAACAATGAGGGACTTATGAACGAATATGAGCAGTATGATGCGTTGGGCCTGGCTGATCTTGTCCGTCGTCGCGAAGTATCAGCGGTAGAGCTTTTGAACGCTGCAGTAAAACGGGCAGAGGAACGCAATCCTGCCCTGAATGCCATTACCCACAAATGGTATGACGAGGCATTGGATGAGGTGAAGGCGGGGCTGCCGATCGGACCGTTTACGGGCGTGCCATTTTTATTGAAAGACCTGAATCTATATGTGAAGGGGCGCGTGACAACAAATGGCTGCGCGGCGTTTAAGGATTATGTGGACGAGCGAACATCATGGTTGGTGGAGCGCTATTATCGCGCCGGGCTTGTGCTGTTTGGTAAAACCAACACGCCTGAATTTGGCCTAACCGCCGCAACGGAGCCAGCCCTGTTTGGTGCTACGCGCAACCCGTGGAATTTGGATCATACACCTGGCGGCAGTTCAGGCGGGTCATCTGCGGCGGTCGCTGCGGGGATTGTGCCGATGGCGAACGCATCTGATGGCGGCGGGTCTATTCGTATACCGGCGGCCTGCACCGGATTGTTCGGGATGAAGCCGACCCGCGCGCGCACCCCGTCGGGGCCGCAAAATGCAGAGGGGTGGGGCGGTCTGTCGATTGCCCATGCGGTTAGTTGGACCGTGCGCGATAGTGCAGCCTTACTTGATGCAACAGCAGGGCCAGGGCCGGGTGACCCCTATGCAGCGCCTGCGCAAACTGAATCCTATTTGGGGGCAACCATGCGTGCCCCGCGCCGCCTGCGTATTGCCTATTCAACCGCAGCACCGTCTGGAGCATTTGTTGACCCTGAATGCAAACAGGCCGTTGAAAAGACTGTGAAGTTGCTGGCGGACATGGGCCACACGGTTGAGGAAGCTGCCCCCCAGCTCGATACTGATGCGATCAGTCAGGCCCAATTCATGATCATGGGGGCGTCGGTCAAATTGGCTGTTGAAACGCGCTTGGCCACTTTGGGGCGGCAAATGCAGCCGGACGATGTGGAAATGGTGACACAAAAGATGATCGAGGTTGGTCATGGGGTCACGGCAGATCAATATATCGCTTCACTTAAAACCGTGCATGGCGTCGGGCGGGCATTTGGAGATTTTCACGACCAATATGACATGTGGGTCACACCAACAGTAGCGAAGCCGCCATTGAAAATTGGCGACCTTGATATGAATCAGGAAAGCCTTGAAACCTATGTGGCCAATGTCACCGGTTTTGTCGCGTTCACCAACTTGATGAATATGAGCGGGGCACCATCAATGTCATTGCCGCTGCATATGTCGGCGGATGGTCTGCCTGTCGGTGTCATGATCAGCGGTCCTGTCGGGGACGAGGCTGAGATGTATGCGCTTGCTGCTGAGATTGAGCGCGCGGCACCTTGGATCCATACACGGCCCAAGGGGTTTTCTGATTTGATCTAGCGGTCAGGCGCGCGCAATTATAATCAGCGCCTGTTAGTCTGCTATCCAGAAAAACGGTCAGACGTCTAGCGGACCTTTACGCCATATTTTTTCATATGGTTCCGGTTCACGACGTCATGAAAATGTTCGACACGCTTTTTCTGTTCTGCCTGAAACTTGGCATAGCGTTCTTCCAACGATCCTTCGATCGCGCCGGGCTCATTCGCGCTTTGGGCGGGCTGTGCCTGTTGCTTGGATTTGGTGGGAAGTGGGCTTGTCAAATCTTCAACCATGGCAATTTGGGCCGGGCCGGTGCTTGAATCAGCAACTGCATAGCTTGCGCTTAAGCTGAAAAGCGCAGCGCCAGCAAGTGCTCCAATGGTGAATGTTCTGTTAAGCATTTTCATCTCCTTGTCTAAACACCTGTTTTTCGGTGTTTAGGCAAGTATCCCCCTGTTTGGTAAATTTCACGTTAAGCTACAAACTATTTCAAAAATCCGCAGTTTGCAGCCGAATCACCACCCCCAACTTAGGCTGAAATGGCCTTTTGTGCCAGTTCCCTGACGTCGCGAGACAGCCTGTCTTGGCTTAAAATAGTCTGCAGGGCGGCTTTCGCAGGCTTTTGGCGGCTTGCCGTGTGACGTTTCCACTGGCCCAAAGGCGCGATAAAGCGCGCAGCGGTCTGCGGGTTAATCGGGTCCAACGCGATAATCATCTGCGCCAAAAACTGATAGCCGCTGCCGTCAGCTGCGTGAAAGTTTACGGGATTGCCCATCACAAAGGGGCCAATCAAGGCGCGGAAACGGTTGGGGTTGGTCATCGAAAACCCGGGGTGGTCCATCAGTTTTTTGACATCATCAAGTGCTGTCTTGGCTGGGTTTTGGGCTGACAGGCCAAACCATTTATCAAGCGCGTTGGCATCATTTTCATATCTGTCGTGGAATGCCTGCATGGCGGCAGTACGGTCTGCGCCGCCAATGCGGTTCAGGGCGCCAAGGGCAATCATCCGGTCCGTCATATTGTTGGCGCTATCGAAATGTTGCAGGGCCAAGCCTTCATGTTCAGACAAACGGGTCACCAACCCAAGTGCCAGCCCGCGCAAGGCGCGCCGTCCGGCGGCCGCCGCATCGGGGGAGAATGCCTCGTTCCCTGACAGGCTGTGATAAAGCGCCAGCAACGCCGCCTCATGATCTATGGCCAATCGGTTCAAAAGTGTTTGACGGGCATTGTCTATGGCATCTACATCGATGGTGCCGTCACGTTGGGTCAGCCGGTCAGCCACCATGTCAAAGCCGGGCAGTGATAGCAGCTCGGCCTTATAGGCGGTGTCTATTTTGTCATCGGCAAGTGCCGCGCCATAGGCAGCACTGAACGGGGCTGGGTCGTGTGCTGGGTTATCAACCAGTGCAAACAGATGGCGCAACGCGAAATCCTGTCCCGCCTCCCATCGTGCAAACGGGTCCTGATCGTGGCTCATCAACAGGGCGGCATGATCGTCATCAAGGGTGCGCTGAATGTTCACCGGTGCCGCAAACCCGCGATTGAGCGATACGGCAGGGCGTGCTGAGAGCCCGTCAAATGTCAGGATTGTTGTCGCCTCGTCCATCTGGCCTGTATGTGCTGCGACCTGCGCGCCTGTGGTTTCATCCATCAGGCCGATATTCAACGGTAGCACAAGCGCCTGTTTTCTGGGCTGTCCGGGGGTTGGTTTGGTTTCCTGCGTCAGGGTAAGGGTCAGGCAATTTTTGCTATTATCCCAGTCTTCCGTGACATGCAGTGTTGGTGTGCCGGCCTGCCCGTACCAGCGTTTGAAACGGGTCAGGTCGGTGGCGGTGGCATCTTCCATCGCACTGATGAAGTCATCACAGGTTACGGCCTGCCCATCGTGTCGATCAAAGTAAAGGTCGCTGCCCTTGCGAAAACCTTCCGGTCCCAATAGGCGGTGCAACATACGGATCAGTTCGGCACCTTTTTCATAAACGGTCGCCGTATAGAAGTTGTTGATTTCGACAAACTCGTCAGGGCGCACCGGGTGGGAGAGGGGGCCTGCATCTTCAGGAAATTGGCGCGCCCGCAACATGCGCACATCGCCAATCCGTTGCACGGGTGCTGACCGCATGTCGGCGCTGAATTGTTGGTCGCGAAAAACGGTGAAACCTTCTTTCAAAGAAAGCTGAAACCAATCGCGACAGGTGACGCGATTGCCTGACCAGTTATGAAAATATTCGTGGGCCACCACGCTTTCAATAAAGGCATAATCTGAATCTGTCGCCGTATTGGCGTCGGCCAGAATGTATTTGTCATTAAAGACGTTCAGGCTTTTATTTTCCATCGCACCCATATTGAAGTGAGATACGGCAACAATGTTGAACAGGTCCAAATCATAGGCCCGGCCATACACCTCTTCGTCCCAGATCATGGACCGTTTCAGGGCATCAAGCGCATAGGTCGCGCGGGCTGATTTTCCTTTTTCAGTGTAAAGCCGCATGGTGACGTTGCGACCTTCCATTGTTGTCAGCTTGTCTTCGATATGATCAAGATCCCCGGCAACCAATGCAAACAGATAGCAGGGCTTGGGGTGGGGGTCTGTCCATACCGCTTCATGGCGGCCTGATTCAAGTTCACGGGTGGATTCCAAATTGCCATTCGATAGCAAAACGGGGTAGCGGCTTTTGTCGGCGCGCATGGTCACGCGATAGCGGCTCATGACATCGGGGCGATCAGGGAAATAGGTAATGCGGCGGAAGCCTTCTGCTTCGCACTGGGTGCAAAACATCGCCGTGTCCTTGGGGCCAGACATATAAAGCCCCTCCAGCCTTGTATTGTCTGCAGGGATCGTGTTGCTGACGATGGTAAGTTGCACGGCATCGGTTGCCGCTGTCTGGATGGTCAGCGTTTCATCGGTTAGGTCGTAATCGCTTTCGCCCAATGTCGCGCCATCCAGCGTGACCGAGATAAGTGTCAGGGCCTCGCCATCCAGCGTGATCGGGGCTGCGCTATCTGTGCTGTCGGGATTGCGGTGCAATGACAGGGTGCTTGTTACCGTCGTCGCTTCGGGCGTCAACTCAAATGTCAGGTCCACCATATCGACCAGCCATGCGGGGGGTGTGTAATCTTCCCGTTTGATTGGTTGGGGGGTGGTCAGTGCTGCACTTTGATCGGCCATCGGAAACTCCCGCAAACGACAAGAAAAAACCGCCGCCCGTGGAAACTGGCGACGGTCTTGATATAGGGCTTTGTTCGCCCTTTCTCAACTATAGCGACCTAATTGCTGCCGAAAACATCGCCGCCCTTTTGGGTGGCTTCCTGCAATTTGGCAAGCGTGTCTTCATCAGGCCAGCTTGTCTGGTCGGCGTCCTGTTCGCCCCATTCGGCCAGAACAGCTTCGGCTGCATCATAATCTTCCATGATTTGATTGTAGCGGTCGGTGATTGCCTGGCGCATTGTCGGATGGGTGAAGATGTGCAGACGATTGTCTTCAACGGCGCGCACCACAAGGCGGCCAACCAATGCCGGGTCAATGCCGCCATTGACGAAGGCTGCAAAGATGCCAACGGCTTCTTCGCTGGGCTCTGCGCCCGCGCCATACTTGTCTTCCTGCCGATTGCGGCCAGATTCGTGGATTTTCGTGCGCACGAAACCGGGGCACAGGACAGAGGCACCGACATTTGTGCCCGTCACTTCTGCTGACAATGTTTCGGTGATGGTTACCACCGCGTGCTTGGACGCGTTATAGGCCCCCATACCGGGTGGAGAAGTCATGCCCGCCATTGAGGCGGTGTTGATGATGTGGCTATCCTCGCCATGTTCCAGCATATGGGGCAGGAAGGCACGGATGCCATCCACAACGCCGACCAAGTTCACATCCAAAACCCATTTCCAGCTTTCCGGGGTGGCTTCGGCAAGCGGGCCACCGCCGCCGACACCGGCATTGTTGAACAGAATGTTGACCTTGCCATATTTGGCAATCGCTTCGTCACGCAATGCCTCAACAGATTGGCGGTCTGTCACATCGGTAATGATGCCTGTAACGTCCGCGCCTTGTTCTGATTTGAAGCGCGCGACCACACCGTCAAGCGCGGTCTTTTCAATATCAGCGATGACGACTTTGGCACCGCGTTCGACCAGTGCCTCTGTAACGGCGAGGCCAATTCCTGATGCGCCGCCTGTTACGACGGCTACTTTATCTGCGAAATCTTTCATTATGCTGCCTGTTTGTTGGTTTCTAAAGAATCGAATTGGGTGATCGTTTCGGCGGTTCCGCCATCGGCGATAAGCCGGTCGTGGATCGCTGTGCGTGTTTCGTCGCGTCGCAGATCAAACACGGTGCGGCCATGCCATATTTTCAAGTCTTCCCATACGGGATCGATAAAGGTAGCGCCCTTGGCCTGACTGCCATCAAGGCATTTGAAGGTTACGCTGCGCAGTTCGGAAATCACAGAACGTAAATAGCCAACATGCACCGCTTCATCCGTGCGGATGCGGTTGACCAGCGTTGCGGCATGGTCAGCGACGTCACGCCTGTCAGTGAACAGGGTGGGGTTGCGCATGATCCGTTCGCAATATGAGAAGAAAGCCTCTGCCCGGACCTCAATCAACAGAACATCCATCAAGGCGCGCATGATCCCTTCATATTCGGGGGCGACTTGTGGCATTTGATAGCCCTGATCAGGTTTTGAGACGGAATCGACAGGCTCTGTCAGGGGATAGGCCCCCTTACCGAACAGCATATCACGCACGGCGAACCACATATCGTCATGCCCGCCCATGCCGCTGCCGGGATCGCCCGCCTCGTCCATGCCGTGGGCGCGCAGCAACCCCTTGTTCAAATGGCCTGTTGCCCAGTCAGTAATGTCTTCAACAATAATTTTCTGAAAATCAGGCGCAGTGATGTCCCGCAAGATGCCGCCGCGTGCCTCGACAATGCCGGTGTGGGTTAACTGGTTCCATAGGGTTTGTCCGTCGCCGCGCGAAATCAGAAAGGCAGCCTGATCAGCATTGGGATAATTTTCTCGTTCCAGCAAGTCAGTGCTGGTATCAAGCATGGCGATCCCACGTTCGGCCAGACCGGCGTCCCAGGCATGGATTGCGGGCCAACGGTTCAGTGTACGTGGTGGAATATAGGTGCCGGCGTCGTCAAACCCGCCATGCAGAGGGAAGCCCGCTTCGACTTGCCGTTCGGCATAATTGTGATCGGCAAGGATTTCCTCGGTCGTAAAGACGCGCTTGGTCATGATGGCCCCCATTATGTTGCTGTTTAGTGCCTAACCGTTCGGCGTGTCATTTTTTTTGATCTGTGCCGAGCTGGGTTGTTTGGGACGGGCTTAATCTCTGTTGCGCATCGCTGCGCGGATAAACCGTAACATGTCCGTTTTAGCCTCTTCATAAGGCACGTTGTGTTGCTTGCGGTAAAAGTTCATCGCAGTCAGTAATGTAACGATCGCATAGCCGGCAAATTGCAGGTTCAGGTCCGGGCGGATCATGCCGTTTTCAACGCCGCCTTCAAAGGCCTTGGTCCAATCACTTGCCCAAATATCGATCATGCCCTGTTCGGGTGCTTCATCAGCGGCGATGATCGTAGCGTCCTGCATTGCTGCACCCAGCAGGCCGGGATTTTCAACTTCGAACTGATTGATCACATCAAAAACAGCCGAGAATGCCGTCTCAAGTTCAAGCGGTTCTGCAAGGCCTTCGCCAGCCTGTCTGACGGTTTCAATCTGTGCCATCAGGGCGTTCTGTGCCTCTGCCTGAAAAGCAAGGTAACAGTCGCGCTTATCCTTGAAATGGATATAGAAGGTGCCGTGGCCAAGCCCCGCTTCCTTCGTAATATCTTGTGGTCTTGTGGCGTGATAGCCACGTTCCACAAACAGGGCGCGGGCGGCGTCCAATAGACGGCGACGGGAATCTGTCCGGCGGCTTTGGCGCGCCTTGGCAGGTTTGGCTTTTGATGTGGTTTCTACGGTCATGATGGTATGGTTACCACCACTTGACATTCTGTCAACAAAAACAGGCAGGAAAACTTGCCTGTCCAAAAAAAACCGCCAATTCCGGCGGAATCAGCTATAGTTTCGTCATTATGGGATGGATTAGAATAGTTTCCGCAGGTTTAATTGGTTGTGTGGCACTGCTGCAGGTTGGCCATGCCTCCGCGCAGGAGGGGACGGTCGGGCCAGGGGCCACCCTTGTTGCCGGGCAAGCAGAATCATCTGCAACCGTAGAGTCCATTGATTATCAGGCGCTGGCCCTATTGTATCGGCAGGGGCGCACAGCCCTGAACCACGATGATTATGTGACCGCCGAAATGGCTGCTGATGCCATCTTGGATCAGGACCCTATGTATGCGGACGCATTGGTGCTGCGGGGCCAGATCAACCGCGCGCGCGGTGGGCAGCGCACAGCCTATGATCATTATGATGCAGCCTTGCAAGTGGACCCGGATCATGCGTTGGCGAAATCCTATTTAGGTCAATTGTTTTTGGATATTGGACGGCTGGACCGGGCCAAAAGCTATATGGTGTCACTGGATGCGCAATGCCCCTTTGGCTGTGGGGCGTCATTGTTATTGGCGCGCGCCATTGCCGATTTTGAGGCAGGCCGGTGGGTGCCCCCCATGCAGGAAGCCCCCTCAAATAAATCAACTGAATAAATCAAACCGAACCAATCAGAAGGAACAGCTGATGTCTCGCATTTCAATTTCCCTATGTGCTGCCCTGTTGGGTACGGCAATGCTGGCCGCTTGTGATGATGGTGGCGGGCAAGCGGCGAAAGCGCCAATTGACCCGAATGCAGACAGCGCAGGTCATACGGCACCGACTGCATTTACAGCCGCCGCAAACAACGCTGTTTATGAGGCGCTGCCGTTTGCAGACACGCGCGACTTTGATTTTGCCATGCGCGGGTTGATCGCAACGGACCCTGACCTTGATGTGATCGCGGACCCGATGGGGTCCATTTGGCGGCCAAAGGATTACGCCTTTATTGAGGGGGATGCCCCAGCCAGTGTTAATCCCAGCCTGTGGCGACAGGCCATGCTGAACAATATCAATGGCCTGTTCGAGGTTATGCCCGGCATCTATCAAATTCGCGGCTATGACCTTGCCAACATGTCGTTTATTCGAGGCAATACCGGCTGGATTGTGGTTGACCCACTTACATCAGCTGAAACCGCGGCGGCAGGGTTGGAAATGGTGCGCAAGCATCTTGATGACCTACCGATTGTGGCAGTGATTTTCACCCATTCCCATGTGGATCATTTCGGCGGTGTGCTTGGTCTATTTGAAGACGGCATTATTCCTGAGGGCATGCGCATTATTGCCCCTGAAGGGTTTATTGAAGAATCCGTCAGCGAAAATGTTATCGCCGGTGCCGTGATGGGGCGCCGTGCTTCTTATATGTATGGGATGCAGCTTGATCGGTCCGCGCGTGGGCATATCGGGTCAGGGTTGGGTAAGCATCCTGCACGGGGGAATGTTGGTATCGCCGCGCCGACGGAAATTATCGATCATACGATCCAGCAAAAAGACATTGATGGTGTGATGTTTGAATTTCAGCATGTGCCCGGATCAGAAGCACCCGCTGAGTTGACCTTCTATTTGCCTGCCCATAATGCGTTTTGTGGTGCGGAGATTATCTCACGCAATATGCACAATCTTTACACGCTGCGTGGGGCCAAGGTGCGCGATGCGCTGAAATGGTCAAGCTATTTGCAAGAAACCGTGGACTTGTTTGCGGGCAAGACCGATGTGATTTTCAATTCCCATCATTGGCCGGTGTTTGGTAAGGACGCGGTGCATGAGTATTTGTCGAAACAACGCGACACCTACAAGTTCATTCATGATCAAACGTTGCGTTACGCGGGGCAGGGCCATACCCCCGGTGAAATAGCTGAGTTGATTGAACTGCCGGCATCATTGGCAGACACATTTGCCAATCGTGGTTATTACGGGACGGTCCGGCACAACTCCCGCGCTGTCTATCAATTTTATTTCGGTTGGTACGATGGCAATCCAGTTAACTTGAATCCATTACCCCCGGTTGAAGCTGCCACCCGTTATGTTGAGGCAATGGGCGGTGTCGCATCAGTGCTTGAAAAGGCGCAAGCTGCCTATGATTTGGGGGAGTATCGATGGAGTGCTGAACTTGCCCACCGTGCTGTTTTTGCCGCGCCTGACAATGCGGATGCCGCTGCGCTGCTGGCTGCCAATTTTGATCAGATGGGCTATCAGGCAGAATCCGGCCCCTGGCGTGATGTTTATCTAACCGGTGCTTATGAGTTGCGCCACGGCGCAACCGGTGAGCCGATTGAGGCATCAGGCGGTGGTTTGCTTGACCACATTTCGATGAGTTTGATATTCGATGCCATGGCAACCCGCCTGAAAGCGGAAGACGCCGTTGATGTCTCCACCAGTATCAATTTTGTCTTCTCAGACACGGATGAGGCTTACAATCTGTGGATTGAAAACGCGGTCTTGCACAACAAGGCTGATTATACGGACCCCGATGCGGATGTAACAATCACGCTGACCCGGAAATTGTGGTTCGGGCTGCTGTCCGGTCAGGCCAAGGTGACAGAGCTTATTGGTAATGATGATTTTGATGTCGATGGCAGCATGTTGAAACTGGGCGGCTTCTTCACGCTGATTGACCAGCCTGACCCTGCCTTTGCCATTGTGACACCATAGGGGGAAGCAGCATGGCTGAAACTATTGAATTTTATACGACTGATATCCGCAATAGGCTGGGCGAAAATTCCGGCCTGAACGCAACGATCAAATTCGACTTCAAGGGTGATGGGTTTATCCATGTGGATGGCAAATCAACGCCAAATGAAGTCAGCAATGAGGATAAGCCTGCGGACTGTACCCTTGTGATAAAGTTTTCTGATTTTCAGAAATTGTCTGATGGTAAGCTGAATGCAGGCAAGGCGCTTTTGTTTGGCAAGATCAAGGTAAAGGGCAACATGCTGATTGCCCGCAAGCTTGCGCCCATTATGGGCGAAAGCGTCGATTGATAATCGCGGATCAGTCAGTCAGCGTAAAACTGTCAGTCACGCTGTCCGTCGCGGCGTGACGCAAACGATAAGTGCCCGGTTTTGTGTTTTCATCGGGTCGCCACGTCAGCGCCATCGTGCCATTTTCGTCGTCATAGGTGACGGTGAGTGAAAAATCATTATCAACAGCCAGCGTTTGCCATTCTGGCCCCGTCTGCATTTCCACGCTGCCATAAGTATCGTTCTGGCGCAGGTCCTTGCGCGGATTTGTGGCCACAAAAGCGGCGCTCACCACCGGCGTGTCCGCCAAGGCATAGGTTTCGGCGGGCGCGTTGATCACTGTTCCGACGGTGGCATCGTCAAAGTGATTGTCCGTATCAGGTTCATGCACAAGGCTGGTGACGTGTGTGCGATAACTGTCTTGATAATGTGAGGGTGCCAACTCCTCCCCCGGTTTCGCGCGGTTCAATTCGCGGCGCACCAGCAGGCTTAATTCCTGAATCACAACGTCCAATTGCCATGCCCCAAAAATGGTGGAGCCGCCCTCATATTGTTGCGAGGCATATTCTTCGCGTGTGGTCAGATAGTGACTGTAGTGATTGGACAGCCCGGCCACCTGCGCATAGCGCACGCCAAACGGCTCAAGCTCGTCAAGCATGGCGGTGCGGATGCGGCGTGCGGCGGTTGTCGTGACTTCGAACGGTAAGCCGATCACAGCAAGGTCGCCGATTTGCATGATTTGCAGCGGGATGACACGCGCGGCAATCGGTTGTGTCTCATCAAATACGGCATGGCCCAAGGGTGCTGCTATCGGCTTTTCCGCATGGCAACCAAAATCGCCCCATTCATCTTCATTCACCGGATGGCCACAGCCGACCTTGCTGGCAAGGCCAGATGGCAGATCAAAGCCGGTCATCACTTGCAGGATCGTCCATAGCCCCGCCTGCCATGCTGTCAACAGCACGCCGCTGGTATTGGCGCAGGTTTGCCCTTCATCAAGGGGCGCGCGGCCATCCTCTGCACCCGCCGGTGCCGACAGCCCATAGGCAGGCTCGCACGTGCGTCGTGCCCCCGTTTGGTCAAGCGCGGGGTCATAGTTCATATGAAATTCCGGTTCAACCGCTAATGCGGTGAAATCCATAAAGGCATGGATGTAACGCACCGGGCCATAAAGGGGGCTGTTAGCCTGTGTGTATAGGTCCTTGGCAAAGGCAAACTGCTTCAGGCCGGATATTTTTGTGCTTTCAAGGTCATCGCGGCCGCCGCCACGCCGTTGAAACGCATCGCTTTCAGGATCGCGCAGAACGGATTCGGGTAGGGGGGCGATGTGGATATTGGGGCTGTTGTCGCCTTCATCGCCCTGAAAGAACCCGGCGACGAATGGGGCATCGTTCTGAAAATAAAGCGGCCCGGCCTCGTTATTCATTGCCCGTTCGAACCGCCATGCCGCATAGCCCTTGTTGTCACCTGACAGGTGACGGTTCACATTCGACATGGATGTGCCGTGAATGCCAAACCAGTTCAGGGCGGCAACAGGTGCGCCGTCACCATTCATCAGCTTCAGCAATAACATGTTGCGATTAATTGTGACCTGCTTGCCCGTTACATCGCGCCAGCTATTGCGTTCATCCTCAGGGTTTTTGTCATAGGCAGGGCGCGACCGTTGTACAGTGGCGTTTAACAGCTCCCCCTGCGCCATAAGAATTTTACCCGGGCTGGCAGTCTCGTACTGACTATGGGCTTTTTTAATCGCCTGAAATATGCCGGTGACCACTGCCCGATGCGCCTGGTCGTCAAAACCGAAGGCGGGCAGGTTGTATAAGTCGTGATGGGATTGGCCCCCGGCGGTGGCGTGTGAATGCGTTGGTGTGACCATGATATTTGCATAGTCATAATGGTCCGCAAGGTCCGCATCCTGTTTGATCAGGTCAACCACCCCTTGTTTGATCGCATGAAATGTTAGTCCAAGATCAACAGAAACCAATGCAACGCGCTGGTCCACGCCAGTGCAGTCACTGCCAATGATGAAGGCGCGCGCAAATTGGCGGTTCAGCAATCCTTCGGATGTTTGCACCGGATTGGCATAGCCTGCCATGCCCTGATCATAGGCGGGTCCGGTTGTGTCATGAAGCGCTGCGCCTGAACGGAACTGCTGATTATTGGCGCAATCCCCTGACAATGGCAGACGCAGATCGCGCGGGCCATAAAACTGCTCATAGGTAGTGGGGATCAGGGGCTGTGCAGCCATCGGTTTGGCGGTTAAGGCGATGGCTGCTCGTTCACGATCACTTAAGTCTGCGCCGACATTGGCGGTGGCAGAATGCAATGACAGGCCGAACAGGGTCGCCGCCGCAAAAAGGATATATGCCGGATGGTTGTTCATGCTGTTGCCCTTGAAAACTGTGCGTCGCCGGATTGTGGCGCATACTAGTCTTGTACTGACTGAATTGCAAAATAGTCTGTTGCGCTGTCATTGAGTTTAACGGGGCGCTCTGGTTCAATGGGGGCAACTGAAAGCAGCCAAAAAGTTTTGGCAATATATATGCTAATAGTCTATATATCATGCCTTTCACAGGACAGCGATTAACAGGCGGGGCGTCATGAATCTTAAAACCTTTATTCAATCTCAATTTATGCGCCGCATTGCTTCTAAGGCGCGATTGGACAAAGTTCGGGCCAAGGCGCGCGTTGCCCGTATCAAGACGGGTGGCCGCCCGACCCTGCATTATTTCCACCATGCCGCTGACCCTTACAGCTATTTGGCTGTGCAAGCCCTCCCCAAAATTTTGCAGCGCTATGACGTTGACCTTGTTTGCCATCTGACCAATGGCAAGACCGGTGATTATCAGGGCGAAGGGAACATGTATTTCGATTGGGCGCGCCGTGACGCCGCCGATGTTGCCCCCGGTTATGGACTTGAGGCACCCACGCTTGATGCCCCCGCCGAAACGCGCGTGAAACAAGCAGAGCAGGCGCTTGCCGCCTTGGGCACAGGTGTTGAGTTTTTGGAGCCTGCCGCCAAGATCGGTCGTGCGCTTTGGTATGGTGAGGACATTGATCAGTTCACGCAAGTTGATGCAAACAAAGCAGCGGCACAGGTCGCTACCGGATCGAAACTTCAAGATTCTGAGGGCCATTATAATGGTGCGATGATCAAATATGAGGGGGAGTGGTTCTGGGGTGTGGACCGCCTTTATGTGCTTGAGGCCCGCTTGGTTGAAGAGGGGCTGTCTCGCGACGCAGCAGCGCCACTTTGCGTGCCCCGCCCTGAGTTGCCAATGACAACAGATCGCGACACGTCACAAATTATTGTTGAAGTTTACCCCTCCTTACGCAGTCCCTACACAGCCATCAGTTTTGATCGCACGGTTGAGATGGTTGAAGCGTTGGGTGCCAAATTGGTGTTAAAGCCAGTGATGCCGATGATGATGCGCGGTATTCCCGCCCCGGCAAAAAAGGGCATGTATATCCTGTTTGATACCTCGCGCGAGGCACGGGCCATCAATGTGCCCTTCGGTGGTATTGTTGACCCGTTCGGTGATCCGGTGAAAACAGGCTTTTCGCTTTACCCCTATGCCAAACAGGAAGGCAAGGGGAAGGAATATTTGTCCGCCTATTTGAAATGTGCATTCGCTGACAAGGTGGACATCACAACAGACAAGGGACTGGCGGAAGTGTGCCGCCGTGCCGGTCTTGATTGGTCACAGGCCAAGGCGTTTAAGGACAAGCCCGGCTATATGGATGAGCTTGAGGCCAATGTCGCTGACATGCTGAATTTCGGCCTGTGGGGCGTGCCGTCCTTCCGTGTTGTTGGCGGCAATGATGAGCAGGCGTGGACCACATGGGGGCAGGACCGTTTGTGGCGTGTCGGTCAAGAAGTGCTGCGGCGTGCGCAATAACTGAATTTTTAAAAACAAGTTACAAATCAATATGCAGGGAAATGAAATGAGCAATCTTTACCGAATTTTTGGCGCAGAAATGTCACCCTATTCCGTGAAGGTGCGGTCCTATTTCCGATACAAGCAGATACCGCATCAATGGATCGTGCGTAACGCGGCTGCGGAAGAAGAGTATAAGAAATATGCCCGTCTGCCGATCATTCCTGCCGTTGCAACACCGGATGATCAGGGCTTGCAGGATTCAACACCGATCATGGTTGCGATGGATGAAGCGCATCCGATGCCATCCAGTCATCCTGATGACCCGTTGTTGGCATTTCTTTCTGTATTGATCGAAGAATTTGGAGACGAGTGGGGCAATAAATTGATGTTCCATCATCGTTGGTGGGATGACGCTGACGTCAATGCCACCGCCCGTGTATTGGCGCGTAATATGCTGCCTGACGCGGATAGTGATACCATCGCCAACATTCAGGCCATGATTGCGGAGCGTATGTCAGGCCGCCGTCATTTTGTGGGGTCAAGCGAAGATACTGCGCCGCTTATTTCAAAATATCTGGATGAGTTGCTGACCATTTTGGAAGCGCATTTGCAGGACCGTTCCTATCTGATGGGCGAGCGCCCGTGCTTTGGTGACTTTGGTCTGTATGCGCAGCTATATGAAGCCTATCTTGACCCAACAGCTGGCGGCATCATTCGTGCCCGGGCGCCCCATGTGATGGATTGGTGCCTGCGTATGATTGACCCTGTTGCCAAGGGCGATTTTGAAGATTGGGAAAGCCTAAGCCACACGCTGGAGCCTTTGGTTGCCATTATTGGCAGTCACTTCCTGCCGTGGTCTGTTGCGAATGCCGCCGCGCTAGAGGCTGGTGACGAAAGCTTTACCGTTAATTTGGCGGGCGACGACTACACCCAGCCGCCGCAAAAATATCATGCGAAGAGCTTGAAGGCGCTGCGGGAGAATTACGCGTCAGCTGCAGACAAGTCCAAGATAGACCCCGTGTTGGACCGGACCGGGTGCCTGCAATATTTGGCAGGCTGATCGGCCAACGTACACAAGTTTGGCGCATCCCCGACTAGCGCATCCCCGATTAGCGCATCCCCGATTAGCGCATCCATGAATCCTGTCGGCTGACATTCTGGTCAGGCGTCAGGGGAATGGCGGGCGGCGCAACCGGCGGCGGGCAGGGCAAATCGGCACAAAGGTGATCAATCGCGCCCTGTCCCAACAGGTCGCCAACTTTGGTCTGGTCAGCATCGTTCAGGCCCGCAAACTCAGACTTGATTTCGCTATAGCACCACAGGCGGAACGGCTTGGTATATTCGCTCCAATCGGTGTCTGCGGTGTGATGGCGGGTTTTCTTGTTGCCTGCGGCGACCGCTTGTGCGTTTGCGGCCATATAGGGGAAGTAGTCCCGATTGATGATGGCGAACAAAGGACCCAAATCGTCGGGTACATCAGCAATCAAGGGTTTGTCTGCAAACTTTTCAGGTCTGTTGGCCCACATACGGGTACACCACAGGGCAACATGCGGCGCACGGGCCTGCATGATGGGGCCGGGAAGGGGGTCGTAAAAGAAATGCCGGAAGAATGGGCCAAATAGGCCGAAGTCAGCCTCTGTCGGGCGGTCTCCCATGATAAAGGGGCGTGTTGCCAAAATCTGCTCCAACACATCCAGCAAATCATAATATAACTGGTCTGTTGCGGCGCGTTGTGCCTTGGTGCGCACGCCATCGCCCCACACATAAATGCCATATTGGCGGAAGCGGATCATGCGAATTTTCAGCCAACGCGGCAGGGCGACTTTGGGCATCATCTGATCAACGATGCGCCCTGCGGATACTTGCCGACAGGCGGGCTTGATCCAGCGGAAATACATCGCGGGACGCCACATATATTCATCGGCCCAATCTTCGATCAGGCGGGAAATGAAACGGGCATGTGGTGCTGCCGGTGACAGGCTGGGGCCGCTGTGATTATCCTCAAGCCAGCGGTGGATCAGCGTTGTGTCTGAATAAATCGTGCCGTCCGCCGCCTCGACGGTGGGCATTTGCATGATCCCGGTCAGGGCAGACAGGCGGCGTTGATTGGCAATATCTGTGCGCGGCGGTGTATATTCAACGCCCTTGGCGCGCAAAATGCCTTCAAGCTTGCCAGTGAATAAGGAACATTCAATCCCCCATACGGTCCACGGTTCAGACATGTTGTACTCTCCCCAAATTTATAAAGTGATATGTGTCCTAGCATAAGGCAGTCGCGAAGATTGAGTAGTTCTTTATATTTTGAATATTGATTCAATTCCTCTATAATTTCGATGATTATCAGGGGCAGACTATGAAATTTCTCTACAGATTTATTGGGCTGGCGATTTTGGCCGTGGCGTTGTTTTACGCGGCGTTGGCGTTTGATGTAATCGGCGCCCCTCCCGGTCCCGGCGGGATTGAGGGTAAAACGCTCCCGGCGGATGCTGTCGCAGCGCGCGCGGCCGATCAGGCGCAGGAACGGAACCAAATTCTGTTCGGCGATATGCATGTCCATACGACCTATTCGACTGATGCCTTCATGTTCTCGCTGCCGCTTAATAATGGCTCTGGCGCGCATCCGATCGGTGCCGCCTGTGATTATGCGCGTTATTGTTCGGCGTTGGATTTTTGGGCCATTACCGATCACGCCAGTGCCTTGACGCCGCGCAAATGGGCCGAAACCCGAGAATCCATGCGCGCCTGCGAAGCGTTAAGCGACCCGCAAAACCCGGACCTGATCTCGCTAACCGGATTTGAATGGACGCAGGTGGGTGACACGGTTGAAAACCATTACGGCCACAAAAATGTGATATTTCGTGGTTTGGCTGATGATCAACTGGTGAAGAAGCCGATTGGGGCCGGTGGCCTGGCAGCGTTGGCGATGCGCGAATTGATTCCGGAAATGCCTGCCATTGTCAGCTTGTTGGAGTTTCCAAACTTCCAACATTATCAGGATATGAATGCGTTTCTGCGTGAAGTGCGCGCTATGCGCCAATGCGATGATGCCAGCCCACGTGAAAGCTGGCCGGTTGATTGTTATGAAGAAGCGAACGACCCAGGCGATTTGGTGCGCCGTTTGGAGGCGCAGGGATTTCACCCGCTATTGATCCCTCATGGCACCACATGGGGGCTATATACCCCGGCAGGGACAACACTTGATAAGCAGTTGAAGCCTGAGATGCGCCCTGAAAGTTTCGCAATGATTGAGGTGATGTCAGGACACGGCAATTCGGAAGAATATCGCCCGTGGCGCGCAGCGACTGTGGCTGATGATGGCACGCGCCGTTGCCCCGAACCTGTTGAGGGGTTCTTGCCCCAATGCTGGCAGGCAGGCGAAGTGATCCGTAGGCGCTGTGAATCCGAAGGTGGCAAAAATTGTGATGAGCGAGCAAGTTTTGCCCGCGATGCTTTTTTGGAAATGGGCCCTGCGGGTCTGGCCAGTGTGCCCGGCGCAGACTATTTGGATTGGTTGGATTCTGATCAATGTCGGGATTGTTTCTTGCCCAGCTTTTCGTATCGCCCCGGTGGATCGGTACAGTATGGATTGGCCCTAACCAATTTTTCAAAGGGCGCGAAAACACGGTTTCGTTGGGCCTTTATCGCAGCATCTGACACACACACGGCGCGACCGGGCACAGGCTATAAACCGGTTGATCGGCAAAATACGACCGAAGCAAATGGTCCCAGCACTGCGATGTGGGCCAAACTCATGAATGGCAGTGTGGAACGGTCAAGCCAGCCTGTGCTGGCGACCCAGCAGGAATTGATAGATTCAGGTGCGGGGATGAACCTTGCTGATTTTGAACGTCAGTCCAGCTTTTTCACGACCGGCGGTCTGGCGGCAGTGCATGTCACCGAGCGCAATCGTGATGGGTTGTGGCAGGGGTTGGATGGACGCAATGTTTATGGCACGTCAGGGCAACGAACAATGTTGTGGTTTGACCTTCAAAACGCTGATGGGACCAGCCTGCCAATGGGCAGCGAAACAGCACAAACCGATACGCCGCACTTTTCCGTGCGGGCGGTTGGTTCCTTTAAGCAAAAGCCGGGCTGCCCCGATTATGCTGTGCAGGGCTTGGGGCGCGATCGTTTGGCCAAGCTGTGTGCCAATGAATGCTACAATCCTTCGGACGAGCGGCGCAGGGTCACGCGTATCGAAGTGGTCCGCATTCGTCCACAAGCATATGAGGGGGAACCTGTAGAGAATTTGATTGAAGATCCTTGGCGTGTATTTCCTTGCGATGATACTGGCGAAGGGTGTGAGGTTCGTATCTCTGACAACAGTTTCCCGACAGCCAAACGCGATACGGTTTATTATGCGCGCGCGATTGAGGAGCCCAGCTTGCAAATCAATGGCGCGAACCTGCGTTGCGAACGCGATAGCGATGGGAATTGCATTAAGCCCAATCCCTGCTTTGGCGATTATCGCACGGATCGGGCGGAACCTTGCGCCGTCCCAATAGAGCATCGCGCATGGTCGTCCCCCATATTTGTTGACTATGGCGGTTAGTTGGTGGCGTTTGCCACTGCGGTATCGTTAAACCACTGCATAGCAAGGTCGTAGTACATCTCAGCCTGTTGCCAGCGATTGCCTTCTTCGTGGAAGGTGCCGTCAGATTGGCGGATCATGCGGGCATAATGAATATTCAGTGGCGGGTTTAAAAAGCTGAAGCTGGCGGGCAAAAGCTCGGGTGCAAAGGGCAGGTAGTCACCCGGTTTGGCCTCCCGTAGAAACCCTTCAAAACAGCGGGTCCACATCTGTTCAAAATGGTCAATGAATTCCACTTGATCATCGGGCCGAAAATCTACTTGCAAGGATCCAGAATTGCCTATCCGCCCGTGGATGAAGCGCACACGTTCCAACACCGGGTCCATGAATGCAAACGCACGATCAAAATTGGTCGTGTTCATTTCATGACCAGTATACCAATGCGATAGGTCGGCGTTAAATCGCAGCTCTGGAAATTTTTCAACCAAATCGACAGTGCGCTTGATGTCTTGGGTAATGGTCGCGCGGTGGGTTTCGACATAAACGGCGTAATTATGCTTTGACGCCGCGTTCAGCAGCAGATCGGCATATTGGGCCATCTCGTCATCCGTCTCAAACCCCGTACCGGCATGAACGGTGGTGCAATCATAGCCCTTTGCCGCGTGGTCGGCGATGGTCTGTTCAATCGGGTCATCCAGCGTCTTGAAACTGGCCATGCCTGTCGCGCTAAATCCCGCTGCCAATGCCACGCCGGGGGTAAAGGATTGAATGCCCAGATAGTCATGCGCCTTCAAAAAATCCATGACAGGGCCTTGATCAGCGAAATCCAATGCTGGGGCACCACTGTCTGTCGGTAACGCCAGCATGGTGCCGATATTCATATCCTTGCGCAGATAAGGGGCAGCATTGGTGCCATCATTCAGGCGATCTGGACGGGTCATGTTTTTACTCCGGTGATTGGGTGGCCGCAGACTTCCAAAAATTGATTGATCAGTCAATTTCTTTCACTATGATCCGGGCATATATCGTGGGGCGCTGGAAGTTTTTGGGGGAAGTCATGGCTGTTCATCCGCATAATTTTGATAATGAGGCCGCTGATCTTGTCGGCCAGATGACGTTGCAGGAAAAAACCGGGCTAATGTCCGGGCGCGGGTTCTGGACATTGAAATCGGTAGAACGATTGGGCCTAAAGCAAATTATGGTGTCAGACGGCCCGCACGGTTTGCGCAAACAGGCGGCCAAGGCTGATCATGTGGGCCTGAACAAAAGCGTGCCCGCAACATGCTTCCCAACCGCTGTTGCGCTTGCGGCGTCATGGGACCGGGGGTTGCTGCAAAAGGTTGGCGACACAATCGGGTTGGAGGCGCAGGTGCAAGACCTTGCAGTCGTTTTAGGCCCGGGTATTAACATGAAACGCCATCCCCATTGCGGCCGTAATTTTGAATATTTTTCCGAAGACCCCTTGTTGGCTGGCGAGCTTGCCGCCGCCTATATCAATGGTGTGCAGGCCCGCGGCGTCGGGACCAGCTTGAAACACTTCGCCGCCAATAATCAGGAGCATGAGCGGCTGGTTATCGACACCGTGGTGGACGAACGGACCTTGCGCGAAATCTATCTGCCTGCGTTTGAAATCGCGGTAAAGAAGGCGCAGCCTTGGACCATCATGTGTGCGTATAACAAAATCAACGGAACCTATTGTTCGGAACATGACTGGTTATTAACCAGCGTTTTGCGTGATGAATGGGACTTTCAAGGGTTGGTGGTGACTGACTGGGGCGCAGCGAATGAGCGACCCAAGGGCGTCGGTGCCGGGCTTGATCTGGAGATGCCGGGCTCTGGCGGGATCAATGATCGAAAGGTTGCCGCTGCGGTCGAGGGGGGTGGTTTGGCTGTCGGCGATTTGGATTTGGCTGCCAAGCGCGTTACATCGCTGATCATGGCCGGGCAGGCTGGTAGTCAGGCAGTGGAAAAATTTGATGCTGATGACCATCATGCGATTGCACGTGCCGCTGCGGCGCAATCTGCGGTGTTGTTAAAGAATGATGGCGCGCTATTGCCGCTTGCCCCGGAAGGGGACATCGCGGTTATCGGCAGCTTTGCCAAACAGCCACGCTTTCAAGGTGCCGGCAGCTCGCAAGTCAATCCAACCCGTGTTGATCAGCCTTTGGAAGCGATTGAAGCCGCGGTCGGTGATCAAGGAACTGTGCGTTTCGCGCAAGGCTATGACCTGAAAAGCAGTGGTGAAGATCAGGCCCTGATTGACGAGGCTGTCGCGGCCGCAAAAGACGCCGATACGACAATCTTGTTTGTGGGGCTGCCCAGTATTTTTGAGATGGAGGGCGCGGACCGCAGCCATATGGGTTTGCCAGAACAGCATAACAAACTGGTGACGGCGGTGAGTGCCGTCACGGATCGGCTTGTGGTTGTGTTAAGTAATGGCAGTCCAGTTGCGCTGCCATGGGTGGATGATGCGCCCGCAATTCTTGAGGTTTATTTGGCGGGGCAGGCGGGTGCTGGCGCAACTGCTGACTTGCTTTTTGGGAAAGCCAATCCGTCTGGCCGCTTGGCTGAAACATTCCCGTTGGCGCAAGCTGATGTCCCGTCAGACCCCTATTTTCCCGGTGTGCCCCGTCAGGTCACCTATCGGGAGGGGCTGTATATCGGTTATCGCTATTTTGACAGTTTTGAAAAGCCGGTGCTGTTTCCGTTCGGGCATGGTTTGTCATACACGGACTTTGCCTGGTCTGACGCGCGCCTTTGTGCCGATGCGGTAAAGGCAGGCGACCCGGTGACGGCCTATGTCACGGTGACGAATACCGGCGATCGGGCAGGGGCTGAGGTTGTGCAGCTTTATGTGCGTGACACTGACTGCAGTACCTATCGCCCTCGCCAAGAGTTGAAGGGTTTTGACAAGGTATGGCTGAACCCGGGCGAAAGCAGGCAGGTCGCGATCACGCTTGATGCACGCGCATTCGCGTTTTGGGACACACAGCGCAGCGATTGGGTGGTGGAGCCGGGGCAGTTTGACATCATGCTGGGCGCCTCGTCCCGGGATGAGCGGGCAGTGTTGTCAGTGACGGTTGAAAATTCTGACTTTGAAAATCACGCCTATCATATCCCCCAAACCCCGGCAGCGATGACAGATCAGGATTTCGCAGCCCTGGGAACACAAGTGGCAAAGCCTGTGCCGATCAGGCCCTATCACCGGAACTCAACCATGGGTGATTTGCGCTATAGCTTTATTGGGCGGCAATTGCTGAATTTTGTTTCCAAGAAAGTGGGCGGCATCTTTTCAAGTACGGGCGGCAAGGATAAGGATGAAACGCAGGCGGCGATGTTGCAGGCCTTGGCAATGTCTATGCCGTTGCGTGTGTTGCTGGCCATGGGGCGCGGGGCGATATCCGAACGCCAGCTTGACGGGATGATTGACATGCTCAATCATCGTTATATTGGCGGATTACGAAAACTTTTAACGAAATAGGCGGGTTACATGACCTACAAGTGGTGGCAATCAGGAACGGTTTATCAGATCTATCCCCTGTCGTTTATGGACAGCAATGGGGATGGCAAGGGCGACTTGCAAGGGATCAGGTCAAAGCTGGATTATCTGCAAGACTTGGGCGTTGATGCAATCTGGAGCTCGCCGATCTTTCCTTCGCCGCTGCATGATTTCGGGTATGATGTTGCTGATTATACGGACATCAATCCCCTGTTTGGTGATTTGAAAGCCTTTGATGAGCTGGTTGCAGATACCCATAGTCGGGGCATGAAGGTCATCCTTGATTTGGTGCCGAACCATACCAGCATAGACCATAATTGGTTCAAGCAGGCGCGTCAGTCACGTGATAACCCCAAACGCGATTGGTATCATTGGCGTGATCCCAAATTTGATGCGGATGGAAATCGTCAGCCGCCCAATAATTGGCAAAGCTTTTTTGGCGGCGATGCATGGACGTGGGACGAGGCGACGGGCCAGTACTATTTGCACCTGTTTGATACCTCTCAGCCTGATTTGAATTGGGATAATCCGGACGTGCGGCAGGCCATATATGACGCCATGCGGTTTTGGTTTGATCGCGGTGTCGATGGGTTCCGCGTTGATGTGATGTGGCTGTTGATCAAGGATCGTGATTACCGGGACGAGCCTGAGAATGAACATTGGAAACCGGGCATTCATTCCTTTGCCAAACATCATCATGTGCACACGCAGGATCAACCGGACGTGCAGCAAATCGTGCGTGAAATGCGCAGTGTTGCGGATGAATATACGGATCGTGTCATTATCGGTGAAATTTATCTGCCGAATGACAGATTGATGCGCTATTACGGCGAATTTCCGGACAAGGCATTGGATGGGGCACACCTGCCTTTCAATTTCTGTTTGATTACAAATAATTTTGATGCCGAAACCGTAGCCATGCTGGTCAATCAGTACGAGCAGGACTTGCCGGAAGGCGCATGGCCCAACTGGGTGCTGGGCAATCATGACCGTCCGCGCATTGCGTCAAAAGCAGGGCCGGAACGGGCCGCACTGGCGATGATGTTGCTGCTGACGTTGCGCGGCACACCGACGATGTATTATGGCGAAGAAATCGGCATGGAAAATGTTGAACTGCCGGATGAGTTTGTGAATGACCCGGCAGCTACCGATGGCAATTTGCGCAATCCGGGGCGTGACCCTGAACGAACGCCCATGCAGTGGGATGCCAGTCCCCATGCCGGCTTTACCACAGGCAGCCCCTGGTTGCCGGTTGATACTGATTACGCGACACGGAATGTGGCTGTGCAGGCGGGCCAGCCTGCATCGCAACTTGCCCTGACGAAAGCGTTGTTGGCGCTGCGCAAGCAAGAGCCTGCTTTGAACGTTGGGGGCTATCATTTTGTCAGTGCGAACAAACAGTGCTTTGTTTATGAGCGTCACTGCGATGATGCTCGTTTTGTGATTGCACTAAATTTTGAAGGCGACAGCGTAGACGTGTCACTGCCAGGCGCGGGGCAGATCATACTTTCAACCACCGACCCAGAAAAAAGGGTCAGCACGGGGGACATGCTGACCCTTGCGCCCTATGAGGGCATCATCGTGCGCCTTGATTAACATCAGGCGCGCCTAGGTTTCTGATCAAACGAAAGGCGTCTTCCGCTGATCTGTGGCGCATGCAGCCGTGTTTCATGGATGCAGCGCGTTTTTGATAGGTCAAATTTACGATGCACAACCGCAAGTGCCAATGTAACGGCTGACACATAATGGGCGCGATACCGCGAAATTGCTGTGATGGTCGTCACAATGTGATGGCAATGATGCCTTTAACGGTCAGCTTTCCGTATTGGACTTGCCCGAAATGTCATAGGCGGTGCCTGTGCGACCAGCGCTTTTCGGATCAGGGTTGGTTCTGAAAACCCGGTCACCAAGGCCCATTGAAACGCCCCACCATTGATTTTCATTATGAAAATGATGCCAGCGATGTTCCTGCACGCGGCGACGGTAATAGCTGCCCGGTGGGCACCATTTGATATGGGCCAGATAGTGACACCATTCGTAATGAAGGGCCATCAGGAAGAAAAATGCTAAAACCCCATGCACAATGGCTGGTGGAAAGACCAGATAGGGTAGCAGTAACAACGGGCTGACTAGGGGAAACACATGCAGCGGAATGAATATCTGCGGCACGTCCCAAGGTTCCTTGTGATGGTCCCGATGCGTTTGCGGCAGTTTGAAGTCCCACTTTCGGCCAAACAGTCGAACCGGTTTGTAATGCAGGATATGGACATGAATGATCCATTCCAAAAATGGCCACAAGCCGACAATCACCAGTGGGCTGATCAATTCCCACGGGTTGAAATTTCCCGCACTGACCCGTAGGGCCGAAAAGGTCACGACAAGAAATGATAGAATGAGTGCCGATGGGTGAGAGAAAAACACCCCAAAGGCAGCCCCGGCAGAATCGGGGGCATCATGGGTGAAAAGGGGTTTGATGCCCTTGTTCGTGCTGGAATTGGCTGTGTCTGACTTATTCATCGCCGCAGTTTACACGCTTCGTATAGATGCGAACAAGCCGTCAATAAGCGCGCCTTCTTGTAAAAATAGCCCGCAATTAACAAGAAAATTGAACCGGACGGTGATTACGGGTTGCAAAAGCATCTAGACAATAATATGTAGATAAAATAACTATTACACCTATTAAGTGTATCTGGTCGGGGTGACTGCGTGAGCGCGCTAAAATGCAGAAATGTCAGGGTTGGGGCATGACGGACCAGCGTTCGTTTGGAGCCAGAATTGTGGGCGGCATTGGAACTGATTGCAAGCCGCGAGGGCAGCTCAGTCCATCAAATCTGCACGAACCTGGCTGCGGATAAGGCAAGTATCCGGGGCGGTCTGACATCCGCCCTGCGGGTTTATATCGTTCAGCAATTGCAAGCCTGACACATCATATCAAGGTGCCGTCATGCTGGCATCCGGACCGACACCGGCTATAAGCAGCAATAACGGCATCGTCAGAAAGCTGATGAAGGTACCGATCAGAACCGCAGCCGCCACCAGTTCGGGCGCGCGCTTATATTGTTCAGCAAAAACATAGGTCATAACGGCTGTCGGTGTGCTCATCTGGATGATAAACGCGCCGCGCTGGGCGCCCTCCAGCCCCAACAGCGCGGCAAGGCCATAACTGACGCCTAGCCCCAGCCCAAGACGGCCCAGCGCCATCACAAACCCCTTACCAACATTATTGATGCGCAGGCGGGCGATTGAAACACCCAGTGTCACCAACATCAATGGCACCAACATCTGGCTTAACATGGTTGCACTGTTGTCGAGCCATACGGGCAGCGCGGTTTGCGTAAAGGCAAAGGGCAGGGCCAAAACCACAGCCCAAATCATCGGCATTCGTGCCAGCGCGGTCACCTTGAACGTGCCTGATGCGATGGCGACACCCAATGTGTACTGCAATATCGCAACAGGAACGAATGTGCCGACCGCATAGGCCAGCCCGGTTTCGCCAAAGCCGTACAGAACCAGCGGCAATCCCATATTGCCGATATTGGGAAACATCAATACGGGCAGGAAGGTGCGTACATCTTGCCCCGTCGCTTTTAAGATCACGTAACCGATCACCGCAAACAGTCCAATGGCTGCGATCGTGGCAAGGCTGGTCATGCCCAATTCTGTCAGCGGTACCGGCAGTGACGTCAGCGTTACGAAAATCAGGGCAGGGGCAGCTATGCGCGCGGTAAGTAGAGAGACAAAGCTTGAATCATAATCATCGCCATAGCGTGCCCAGCTATAGCCGATGCCTGCCGCAACAAAGACGGGTGCGATGATGGCAAATAGATGTGAAAAGACCATCAGGTCCATAATTGTTTCTTTCGCGGGTGGGCGGCATCGATTGTTGCCACGGTTTGTGACTGGTTCGGCGCAAAGATCGACGCAGTATGCAGGTAAATTGATTCGAAAAACACAAGTGCGCTTGATTGATATAGCGTGGTCACTGACTTGTTCTCATCTTATCAACTTTTAGGTGAATGAAAATTTTCAAGTTCCGCATGAAGATGCGCCATCAAAATAAAACTTTGTTTTATTTACGTTTTTTTAACTTTTATGATCATTTTGGGGGCAAATCATATTGCCAATCTGCCGCAGTCGGATAAGAATGCAGGCGCTGTTGGAGTGGCATCTACAGCTTTTGTTTGTTCTAGGAGAATATGAAAATGACTATGTTGCGTCACTTTGTGGCTGCTACGGCAGCACTTGCGATCGCTCCGGCTATGGTCGGAACCGCGTCTGCACAATCCGTTCCTGAAATTCCCGTTCTTGGTGATCTGTTGGGTGGGTCAGAAATCCCTGATATCGATCTGGGCGGCGTTGTGGTCGTTGATCTTGATGTCCCCGCTGATAATGGGGACCCCGTCGACCTTACAATTTATATCAACAGCCCGACCGGTGAATCTGTTGAGCTGCCCGGCGATGTGACCGTGCCGCTTGTTGAGGCACTGCTTGGTGCAGGTGGCGGCACAACGCCCGACCTGCCGTTGGTTGGTGACCTTCCGGTTATTGGTGCCCTGCTGGATACAAGTGGCGGTGCCCCTGATCTTCCTCTTGTTGGTGATCTTCCCGTTGTTGGTGACCTGCTGGGCGGCGGTTTGCCGACTGATCCCGCAGCGATCCCCGTACTTGGTGATTTGATCGCCGGTGGCGGCGCTGGTAGCACACCTGACCTTCCCGTTATTGGTGACCTGCTGGGCGGCGGCTTGCCGACCGATCCTGCAACTATCCCAGTACTTGGTGACTTGATTGCCGGTGGCGGCGCTGGTGGTTTGCCGGTTGACCCGACCGATTTGCTTGGCTCACTGCCCGTTGGTACAGACACATTGTTTGCCATCATTCCGGTTGACCTGGCTGGTCTGTCCGGTGGAGTACCTAGCGACCTAACCGCATTGCCGATTGACGTGACCAGTCTTCTGGGTGGTGCAGGTGGGTTGCCTGTAGACCCGACCAGCCTTTTGGGTGGTGGTGCAGGTGGCTTGCCGGTTGATCTTGGCAGCCTGCTAGACCCCGCTTCATTGCCGATTGATCCGACATCATTGCTTGGTGGCGGCGCTGGCGGCTTGCCAATCGACATTGGCACATTGCCGGTGGTTGGTGAATTGTTGGGTGGCGTTATCTAATCCAGTCATCAGCCATTGTGCTGGTCGGGAGCGTTTACCCCCGATTTATTGCTAATCCGGCCAGTACGGATTGAGCGGCGGCCCATGAAGCCGCCGCTCTTTTTTATGTGAAGGGCGCTTAATCGTGCGTCCCGTTATCGGGGCGGCGCAAGGAGCGTTAATCCGATATTAACCACCTCTCTTTTAAGTTTGGACATCGCGTTCGTGGCGGGCGTGCGTTCATAATGACATAGAGGTTTTCAAAATGGTTTCTTCCTTCCGTAGTTTCTTGGCAGTGGGGTTGGTGGTTGTGGCACCGCTAACCGTTGGCAGCGCGTTGGCGCAGACCATGCCTGATGTACTTGATGTAATCGATCCAGTGATTGATGTTGTCGACCCGGTTAGTGTGATTGACCCGGTGGTTGATCTGGTTGCCCCGGTTGCCCCTGACACAATCAATGTTGATGTCGATATGACAGTTGACTTGACTGATCTGTCGGGTGTTACGACCCTTCGCGATATGATTAATACGGCGATTGCCAATCGTGACTTTGATGGCGATGGCATCCCCGGCGATATTGCCAATTTGGACGAGTTCAAGGCCCTGATGGCTGAGCGTTTCGAAAATGGCGAGTTACAGATTGATCAAGACAAATTGGCTGCGCTTCGTGAGCGTTTCGGTGGCCTTGAAGGCGGCTTGGGCGGCGGCTTGGGCGGTGCGCTAGGTGAAGATGGCGGTGTCGATCTGGTTGCCTTGCGCGAAACTGTGATGACACGCCTGCAGGAACGCGGCTTTGATCCGTCCCGTTTGGATGCGTTGCGTGAACGCTTTGCCAGCGGCGGGTTCGGTCATGGCGGTTTGCCAACGGATGGTGCGGCGCTTGAAGGTGCTGCCTTGGGTGGCGGGTTTGATCCGTCAGCCCTGCTTGGTGCGCTTGGTGGTTTGCGCGGTGCGGGCGGCACCGGCGGTGTTGACCTTGGCAGTTTAGGCGCTGGTGCTGGTGGCGGCTTTGATCCGTCAGCCCTGCTTGGTGCGCTTGGTGGTTTGCGCGGTGCGGGCGGCACCGGCGGTGTTGACCTTGGCAGTTTAGGCGCTGGTGCTGGTGGCGGCTTTGATCCGTCAGCCCTGCTTGGTGCGCTTGGTGGTTTGCGCGGTGCGGGCGGCAC
>SPJK01051139.1_pt1 | contig 80329 bp, 77 predicted proteins | sample 3741771 | NCBI WGS metagenome assembly SPJK01 (sample SAMN10925997, study PRJNA522277) | cold seep metagenome | isolation source: Elba SIP-enriched marine methane seep metagenome, extraction at timepoint T2 | place: Italy: coast of Elba, Mediterranean Sea
CGCCTTGAGATCATTCGCGATGTGCATATCGCCTATGAAACTGTTCTAGTAGAACAAGAAGCGCTGCGCCTTGCTCAATCTCAAGAAAAACTGGCGGGCGACGTTTTGGACATTGTGAAGCGTCGTGTTTCAGCGGCGGCGTCTTCTGACATACAGCTTAGCAAAGCGGAAGTGTCGTTGAGCACTGCGGTTATCGCCCGTGAAAACGCGGAACGGGAACTCACGATAGCCAAATCATCCTTAGCAGGGCTGCTTGGCCAGTCGCATGTAGGCCGGGCACTTGATAGTGATCACTTCTTTGACCTCTCTCCACCAGACAGCCTTTCGTCCTACCAAGACCGGCTGGATGACAATCCATACTTGCGCGCGACCAAGATGCAAGCTTCCGCACAGGAATCTGGTGTTCGGCTGGCAAGGGCGTTGGCTATACCAGACCCATCCATCAGCATTGGTATCCGCAGGTTTGATGACACGGATGATAGCGCACTTGTTGCGGGCGCTTCTATTCCTCTACCCGTGCTGAATAGAAATCAGGGCGGCATTGAGGAAGCGGAGGCGCTTTACCGGTGGCAACTTCGAAATGCTGAGGAGGCGAAACGGATCGCCCGGCAGCAGCTTGTTGAAGCATGGCAGAATTGGCAAACGGCCTATCGAGAAGCGAACCGCTTTCAATCCACATTGATACCGGCAGCCGAAAAGGCATATCGCCTTTCCCGTGAAGGATTCGAAAAAGGCCGCTTTCCATTTCTAGAGGTTCTTGATGCGCAGCGCACGCTTTTTCAGGCGCGTGCCGGGCATCACAGCGCACTTAAACGCTACCACGTCTCGCGGGCAGACGTTGAACGCTTAACAACATCAAAAGGAGAATAAGAATGACAAAAACAATCTCTACTAAACAACTGATATTGCTCGGTGCGAGCCTCGTGTTGATCCTTGGCATGGCACCAAATTTAGCAAGGTCAGAATCGCGAGAAAGCAACCAAGCTATTCATCAACATGAAGGTCAGGCCGCTCGTGCAAACACAGGTGACCATGAGCAAGATGATGATGAGCATGATGATCCTGGCCATGAAACGCACAAACCATCTGGCGAAGGACATGACAATCATGAGGGACATGATGAAGGTGAAGAAGGCAGCACATTTATAAGCCCTGATTCAGCGCAGCGCATGGGTGTTGTCATTGAACAAGCGGCATCAGCCGAGATTGCCGAAACGGTTTCGCTAACGGGCCGTATTACGCTCGATCAGAACCGGAAGGCTGACGTAAGAGCGCGGTTTGCCGGTATAGTGCGCACAGTGAAGGTTGAGCTTGGCGATACTGTCAAAAAAGGACAATTGCTTGCAGTTGTCGAAGCAAATGAGAGTTTGCGAGACTTTCGCATCGTTGCGCCTATTGATGGTGTTGTTCTTAGTCGCAACACCAATGTCGGTGACGTATCGGGGGATGATCCGCTTTTCCGGATCGCGGACCTTTCTGAAGTATGGGCGAAGTTTCACATTTTCCCTCGCGATGCGGATCGCATTGAAGCGGGGCAGTCCGTAGCCATCCACACCTTGGAGCAAGACAAAACAGCGGCAGCGAAGATCGCCATGCTGTTTCCAACGGCAGATGCGCTTAGTCAAACTCTGGTGGCGATTGTACTGCTGCCCAATAGTAACGGAACTTGGAAGCCAGGCATGACCGTTGAGGGGGATGTCGCTGTTTCAAGTCAAAGCGCCAGTGTAGCTGTTCGGCGCACCGCCATTCAAAAGATGGAGGAGTTAGGGGACGTGGTATTCGTGAATGAAGAAGCGCGGTTCGAGCCTAGGCCAGTGAAACTTGGGCGTCAGGGCGAAGACTTTGTTGAAGTGCTGGAAGGCCTCACGTCAGGAGAATCCTACGTAGCTCAAGGCAGCTTCATCATCAAATCAGACATTCTTAAAGCCACTGCGGCTCACGCCGACTAATTCAAAATAGAAAGCCGCTACCATGTTAGAAAATATCATCTCCCTTTCAATCAGGCACAGATGGCTTGTGATGGTCATCGTTTTCGGCCTTTGTGTTTTGGGCGCTTATAACTTTACCCGCTTGCCAATTGATGCCGTGCCGGACATTACGAATGTGCAGGTTCAGATTAATACAGAGGCACCGGGCTATTCCCCGCTTGAGGTTGAGCAACGTGTGACATTCCCGATCGAAACCGTGCTCTCGGGCATTCCTAATCTGGATCATACGCGCTCTTTATCGCGCTATGGGTTGTCACAGGTCACAGTGATTTTCGATGAAGGCACTGACATCTATTTTGCCCGTCAGCTTATTGCCGAAAAATTACAGCAAATCAAAAGTGAAGTGCCTGAAGGGATTGAGCCGATCATGGGGCCGGTCTCTACCGGGTTGGGCGAAATCTATTTCTATACGGTTGAGGCAGAAGAAGGCGCGCTAAAAGAAGACGGAACGGCTTATACGCCGATGGACCTTTTGACCATTCAAGAATGGATCATTGTCCCTCAGCTTAGAACTCTAAAAGGTGTTGTCGAAGTCAACACCATCGGCGGGTATGAACAGCAATATCATGTCACACCGTATCCGGCTCGACTTTTAAGCTATGACCTGACCATTCATGATGTGCTGAGCGCCGTTGAGCGGAATAATGCCAATGTCGGCGCGGGTTATATCGAACGCAATGGTGAACAATATTTGGTGCGGGTGCCGGGACAGGTTAAATCAATTGAAGATATTGGCCGTATCATTGTTGCTAAGCGCGATGAAGTAACAATACGCGTTCGTGATGTGGCGGGTGTCGATTTGGGGTCACCCCTTCGCACGGGTGCGGCGACTGAAAATGGCAAGGAAGTTGTTTTAGGAACAGCGATGATGCTGATGGGCGAAAACTCCCAAGCCGTGGCGCAGCGCGTCGGTAAAAAGCTGGAGGAGATCGCAAGTTCCCTGCCAGAGGGTGTGGTTACCGAAACGGTATATGACCGGACTTCATTGGTTCAGCGGACAATCAAGACGGTAGAGAAAAACCTGATTGAAGGCGCGCTGCTGGTGATCGCGGTTCTATTTTTCCTTCTTGGCAATCTTCGGGCGGCGCTTATCACAGCTATCGTGATCCCGATCTCTATGCTGATGACAATTACCGGCATGGTGGAGAACAAGGTATCAGGCAATTTGATGAGCCTGGGCGCACTTGATTTTGGCCTGATTGTCGATGGTGCTGTTATCATCATAGAAAACTGTATCCGCCGGTTCGGTATGGAGCAGCATCGCCTGGGACGGTTGCTTGAAAAAGAAGAGCGATATGCTTTGGCGGCAAGTGCAACGGCAGAGGTGATTAAACCCAGCATTTTTGGGATTGTGATCATTACCGTTGTGTATCTGCCGATATTTACACTCAGCGGCGTTGAAGGGAAAATGTTTCACCCTATGGCCTTTACTGTTGTGACGGCTTTGCTTTCAGCTCTAGTGCTATCGATCACCTTTGTGCCTGCGGCGGTCGCCGCATTCGTAACTGGCAAAGTGGATGAAAAAGAGAGCCGGGTTATTAGCGCTGCAAAACGAGGCTATGAGCCTGTTCTGCGTTGGTCGATCCATCATCCGGTACCGATAGTTGGCTTTGCTGTCATTTTGGTGGTGCTGAGCCTGTTCGGGGCAAGCCGGATGGGAGCTGAGTTTGTGCCGTCTCTTGACGAAGGAGACATTGCTATTCAAGCGCTTCGCGCACCGGGTACATCATTGACCCAATCAATAGAGATGGAATTTGAACTTGAGGAAGAAGTCCTCAAATTCGGAGAAGTTCGTACCGTGGTTGCGCGCATTGGCACGGCTGAGGTTGCGACCGATGCTATGCCGCCTAATATCGCGGATATCTATGTGCTGCTCAAACCCAAAGAGGAATGGCTTGATCCTGATAAATCCAAGGCAGAGCTGATCGAAGAAATGGAGGTAGCGCTTGAAGCCATTCCGGGCAGTGCCTATGAATTTTCCCAGCCGATTGAGCTTAGATTCAACGAATTGATTTCAGGGGTGCGCAGCGATCTTGCTGTTAAGGTCTATGGCGATGACATGGATCAGCTTCTCGCATCCGCACAGGCGATTGAAAAACTTGTCCAAGCTGTGCCTGGCGCAGCCGATGTGAAAGTTGAACAGGTCACCGGGCTTCCCACATTAAGTGTCGTTCCAGACCGGAAACGGCTTGAGCGTTATGGCTTGAGCATTGCCGATGTTCAGGATGTTGTGGAAGTTGCTATTGGTGGACGTGAAGCGGGTGTTCTGTATCAGGGGGACCGCCGCTTTGACATCGTTGTTCGTCTGCCGGAGCAAATGCGCGGGGATATTGACGCGCTGGCCCGGTTGCCTGTTCCGCTCCCTATGGCAGAGCAGGACGGTGTGGATGACAATCCTGATTATGTGCCGCTTCAAGAGGTGGCTGACCTGTCCATAGCGTTTGGTCCAGCACAAATCAGCCGTGAAAACGCCAAGCGCCGGGTTACGGTTACGGCAAACGTAAGAGATCGCGACCTCGGCAGTTTTGTTGAAGAGCTGCAAGACAAAGTGGGCGCAGAAGCTAAATTGCCTGCCGGGTATTGGGTGGAATATGGCGGCACGTTTGAGCAGCTCATTTCAGCCCGGCAGCGCCTGACCATTGTTGTGCCGATAGCACTGGCGCTGATCTTTGGTTTGCTCTTCATGGCGTTTGATTCCGCGCGTGCGGCGCTGGTTGTCTTTTCAGGGGTGCCGCTTGCACTAACTGGGGGGATTGCAGCACTCTTGCTGCGGGACATCCCGCTTTCAATCTCCGCTGGCGTGGGCTTTATTGCATTATCGGGCGTAGCGGTGCTGAACGGGGTTGTGATGATTTCGTTTATTCGGGATTTGCAAGCCAAGGGCAAAGCGGTCGATGAGGCGATAATTGAAGGGGCGCTGACAAGGCTTAGGCCTGTGCTGATGACAGCCCTTGTCGCATCGCTAGGCTTTGTGCCTATGGCATTCAACGTTGGAGCGGGCGCGGAAGTGCAAAGGCCGCTGGCGACCGTTGTGATTGGCGGGATTATATCTTCAACCATACTGACCTTGGTTGTACTGCCCGCGCTCTATCACTGGTTTCCGGGACGAGCGTTTCTCAAACGGAAACAAAAGTAGTTTAAACTGTGAGCCGATGTTGCAAAGATGAGATTACAACAAGGAGAAGCATGTCATGGATGATTGCGGGTGTGAATTTGAGGCCAAAGATGAGGAACAACGAAAAGTTCTGATTTGGTTGCTCATCATAAATCTTTCAATGTTTGTTGTAGAGTTTGGTGCGGGCGTCCTGGTGCAGTCGACTGCGCTCATATCAGACTCACTTGATATGTTCGCTGATGCTGCGGTTTATTCTATTGGACTTTACGCAGTCGGACGGGCGGCATCGGTAAAGTCTAACGCGGCACTATTCAGTGGCATTGCCCAGATTTTGCTTGCGGTTTTTGCCTTGCAGGAAGTGGTTCGCAGATACTTGGAGGGCGGAACGCCAGATTCGTTCTTTATGGTCGCCGTTGGTGCGGTGGCTCTCATCGCAAACGTCACATGCTTGCGGCTGATCTCTGTACATCGCGATGGTGATGTTAATATGAAAGCCAGTTGGATATTTTCCGTGAACGATGTGATTGCAAATACCGGTGTGATCATCGGTGGCATCTTAGTTTACGCGCTGGACAGCCGGTTCCCAGACCTCATTGTAGGGGCCGTGATCGGCTTCATTGTCCTACGCGGTGGAATCCAGATTATTCAGGCGGCAAGAGCGGAACAGCAGCAGAACGACAATGGAAGCGAATGACGGATAAGTGCCTATGGCATTTAATGTTGGGGCGGGCCCGGAGGTGCAAAGACTGCTTGCAACCGTTGTTGTCGGCGGGATTATATCTTCAACCATACTGACCTTAGTTGTGTTGCCCGCGCTCTATCATAGGTTTCCGGGGCGAGAGTTTTTGAAACGTACATAACAAGATCGTTTTGGATTTGATTTAAATCAATGATGATTTATCAGTTATCAGTATTTTGAATAAACGGTCGGTTATGGAGGTCTCTATGCTTAACAGTTCTGCTTTGGCCGCAGCATTTGCGGGTACGGTTGCGATCATATGGATCATTTGCGGCATCTTGATCTGGCTTATGCCCGGCATGATGGTCGGTATGTCGGGCCACATGCTCCACACAGATTTTGGTGAGATGTCGTGGCATATGCCATTTATCGGGTTTCTGATCGGCGGCATTGCGTGGACCACTGTGGCGGGTATCACCGGGTATCTCATTGGCTGGCTATACAATCGTGTGAATAGCAAGCCGAGCTAACGTCTGGATTTGGAAATCAGGTCAAGAAGTTCAGCTATCTTCTGGCCTTGATCTTTTGAATTGCCGGATGTGATGGCGTCTTGAATACAGGTTTCCGCATGTTGCTGGAGAACCGCTTCTTCAACGCGCCCAAGGGCGGCGCGCGCAGCCTGAACCTGGTGAATAATATCAATGCAATAGCGGTCGTCCTCGACCATCTGCATGATGCCGCGTACCTGTCCCTCGATCCGCCGCAGGCGTTTGTGTATGTCAGTTTGAGCGCTCATTGACACATACCCTATAGGGGTATATGGTGGATTTGTGAAGAGGAAATCGTATGGTTCTGGTTCATAAATTTATAGCCTCCATGCTTCTTGTTGCGATGATTGCGGCAGGACCACTTTGCACTTGCGCTTTTGCGATGGAAGCCGAAGCGTCAAAGGCTATGCCCAGTATGAATGTCGCGGATCATTCGGCCTGTGATGAAAGCGCGCTTGCTATTGATGCGCATGGTGACTGTCAGGAACAATGCCATGATATGGCGCTCGAAGAGGCGGTGCTGACCCCCATCGAAGCGGCGCTTGGATCATCAGATAAAATTGAATTGGTTGCGCTTGCTGTTAATGTAGAACAGCCACGCTATGCACCTCAGATTGAGCGAAAGCGCGGACCGCCACCAAGGCCGCTTATTTCCGCCGATACGCCAGTTTCTCTCCATACACTTTTGTTGAACTAGGCAACTTAATTTTGGCTGCGCCCTGAATGGGAGCGGCTTGAGTTTTGTCGTTTGGTCAACAGTTACGTGTGGAAAGAGAAGAATAATGAAATCGCAATCAGTCGGCAGGAGACAAGTCCTGCAAGGTATGGCCAGTGTAGGGCTTGGCCTCGGCTTAAACAGTCTGCTTCCCTCCTGGGCCTGGCCTGCAAGCAAAGGCAATTCAGGCCTGCAAGAACTAAGGGGAACAGAATTTGATCTCAATATCGGGAAGTTCAGCTTTCCGATTGGCGGACGTCCAGCCCATGCGGTCGGCGTCAACGGCACCGTACCAGCCCCTTTAATTCGTTTCCGTGAAGGTGATGAAATCACTCTGCGGGTTCATAACAATCTTATGAAGGACACATCTATCCATTGGCACGGGCTTTTGGTGCCGTTCCAGATGGATGGTGTGCCGGGTGTCACCTTTCCCGGCATCAAACCGGGTGAGACTTTCACCTACAAGTTCGCGGTGCCTCAATCCGGCACCTACTGGTATCATTCCCATTCGGGTTTGCAGGAACAGCTTGGTCATTATGGGCCATTGATCATCGACCCCAAAGATGCTGATCCGGTTCAATATGATCGCGAATATGTTCTGGTGCTGGGGGATTGGACCTTTGAAAACCCGCACCGGGTATTCGCCAAGCTCAAGAAGATGAGCGACAACTACAACTTCCAGCAGCGTGATTTAGGCGATTTTGTCGATGACGTAAGTGAGAAAGGTTTGGGCGCGACACTGGAAAATCGCGCCATGTGGGGCGCTATGCGTATGTCACCCCGCGATATCTCAGATATCGGCGCGCCTGCCTATACCTATCTGATCAATGGTCATTCCACGGCAGATAACTGGAATGGCGTCTTTGTGCCGGGTGAGCGGGTAAGGCTGCGGATCATCAACGCGGCTGCAATGACATTGTTCAATGTGCGTATCCCCGGTTTGCCCATGACAATTGTTCAATCCGATGGGCTGAACGTGCAGCCATTGGAGGTCGATGAATTTCAGATGGGCGTCGCGGAAACCTACGATGTGATCATCGAGCCCAAGGACGACAAAGCCTATGCCTTTGTCGCTGAATCCATAGACCGTTCTGGGCAGGCCGTGGCCACATTTGGCCCCAAACCGGGCATGCGAGCGACTGAACCAGCGCTGCGCGCGGTGCCAACATTGACCATGAAAGACATGGGAATGGACCATAGCGCTCACGGAAAATCTGGCGGCAATCAAGCCGGTCACGATATGGGTAAGACCATGGACATGGGGGCGATGGACCACAGCAAAATGGACCATAGTGCGCATGCAGGTCACGGGGGGATGATGCCTGACCCGCAAGGGCCGCCGGTTCAGGAAGCAAAGATTGAGCGCGGGCCCGGCGTGGTCAATATCGCCGCCATGCCGGTTAGCCGCCTGGATGAACCGGGCATAGGTCTTGAAAATGCCGGTCATCGTGTTTTGCGCTACAGCCAGCTTCGATCATTGGAAAGAAACCCTGACCTTCGGAAACCGGAACGGGAAGTCGTTGTTCATCTGACCAGCAACATGGAACGTTATATGTGGTCGTTTGACGGGGTGAAGTTCTCCGAAGTTACCAAGCCGATCACGTTCCATGAAGGGGAACGTGTACGCCTGACCATGGTGAACGACACGATGATGCCCCATCCCATTCACCTGCATGGCATGTTCTTTGATCTTGTGAATGGTGGCGGCGATCACAAACCCCGTAAGCACACTGTGATTGTTAAGCCCGGTGAAAAACTGTCTGTGGATGTCAGTGCCGAGCATGTCGGGGACTGGGCGTTCCATTGCCATCTGATTTACCACATGCATGCAGGCATGATGCAGGTTGTGTCTGTCATGCCAAAGGCCAAGGCAGGCTCCCACGACCATCATCAAATGATGATGCATGAGCCGGAAGCACCGCCACCCGACCACTCTATGCATAAGCACCATCGCGTAGATCACGGGAAAGGAGGCGGCCAATGAGACATTTCATAATGAATATTCAGGCTGTCTTGGGGCTTGCGCTTCTATTGATGGGGACTTCTGTTTCTGATGCGGAAGAATCCACCCCACCATGGTCGCAAGCAGACACGTATTGGGGTGCCGAAGAGATGGCAAAATCGCGGGCCGAGGTACAAGCCTCCCACGGCGCAACGCCCCATCTTTTTGCAATGGCTGATCGTCTGGAAACGCAATTTTCAGATGGTGATGAAGTCACGGTCTGGGATTTGCAAGGCTGGTATGGCGGCGACATTGACAAATTGTGGGTCAAATCAGAAGGCGAATGGCATCTTGGAAAAGAAGTTGAAGATGCAGAAGTGCAGGCGCTCTGGTCTCGTGCTGTCTCAGCCTTCTGGGATGTGCAGGCAGGTATTCGTTATGACTGGGAACCTGACAGCCGCGCTCACGCCGTTCTTGGTGTGCAGGGACTGGCTCCATATTGGTTTGAAGTCGATGCTGCGGCATTTCTGAGCGACGAAGGTGATCTTACCGCGCGCTTTGAAAGTGAATATGAACTGCTTCTTACCCAGCGCCTGATATTGCAGCCAAGGGCAGAACTGGAATTATCTGCTCAAGATATCCGGGACCGGGAAATTGGAGCGGGCTTTACCAATCTCGATCTCGGATTGCGCCTTCGCTACGAAATTGCGCGCGAAGCAGCACCCTATATTGGCGTTGAGTGGCAAAAATCAATGGGCGAAACAGGAAACATAATCGAAGCCGCTGGTGGCGATGATGAGAACACCGCCTTTGTCCTTGGCATCAGAGCTTGGTTTTAAGGGAGGAGAAAAACATGTTGTCACTTATTGAACCTAATATTCATCCCATACTTGTCCATTTCGCCTATGCGTTGAGCATTACTGCAACGGGACTTTATGTGTTGTCAAAGATTGCGTTTGCATCAAACCGGCTGCCGGTGGTGCGCCAAAGTGCTGATCTGATCCTTGGGCTGGCGGCCTTGTCAGTTCTGTTGACTGTTGCAGCAGGCTTTCAGGCCTATTTCACCGTTGGCCATGATGGGCCCTCGCATGAGGCGATGACAATCCATCGGAATTGGGCATTGGCAGCGGCGACATTCCTGCTTGCCATTGCGATTTGGCGATGGATCAAACGTGCAGCAGAACCCTCGCTCACGTTTGTTGGGGCTATGTTGGTGTCGGCCCTCCTGTTTACGACAGCTGCATGGTGGGGTGGTCATATCGTTTATGGTTACGGCCTTGGTGTTCAGCAACTACCTGCGATTAGCGGAGAGGGGCATGACCACCATGGAGACTCGGGAGGTCACGATCACGGTGCGCCTGCTGAGACGCATGATGTCATGCAAAATGCCAAACCGGCCCATGATCATGACGGGAACAGCATATCTATCCCAGAAGACCCAAGGTTTAGCGAAGAAGCCGCACCGGATGAGCCGTCCGGTCATCACCCGCACGAAGATGGAAATGCTGCACCCCACAGTCATTAAGCCGGAAAGGAAAGACAATGTCACATGAACATCATACGCATCACGGCGATCACGAAAACTGCCATGACGATGGCAGTAAAAAGAGAATCGATTTCTTGCTGTGGGGATCAGCGATCATCGTCTCGACCTTCTATATTCTTTACTGGTTGAGTCCAGACACCACGGCGGCGGTCGCAGCCTTGGAAATATTTTCAGTTTCGATTTTCGAACTCGTGAATACAATCTGGTGGGGCGTTTTAATCGGCATCATCATGGTGGGCGTCTTGTCGAAAGTGCCACGGGAATTTGTGATCGCTCTTTTGGGGCGGGGCGGTTCATTCAGTGGTATCTTGCGGGCAACCCTTGGTGGGTTATTACTGGATTTATGTTCACATGGCATCTTGATGGTGGGGGCCAAGCTCTATGAGCGCGGGGCCAGTACCGGGCAAGTGATGGCGTTTTTGATTGCCAGCCCGTGGAATTCATTCTCTCTGACTTTAATCTTGATTGCCCTGATTGGCTTTCCCTGGACACTGGCTTTTATCGGATTGTCTTTGGCCATTGCTATCGTGTCCGGTTTAATTTTTGAAGGGCTTACAAAACGAGGAACCTTGCCGGAAAACCCCAACGAAGTTGACCTTCCGGAGGACTTTCGTTTTTTCGGCGAGGCGAAGAAGGGTCTATCGGATACAGACTTCAATGGTGCTTTCTTCAAAGATATGACCAAAAGCGGATTGCTTGAATCACGGATGGTGATGCGGTGGATTTTGTTCGGCCTTGTCCTTACCAGTCTTGTACGGGCGTTCTTGTCGCCAGATCAATTTGAGACCTATTTTGGGCCGACATTGATGGGCTTAGGATTAACGGTGGTCGTGGCGACCATTCTTGAGGTGTGTTCAGAAGGATCAGCACCGATTGCAGCGGATATCCTGACCCGTGCAGGTGCGCCGGGGAACAGTTTCACATTCCTAATGACGGGCGTCTCGACTGATTATACCGAGATCATGATTTTGAAGGATGTCACCAAATCCTGGAAAATAGCTCTATTCTTACCGCTCGTGACCTTACCACAGGTGATCATGATCGGTTGGATGATGAATTTGGTTAGTGGTTAGCAGAAAGTAGAGAATAGATCATGACAGAGAACGAATATGTACCGGTGCTGCGGTATCGCTTGCTCACGCCATTTTATGATGCTGCCATTGCGTTGCTTACCCGTGAAACAACTTGGCGCAAAGCGGTGCTTGAAGCGCTGGCTCCCAAGCCGGAAGAGCGCATTCTGGATATCGGTTGCGGTACAGGCTCTCTTTTGGCGTTGATCAAACAGCAAGAGCCGCGCGCCCGATTATTCGGGATCGATCCGGATCCCGAGATCGTGGCGAAGGCAAAATCCAAGCTGGATGATGCGGGTGACATTGAAGTTATCAATGACATGGGCGATGCACTGGACCGTCATTTTGAACCTGACAGCCTTGACGCTGTTGTCATCACGCTTGTGCTGCATCAGGTGCCGGTTGGCGGCAAAGAGGCAATAATTCATACTGCTTTCAGGGCCCTCAAACCGGGTGGCCGGTTGATAATTGGCGATTATGCCATCCAGCCAACCTGGTTGATGAGGCAATGTTTCAAGATCATCCAGACGCTTGATGGATATGAACTGACCCAGCCGAATGCGGATGGCATTTTGACCGAGCTTGCAGAAAAGGCGGGGTTTTCTGGCGTAGACCTTGAAGCGGAGGTGAATACGCCGACCGGCGCAATTTCAGTCATCAGTTGTCAAAAAGAGATTTAGAATGGGCCGATTTGTTCGCTGCGAAGATAGATCAGCGACCTTAATCGGCGAACGCAAAAAGGATCGCGGAGATTACTGCCACCCAGAAGATCATGCGCATCACAACATCCCGCCACACGTTATAGTCAGCCAAAAGCGGCTTTAGGTCATCTGGTGCCGACATGGGTTTGACCGCTGATACGTTAGCGCCGCCCGTATTTCCCTTCGGCACCCAGCCAAACAGGAAGCCGGGAATGACAGCAATCAACCGGACTATCTGTCCACTCACTTCCTCTCTGTCTTGGCGTTGGCGGCCAACCTTCAACATCCACCAGTGAGACCGCCAGTGGGGGAGGAAATATCGCTGACCGAGAATATGTGCCCGTTCAAGATGTAAGAGCGCCGTGTCAGTTTCACCTATGCTGTATGCAACCTTGGCCGCCTTCATTTCCTTGTCAAAGGCTTCTCTAATATCTGCTTTCAACCTGTTCTCCTTTTGGCATCTGAGCTATTGCCTACTGGATAAGATATCCGAATTTGATGTCGGGTTGCCACACCGTACTTACACAACCTCGTAGCAATTTTCCTCCCGATCATGTAGAATACTCCTGTGAGATCGTTTTTGACGACATTGATGATGCTTGTAATGCTCACGCCGGGTCTGGCGTGCGCAGAGACCATGTGCGCCAATATGGAGGCCATGACAGAGCAAATGTCGGAAATGCCGTGTCATGGCGAAATGGCAGATCAGTCGCCAGAACCCGGTCTTATGATCGCCATCGATTGTGCCGAAGTCGATTTGGCGATTGCTGATGTTCCACCAATCGTGAAACCGCCAATCGACACGGTTAAAATAGGCTTTGACCTTTGGGGCGCTGATCAAGCCCATGGCTTGCAGGTGGCGGATGCACGTTTTATTCGAGGGCCGCCGGATAAAGGCCACTCGCATTCTTCCTATCCTTCAATCTTTCTGAACACGCAGCGCATACGCATATAACCGCCTCTTTCTTTGACGCTTAACGCCAAAAGAAAGGAGCATTGCTATGCGCGTATTGTTGTTTGTTTTTGCGCTGTTTGCCTTTGTGCCAGCAGCCTATTCTGAAGAAATCTATATCTGTCCCATGCACCCCCATATTGAGGGGGAGGCAGGCGAAACCTGTCCGATTTGTGGCATGACTCTTGTGCCAAAAATTGTTGACGCCCCGCCCATGGAGGGCATGGACATGGGGTCCGGCGGCCAAATGAGCGGGATGGTCACCATCACCCCGCAATTCATTCAGGCTTTGGGCGTCAAAACAGCCGAAGTGAAGAAAAGTCCCTTTGGCCGAGACGTGAAGGCTTTCGGGGAAATCGTACCGAGCAGCCGTAATCAGACCGTATTGAACATGCGGGCACCGGGCTGGATCGTGAATCTTGCGACTGATGCGGTGGGCGATACAGTCACCAAGGGCGATCTGCTTTTTACCTATTACAGCCCTGAGATCATGAGCGCCCAGTCCGACTATCTGATCGGTAAGCGTGGCGGCGTCTCAGTCGAAAATCTTGAACGTCGTTTGCGCCTCTATGGCATGGATGAAAAAGCCATCGCTGATTTCAAGAAGACGGGCGCAATGATGGAAGAAACACCTTTTTATGCGCCGGTGGCGGGCACAGTTGTCTCATTGAATATCAGTGAAGGCAGCTATCTACAGCCGGGCGAGCAAGCTCTGGCCATGCAGGATTTTGCGCAAGTTTGGGTGAATGCCGATGTGCCGGTGCGGGATGTGCAGTTTTTGCACGAAGGCCAAAAGGCGACAGTGCATGTACCGGAAACCGGCAAGCACTATGAGAGCACCATCGACTTCATTCATCATGTGGCTGATGTTGAAACCAGAACAGCAACGGTTCGATTGGAACTGCCGCATAGTCATGGCGAGCCGAAACCCGGCTATCTGGTGGATGTGACGTTCACGACTGAAGCGGTGCCACGCTTGGCTGTGCCAGCAGAAGCCGTGCTTTATGATGGCCGTGGGGCACATTTGATCAAAAGTCTGGGGGATGGCCAGTTCCTTCCCGTTGAGGTGGAAGTGGGAATCACGGCGGGTGGTATGACCGAAATCCTGTCAGGCGTTCAGAAAGGAGAGGCAATCGTCCGCTCTGGTCAGTTCATGATTGATGCAGAAAGCAATCTGCGCGGCGGTATGGCCAATATGGGTGGCATGGATATGGAAGGGAATAGTTCTTCCATGGAGATGGGGGCTGAACATGTCCACTGACTCCCATGATCCATCAAACAGCTTTGTTGCCCGTATCATTGAATGGTCTACCCACAACCAGTTTCTGGTCTTGTTGGCGGCGACGGTGTTGTTGGCCGTCGGTGTGCTGTCAGTGTCTCGCACACCGCTTGATGCCATTCCCGATCTGTCTGATACGCAGGTAATCATCAAAACTGAATGGCCGGGGCAGGCCCCGCAAGTCATCGAAGATCAGGTCACCTTTCCGCTTGCCAGCCAAATGCTCAGCCTGCCACGGACCAAAGATGTGCGCGGATTTTCCATGTTCGGCACATCCTTCCTCTATGTCGTGTTTGAAGATGGCGTTGATATGTATTGGGCGCGTAGCCGCGTGCTGGAATCCTTATCGCAGATATCGTCGCAACTACCGCAAGGCGCGCGACCCCAGCTTGGGCCGGATGCCACAGGGGTCGGCTGGGTGTTCCAGTATGCCCTTTATGACCGGACGGGCGGCCATGATTTGCAGGAATTGCGCAGCCTTCAAGACTGGTTTGTCCGCTATGAACTGGCAACTGTTGATGGGGTGGCAGAAGTTGCCAGCGTTGGCGGCTTTGTCAAAGAATATCAGGTGCTCGTTAATCCCGTTAAGCTGCGGGCCTACGACCTGCCAATGACAGCGGTGATTGCCGCCGTGCGCAGCGCCAATCAGGAAACCGGTGGTCGTACCCTTGAAATGGCAGAGACCGAATATCTGATCCGCTCCTTCGGCTACGTCGGAAAACCGGATGATCTTGAAGCTGTCTTCCTGAAATCACATGAGGGTACATCTGTCACCTTGAGCAATGTTGCGCGCGTTGTTGAAGGACCGGCCATTCGGCGCGGTATTACAGAATTGAACGGGGTTGGAGAAGCGGTTGGCGGTATCGTGGTCATGCGTCCCGGTGCCAATGCCATGACAGTGATTGAAGGCGTCAAAGACCGTCTTGAAACTGTGCGCCAAGGCCTGCCGGCAGGCGTAGAGCTTATGATTGTTTACGACCGCAGCCAGCTTATTGAAGGATCAGTTGACTACCTCACCGAAAAACTCATTGAGGAAAGTCTGGTTGTTATCCTCATAACGTTTTTGTTTTTACTTAATGCCCGTAGTGCCTTTGTCGCGGTGATTACTTTGCCGCTCGGCATCTTGGCTGCCTTTATTGTTATGGCGGCCCAAGGCATTAACGCGAACATCATGTCCCTTGGTGGCATCGCTATTGCCATCGGCGCGATGGTGGATGCCTCCATCGTGATGGTGGAAAATGCGCATCGAAAGCTCGCACTGCTTGATGAAACGGCAGGCAAGGAAGCCCGTAAAAAGGCGCTTGTGGCGGCGGCCAAAGAAGTGGGGCCGGGCTTGTTCTTCAGCCTGCTGATTATCACGGTTTCTTTCGCGCCGGTCTTTGCCCTGACAGGCCAATCATCGCGCTTGTTTGCGCCGCTTGCCTTTACCAAAACCTATGCCATGGCTGCCGCCAGCATTTTGTCGGTAACCGTTGTGCCGGTGCTGATGCTTTGGCTCATTCGCGGGAAGATACGAACAGAGCAGCAAAACCCCATTAATCGGTTCTTTCTCTCCCTTTACAGGCCGGTGCTCAATGCCGCGCTGAAGTTCAGAAAAATAACGCTCGCCATCGGATTGTTGGCCTTGGTCAGCACGGCCTATCCCATATCAAAGATGGGATCGGAGTTTATGCCGCCGCTCTATGAAGGAGGCATTCTGTATATGCCCATGACCTTGCCGGGGGTTTCCACCGCCAAAGCGCGGGAAATTTTGCAGGTCACCAACCGGCAGCTCATGACAGTGCCGGAGGTGAAGCACGCCTTTGGTAAGGCGGGCCGTTCAAACTCTGCGACCGATCCTGCCCCGCTATTGATGATTGAAACCTGGGTGGAACTCAAGCCGCGTGATGAGTGGCGGGAAGGGCTGACACCGGAAAAGCTGATTACGGAAATGGATCAGCGGGTCCGATTGCCCGGCATGATGAATAGCTGGAACTACCCCATCAAGACCCGCATCGAAATGTTGACCACAGGGATCAGGACTCCAGTGGGCATCAAGATATCCGGCCCCGATCTCGTTGGAATAGACAAGCTCGCCCAGAAGGTGGAAGCCTTGGCTAGAACTGTTCCCGGTACGCGCAGCGCTATTGCTGACCGTGTGCAAGGCGCGAAATATATCGAGATTGTTCCTGATCGCCGTGCCTTGGCGCGCTATGGCGTATCTATCAGTACTTTCCAGATGGTCGTGCAAACCGCGCTCGGCGGCATGATGTTGGATGAAGCGATAGAGGGGCGGGAGCGCTACCCCATTATGGTCCGCTATGACAGGCCGGATCGGGAGCATCTTACGGATTTGGATAATATACTGGTGCCGGGAGCTGATGGCTTGCATGTGCCCATGGCTGACCTTGCAGAAAACAGGGTTGCGGATGGGCCTGCCATGATCCGCTCAGAAGATGCGCGGCTGAACGGTTTTGTGTTTGTGGATATTAAAGACCGCGATCTGGGCTCCTATATCGCTGACTTGAAGGAAACACTTAAAGAACTGGATTTGCCAGCGGGATATTCCTTGAAACTCTCTGGCCAGTTTGAGCAGTTACAGCAGGCCAACGAACGCCTGGCGATTGCAATTCCCGCCACATTGCTGATCATCTTTACGCTTCTTTATCTGCATTTCGGGCGCTTAGATCGCACAGCTCTGATCCTTGTGTCACTGCCATTTGGTATCATCGGCGGCTTTTGGTGGGTTTGGCTTGCCGGATACAATATGTCGGTGGCCGTGGCCGTTGGCTTTATTGCGCTTGCCGGGATCGCTGTTGAAACGGCGATTATCATGCTGCTCTATATTGATCAGCAAATGCGGGATCACCCTCCCAAGGTGTTTGATACACTATTGGCCAATGTACGGGACGGGGCCTTGCAACGCCTGCGGCCCAAGCTGATGACGGTTAGCGTGATCATATTGGGGCTTATTCCGATCTTTCTAAGCGAAGGGCCTGGCTCTGATGTTATGCGCCGGATCGCTTTACCAATGGTTGGCGGGATGATCAGCACGACCTTGCTGACTCTTATCCTGCTGCCGGTTCTTTATGTGGTTTATATGCAATGGCGTCTGCGCTTGCCCGCGACTGCCGAAGGAGATGAATCATGAGAATACTGACGCAATTTGTATGGTTTTTGATCATCGGTATGCTGACGGCTTGCTCGGTAACGCCGGACTATGAACGCCCGCAAGTGCCGTCATCTGAATGGCGCGATAATCAGGCAGCGTCGGAAGAGATACAGCAAGAGTGGTGGCGACTCTATGGCGAAAGTCAGCTTGATGAGCTTGTGACCCAGGGGTTGCAAAGCAACCATTCTTTGAAGGCCGCGCTTGCCCGTATTGATCAGGCTAGGGCTGATTTGAAAATAGCGGGCGCTTCTCTGCTTCCGTCCGTTTCTGTTGGTGCGAGCGGGGCGGAACGCGCGGTTCTGGAGGATAGTGTTGATAGCCGCCCGTTTAACCTTACGCCTCAAGGCGGGTTTGCCACGCGCGACTGGATCGCTGGCGCGACCATATCTTATGAACTCGACGTGTTTGGCAAGAACAGGGCGCGACACGAGTCCTATGCGGCACTGCTGAATGAAAAACGCTATCAGAATGAGGCCTTGAGATTGGTTCTGACGGCTGAGATTGCGCGAACCTATTTTGCCGTTTTGGCACTTGCGGAACGCAAGGCCATTGCCGAACAGCTTCTTGAAAATGCACAAGCTGTGCTCGAAAGTTTGAATGCTGATTTGGCGACAGGGCGCGACGTATTCAGACAGCTTGCCGGGCAACAGGCTGTTATTGCCGAGCGTGCGGCGGCTGTTGCAACACTATCATTGGCGGAAGCAAAGGCTGGAAATGCATTGGCCGTTCTGGTGGGGGAAGCGCCTCAAAATTTTGGATTCGATACAGGGGCCTTGGCGAATGTGAAGATGCCACGAGTGGCGGCACTTCAACCAGTCCAATTATTGGAGCGTCGGCCCGATTTAATGGCGGCTGAAGAGATCCTGATAGCTGCAATCGCCGATATTGGAGCAGCGAAAGCGGCACTCTATCCGTCGATCAATTTGGGGGCAGGTCTTGCTGCAGCACAGCCGATCATTGGCTCGCCGTCTGCAATAGCAGCCTTGATTGGTTCAATCACCGCGCCCCTGTTTGAAGGGGGGCGTCTGCATGGTCAGTTAGACAAGGCAGGGGCCCGCAAACTTGAATTAACGGAGCTATATCTTCAAGCGGTTTTAGAGGCTTATGGCGAAGCAGAAAATGCTCTTGCATCTATCAAATGGATCGGCGCGCAAGCCCGACATCGGGCAGACAGCACGAAATCGAGATCACAAGCGCTTAAAATTGCTGAGCAGCAATTCGCGAACGGGACCATCTCCTACCGGGATTTGTCACGGGAGAGCGATGCGTATTTAAATGCCAAGGATATTCAGCTGGCGACAATGCTCGCCGAGCTTAGCGCCTCTGTTGATTTGATCAAGGCGATGGGCGGTGGTTGGAATACCACTGGCAATCAGTGAATGTTGATTCAGACCGCCAGCGCATCCAGCACGGCACAGTCTGGGGCCTCATCACCGGTACATTGACTGGCTGTTTCGGCCAACACTTTTTCAACGCGGCGCATTTGCCTGATTTTTTCACGAACGGATTTTAGGTGCCGTTCGGTGCGTTCTTTGACAACAGCGCAGGTCTGGCTGCCGTCGTCCACCAATTCAAACAGACTGCGAATCTCATCAATAGGGAAACCCAGATCGCGCGCACGCAATATGGAGCGAAGCCTCCTGACATGCGTGTCATCATAGCGACGATGCCCGGCTTCGGTTCTTGGCGGATCGGGCATGAGACCGATCTTCTCGTAATAGCGAATGGTCTCAAGATTACAGCCTGTGCGTTCGGCCAGTTGCGACCGTAACAGGCCGCTCTCTGTTTTGTGATGCCTTGCCAAAAAGATTCTCCTTGTATCTGTAGTAACTACAGACTTTATAACAGAAAGAGAAGGTAAATTAAAGGAAATTGACATGGTCGCTACAGAACAAGGGCAAAGTCCCGAAGGAAAACAGGAACGCACTGAAGGCTTGCTCGCGACAGGCGGAGTGGTTGGGGCGTTGCTGGCGGCGTCTTGCTGCGTGGTCCCCTTGGTGCTGGTGACCCTTGGTATTTCCGGTGCCTGGATTGGCAACCTGACCGCCCTTGAACCGTTCAGGCCGGTTTTTGCCGCCATTGCCATTGCGCTTATCGGTGGCGGTTTCTGGCATGTCTATTTTCGTAAGCAACCAGATTGCGAAGACGGCAGTTATTGCGCCAAGCCGCGATCCTCGCGGATCACCAAAACAGCATTATGGATCGGCACGATCCTCGTTCTGGTTTCCCTCACCGTGGGCTGGTGGGCACCGCTGTTTTATTAAAGGAGAAGAAAAATGAAAAATGCAAACAAATCCAAACTGACATTCGTGATCGCAGCCTTGCTATTAGCCGGGGGCGGATTGGCCTACAGCCAATCTTCCGTTGTCGCCGAACCTTCTGTTGCTGCTGCAAAGCTTGAAACAGTGACTTTCAAGGTCGAAAAGATGCATTGCCCGACCTGTCCGATCACCGTGAAAAACGCCATGCAGAACGTCGAAGGCGTGCAATCGGTTGATATTGATCTTTCGTCCCGCACGGCAAGTGTTCTGTTTGATCCGACCTTAACCAGTACCGATGCGATCAGTGCCGCGTCAGCCAATGCCGGGTATCCGGCAGAGATTGGAGGTTAGGGTGGCGGAAGTAACAAAACTGGATGTTAGGACTGATTTTGACATAGCCGTGATCGGTGCCGGGTCTGCCGGGTTTTCCGCAGCCATTACGGCGGCGGAGGCCGGTGCCACAGTTGCCTTGATCGGCCATGGCACCATTGGTGGTACATGTGTGAATGTTGGCTGTGTACCGTCCAAAACCATGATCCGGGCGGCAGAGGCCTTCCATCAACCGGCAATCATGGAACGGTTTGCGGGCCTGGCCGGAACAGCAACTCTAAAAAGCTGGGCTGACCTACAGGCCGCGAAGCAAGCGCTGGTCGATGATTTACGCAAAGCCAAATATGAAGATTTGCTGAGTGCCTATCCGTCGATCAGTTATATTGAAGGCGAGGCCCGGTTTGCGCCACAAGGTTTGAGCGTTGACGGCAAACTCTGTTCGGCCTCAAAAACTATCATCGCCACCGGTTCGCGTGCCGTTTTGCCGGACATTCCGGGCATTGCTGATGTTGCGGTGCTCGATAGCACAACAGCCCTTGACCTTGATACGCTGCCTGAGTCGTTGCTGGTGATTGGCGGCGGCTATATCGGCTGCGAGCTTGCCCAGATGTTCGCGCGTTTTGGAGTCAAAGTTACGCTGGTGACACGATCTCGCCTCCTGCCGGAGGCAGAACCTGAGATTTCGGAGGCGCTGAAAGCGACGGTGATCGAAGACGGCCTGACAGTCCTTGATGATCTCAGCTATTCCGCTATTACAAAAACCGATGCTGGTGTCGCGCTGACCATTTCAAAGAACGGTCAGGAACAAATCGTGGAAGCCTCCCAGCTTCTGGCGACGACGGGACGGAAACCCAATATTGAGAGCCTTGATCTGGCCGCAGCCGGTATCTTAGTCAATGATCGCGGCGGCATTAAGACCTATGCCTCGATGCGAACGGATAATCCCAATATCTATGCCGCCGGGGATGTGACCGGTAAAGACCAGTTCGTCTATATGGCGGCCTATGGGGCAAAGCTGGCAGCGCGAAATGCTTTCAACAAATCAGATGAGACGTATGACAACAGCGCCATGCCATGGGTGGTATTTACCGATCCGCAGATTGCCGGTGTTGGGCTGACTGAACAGCAGGCCATCAATCAAGGCTATGAGGTGCAAACCTCCCTATTGCCTTTGGATCAATTGCCAAGGGCATTGGCGGCGCGAAACACCACCGGCTTGATCAAACTGGTGGCAGACTCGCACAGCGGCGTCTTGCTCGGCGGCCAAATCATGGCGCAAGAAGGCGCGGACTCAATTCAAACGCTGGCCATGGCCATTAAGGCAAAAATGACGACCGAAGAACTGGGCGACATGATTTTCCCCTATCTCACGATGGTCGAGGGGTTAAAGCTGGCCGCCCAGGGCTTCGGCAAGGACATCAGCAAACTGTCCTGCTGTGCTGGGTAGGGATGATTAAGTATTAACTTATTGAAATTATTGATTATTGAAAGGCCGGAGGGTTAGTCGGGCAATGTGCAAATAATGTGGGTTGCACACCCCCGCAACCAAAATAAAATACTAATAATAACAAATACATAAGCGCCCTTACGGGGCGCTTTTTTGTGTCTGCGTCACGCCTTAGTGCCCATACAGTGCCCATCCTGTGACATGACCATCAATATCCAAAACAACCTGATGGTCATTCCCGACCTTTAGGTCGGGCCAGGGTTGATTGAGGGAGGCTGAGGGTGATTTGCTCATCTTTGATAATTAGATCACCCCCATGCGGGCCGGGCCGAGTCTCGATGCCTTTTAACGCGTTGCAATATGGAGAAAGCTACGGCCTGTGGTCCATGCCTCGAGATTTCGGACCAGTATTCAGAGAGTAGGTCATTGAAGCGCATGGCGGTGTCCACTTTTTTGTGACAAGTCCAGACATCATTTTTGAAAATATTCCGATAGAACGTCGTGTCATTATCGATACGAAATTCACCGACATCCTAACAACGTCTCAGTTTGGAGGTGATCGCTTCAAAACGGGACATATTTATCAGCTCTACGCATATCTTCGTAGCCAAGAATGTCCTGATGATCCGATGTCACTTTGCTCTGACGGAATTCTGCTCTACCCATCTATCGGTGTTGAGGTGGATGAAACCGCGCTTATTCAAGGTCACCGCGTTCGTTTCGTTACCATTGATTTGGCGCAGCCTAGTACCGAGGTCGTGGAGAAGTTGCGGGCCATACCCATCCTCAGCTCAGTTTTCTGATCATAGAGACCTTAGGAACGTGTAACCTTTTTATATAACTCACTTTGCGTGTGCTTTTAGGCTGAACTTTAGTCACGTACAAAAGCCACCATTGCAATACCATTCGCTTTCCGGTGCCGCCTCGTATAACGCGCCTTCCCAAGAGTTCATACTTACAGCTGCGCAGCTTTAGCCTCGTTTTTCAAGGTCTTCACGCACAGCCTCAAACCCGGCCGCATCGAAAATATCGTGAAGGGATCGTTTGAATAGCCCCTACATTCCTAGTCACCTTCAGAAAAGTTTTGAGGCGCCAAACTTTAGGTGGTGACGCTGGCAGCAACAGGCGAAGCGATGGTCGCCCCGCCTGTTCATTGGCTATCCGGTGTCAGGCGTCGTCAAACTCGCCGGGGTCTGATTCTTCCGGCTCAAGAACCCGCGCCACTTCTTCATCGACCTGTTCGATCAATTCATCCCGGAACTCGCGTTCCTCTTTGCCTTCAAGCTTTGGCAGGTTGAGCTCATAATCCCGTAATGTGTCGAGTACATCGGCGTTGTCCATCTTTGTGATGATTGGCTCGAGGTGACCGGGAATGCTGACCCCATTGGGGAACAGGTAAAAGCGGCTGATAGTGCGTGCCAGGCGAAGTTCGGGCCAGTAGGCGACAAGAGCGGACGTATACATGCCAGAATCTCGGCCTGAGCTTACATAGCGGTCATCTTTGTCAGACCCGAGTAGAGGGTGTTTGTAGTGGTCCCCCTGTGCAATGAAATGCCCTTCATGGCTGTAATTGATCTCGGCCTTGTCGATGACAGCCACGTCTTTCAGTTCAGCCCGCCTGATGAACCAGTGAAGGAGCTTGGTATCCACGCTTTCCTGCCCGGAAAAGCAGATGCCCATCAGCTGTTTCATATGCTGGTCATATTGGTTGGCTTCTGTAACCACACGCTTCAGGCCGTTGCGGACCCTCTTTAGGGTATCCTGCTGGGCATAGCCTTGTAGTCCGCCTAGCGCGTCGATCTCATCACGCATGGAATAGGTGGTGTTGCTGTCGAAATAGCTTTTGGCATAGGGCCCCCAAGGCAGGGCTTTGATGATCTGTTGATCAAGGATGATGGTGTCATCGCGGGCAGCGAGTGCCATACCATATAGAAGAATGATGGACGCGATTGTTGTATCCGTGTCGCGAATTTCGTTCCGGATCAAGTCAATGGTCAATGGTTCACAGGTTTCTTCATCAAGGCCCATGTTACTTAAGCGGCGGCGAACCCGCTTTTCTATGTCATAGGTCGCGGTAATGCTGTCTCTGGATAAGGGGTGGGCCCAGTCCGCTCCGGTCAGCTTCGTATCTGAAACCGGTGTTGTGACTGCAAATTCGTTGATGGCTTGGGCGATATTAGACATGTGTATAGTCCTTTCTAGGGGGAGGGAATGCTTTGTCATCAGGCAAAGCGGGGCTGTGGCGCGGCCTGCTATTGGAAAAAGCAGGGCACGCAAAACGAAAAGAAGATGAGGTGAGGCGGCTAAGGCCTAGGGAAAGCTGACCCTATACCGCCTTGATCAGATCATGATGGCCTAGCCGCAATCCTGTGACATGGCATCGTCGATCAGGCAATTAAGCAGGAAGCACCAGTTATCGAAACGTGACGGTGCATGCAGGCCAAGTCGTAAGACAGTGTCCTCGATGATATTGGTGAGGGCAGTGATATTGTCCGCTGCAAGGGGTTGTCCCAACAATGTGGCCACAGACACGGTCTGGTTCATGCCCAGCGAAGAATTGAGTACTTGCGCCAGTTTCCGCGCCTCTCGGCGGTTTGTTGGGACCCCTAGGTCTTTGGCCAGATCAAGCATACGGCCTTCGAAATAGCTTATGCTGGCTGAAGAAGTTCCGGGTCCGCCAATGTGATTACCATTGTAGTCACCATTGGACAGTGACCCACTGGGCCGCTTAAAGACACTGCGGGGCAGGCTGCTGGATAGTTTGCCGCTTCGGCGGGCGTTTGAACCCGGAAACTCAATGATTATAGAGGGCTTCTGATTGTCTTTTGTGAATGTGGGGGACATGGGGGTTTCCTTCCTGTTTTGGCTTTTTTGGGGGGGATTGGGGCGGTTTAAAAGTCTATCTCGCCAAATGATGGCGTCTGTCTGTGAAACTGCGAGGGGGTATTGCCGTTGTTCATCAAGGCCTGTGCCTGTTCTTCTGCCTTGCGGATCAGCATGGAGAGGTTGGTGACCTGCTGTTGGTGTGTAGGGCCGTCGCTGCCGGCGATGGACAGCTTGGGATAAGGGAAAGGGTTGGACTGAGCCTCGGGCCAGCAGCGTCCTAACAACCAGGCCAGGGCAATCACATCATCTTCTGTGTCATGACGATTGTGACAGGCGCCATAATGATCAAGCAGGTCGCATAGGCGATTATCTAAGCTGCCAACAGAGCGCCAGTCGAGATCACGTAGGGTACAAGCCCATTGGGCACTTGTAGAGCCAAGGGCAGGAATAGCCTTTTCCAGCATGGCGCGGTCAAACCCATTATTGTGGCTGATGATCAAGCCACACTGGTCTACCCGCTCAAGAAAGGTCTGAACTTCTGGGTGGGTAGAACCAACCGATTGGCCACAATCGGATACAAGGTTCAGGGTGCCGGGGAACATGCCCCTGTGAACATAGGGGCCATAGAACCCACAAATCTGATGCCGGCTGTCATAGGCAATCTCGACCCAGCCCAGCTCGGTTACATAATCGAACTGGTGTGACAGGCCTGTTGTGCCAACATCAATGACAATGGCGGATCCAACAGACTGGTTTCTGGAGAGACGAATGTCGCGCCGATCAAGATAACGGAGAACTTTATGGCGTGGCTCATGGCCAAAGGGCGGTTTGGTCTGTGTAGTCATGGGGGGCTCCTTCTTGTTTTATTGTCTGCAAAGATTTCCCTTTGCTAAATCCCAAGTGTTCAGGATCGACCAGATCGTCAAGAGCACTTCTGGGCGAATTGAAAATTTTTGTTCTGCGTTGTGTCTTTAGACATCTTCAGCCTGTGCCGACGTCTTTTGACCCACTCGGATCTATTGGCAGTGCCTGCTCAAATTCCTTGGCAAGCAACCGATCAAAGGCAGATCCGTCTTGGCGGGTTAAGTTGGGCACATAGCGGGAATAGACGTTGAACAGCATTTTTGTGGTCGTATGCCCCATCTGTTTGGCAATCCATTCTGGTGCCTCGCCCGCGGCAAGCCATAGCGTGGCGGCTGTGTGCCGCATGTGATAGGGACGGCGTTCTCGTAGGCCCAGATGGCGGAGCAGGGGATACCAAACACGCTGGGTGACATTGCGGTTCTGGAGGGGTTGTCCATTCCGGGTGCAGAAAACAAAGTCAGACAGCTCGCCAGTGGCCTTCTTCTGATCCTGCAGGGCATCAAAGACCAATTGGTTCATCTGCACTGCCCGGAATGAGCCATCGGTTTTCGTTGGGACAATTTTTCCCTGCACATAGGCTTGATGAACCAGAACCTCCCGCCGCTCGAAATCTACATTCTTCCAAGGCAGGCCATCGATCTCGCTGGAACGCAATCCGGTGAAGAAGCGTACTGTGAAATAGTTCTTATAATCAGGACGGACCGTATCAATGATCTGCTTCACCTCAGCCAGGGTAAATGGTTCAACCTCAACCCTTGGTTCCTTTAACGGCTTGATGTTGCGGTAGGGATTGACGAACTCATAACGGTCGGCAGCTTCCGTTAGCACCATCCTTAAAGGCACCATGATGTGATTAACCCGTGCGGGGCTCAGCGTCTTGCCGGTTACAGGATTAGCGGACGCAATAGCCGCACGAAACTTTAGAAGGTCGGATTTTTTGATCGCATTAACCGGCAGCTTCCCGAACTGTGGCAACAGATAGAGGTCGAAATTAATATCCATCGTGTCGATATAGGATTGGCGCCATTCGACTTTCTTTTCAGCACGCCACTCTTCTGCGAATGCTGAAAACAAGGGAACATCCGCACGCATGGCAGCAGCGCGCTGGTCAAGCTTCCGAAACTCTTCGGCCTTAGGGCTGTTCGGGAAGTATTTCCCATAGTCGAATCTCCCCAGCACCATCTCCGCTTCCATGCGCTTAACGATACCCTGCAGGCGCCTGCGGTGCTGTGGTGTGTCGGTGAGGCCGGTCGCTTCACGGAAACGCTGCCTTTTGTATTGGAAGTCGACATGAAGCATATCTCCGCGTTTGGTGATGGATGCCATTGCTCACCCCCTAGTGTTGAGAGACAGGCAGCAATGAGGAGCCACCATCGTTCATATCGCTCTCAATCTGCTCCCAAATGTAAAGAATCTTCCGACCGCCAAAGGGACGGATGTAGTGAATGCCCTCCAGAAGGACGGAATCTTTGAGGCGTTCACGAATGGTGCGGGGGTCGTACTTAATGAGCGAAGAAAGCTCTTCTGTCGTGAGGTAGGTGTTTTTCGCTTGCATCATCTGGTTATTCCTTTCATTTTGTTACTTCACATGACGACACATCAGGTTGCTGGGCGTTATGTCGTTCTAAATGACATATAGTATGCATAAGTGTACATGTCAAGGGCGTTTTGTATAAAAAAGAGACTTTATGTCGTTTTGGGTGACGTATGATTAAGTGCCACTTGTCCCGGATGATGGGAGAACGGAAGCTAAAGGTGATGGATGTTGCGCGGGAAACGGGCCTCCACCGCAATACTGTGACCTTGCTTTATAAGGAAACCGCAACACGAGTTGATCTCGAAGCGGTTGATAAGCTTTGTGAGCTTTTTGATTGCGAGGTTGGGGATCTTTTCGAACGGATCACGGATTAAAGGACCAACCATGATTCCTGATTATCAAAGTTTAATGCTCCCTGTGTTGCAGGAAGGCGCCGAAGAGGAAATTAGCACACGCGATGCCATTGAAAATCTGGCTTCCAAGTACGGGTTGTCAGAAGAGGATCGCGAGCAGATGCTGCCTAGCGGTAAACAGCGCACCTTTGATAATCGTGTAAATTGGGCGAAGGGCTACCTGAAGCAGGCTGGCTTAGTCAGATATACTGATCGCGGTGCCTATGTGGCGACTGATGAGGGGCGAAAAGTTCTCGCTACAAATCCAGAGAGAATCGACAACAAGTTTCTCAAGCAATACGAAGCCTTTCAAGAATTTCAAAATCGCAAAGGCACTCAAAGCGAAAAAGAAGAGACGCAGGATGGGGTTGATGATGCAATTACCCCGGATGAAGCGCTTCGCGCAGCGCACCGCAAAATCAATGCGTCACTAGCCGCCGACCTTTTGGGCCGAGTAAGAGAGGCCTCACCGCAATTTTTTGAAGAGCTGATTGTCGAATTATTGCTTGCGATGGGGTATGGCGGCACTTCAGAAGATGCTGCCCGCGCGTTGGGGCAATCGGGAGATAACGGCGTTGATGGTGTGGTCGATCAGGACCCTCTTGGCGTTGATCAGGTCTATGTCCAAGCAAAGCGATACGCGGAAACTAATAAAATAGGTTCCGGAGATATTCGCGATTTCTTTGGCGCGCTCAATCTAAAAAAGGCGCAAAAAGGTATATTCTTCACCACCTCTTCATTTAGTCCGGCGGCGGTTCAAACAGCGAAGGACCTTGGGATGCGGATTGTACTTATTGACGGGGCGCAGCTAGCAAAGCTCATGATCAAATATGGAGTTGGGTGTCGGGAAGAGGAAGTTATCAGGCTGATGGGCATTGACGAAGAGTATTTCGACTAAAGGGGTATTACCGCTGGTCCCTAGGAATGAATGTGAAATGAAAGAAGAATTCATTGAACGCAGTTGAGATTGAACAAGCAATTACGGAATTGGCGGAACAGCCCTTTGACGGGCAAGAGTTTCCGTTCGATTTTTTGCGCGCGTTTGGCAATAAAGAAACCACGATCAAGCGCCTGAAAAAGGGTGACTCTAACAAATCAGACTTGGGTGGGGTGCTGCAACGAAGCCATATCCACATCAAAGTTTGTGAAGAAGGCAAGGTCACCCAAACGCTGGAAGCTTTGAAAGCAAGCCCCGCAACGACCAAGGCGAAGGCCAAATTTGTTCTTGCCACTGATGGTATTCAGCTAGAGGCGGAATACCTGAATACCGGTGAAACGGTCGCCTGCAATCATAATGATTTTCCAGATCATTTTGGTTTCTTCCTGGCGCTTGCCGGTATCACCACTGTTAAGCAAATCCGCGAAAGCTCATTCGACATTAAGGCAACGGGCCGATTGAACCGGCTTTATATTGAGTTGCTCAAAGACAATCCGGAATGGAGCACGGCTGAACGCAGGCCGGATATGAACCATTTCATGGCGCGGTTGATCTTTTGCTTCTTTGCCGAAGATACAGACATCTTCCACGGGGATGACCTGTTTACCTCCACCATCGAGCAAATGAGTGCGCGGGATGCGTCTGATACCGATCATGTGATTAGCGAAGTCTTTCGTGCCATGAACACGAAAACGGAAGATAGGGAAAAGGCAGGCATTCCCCGCTGGGCCAATGGCTTTCCATACGTGAACGGGGGGCTGTTTTCCGGTAGTACGGAAACGCCGAAATTTAGCAAGATTGCGCGGTCTTACCTGCTGCATATCGGCAACCTTGATTGGAAGAAGATCAACCCGGATATCTTTGGCTCTATGATCCAGGCGGTGGCCGATGATGAAGAACGCGGCCATCTGGGGATGCACTACACCAGTGTGCCGAATATCCTGAAAGTTTTAAACCCGCTGTTTTTGGATGATTTGCGGGCCGGGCTTGATGCCGCCGGTGATAGCGCGCAGAAGCTACTAAATCTACGCAAACGTATGGCGAAGATCAGGGTGTTTGATCCTGCCTGTGGCTCCGGCAACTTTCTGGTCATTGCCTATAAGGAAATGCGAGCCATTGAGGCGGAGATAAACAAGCGTCGTGGGGAAGAACATCTTAAAACGACTATTCCGCTTACCAACTTTCGCGGCATTGAGGTGCGGGACTTCCCGGCAGAGATAGCACGTCTAGCCCTCATCATCGCGGAATATCAATGCGATGTGACTTATCGTGGCCAGAAGGAGGCGTTGGCAGAGTTTCTGCCATTGAATAAAGAAAACTGGATCACTTGTGCAAACGCGCTGCGTGTTGATTGGCTGTCCATCTGTCCGCCCACTGGCACGGGTGTAAAACACTATGCCGATGATTTGTTTCATTCGCCGGTTGATCAGGCCGAGATCGATTTTGAGAACGAGGGGGGTGAGACCTACATTTGTGGGAACCCGCCATATTTGGGCAGTACATGGCAATCCAAGGAGCAAAAAGAAGATTTAAAGGCTATCTTTGATGGCAAGACCAAAACCTGGAAGTCATTGGATTATGTTGCTGGATGGGTGATGAAGGCGGCTGAATTTGGCAGACATACCAAATCCGTTTCTGCTTTTGTGACTACAAACTCAATTTGCCAAGGCCAACAGGTGCCAATTTTGTGGCCTTTAGTCTTTGAGACTGGCCATGAAATTACATTTGCCCACACGTCATTTAAGTGGGCAAATTTGGCAAGCAAAAACGCTGGTGTAACAGTAGTAGTTGTTGGGATAGGACGAGAATTCGGCGCGAGGCGCCTCCTATATTCCCATGATAACGACAATCATGAAACCGTATTAGCAGCAACCAATATCAACGCCTACCTTGTGCCGTCAGGTGGCGTGCTGGTGAAAAAGCAACAACAGCCCATTTCAGACGTTCCACCGATGGTATTCGGAAACAAACCGGTTGATGGCGGGCATCTGATCCTTTCAAAGAGCGAGATAGGCGAATTGTGTTTGACCGACAACGAGGTCAGAAAATTTGTTAGGCCATTTCTGGGTTCGGAAGAGTTCATTTCGGGTAAACAGCGGTTTTGCCTATGGATTGATGATGGATGTGTTGATGACTTGTTGAGACATCCAATAGTAGCGCAGCGTGTTGCTGCTGTTGAGAAGATGAGACTGAACAGCACCAAAGTGGCAACAAATCGCGCAGCGGCGTGGCCCCATCGGTTTGATGAAATACGGCAAAGGGGGTCGGAAACATCTTTGTTGGTTCCAAGCGTTTCATCTGAAAGCAGACCATATTTGCCAGTTGGCTACGTCCCAGAAGGGACAATAGTTAGCAACCTTGCATTCGCCTTGTTTGATGCGCCGCTCTGGGTAACTTCAGTAATTGCTTCACGAACTCATCTGGTGTGGGTGAAAACGGTGTGTGGGCAACTCGAAACTCGCATTAGGTACTCCAATACCCTTGGTTGGAACACCTTTCCGTTACCTAAGCTGACCGAGAAAAACAAAGAAGACCTGACACGCTGCGCCGAAGATATTTTGCTTGCGCGGGAGGCGCATTTTCCTGCGACCATTGCCGACCTGTATGATCCTGAGAAAATGCCAGAAGATTTGCGCCGGGCGCATGATCGCAATGATGAGGTGTTGGAGCGCATCTATATCGGTCGCCGCTTCAAAAATGACACCGAACGCTTGGAAAAGCTTTTTGAGCTTTATACCAAGATGACCGCTAAACTGGAAACCTGTCGGCAAACGAAAGACAATAAAAAAGGGAAGGCACATGCATGACAGATGCAAGTGAAAACGCACCATGGTAAAGGCAAGCAGAAATGGACTTAGGCTCGACGCTGATTTCACTGAGGATACGGTCGGCTTCGCGCTTGAATCGTTCTTGGCGGTGATGAGTTTTCCACGTCAGCGCTTTTCGATAGAGCCGTTCTCTCGTGCCAAGGAACGGTGGTTGGCCGCTGATGCGCGATTGCACGGTGATGTGCGCGGGTTTTGCCCCATTTATATGCAATTTAAAAGGCCGTCTGCGTATCCAGATTTTAGTACTGCGAAAATTATTAGGGAAAGAAAGGCGCTGAACCTTCTAACGTCGCCCCATGCCCTCTATTTTGATCTACGCCAGAAACAGCAACATCATTGGGATTTCCAGCACAATATTCTATTCCGGCTCGGTCAAAGGCTTCGCAGTCGTCAGCTTGGTGATGCCGCCTATGTTTGCCCTTTATTCCTAGAACGGTCCGCTTACAGATTCCATGTGCACTTGTCCGGACTTTCGCTGTGGCCGCGCTTTTGGAGACATTATCCTTGGGAATATGAAGAAGTTTTAGTAGGCGATGGCGGCAGGAAGATTCGCTTCGATCGTATCCCTGTGCTGGCGGAACACATAACTGTGCCGCCGCACAAAACGGTTTCAAGCGCCAAGCATCGTTACAGCTTCACGGAAGCAGGAAATGAACTGTGTTTCCACTCGCCAGAGGCCATTCCTGATGGAGCAACTACTCTCGCTGCATTTTTGGATGCGTTGTCAGGTCGCTTTCTGGGTGGTGGTGAAAAAATCCGGTCAGAGCAAGCAAACCAAGAACTTCAGGACTTGATGAATGAGGTCTTGGGCGATGGGCGTGAAGTCCCCCAGTCAATCATCGAGATGGACGCGTCTGACCCCATTGGAAACTGGTTGGCTTGGGGCGATTATTTGCGTCTGGAATTTGGAATAGATCAGTACGCGCTGGTAAGGTGGGAGGATTAGAAAGTGAGCAATGCTAAATCAATCCCCTCCGTTTCTGTCACTTACGCCCGCAATGGTAGCTCCAAGCAATCGAATGAGCTCGGAATGCGGGTTATGCAGGAACGCGCCTATGACCGGCGGGGGGAACAGTATCTGCTGATCAAGTCACCACCGGCATCGGGCAAAAGCCGTGCCTTGATGTTCATTGCGCTTGATAAGCTAAACAATCAGGGCTTGAAGCAGGCCATCATCGTTGTGCCGGAAAAGTCCATTGGGTCCAGCTTCAACAATGAACCTTTGTCTGATTTTGGATTTTATTGGGACTGGTCTGTCGAGCCAAAATGGAACCTGTGTAATGCGCCGGGGGAAGAAGGCGGCAAGGTTAAGTCCGTAAAGGCGTTTCTGGATAGTGATGATCAGGTGCTGGTTTGCACGCACTCCACATTCCGTTTTGCGATAGATAAGTTTGGTGCGGATGTATTTGATGATCGCCTAATTGCCATTGATGAATTTCACCATGTCAGCGCAAACCCTGATAACAAGCTGGGCGCGCATTTGGGCGAGTTCATGGCGCGCGATAAAGTTCATATCGTGGCGATGACAGGCTCATATTTCCGTGGTGATGCTGTGCCGGTGATGGCGGCGGATGATGAATCCCGCTTTGCGACCGTCACCTATACCTATTATGAGCAGCTCAACGGCTATGAGCACCTAAAGACGCTCAATATCGGCTATTATTTCTATTCGGGTTCCTATGTGGGCGAGATTTTGAGCGTTCTCGATCCGAGCGAAAAGACCATTGTGCATATCCCGAACGTGAATTCGCGGGAAAGCACGAAAGACAAGATCAAGGAAGTTGAAGATATCATTGAAGAGCTGGGAGACTGGAAGGGCACGGACCCTGTTACCGGATTCCATCTCGTCGAAACAGCCGATGGGCGCACATTGCGCATTGCGGATCTTGTGGAAGACGGTGCCAATAAACGCGATAAGGTATCGGCCGCGCTGAAAGACCCCACGCAAAAAGATAATCGTGATCATGTCGATATCATCATCGCGCTTGGTATGGCGAAAGAAGGGTTTGACTGGATTTGGTGTGAACATGCACTAACCGTCGGGTATCGCTCTAGCCTGACAGAAATTATTCAGATCATTGGCCGCGCAACCCGTGATGCGCCGGGCAAGGAAAGCTCGCGCTTTACAAATTTGATTGCAGAGCCGGATGCCTCTGAAGAAGCGGTAACCGAAGCCGTCAATGATACGCTGAAAGCCATTGCCGCCAGCTTGTTGATGGAGCAGGTGCTTGCTCCGCGTTTTAACTTTACGCCGAAAGCGACATCCACTGGCCCAACCGAAGGCGTTGATTACGGTGAAGGCGGCTATGATCCTGAAAAGACCAATGTTGGGTTCTGCGAAGAAACAGGCCAATTCGAGATTGAGATCAACGGCCTTGTCGCTCCAAAAGGTGATGATGCGCAGCGCATTTGTAAGGAAGACTTGAATGAAGTGATCACGGCATTCGTGCAGGACAAAACGAATGTTGAGCGTGGTATCTTTGATGAAGAAATGGTGCCCGAAGAACTGACACAGGTTCGTATGGGCCGTATCATCAAGGACAAATACCCTGAGCTTGATGAAGAAGACCAAGAGGCTGTCCGCCAACATGCGGTGGCCGCCCTCAACCTCGTGCAGGCCGCAGATGGGAAGATCAAGGAAACCGAAGGTGACGAATTTGGTGGCAGCACCGCATTGATTGATGGGGTGCGTAAGTTCGCGATGGATGTGCGAGACCTCGATATTGATTTGATCGATAGGATCAACCCATTTGGCGAGGCCTATTCCATCTTGGCTAAATCGATGAGCGAAGAGAGCCTAAAGCAGGTGGCGGCGGTGATCGCTGCAAAGCGAACCAAAATCACCCCAGATGAGGCCCGTGATTATGCAATTCGCGCTGTGAAGTTTAAACGTGAACATGGGAGGGTTCCTTCTGTAAGCGCTGCTGACCCGTGGGAACAAAAACTAGCTGAAGGTGCTGCAGCTTTTGTGCGGTTCAAGGACGAGGGCCGATATGAGTGACCCTGACCTAGATGAATTGCGGAGTGAGTTGGCTGAATTTGCCAAACCTCAAAAGTCGATTAAGAGAACCGCCAAAGAAGAGCGAATCATTTCTGGGTTTGAGGAAATTCAGCGCTTTGTTGATGAGCACGGTCGTCCGACTGCACATGGCGAGGAGCGAGATATTTTTGAGCGGCTTTATGCAGTTCGTTTGGATCGCATTCGTGAGCAAGCTGAGTGCCGTGAACTAGTCGAAGAACTGGATCATCAAGGCCTGCTAGGCGATCAGCCGATTGAAGTGGTAGCAGATGACATTGATGATGAAGCGCTTCTTGCTGAATTAGGTGCAGAAAGCGAAACATCTGACCTAACTCAATTGAAGCATGTTCGTTCCACGGCTGATCGAAAAGCCGCTGAGGAAATTGCGGATCGAAAGAAGTGTGAGGATTTTGAAAAATTCAAACCTTTGTTTGAACGTCTTCGTGATGATCTCGATAAGGGTAGGCGCGAGACAAGGCCAGTTACAAAGGATTCAGGTTTTGTGAAAGCTGACATTAATGTCGGACAATTTTTTGTTCTTGGCGGCCAGATCGCATATGTTGCTAGCGTAGGCGAGCGGATAAAGGCCCCAAATGGCGATTATGACGCTCGGCTGCGCGTGATCTATGATAATGAAACTGAAAGCGACCTTCTGCAAAGATCACTTCAGCGGGCGTTATACAAGGACGAAGCGGGAAGGCGTGTTACAGAAGCAGACGCAGGACCATTGTTTTCCGGTGTAGCGGGTGAGGATGACGAGCAAAGCGGCACAATTTATGTCCTGCGTAGCAAATCGGACCATCCAACAATTTCAGCTAATCGTGACCTGATCCACAAAATCGGTGTAACGGGTGGTGACGTGAAGAAGCGGATTGCGAATGCAAAGAATGATGCAACCTACCTTTTGGCTGATGTGGAGGTTGTGGCGACTTATGAGCTCTACAATATCAATAGAACCAAGCTCGAAAAGTTGATCCACAAGTTTTTTGACACGGCTCGCTTGGACATCGAGATTAAGGATAGGTTCGGCAATCCAGTTTCACCCCGTGAGTGGTTCATTGTGCCGTTGTTTGTTATCGATGAAATGGTTGATAAGCTGATGGAGGGGGCATTGGATCAGTGCCAATTTGATCCTACATCCGTTGCGATTAGGGTGAGATAACCAGATTATTTGTTGAAGGATCGGGTGGCAATCTATTTGTGGGTGCGGATTTCTGTGTTATTCGGCATTTGGGGTGTTGGTCAGTTCAAACAATTCACTAATTGGCTATAAATGTGGTGGTATTTACACTTGAAGCCGGGCCTCATTTTTTCCATAATGAACTTTCCAACTGGTGCTCTTTACGCGTAATGCCTCTGGCATGGTCAGGTGTATAGCTAGACCCAAACTTATTGAGCGGATTATGGCGCGATAAGGCCAAATTTCCTTATCTAGCGCTCACAGGTTCGCTTATTTAGATAAGGAAATTTGGCCTTATCGCTTACTCTTAGGTATTGAGCCCAGTTTGATGACTCTGCAAGATGATGATCCTAGATATAGTATCATCAAAGGCGTTGATTTTTCCAAGTCTAGAATATTATTGGAGCCGCACATCATATTTGTTTGTGGCGGAGTTGTTGATATTACCGCAACAGAATGGAAGTCGTTGCGTAATCTGTTTATGAACTTGGCTGGGGGGGCGGATACACACGCGGACAGTTTCATGTTAGCGGAAAATTTTAAGGATTGGCGCGAAGGATACAAAAGTCTGTCAAAATTTGAGGAGGATATTGCTTTCATTTCTTCGCTGGTCGTTCTGTTTCTCGAGAGCCCCGGTGCATTAGTTGAGCTCGGGTTGTTCTATTCCAGTGGCCAAATTCGGAAGAAGTTATTTGTGGTAGTTCACAATTCCTATCATGATTCAGATTCATTTATAAAACTCGGAATACTGGCCCCCTTGGAAGAGGTTAGCCAAGAATTAGTGCGCTCGTATGAGCTGGATCACGAAAATCCATCTGGCATTGATGAGCAAGCGGTCAAGGAGGTTTTAGATGACGTTTTGAATCAGGTAAACAATACGCCTAAGACTCAAGCGTTTAGTACGGACGATAGAGGACATCAGATATTCTTTGTCTATCAAATGATCAAAATGTCGGGTGCTCTTACTTTTCAGGAAATTGAAGATTTGATTGCAGAAAGTGAGTTAGAAGTCAAAAAATCTGAGATCAAGACTGCATTGTTTATTCTCGAAAAGTTTGGATTTGTTAGCAAAACAAAGGAGTCTTCCCAGTTCTTCTATTATGCAAGCAATCAAGAAATGGATCGGGTTGATCTTCATGTGGAGATTCAAGGGGAGGTCCGTAGTGTTACAGAACTGAAAATTGATCTAGGCCAATATTATCACCAGTTAGCAAAATCGAATGTCACATTTAAGAGACGGCTGAAAGTGATGAACAGGCAGGATTCGGGAGAGGTTCAATGAAGCCATCCGAACTGTTGCGCAATCAATTCTCTTTGTCATCGAACGAGTTGCAGCGGTACGTAAATTCGTGCCCTCATAGATACAAAACATACAATATTAGAAAGAGAAATGGTGGCGCACGGGAGATCTCCCAACCTTCTAGGGATTTAAAGATCGTCCAGAGGTTTCTGATTGATGAGCTGTTGATAGAGAATCTAATGGTTCATAAGGCGGCGACAGCTTATCGAAAGGGCCGGAACATTGTGGATAATGCTCGGCCGCATTTAGGCAATCAGTTTCTGCTGAAAATTGATCTTGAGGAATTCTTCCCATCCATCAAAGGAGATGACTTCGAGAAATACCTTTCTGAGAAATTTCCGATGGAGGAAGCCGAAGTTGCCCTGCTGACTAGAATTTTCTTTAAATCTGATAATGGCGAGCTAAAGCTAAGTATTGGATCGCCTGGTTCGCCCCTAATTTCGAATGCTCTGATGTTTCGTTTTGATAATGTGATTTCAGATTATGCTGACAGGATGAATGTAGCTTATACGCGCTACTCAGATGATATGACGTTCTCAACAAACGAACGAGGGGCTTTATTCGATTGGCCGAAAATGGTTGGAGACGAGCTGGGCAGGTTGGATTATCCCACTCTTAGACTTAACCCTGACAAAACTGTGTTCTCATCAAAGAAATTCAACCGTCATGTCACAGGTATTACGATTACAAATGAGGGTACTGCTTCGATCGGTAGAGGGCGAAAGCGAGAGTTGAGATCGAGGCTGTTCAATGTTCAAAATTTGAACGCGGAAGAGCGGCGGCAATTGAGGGGACATATTGCTTTTGCCGCACAGGTGGAGCCAGATTTTGTGGAAAAACTTGGACAAAAGTACGCTAACGAACTTCAAGCTTTGTCGCGCAGTGATCCTGATAACGTTGATGTAAATCCGTCAAAGAAGGATTCTTGATATAGGTCATCTAGGCTATAGGGATTTTGGGTGTTTCAATGTGGCGTAAAGTCTTGGGCACAATATGGACACAAAATGGTCACAGCGCAGTGCAGCCAAAATAGCCGTTCTGTAGCCTGTTGATTTCATTGACAAAATGGTGGGCGATACAAGATTTGAACTTGTGACCTCTGCCATGTCAAGGCAGCACTCTAACCAACTGAGCTAATCGCCCGCACCATTTAGAGACGGCCTTTCTAGTGAAATTCGCGCGGTGCCGCAAGCCTTCATCGCGGAAAAAAGTGCGGCAAAGTTCACCGTAATTGGCTCCCTTAAAGGGCGTCCCGATCGTTGCCCTATAATTTCACCGGTGCGAAATGGGGAAAGGGGCGGTCGCAGCCGGCGACATTGGCCAATGCGGGAAAGCTGGCGACTTCGCCCATTTTGGCCCACAGGGCCTGCACGCGTTCGTTCGTGTGGGCAGCCGCCGCGGCCTCATCATTGGCCCATTCAAAAATTTCCAGAAAAGTGCCGTCATCCGCATGAAGCAAAAGCGACGGGCGCGACGTTGCCAGCCCTTCCATTTTTAGTGTCATATGATGTTGCGCAATCAGGTCGCGCAATGCTTCATGGTTTTTGGGATCGTCCGTGTCGGGCTTATAGGTGGCGATGGTAAAGCGGCTCATCCCTGATAGGCCTCATAGCCGGGAGGCAGCTCGGCACCGCGGCGCGGCGTCATCCCGGCGGCACGATAAATGTCGTCAATCACGGCCATGTTCTTCACCCCATCAGCGGGGTCGGTGATCATGGCGGGGCCACCGTTTAGCCAGCCAACGAAATTCTTCAGCTGTTCTTTATAGCTTGTGGTGCCGGGTACTTTTTCAACGATCTTGTCTGTGTCAGTTTCGATCGTGATCTTGTGATAAAGCTGCGGCGCAATCGGGTTTGTTACGGTCAGTGCGCCCTTGGTGCCCTCAACATGGGCGAGGCATTTCAGCAGCGGCCACCCGGCCATGGAACAGATGATGCGTCCGGTGCGGCCATCATCAAAATCAAATTCGGCCCGCATGTGGCGGTCTACATTGTTGCTCATCAACCGTGCTGTGGCACTGCGCACGATTGGTTCAGCGCGGGCAAGGTGGCGGACGATGTTGATGGTGTAACAGCCCGTGTCCATTGTGGCCCCGCCTGCCAGGTCTTCGCGCCAGCGGATATTGGCCGGTTCCAACAAGGGCACGCAGAACTGCGCTTCAATATGGGTGACGTCACCGATCTTGCCGCTGTCGATAATCTCCAGCATACGGGCGGCCAGTGGGTGATTGCGCCAGTGAAAAGCTTCTGCCAGAATTTTGCCGCTACGCTCCGCCGCGTCCTGCATGGCGCGGGCCTCAAGCGCATTACTGGCCAGCGGTTTTTCGCACAACACATGCTTGCCCGCCTCCAGCGCCTTGATGGTCCAATAGGCGTGATGGCTGTTGGGCAGGGGGTTATAGATGGCGTCTATGTCAGGGTCGGCCAGCAGGGCGTCATAACTAGTGTGAACGGTGGCGATCTTGTGCGTCTTGGCATAGGCGCCCGCCCGCTTTGGATCACGCGCCGCAATGGCGGTGATGGCGACCCCGTCCACTTTGCGGGCGGGGTCCAGCAATGCCGGGGCGGTGATACGTGCCGCCCCCAATACACCCATACGGATCATGATCGTGTCCTTTTTGAATGGTCGCGCCCTGTTAGTCTTTCTCTAGTCTCTCCAGGGTTCGACCATGATTTTGGCGTGTTGTTCGGGGTTCGACAAATCTTCAAACGCCTGCGGAATACCGCTGACGCCGACGGTGCCGGTGATCATCGGGGCCACATTGATGTGCCCCTCTGCAATGTTGAACAGGCTTTGCTTGAACTCATCAGGGGTATAGCCCAACACAAATTGCATGTTGATCTCCTTCATGATGCCCCACAGGGGTTCAAGGTGATCTTTTTCCATACACACACCCACAACAACGATGCGGGCATTGCGCGGCGCCCCTTCCATCATTTGATGGATCACGCCGGGCACGCCGACACATTCGAACAACACACAGGGTTTGGGCTGCGGGCCCATGCCCAACATGTTCAGCGGGCTTTTGGGATCGTACCCTTCGGGGATGGCCTTGTCTGCCCATGCGTCATAGGGGGAATGATCCTTGGGATTGACGACAACGTCCGCGCCCATCAGTTCAGCAAGTTTGCGGCGGGCCGCAGAAAAATCAGCGGCAATCACGGGGCCGACGCCGCGCGCCTTCAGGGCGGCAATAACGGCAAGCCCAACCGGGCCACACCCGATGACGATCGGTACATCTTCATCCGTAAGGTTGGCTTTCACAACCGCATGTTCACCCACCGCTGACGGTTCGGTCAGTGCCGCCACGTCGGAGGCAAGGCCGTTGGGAATTTCCGTCAACAGCATTTCGTTGAGGATCATCTGTTCCCCATAGCCGCCGGGCACATCATTTGAATAGCCGATAGAGCGGATGCCATCTGTCATGGAAAATGTGATCGGGAAGGAACAGACGCGCGTCCCCGGCTTGAACGTTTTTTCTGTGTTGGGGCCGTGATCCAGAATTTCGGCGCTGAACTCATGACCCATCACAACATTGCGTGAAGTGTCAAAGGCGGAGGCATCCGACCCTGACCGCCGTGCCATTTCAGACATTTGGTCGGCATGGTGCAGGGCGTGTAGGTCAGACCCGCAAATCCCGCAAGCCAAGGTTTTGACCAACACCTGCCCATCGCCCGGTTCGGGCGCGTCAATGTCTTCAACGAATAGTTTTTGATCCCGCATCACAGCTGCGCGCATGATCTGTCCCCCAAATTGTTATGCAAATATCGAACGCGCAGTGTGCTTAGGCAGCTGGGTTGAGGCAAGCAAATAATGGGATAGATGTGAGATGGGGGAAGCAAGGCGCATGACGCGCCCGGCGCACATGGGTGGCATGGCGCAAAGAAAAAGCGCGCACCCCGTTATGTTGGGGCACGCGCCTTTTGGTTCGGTCTGACCTGAAATTATTTCAGGCGAATTTCCACACGGCGGTTGGCTGCGTTTGCAACGCCGTCACCGGTTTTAACGGCGGGCAGGTTTTCACCGACACCCTTCGTTGAAATGCTACCGCCTGCAATGCCTTGCTTGGTCAATGCTTCCTTGACCGCCTCGGCGCGCCAGATTGACAGCTGCTTGTTATAGGCATCTGCACCGGATGTATCGGTATGACCAACCAGTTGGATCAGCTTGGACTTGCGAGAGCCAAAGGCATCTGCAACACGCTTGATGATGGTGCCGGCATCTGCGCTGACGGCAGCTGAATCAAGGTCGAACCAAACAACAAAGCGGTTCGGGCCTTTAGGCTGTACCATCGGTGCTTTCTTGACGGGCTTGGCCATTGGCTTGGCGGCAAGCTGTGCCAATGCGGCGTCCAGATCACTCTGGCAGGCAGCAATGTCTTCGGCCTGGTGATTTTCTTCGGCTTCTTGCAACCAGCAGTCATAGGCAACCTGTGCCTTGGCAGCAACGGCGGGCATCCGCGCTGCGGCGTCTGAGGCCAAAGCCTCTGTCAGGCGGGTGTAGTACGCTGCGGCTGTGGCGCGATGTTCTTCGGGCATACGGCGAGAGTCTGCCATATCGGGGCCAACAGAAGCGCCGCCGCCAAGTGCTTCGGCTTTACCAAGGAAATGGTCGCCATCACACCAGTCAGCTTCGTCATATTCGCCCTTACCCAGGCTGGCATAGCCAGTGTGCAGAGCATCATTAAAGGGCGAAGAGGCCCCGGACATACCGGCAATGGCATCAGCATCCATTGTTCCCGGCAAGGCACAGGCACCAAGGCCAAGCATGGCCACAGAAATCAAAATTTTACGCATCAGGGATCCTCCACGGAATCAGGCGAACGAATCTAAGGTATTCGGGCCGAACATTAACTAAAACCCTGCGCCTGACAAGGGGCGGCGCTGGATTGGCACCAAAATTCAACTATAGTGTTGCATCATTACATAGCCCACAACCATCCGATATTTCAGTGTTTTCTGTGATAATCGCAGAATTGGCAAAAAATTCCCTTATGAACGGGTGTAATGGGCGGCGTGGAATCGGCTAAATTGTGCGCCGATCACAAAATTCGCGCGAATTTCCGGGCAATTGCCATGAACAGACTTGGCAAGTCCTTTGTTTTTAAGCAAGATCAGCTTTGCTGAAAAGTACCGGGCAATCGGGTTAACGAGTGGATATTCTAGGGAGCGGGCCATGCAGGGACTGAGCGTGTCATTTCAAATGATTTCAAAAGTTTGTATGAGGCTTGCCCTCAGTTTGATGGTCATGGCGACATTGTTGGGTGCGGGCTTGGGCACCGGCCCTGCACGCGCGCTTGACCTGACGGGGCTGAACAGTTCTGTCGTTGCGGTTCATGTCTATAAGAATGGCAGCGAAACGGCGGTTGGAACCGGGACGATCGTGTCTGACCTTGGGGATATTCTAACGTCATCAACGCTGATTGCCGGTGCCGACCAGATCAAGGTGTCAAACCCCGGCGGCACGTCAACGCTGGCTGCCCTGCACCGTGAAAACCGGTTGCTTGATATCGCGGTGATTTCCGCACCCGGACTTGATATCGCCATTCCGGCAACCATTGCACAGGGCGGCGCGGCCCCCGGTGATGGTATTTTTGCCGTCACGGCGATGACTGTGAATGGTCAGGCAGGCACATTGTCCTCCGCCCCCGGTGTGATGGGCGATATGAGCCAGTCTTCAGATGGTGCCATGATTTCCAGCCACAGTGCGGCAGTGCCGGAAAGTGGCCTTGGTGCCCCGCTGGTTAATGGCTGTGGCGAGATATTGTCAATGAACCGTGCCGCAGGCGCGGGCAATCAGGCTGCCATGTTTCAGGATATCGTCAGCTTTATGAATGCTGCGGGCGTTGATATGCGCCAGACTACATCCGTGTGTTCAATCGGTGTGAATACGGCGGGCACTGCTGCGCCAGTGGCCCAGGCCCCCGCAATGCAGAACATGGGGCAGGATCCGGCAGCACAATATCCGACTGCGCAAACCCCTGCCGCACCACAAGTGACAGGTTCGCAAACTGTTGACCCGGCGATGGAAGCGGCCATGAATGCCGCCCGTGACGCCCGTGTAGATGCCCAATTCGCCCGCCAGCAGGCTAATTCTGCGGAACAGGCTGCCCGGCAGGCCGAAGCTGTCTTGCAGAATATCGCAGCGTCAGGTGCTGATACCACCGGGGCCGAAGCTGCCGCCACTGCCGCGCGTGAACAGGCCAGTGCCGCCGCAGCCTATGCTGTGCAGCTTGAGCAAATTGCCAACCAGAAAGATGCACAGGTCGCCGCCATGCGCGGTGAATTGCAGGCCGCAGGTGCAGAACGCACTGTGGGGCAGGAGCAGGCTGCTGACAAACAACAGATGATGCAAATCCTTGTCGGGGTTGGGGCATTGATCGCGATTGCTGTGATCGGCTTTGTCCTGTTCAGGGTGATCAAGGGCCGTCAGTCCACAACCGAAATGCAGGAAGAATTGACCGCCGTGCGTCGTCGGACGCCGCGGACGGATCATGCCGCTGCCGCTGCGTCGGGCGGTAACAATACACCTGATGTGGTTTTAAGTGGGCTTGATAGCGAAAATCAGCCACTGAAAGTGACGGTCTCGGGCAAGGACCTGGCCGCCAAATCCTCTATCATTGTGGGGCGCAGCCCCTCGCACGCTGATGTGTTGATCAATGATGTGGAGATGTCGCGTGCCCATGCTGCCATTCGGGTCAGCTCAAGCGGGTATATGATTGAGGATATGGGCTCTACCAACGGTACAATGGTGAACGGTGCCCCCGCCGGGCAGGGTAGTCCGGTGCAAATCCGTGATGGCGATTCAGTCTTTTTCGGTAGCGTAAAATTGAAAGTGGAAATTTTGTGATATTGCGTTTCGGTGATCGCGCCCGTTGGGGGGGTGCGTCAACCTTTGACATGATGGTGACAGGATTGGGACGGCGGCTTCCCGCATGGGGTGGAGCTGCCGCCCTTTTCATTTTCGCCTGCCTTGCCCTGACCAGCCCGGCACAGGCCCGGCTTGATGTCGATAAGGTGGAGCGGTCCATCGTCCGGATTGAAGTGGGGCGTAGCTTCGGCTCAGGCTTTTTTGTGACAAATGATGGGGTGATCGCCACCAATTACCATGTCGTCGCCGGTGCCGAACGCATCATTATCCGGCCCAGTGGTGACGTCAGCGGCTATGAAGGCCGGGTGTTGTGGCAGTCCAAGCAAATGGATTTGGCGCTGTTAAGCGTGCAGGGCGTGACGCGCCCGCCTCTGACCTTGTTCATGGGTGATCCGCAGCGTGCGTCGAATGTCAACGTGGTTGGCTTTTCTGCCAAGTGTGATGCGGCTGCGGGTGGCCGCACCTTGCATACCTGCGCCACCAGTGGCGTTATTTCGCTGTTGGAAAATGATCGTGCCCGTGCCCGCCGCGTCGTGCAATCCGATGCGGTGATCAATCGTGGCTCATCAGGCGGACCGTTGTTGGATGATTGCGGCCGTGTGGTCGGCGTTGCGGCGCAAGGCTATGGCGGTGCAGGGGGCGAGGCGCTGTATGTCGCGATCCATACCACGTCGCTTGTAAAGTTTATGGGTAGTGACCAGCTGAAGCCGTTGGCCCTAAAGCCTGTCATGACGAAGACAACCTGTAAGACCAATGTCGCTGGCCCTGATGAGGAGGCGCGCAAACGTGCCGACAGCGCCAGCCGCAGTGCCGCTGATGCCAATCAAAAGGCACAGGATGCCTTGAACACGACCGCCAAGGCGCAGGCGCAGGCCGAAGCGGCCTCAAAAGAAGCGGAAGCTGCCACGAAAGAGGCAGAGCGGTTGAAGCAGCAATTAAAGCTTCAAGAAGAGCGTTTGGCGGCTGAACAGGCCAAACAGGAAGCCGAACGTGCGCGCCAGAAAAATGTCAATCTATCGATTGTGATCGGGGTCGGGGTGACGGTTTTGTTGACCCTGTTGACCCTTGGCTTGGCATTAAGACGGCCGCGCCAGCAATTGATTCAGGTGGTTGAACAGGTGTCGCGAACGGTGATGCCCTCAAACAGAAGTGCCGCCAACAAACCGAATGATGCGGTGCGCCGCAAGTCAACAATTGCCCCCCCCGGCGCCCCTGCGGAACATGATCTGCTGTTGATTGTCACAAAACCCGATGGTCACCAGTCGCAATATACTCTTGATGCTGCCAAGCTGGGCCAAACATGGTTCGGCGTCACCTTTGGCCGTCATAAGGGGCTGGTGGACCATGTGATCGAATCGCCGGAATTGTCACGTAGACATTTCCGTATTCGGTGGCAAAATCAAGGCTTTGAAATTGAAGACCTGAATTCAACAAACGGAACGTTGTTGAACGGTGTCGCGCTTTTAGCCTATAAGCCGAACAGGCTGAGGATGGAAGACGAGATCAAGCTGGGCCGCGTCAAGGCGCGCGTCAGCAAGGTCAAACACGAAACCGGAACAAAATAAATGGCTTCTGAGCATACAAATGCCCTACCGCGTGGTTATCGCATTGACGAGTATGAACTCGTCCGTGTGCTGGGGGCCGGTGGGTTTGGCATCACCTATCTTGGGTTTGATCACAATCTTGATAAGCAGGTTGCGATCAAGGAATATTTGCCGCGTGAATTGGCAACCCGTATAGATGGCTCAACCGTTGCGCCACATTCGTCGGGCGATCAGTCCGATTTTGAATGGGGGTTGGACCGCTTTTTGGAAGAAGCGCGGGTTTTGGCCCGGTTCGATCATCCCAATATTATCAAGGTTTATCGTTTTTTCCGTAATCACGGCACCGGTTATATCGTGATGGATTACGCGGAAGGTGAAAGCCTGTCCGCCTATTTGGGGCGTCAGGGCACCATCACCGAACCGCAATTGCGCGGTATCTTGATGCCGTCCTTGTCGGGTCTGAATATGATCCATGCCGGCGATGTGCTGCACAGGGATATCAAGCCGGGCAATATCATGATCCGTACCGATGGTACGCCGGTCTTGATTGACTTTGGTGCTGCCCGTCAGGCGATGAACAATAAAAGTCTGTCTGTGACGTCTATTGTGACGCCCGGCTATGCCCCGATTGAGCAATATTCCACCAAGGGCAATCAAGGCCCGTGGACGGATATTTATGCGTTGGGGGCTGTTGCCTATCGCTGTTTGATGGGCCACACGCCTGAGGATGCGACGGACCGTATTCTTGATGATGAAATGGTGCCCGCGGTTGAAGCTGCCAAGGGCAAGGCCAGCCCGGAATTTTTGGCTGCGATTGATGCGGCATTGGCAATACGCGAGGCTGATCGACCCCAAACGATTGCCGATTGGATCGAGATGTTCGGTGAAGTGCCCGAAAATGTCTTGTCTATCGGCGGTGGTCGCAGCCGCAGCAATGAAACCAGTCGTTTGAATGTGTCATCTGGCGAACCGAAATCCGGTGGCGGCAGCAAGACGGGCCTGTTTGTCGGGCTTGGGTTGTTGGTCGCCGCGGGGCTTGGTGCCGGTGGCTATTTCGCCATGGGCGGCTTTGGCGGTGGCGATGGTGGCAGTACAGCTGGTGGTGGGCAGGGCACAACCGCCGCTGTGCCGCAACAGGCCACTGTGGCCTTGACCGCAGAACAGATCACAACCGTGCAGGCGCAACTCCTCGCGCTGGGCTATCGCGTTGCAAAGAACGGTGAAATGGATGCGCGCACCAAGTTGGAACTGACGCGCTTTCAAATGGAAAAGGGCTTGCCCCAATCCGGTGTTGCCGATGCGCCCACCATGCAGCGTTTGAAGGTTGAACGTGATCGCGTGGATCAAAAGGCATGGCTTGAAGCATCCGGTGGTCATACGGTCAGCGGCTATGCTGCCTATTTGAAGGAATGGTCAGACGGGAATTACCGGACGCGGGCAGAAGCGGCGATCAAACAATTGCAGGCCGATGAAGCGCGCCTGAACGAGGCTGAAAAGCGGGCTGCGCAATTGGCCAAGGATGATGATGCCTATGCCAAGGCGCAAGGCCAGCACACACTTGATGCCTATCGCGCCTATTTGAAGAATTTCCCCAAGGGACGCCATGTTGCGCAGGCAACGCAGGCGTTTGACCGCCTGAACGCGGTTCGTAAGGCCGAAGAAAAGGCCAAGCAGGATCGTGCAGAAACCACACTGCGCAAGGAGGCGCAGACCCTGCTGATCCAGATGGGGTATGATGTTGATAACCGTTCAGGCCGGGCAACAACAAAAACCAACAAGGCGGTCGAAGAATTCCGGGGCGAGGTGGGCCTGCCTGTATCGTCCAAGGTGGACCTGATCTTGTTGTCCAATATGCGCCAGGTCGCCGAAGATCGTTTGTGGGCCAAAACCAAAAAGGCCCGCAGCGCCCGCGCCTATGAAACCTATCTCGACAGTTATCCTGATGGCCGCTATGCCGCTGAAGCACGTGACAATCTGGGTAAGGCCAAGCAGATGGCTGCAATGGCGGATGCCGAAAAAACCCTGACCCGTTCCATCCAGACAGAGCTGGGACGCCTTGGTTATAAGGTGCGGACTAATGGTGATTTTGATACGGCAACCGCAACGGCCATTGAGCTGTTTGAGCAAGAAACAGGTCGCAAGGTTACCGGCGAAATGTCAGACGAGCTGTTGGCAAATCTAAAGGCCACCAAGACACGTCCGGGTAAGGAAATGAAGATTGGCGGTATCGTCAAGGATTGCGAGGCTTGTCCGCCATTGGTTGTGGTGCCGACCGGTTCATTGACCATGACAACCAAAACAAAAAAGGGTGAACCAAGCGTCCGTAAAATTGCGATTGATACGCCCTTTGCCGTTGCGGTGGCTGAGGTGACGTTTGATGAATGGGATGCCTGCGTCGCCGCCTTTGCCTGCCAGCATAAGGGTGATCCCGGCTTTGGTAAGGGGCAGCTGCCTGTGGTTGGCGTCAGCTTTAATGACGCGCAAAATTATGTCGGCTTCCTGTCTGCCAGAACGGGCAAACCCTATCGGTTGTTAAGTGAAGCGGAATGGCAGTATACCGCTGGTGCCGGTGTCAGCAGTGCCTATGCATTTGGTGACAATGCACAGGAAATTTGCGCCTATGGCAATGTTGCGGGCAAGGAATCAGGCTTTGACTGGGGCAAGGATGGCTGTACCGACCAACACGGCCAGACAACCGCCCCTGTGAAATCATATAAGCCGAACAAATTCGGTGTCTATGACATGCATGGTAATGCTGCCGAATGGGTGGCTGATTGCTGGCACGATGATTATGAAGGCGCGCCGACAAACCGTAAATCATGGGAAAGCGGCGGTGATTGTAACTGGCGCATCCTGCGTGGCGGTTCGTGGCGCAACGCGGTAGATTACAGCACGCTTGACCGCCGCTCCAAAATGTTCGGCGTGGTGCGGGCCAATACAAACGGTTTCCGTGTTGTGCGTGACTTGGTGGACGGAGAAGGGCAATGATGCGCTCATACCGCATAGGCCGGGGGGCAACGTGCGAGATCATTGTTGATCATAAAAGCGTATCGCGCCTTCATGCGGAATTATCCGTGTCGGCGGATGGACGATATTATCTGACCGATTGCAATTCACGTGCAGGATCGTTCAAACAGGATAATGGCGAATGGGTGCGGGTACGACAGTCATTTGTTGAACCGACCCAGCCGTTGAAGTTGGGAGAGCAGGAGTTAACGGCGGAAGAGGCGATGGAGCGTCGGTCCGCCAAAATATCACATAAGGTTTAGTGTGATACAAAGGGGGAATGCCAGACGGGGCTTAAATTATGGCTGGTTTTTGGAAACGGGATAAAAACAAGAATAAAAAGGACAAGGGGCAAAGCAAGGTTGTTTTGCCCGATATGCCTGTGAGCGTGGCCAACCCCAAAACAGGCTTGATGGGCGCGGTTGAGCCGCTGAAACCGTTGGTTGGTGACGAGGAAGTGTCCCGCCGGTCAGAGGATGATACCGTCCAGCTTGACGTTGAAACAAAAATGGGGATGCGCACCACCGGCACGCCCAGCCCCCGTGAAATCGATACGCCCGCTGATGATAGCGAAGAAACAATGGTGCTGGGTCGTGATGCGACGGCAGAAGCGCCCCCATCAGACGACCCTTCTGCGGGGCCAGAAAACAATCTCCCAGAAAATAACGCGGTAGAGCCAACATCGTCGGATGAAGAAACAATGGTGCTGGGGCGTGCGCCAAGCGCACCGGTGGCACCAACCACGCCGATAGAGCCAAGCGTATCTGATAACGACAGCCCGCCGATGGCTGAACCGGAAGCAGAACCGGAAACAGCAGCAACCGGTCAGGCGTCGGATGAAGAAATCACCAAGCCTGACACAGTGATCAGACCATCAAGGTCGATTAACGAGGAGCCGCTATCCCGCGCCCAGACTCTGGGCCCGAAGGTGATGGCGGATGCTGACAAATATGCCGATATATTGCCCGTCGGTGATGATGACGAAGACCCAGCGCCTGACCCAATGGTTGATGCGCACCCCGCCGCTGATCCAGCACAGGACGTAGACGCTGACGCTGATGAAGACGCTGCTGAAGGCGCAGACGCCGATACAGAAGACGCTGTAGAAGCGGACCCTGATGTCGAAAAAGATGGCGCGCTTGATAAAGAGGTAGGCGTCGAAGTCGATGACGCAGAGAACATCACCCCCGTCAGTGCCGTGAGGAAATCCGGTACGCAGGCTGAGGGTGAAGAAGAAGCAACCCGGATATTCGGTGCGCGCCGCAAGATGCAAAAACCTGTCGCACCGTTATTGGATGTAAAGGTTGCGGGCGCATCGAAGCAGACTGACCCGAACGAGGCGATGGCAGACCCGATTGTGGGCTGGTTGGTAATTGTTGACGGACCGGGCGTGGGAAACTGCCTGCCGTTGGGCTATGGCACCAACCCTGTTGGGCGTGCCCCTGAACTGCGCGTGGCGTTGACATTTGGGGATTCGCAAGTGTCCCGCGGCACCCACGCCACAGTGATTTATGATCCCCGCGGGCGGGATTTTTATGTTCAGCATGGCGGTGGCACCAATCTGACATATCTTGATGACAAGCCCTTGCTTGAGCCAAAGCAGCTCAACCCTCGTGATCGCATTACGATCGGTGACACGGTTCTGATGTTGGTCCCCCTATGTGACAAAAACTTTGATTGGCAGGATCTGAATGATGAGTGAATCAGCAAAAACAAGCTATCAGGATGATCGCGTCTCTGCGGACCAAATGCAGGGTGGCCGGGATTATCAGGAAGATGATTACAAAGTGTCATGCATCAGCGCCCCCGCCGACGAAACGTCAGGCGAGTTGTTGATGGTATTGGCTGACGGTATGGGCGGCCATGCCGGCGGGGCCGAAGCGTCTGACATCGCCGTGCGCTATTTCACGGATCATTTCATTGGATCAGATGGCGCGGTAAATGATCGGTTTATGGCGGCGCTTGACGCGGCCAATAATGGCCTGGAACAGGAAGTAGAAAAAAACCCTGACCTTGAAGGTATGGGCTGCACTTTGGTTGGCCTGCACCTGACCGATCAGGGGGCGCGCTGGATCAGCGTGGGGGATTCCCCGCTTTATCTGGTGTCATCAGGCCGGATTGTGCAAATCAATGACGATCATTCAATGGCCCCCGTATTGGCGCAATTCGTCAAGGAAGGGCGCATGACAGCGGAGGAGGCGTCGAAGGATCCGCGCCGCAACGCCCTTCGGTCTGCCGTTGTGGGCGAGGAGCTAACCCTGATTGATCTGCCCCATGATCCCTTGCCGATCCATAAGGGTGATGTGTTGGTGTTGGCCTCTGACGGGTTGCAAACACTGCCCAATGCCAAGATCAATGACATTGTGGTCAAGCATGGCGATAAACCCGTTGATCAACTGGTTGAAAAACTGTTGCAGGCCGTCACGGATGCGGGTCGTCGGCGGCAGGATAACACAACGGTAATGGTGTACCGTGCTGATCGGCTGCTGGGCGAGGAGCCGCGCTCAGACGATTTGACGATTGATCCCAATTCCTTGGAAGAGGAAATGGATGCCATCATGAATGCGGGCAGCGCAGGCGGTGCAGACGAACAATTGCCTCTTGCCCTGATTGCAGCTGGTATTGTGGCCATTGTTGGCTTGGGCGTAGTGGCCTATATGGCGCTGATGTAGGTGCCCTAAAAAATCACCTATCGGGCGACAGATTTTTGTCGCCGCTCCGTTTAATGAATATGACCTACAGCTTTTGGGGTGTGGGATCATGTCTCTAGGATTATTGAAACGGAGCATAAAATGACCCGGAAAATACGTTTTGACAGCTTGCCTGCGTCCAGTCGCCTTTTGGCTGGTGCTGTGGCCGGTATTGTGGCGCTGACAGTCACAGGGGCGGTGGTTGCTGATTCCCACGGGGAAAAGGCCAAGACACGCGCAGCGCAACAGTTTAGCGCGATGGATGCCAATGGTGATGGCAAGCTGACGCGAGAGGAAATGAAGGCCCATCATAAGGCCCGTCATGCAAAAAAGGACACCAACGGTGATGGCAAAATTAGCCGGGATGAGTTCAAAAAAGCGGGCAAAAGCGAATGGGCGGCGCGCGCAGATCGCATGTTTGACCATATGGACCGCGACGGCGACGGTTTTTTGACCGACGCTGACAAGCCGAAGGACAAGGATATGGACAAGCGCCGTGCTGCCATGTTCGACAAGATGGACAAGGATGGTGACGGTGCCATCAGCCGGGACGAAGCAGAATCTGCCCGCATGTTCATGCGTCATCATATGAAGAAAAAACGCGGTCATGATTACGATGATCATGATGATGACGATCACAGCGGTCATTACGGGCATCGCTAAACGCTTATCACGGCCAAGTCAGGCGCGTATGCTGCTTTCATTATGGCAACACAATATGATCAGGATGCGCGCTTGATGCGCCAGGTTGCGGCGGGGGATAAACGCGCCTGCCGCACCTTGCTTGATCTCTATTTGGCATCCACTTGGCGTGTTGCCTTGGCCTGTACCGGACGGGCTGACCTTGCCGATGATTTGACACAAGAAGCATTGGCGCGGCTTTGGCAGGTGGCCCCCAAATGGCAGGCGCGGGCGCGGGTCTCTACATGGCTTTATCGTGTGGTAAAGAATCTGTGGATTGATCATCTGCGCAAACAGCGACCCGGCGGTGAAGCCGTGGACGACATAGCAGAACTGGCGGATGATCGTGCCGATCCGCATGACCGGTATCAGGCGTTGCAGGCAGGCGCGACGATGGCACAGGCGGTTGCGCAATTACCGCCACGCCAGCGGATTGCGGTCACACTATATTATTTTGAAGACCTGTCGATTGATGACGGGGCGCAGGTGATGGACATTGGGGCTGATGCATTCCAATCACTGATTGCGCGGGCCCGTAAGGGGTTGAAGGTGATGCTGGCCGATCACCGGCAGGATTTGATGGAGGGGCTGACGGATGAGTGATCAAAATATGGACGATCAAACCTTGGACAAATTATTGGCGGCTGCGCCGCGCCCATCGCCTGATGCGGCGCTGATGGGCCGGGTGATGGCCGATTTTGATGTGGCCCAAAATGCCATTGGCTGGCGTGATTTGGCGCAGATATTCTGGCCCTTTGGTCCGTTGTGGCAACCGTTGACCGCGCTGGCGCTGGTCGCGGTGATGGGGGTGGGGCTGGCACCCGCCGATATTGCGGTTTCTGATGATGCGCTTTTATTGGCGCAGGCAGATTTTGGCACGCTTGTGTTGGGGCAGGATTATGCTGCGATCCTTGAGGGGGGAGGAAACCAATGACCCGTAATCGTTTGTTGGCGCTGGCATTGTTTGTTTCGGTTGCCGTAAATATTTTTGCCGCGTCGGTATTTTTGGGGCCAGCCTTCCGGCAGGGGCCATATCTTGGCCCAATGACCGGGGAAAGGCATTTGGGAAGCCACGGGGAAAGGCATGGGGAAAGGCATGGGGAAAGGCATGGGCTGGACCTGCATCAGCTTGAACATTTGTCTGACGCCTCGCAACAAAAAGTGCGCGCCATTTGGCGGGATAGCCGCCGCGACCTTCATCGTGAGTTTCGTGCCTCGATAAAGGCGCGCCGTGGCTTGACCGAAGCACTGACCGCCGAAACTTATGATGCGCAGGCGGTGATGGCGGCGCAGGCGGCGCTTGATGCGGCGATGGGGCGGGTGCGGGCGCTGACTAATCAGGCGGTCTTGGATAGTGCCAGCGTTCTGTCGGATGAGGAACGGGAAGAATTTTTCAAACGTGGTTTCCGGCCCCGGCATGGCAAACAGTCATCATCAGATGATGATAGAGATGATGATGATTAGCGGGTCATCAGATAATGATCAGATGATCTGCCACTGCCCGGTGGCAAGGGCATAGGCCCCGATCAGGGCATTGGCGCAGGCGTGGGCGATTATCGCATCGCTGACGTTTTTCCGCCGCAAATACAGCAGCCCGAAACACAGGCCTGCAAGGCCCGCCAATATCCAATCGCCGTGTAATGCGGCGAACAGGCCGCTGCTGACCACAAGCGCGACAAGTCTTGTTGCCAGTGAATTGCGGGTGTTCAGGCGCGCCAGAATATAGCCACGGAAAAACAGTTCTTCCACCACCGGAATGATAAGGCTGGTGCCGATCAGGCGCGCAGTGACCCACAGGGTAAATGCGGCAGCAGACAGGGCACCTAAGCGGTCGGTCAGTATATCGTCGGCAGGGGTGTTGCGCAGAGCCACGATCCAAACCACACCGATCACCAAGCCCGTTGCGATGGCAAGCGGATCGGGGGTGAGCTTGATGCCGCGCAGCACCGGCCAAAACAGCCACAATGCAGCAGCCACAACCGCAATCCGCGCAGGATAGGCCAGTGCCGGTACTTCAATGACTGCACCTGCGATCAAAGATGTTGTCATCAATATGATGAATGGCAGGATATAGGCCGCAAGCGGGTCTTGGCGGAAAGGGGTGGTCGATGCTTGGGGCGCGGGATCAGTTTGCTTGATAAACCATGTCGATTTTTCAACCAGCACAATAATGCTGATATTCAGGATCAGGAACATGATCCACCCGGCATAGGAATGAAACCCGTCGATCGCCAGTTCCGGCGAAATATCTGCGCCGACAATGATCAACAGGGCAACCCGCACGGTGTTTAGAAGATAGCTTAGAATGATGGCGATGGGGATCAGCATGGCAAACCGCGCGACCCGTAGATGGTTGCTCATCAAAAACAGATACGACCCCAATAGGGTGGTGGTCAGGATCAGGCCCTGAACGCCTGAACAGGTGTGACCGACAAAAACGCGGAACCCTTCTACGCCCATCACGAAATCCTTGTCCCCATATAGCGGGGTGTAGCCAAGGATGGTCAACAGCGCAGCAACCCCATCAAATGTGGTGCGGGTAACAAGCGGGATTTGCCATGATGCTTGCAGCGTATAAAACCCGATCAATGGCGATATGGTGGCAATGATCACGAACCAGAACGGTTTTCGTTTCGCAGCTTCAAGCCATTGTGCAGGCGTGGCCAGAATGAACACAACACCGATCACGGCGCATAAGGCACCGCCCAGCCACATGGCAAGGCCATATGATTGTATCAATGCCGGATCAGAAACAGCCAACAGGCCGGGCAGTGACAACAGCAATACCCCGCCGATATGAACCGCCAGCCATGTCGGCGACAGGCTTGATGCCAAGCGGGCCTGCCGCATTGCGTGGGTGATTTGATGGGTTTGATAAAGGCAAAGCAACAACAGCGCCACCGCGCCGCCAAATATCATTTCATAGAAAAAATTCGTCAGCGTGCAGAATGTCGTGTCGGATGCCAAAAACCGGCACATATCGACCGGCATATCAGGGTGCCCGGCGACCGGACCTGAAATATAGATAATGAATAACAGTCCCAATTCCACGGCAAACAGACAGGTCAGTGCTGTGACCTGCCAAATGAGTGAGGTTGGAATAGGCCGTGCCGCGTGGGTCATGAATACTCAATCAAAATGTTCAGATATCTTGCCAACCCAATCGCGCATCATCAATGCAGATCAGGCAGGCGACAGTGCCATAGTCATTGGATAGTTGGAAAGCAAAATCAGCCTTGGACAGATATGGCAATGTGGTGGTCCTCCGCCCGCGCCCCCTACCGCCACACAACCCCAAAATGCATTGCAGTTGTGCGCTGGTCAAACACGCAATTGACCGCTTGTCAGGGTGTTTGCGCACGTCTATGGTCAAACGGTAATGATAGGGGCTAAAGGAAAATTATCATGAAAATCATTCTATCCGCCGCAACATTGGTTGCTGTTTCAACAGGCAGTGCCTTTGCAATTTCCGGCGGCAGCGTCCCCGAAATTTCATCAGTGGGCGGCGTCGCTGCAATGGCCATTGTGGGCGGCATTGCCGTTTATCTGTGGGAACGCAAAAACCGCAAATAGACCATCTATGTATTTGATATGGACGCAAAGGCTTTCGTTTCGTGAGTGATTTTTTTGCGTCCATAATCGAACTGCTGGTTTCGTTCGCACCACTGATTATTGCTTTCGCTGGCGCTTATGCGTTGGAAGTGTGGCGTCCGTGGCGGCGGCGAGATGAGCGGTTCTGGCTGCGTGCTGCCCAGGCAACAATCCTTTATGCGGTTGGTGTTTGGCTTGTCGTGGTTCTGTTTCCCGGATCGCTGCAAGAGCTGTCGGATAACAATGCCCAATCGGGGTTGGGTTTGCTGCCCCTTTTGGGGGTGGAGCCGCTGAATTGGTCACTGCCAGTCTTGTTCGTGGTGACGTTTTGCTTGCGGGACTTGCTGTTGTACACCACGCATTGGACCACGCATAAGTTCCCGTTTTTGTGGCGTATGCACCGGGTGCATCATTCCGATATCGAGATTGACGCATCAACCGCGCTGCGCGATCACCCACTTGAAATAATCTATGGGTTGTCGGTGCATATCATTGTGTTTTTGGCGCTGGGCATTCCGGGCACCGCCTTGGGGCCGACGATTGCCGTTTCGCTGGCATTGGGGGTTTGGGTGCATACAAACACGCCGTCCCCCCAATGGATGAAATATGTGGCCTTGGTCTTGGTGACGCCTGATTATCATCGACGTCACCACAGCGCTGCGATGGCAGACTTCAATTGTAATTTGGGCAATTCATTGACGATCTGGGACCGCTTGTTCGGGACCGTGCATGCGACCTTCAAAGGTGTGTCGACAGAACAAAATCAAGATGTCAGTTTCGGCTGCCCTGTCCCTGACGAGCAGCGAGATACGTTGATTGGTATGTTGCTTGATCCGTTCCAGCGCGAGCTGACCGAACAGGAAATAGCCGCGACAACATCTGCTGCCAAACCTGATAGCAGCCAGCACTCATAACCAAATCGCTAAATGGGTAGCGCCACCGTCTGTTCAGTCGCGCTGATCTTGCTGCGTTGGTGGCGCTGGCGGCGTTACAGGGTTGGGCAATATCGGGTCTGCCAACAGGCCCACGATTGCATTATACCGTTCAGGCGGCTGGCCAACGCCCACTGTGAAGTGGGCTGGCGCGGCGGGCGCAAATCCCTGCACAAGTGGGTTGGCACTACCAAACAGATGATCCCAAATGGTCAGGACAGTGCCGTAATTGGTCATTTGATCCTGCCCGGCGTCGCTGTGATGGCGTTTGTGATATTCCGGCGTCACAATCAGGCGTGACAGGGGCCGCAAAAAACGCGGGGTCACAATATTGCTGTGGACATAGAAATTGATCACCAGCAAGACACCCTCTGCCCAGATAAAGCAGATCAGCGGCAGGCCGCTGACAACAATAACGCCCAAGGTCAGCGCGGTGTTGATCAGAACCTCAACCGGGTGAAACCGCAAAGCGGTTGAGGTGTCATAGCTGGTGTCAGAATGGTGGGCGCGATGGATGCGCCACAGCACGGGCACCTGATGAAACAGGCGATGCGAAAAATAGACCGCCAGATCCGTTACCAGCAACGTGATGATGAAACTGACTGCCAAGGGCATCTGGGCAAAAAAGTCGGCACTGATCTGCCATTGCAGCGCCAGTGCAGCGGCCTGTGATTGGGTCGGCAATAAGTTCACGGTCAGAATGCTGGCCGTTAAATAAAGCGTCGTAGACAATAACAGCCGATAGGCATAGGGGGCCTGCGCCTTTTCAAAGGGCGCAAACAGTTCGGCCAAACGAAACAGGGCCAAACACAGGATCAGCGGACCAAAGGCGATAAGCGTATCTGTCAGCTGGTCAATCATATTGTAACCACCATAAATCCCAGTTTTTTAACCGCCAAAAAAGAAAGGCACCGATGTGATCGATGCCCTTCGTCAGTTTGATAAGGCAACCGCCCTATTTGCGGTTCTTGCGATCCCAGAAATAGGCAGCAATGCCGCCAATAACTGCCATGGCCGCCAAACCACCTGTGGCTGACACTTCGGGTGCGCCGATTGGCGCAAAGCCCGCGAGAGCGGGACTTGTTGCGGTTGCAAACAGTGCGGCTGCAATTATCTTTTTCATTTCGGCCCCTCTTATACAATTAAACTTATGTTTTTGAGTATAGGGTGACGTTAGGCCCGGTCAAATAAAAAGACGGCCCGCATGGAGCCGCCTTTCGCAGAATTGTCATGGATTCGTTAGGCAACAGCCCTATTTGCGGTTCTTGCGATCCCAGAAATAGGCAGCAATGCCGCCAACAACGGCCATGGCCGCCAAACCGCCTGTGGCTGACACTTCCGGTGCACCGATTGGGATACGAACTTTCCCGGCAAAGGCAGGGCCTGTCTCCATTATAAATAGTGCGGCTGTATAGAGCTTTTTCATATTGTTCCCCAATATATTAACCTTACATGCCCAATATAGGACCGCGGAGGGACGGGTCAAATAAAAAGACGCCGGGGTGCCCCCCGACGCCTTCGTGATTTGATCGGTGTGTCTGCCTATTGCGCCAGATCCCGCAGCACGTAATGCAGGATGCCGCCATTGCGGAAATAGGCGACCTCGTTCCCTGTATCAATGCGCAGCAGCAGCGGCACTTTCTTGGTCTTGCCATTCTTATAGGTGATCTGTGCCTCTACCGTCATGCGGGGTTTAATGCCCTTGGCAAGGCCGGGCAGGGTGATGGTTTCAGACCCGTCCATTTTCAGCGTTTTGCGGCTGGTGCCTTCTTCGAACTGTAGGGGCAGGACGCCCATCCCAACAAGGTTGGAACGGTGAATCCGTTCAAAGCTTTCGGCGATCACGGCCTTCACCCCCAGCAGGATCGTGCCCTTGGCCGCCCAATCGCGGGACGACCCGGTGCCATATTCCTTGCCGGCCACAACCACCAGCGGGGTGCCTGCGGTTTGATATGCCATCGCCGCGTCATAGATTGACATCTGTTTGCCACTGGGTTGATGAACGGTCACGCCGCCTTCGACGCCGGGGACCATTTCGTTTTTGATGCGGATATTGGCAAAGGTGCCGCGCATCATCACCTGATGATTGCCGCGCCGTGACCCATATGAGTTAAAGTCGGCTTGCGCCACCTTGTTTTTGGTCAGATAGGCACCGGCGGGGCTGTCCTTTTTGATGACGCCTGCGGGGCTGATATGATCGGTGGTGATGGAATCACCAAACAGGCCCAACACGCGGGCATCTTCAACATCCGTCAGCTTGTCCACATCCATCGTCATGCCATCGAAATAGGGCGGGTTTTGCACATAGGTTGACTTGTCATCGAAGTCATATGTCAGCCCCTCGCCCGCCTTGATCTTGCGCCAGCCCGCGTCACCGGTGAACACATCGGCATAGCGTTTCTTGAACGCTGCGCGCGTTACGGTCTTGCGGACGGTTTGGGTAATCTCAGCATTTGATGGCCAAATATCCTTCAAATAAACCGGGTTGCCCTTGCGGTCCTGCCCGATGGGATCGGTGGTCAGGTTCAGCTTGGTCGTTCCGGCAAGGGCATAGGCAACAACCAAGGGCGGGGAGGCAAGATAGTTCGCCTTGACCTGTTGGTTGACACGGCCTTCAAAATTGCGATTGCCTGACAGCACCGATGCGACGGCCAAATCTTCCTTGGCCACGGTTTTGCTGATGGGCGGCGGCAGGGGGCCTGAATTGCCGATACAGGTCGTGCAGCCATAGCCAACCACGTTAAAGCCCAGCTTATTCAATTCCCTTTGCAGGCCGGCGGCTTGCAGATAGTCAGACACAACTTGCGACCCCGGCGCGAGGGAGGTTTTGACCCACGGCTTCACCTTCATACCCAGCCTGGCGGCATTGCGCGCCAGCAGCCCCGCGCCAATCATGACAGATGGGTTGGAGGTATTGGTGCAACTGGTGATGGCGGCGATCACAACATCGCCATGCCCAAGGTCGTAATTTTCGCCCCGCACCTTAACGCGGCGGTCAGCTTCGTCCGCCTTGCCGAATTCATTGGCGAGGGTGTCGGCAAAGTTTTGCGCAACACCGCTAAGGGCCACGCGGTCCTGTGGCCGTTTGGGGCCTGCCAATGACGGCTCTACCGTAGACATATCAAGTTCAAGTGTGTCGGTGAACACCGGGTCCTTTGACCGCTTGGTGCGCCACATGCCCTGTTTTTTGGCATAGGCTTCGGTCAGGGCAACCCGTGACGGGCTGCGGCCTGTTGATTTCAGGTAATTGATGGTTTCGTCATCAATGGGGAAGAACCCACATGTGGCGCCATATTCGGGGGCCATATTGGCCACGGTGGCCCGGTCAGCCAGCGACAGCTGGTCAAGGCCGGGGCCGTAAAATTCAACGAACTTGCCGACCACGCCCTTATTGCGCAGCATTTCAGTGATGGTTAGCACAAGGTCAGTGGCGGTGTTGCCTTCCCTGATCTTGCCCGTCAGCTTGAAGCCGACAACTTCAGGTAACAGCATGGAAATCGGCTGGCCCAGCATTGCGGCCTCAGCCTCAATCCCGCCAACACCCCAGCCCAGCACGGCAAGGCCGTTGACCATGGTGGTGTGGCTATCGGTGCCGACCAGCGTGTCGGGATAGGCGACATCTACCTTGTTGCCCTTTTCATCCAGCCCCTTACCGGTCCAGACGGTTTGGGCCAGATATTCCAGATTGACCTGATGGCAGATGCCGGTGCCCGGCGGCACAACGCGGAAATTGTCAAACGCCTGTTGGCCCCAGCGCAGAAACTTATAGCGTTCATCATTACGTGAATATTCCAGCGATACATTATCCTTGAACGCCTGTGGCGTGCCGAAATGATCAACCATCACTGAATGGTCGATCACCAAATCGACGGGGGCCAGCGGGTTGATCTTTTTCGGGTTTGCGCCAAGCGCAGTCATTGCGCCGCGCATGGCAGCAAGGTCAACCACGGCGGGCACGCCGGTAAAATCCTGCATCAGCACGCGGGCGGGGCGATAGGCAATCTCCTTCGGGTTCTTTTTACGCTTCAACCATGTGCCCAGCGCCTTGATGTCCTTTTCCTTGACCGTGTCGCCATCTTCAAAGCGCAGCAGGTTTTCAAGGATGACTTTTAACGAGTAGGGCAGGCGATCAAAGTCGAGGCCCAATGCCTTTGCTGCCTTGGGAACCGAATAATAGGTATAGGTCTTGGCCCCGACTTTCAGCCGTGATTTGGTTTTCAGCGTGTCTTGGCCAAGTGTCTGTACTGGTGCAGGCATCGTATTCCCCTCTTATTCGTTTGGTGCAGTTTTGTACCTTAAGTCCCACAACTAAGCCTTTGGGCTTCAAAAAGCTATGACTTCCAGCCATAGTAGCGGTAATTCGCAGTGATCTTGCCAGCTGTTTTGCCAGCTATCTTACTAGTGATTTTGAATGAGAGTGTTGTGACAGTCAAAATTGAACATAAGGAGGCGGTGACCATCGTCTCAATCGATCGGCCCGATCGGCGCAATGCGGTGGATGGTGATACCGCCCGTGCGCTGGCAGATGCCTTTCGTGCGTTTGATGAGGATGACACGAAAAAGGTCGGCATTTTGACCGGCACGGCAGGGGCCTTTTGCGCTGGTGCTGATCTGAAGGCCGTGGCCGCAGGGCTGGGCGCAAACCCCGTGACGCCCCCCAAGGTCGGTGACGCGTTTGACCGCCTTGATGTCGGGCCGATGGGGCCTAGCCGCTTTGTCCTGAACAAGCCTGTGATCGCCGCCATCGAAGGGCACGCGGTTGCCGGCGGGCTTGAGCTTGCCTTGTGGTGCGATATGCGCGTGGTATCCGAAGATGCGGTGCTGGGCGTGTTTTGCCGCCGTTGGGGGGTGCCGCTGATTGATGGTGGCACGGTTCGGCTGCCGCGCCTGATCGGGCAGGGTCATGCGATGGATTTGATTCTGACGGGCCGCCCCGTGGATGCTGAAGAGGCACGGATGATGGGCCTTGCCAACCGTATCGCGCCCAAGGGGGACGCGCTGTATGAGGCATTGAAGCTGGCCCAACAATTATGCGAATTTCCGCAAATCTGTATGCGGCATGACCGGTTGAGCGCGCTGGAACAATGGGGCCTGCCCTATGATCAGGCGATGGCAAATGAAGTTGATCATGGCCGCCATGCGCTCAAGGCTGATGAGGCCCGCACAGGTGCCGCCCGCTTTGCCGCCGGGCGTGGCCGTGGTGGAAGTTTCGATAAGATATGAGCCCAACCCCCTTTCCAGACCTGTCCCTGTCAGTTGACGGGCTTTGCGTGACGCGCGGCACCCGCACAGTGCTGCGTGATCTGGGTTTTGCCTTTATTGGTGGGCAGGCGGTCAGCCTGACCGGGCCAAACGGGGTGGGGAAATCAACGCTGTTGCTGACACTTGCCGGCTTGTTGAGTGCTGAAGATGGCGCGATAACGCTGCAGATTGGTGGTCAGCCTGTCGAACTGGCGGAACAGTGCTTTTTATATGGTCATCGGTTGGGGTTAAAACCACTATTGACCGTGGGGGAAAATTTGCAGTTCTGGCGCGATTTCGCCGGGAATGGGCGTAGCGCGACTGTGGAACAGGCGCTGGACGCTGTGGCGTTGACAGTGTTGCAGGATCATTCGGCGTCAATCCTTAGCCAAGGGCAGCAAAAACGGTTGAGCTTTGCCCGCGCTTTGGTGGCCCCGCGCCCTATTTGGTTGCTGGATGAACCCTTGGCCAGCCTTGATGGGGACAGTCAGGAACGGATCACACACTTGATCGATGATCATCGCGGACGGGGCGGCCTTGCCCTTGTGGCAACGCACCAGCCTTTGCCGCTTGCTGGCGGGGTAGACTTGATATTGAAGCGGGGGGGGCACAGCTGATGGCGCGTCCCTTGACCAGTTTGATCAAACGCGATGTCCGCCTTGCGGTTCGTCAGGGCGGCAGCGTTGTGCAATCGGTGCTGTTTTTCCTGATGATCGGGATGATTGTCCCGTTTGGGGTGGGGGCAGATGCCGACAAGTTGGCTGACATTGCCCCCGGGATCATCATGGTGGCGGCGCTTTTGGCGCTGTTGTTGACGCTGGATCGGCTGTTTCAGGCCGATTTTGAAGATGGCAGCATTGACGGGCTGATCACATTGGGGCCGTTGCTGGAGCTGACGGTGCTGGCCAAGGGGGTGGCGCACTGGTTGGGCACCGGGTTGCCGCTGGTATTGGCTGCGCCTGTCATGGCGTTGCTGCTGAATTTGCCGCTGGACGCCTATCCGGTGATGGTTTTGACCATCATTCTTGCCACAATCGGGCTAAGTTTCATTGGCATGATCGGGGCGGCCCTGACGGTGGGGATCAGACGTGGGGGGCTGCTCTTGTCATTGCTGGTGATCCCGCTATACGTACCTATAATTATTTTCGGGTCTGCGGCCATTGCGGTGGCGGGCACCGGGTCGCCGGACCTGCCGGCATCATTGGGGTTACTGGCGCTGATCGCGCTGGGCAGCCTTGTTCTTTCGCCCTTTGCCGCCGCTGCGGCGCTTCGCCTGAATGCAGCTTGATGAACGGATCGACCGACTGACCATGCAGCGTTACGCCAATCCAAAAGCCTTTATCGCCATTGCCGACCGGGTTATTCCCTGGTTGAAAGTCCTGACCGGGCTGGCCTTTGTCGGCGGCCTTTATCTTGCGCTGTTTCAGGCCCCGGCGGATTATCAGCAAAGCGAAACCGTGCGCATCATGTTTGTGCATGTGCCTACCGCCACCATGTCGATGATGGTGTTCGCGATTATGACAACGTCGTCCATCGTGGCGCTGATCTGGGGCCACCGGGTTGCTGATCTGTTTGCCCGGGCCAGCGCGCCCATCGGCGCGGCCTTCACCTTTATCGCCTTGTTCTCAGGCTCGTTCTGGGGGCGGCCCATGTGGGGCACATGGTGGGAATGGGGTGATGCCAGACTGGTGTCTGAACTGATCCTGCTGTTCATCTATTTCGGCTATATGGGCATTTGGCAAACCATTGACGATCCGATTAAGGCGGCGAAGGCAGCACGGATCACCGCCATTGTCGGTGCGGTCAATCTGCCGATCATCAAATTTTCCGTCGATTGGTGGAACACGTTGCACCAGCCTGCATCCTTGGTGCGGATGGATGGCCCTGCCATTCATGAAAGCCTGTTATGGCCGCTATTTGCCATGTGGGCAGCGTTTGGCCTGTTCTATGTGACGATGGCGCTGATCGGCACCAAAATTGAAATTCTGCGCTTCCAGTCCCGCGCCCGGGCCATGCGCCAGACCGAAGGGGTGTAACAGATGGAAAACCTGTCCACATTTTTGGCGATGGATGGTTACGGCACCTTTATCTGGCCGGTCTATGGGGTGGCGCTGACATTATGCGGCGTGATCTGGATCGCCCGTTCCTATACATTGCGGTCATTAGAGCGCGCCCAAAAGGATGAGGATCAAGCAACATGACCCGTAAACAACAACGCACATGGTTCTTGGTTGGCGGTGTCGGCGTGTTGGCATTGGCCACTGTTTTGATTTTAGGCGCCCTTGGCGATTCCCTTGTCTATTTCTATTCCCCGACCGAGTTGACGGAAAAGGCAATCGACCCCGGCGCGCAAATTCGCGTTGGCGGTTTGGTCGAAGAAGGCAGCGTTGAAAAGGGCGAGGGGCTGGATGTCAGCTTTGTCGTTACGGATCTGAATGAAAGCGTAACGGTCAATTATAATGGCCTGTTGCCTGATCTATTCCGTGAAGGTCAAGGCGTCGTGGCCGAAGGCAGTTTTCTGACCGACGGGCAGTTCCATGCCACCAAGGTGCTGGCAAAGCATGACGAAAAATATATGCCGAAGGAAGTTGCCGATGCCCTGAAAGAACAGGGCAAGTGGAAGGCTGACGAGACATTGATAGATGACAGCGTCAAAAAATACGGGATAGATGATAGCGGCACAAATAAAGGGTATGGCGAATGACCGAATTGCTGCCAGAAATTGGCACTGTCTTTTTATGTCTGGCCCTGATTACGGCTATCTTGTCGGGGTTGGTGCCACAATGGGGCGCGCTGCGCGGCGATGCACGGTTGATGCGCTTTGCCGATTCTGGTGCCATTGTGCAGGGCATCATGATTGCCGGGGCGTTCGGGGTGCTAACCCATGCCTTTGTGGTCAGTGATTTTTCGGTTGAAACGGTTGCCAACAATTCCCACACGTTAAAACCCATGCTGTATAAAATCAGCGGAGTATGGGGCAATCATGAAGGCAGTCTGGTACTGTGGGTCATGATCCTGACCCTGTTCGGCGCTGCGGTCGCCCTGTTTGGGCAAAGCCTGCCGTTAAGCCTGCGGGCACGTGTGTTGTCGGTTCAGTCGCTGGTAGCTGTTGGGTTTTTAAGTTTCACTATTTTCACCTCCAACCCGTTTGCGCGGCTTGACCCAGCCCCGATTGAAGGGCTGGGGTTGAACCCGCTTTTGCAGGACCCCGGCTTGGCCTTTCACCCGCCCTTTCTTTATTTGGGGTATGTCGGCTTTTCCATCGCCTTTTCATTCGCAATCGGTGCCTTGCTTGAGGGGAAGGTCGATGCAGCATGGGCCCGCTGGGTGAAGCCGTGGACATTGGCTGCGTGGATTTTCCTGACCATCGGGATCGCCCTTGGGTCTTGGTGGGCCTATTACGAACTTGGTTGGGGCGGTTTCTGGTTTTGGGATCCGGTTGAAAATGCCAGCCTGCTACCGTGGCTGATGGGTACGGCCTTGCTGCATTCTGTGATCGTGGTCGAACGGCGCGACAGCCTGAAACGATGGACCATCCTGTTGGCGATTGGCACATTTTCATTGTCATTGCTGGGGACATTCCTTGTCCGGTCCGGCGTGTTGACGTCGGTTCATGCCTTTGCAACAGACCCAGAACGGGGTGTCTTTATCTTGGGGTTCTTGGTGGCTGTCGTTGGTGGCTCCCTCACCCTATATGCGTTACGGGCAGGCAAACTTGACCCGGTGGGGCTGTTTGCCCCCATCAGCCGTGAAGGTGCCTTGTTGATCAATAACTGGTTCTTGGTTTCCGCGGCCGGCACGGTCTTGCTTGGCACGTTGTATCCGCTGTTCCTTGATGCCCTGACGGGTGAGAAGATCACCGTTGGGCCGCCCTTTTTTAATGCAACCGTATTGCCGATCATGGTGCCGCTGGCCCTTGCGATGGCCGTCGGGCCGTGGCTGCGCTGGCGGTCTGATCAGTTGACGGGCATGGGCGGCAGGCTGGGGCTTATTTTCGGCATTGCGGCCCTTGCCGTCTTTGCCACTGTGATCCTGACCACCGATGCGCCGTGGTGGGGCCTTGCGGGTGTGGGGCTTGGCGTCTGGTTGATTGCGGGCACCGGTCTTGACTGGTTGCGCCGGACCGGGCTGTTGCGCGGCGGGTTTGCCAAACTGCCCCGTTCTGTCCACGGCATGACCTTGGCCCATATCGGCTTTGGCTTGGTTATTTTGGGTGTGGTCGGCAATACCGGCTGGACCCAGGAAGAACAGGGCCTGATGAAGGTTGGCGATAAAGTTACCCTTGGCCAGTATGAGTTCGCCCTTGAAGGAGTGGCGGTTGTGCCGGGGCCGAATTATCGCGCCCAGCAGGGCACATTGATGGTCAGCAAGCTTGATAGCGGCGGCGATGCGGTATGGACAGCGCCCTTCCGCCCCGAAATGCGCCATTACCGTGATCCCGTTCAAACCACGACAGAGGCGGCGATCAAAACCAGTGTCTTGCGCGATTTGTTTGCCGTGGTGGGGGAAGGCAATCACCAGCAGGGCTTTGCCGTGCGGGTATATGTCAAGCCACTGGTGCCATGGATTTGGACCGGTGCCGGGCTGATGGCGCTGGGGGGGTTATTGTCCCTGTCGCGTAGCTTTGCGCGCCGGCCCCGTCAGGTCGCCACAAAAGAGGCCACAGTATGAGTGAGCAAAATTCTGTATGGCGCGCCCGGCTAACCCGGTTTGTGCCCTTGGCGGTTTTTGCGTTGCTGGCAAGCGCGCTTTATGTGGGGTTAAGCCTTAATCCAAAGGAAATCCCCTCGGCCCTGATTGACAAACCTGTGCCGCAGTTTGACCTGCCGGCTTTGGTCGGGCGTGATGCTGACAGTGGGTTAAGCACCGCTGATTTGCACACGGGTGACCTTGCCATCGTGAATGTTTGGGCCAGCTGGTGCGTGCCCTGCCGGGTTGAACATCCCTTGTTGAAACGTCTGGCGGCCCAAAGCGGTGTGCCGGTCCACGGGCTGAACTATAAGGACCGGCCTGACAATGCCCGCGCTTTTTTGGATGAACTTGGCGACCCGTTTGTACGGGTCGGCGTTGATGCATCGGGCCGTGCAGGGATTGACTGGGGCGTTTATGGCGTGCCCGAAACCTTCATCATTTCTGGCGAAGGGACGATCCTGCATAAACATATCGGCCCGCTGACTGATCAGGCGATTGATAGCATTCTGTTACCGTTTTTGGCTGAGGCACAGGGTAAATGACCAGCTTGCGCATGATGATTGTAGGGGCTTTTATGGGGCTGTTATTGCTGCCCACGCTTGCCCTTGCCGTGGCGGTTGATGAAAACCCGCTGGCCGACCCCGCGCTTGAACAACAGGTGCAGGACATATCCAAAACACTGCGCTGCCTTGTCTGCCAAAATCAATCCATTGAAGATTCCAATTCTGATTTGGCCAAGGATTTGCGCAATGTCGTGCGTGAACGTGTTGCGGCGGGGGACAATGGTGATCAGGTCCGCGCCTATATGGTGGATCGTTATGGCGAATGGGTATTGATGAGCCCGCCTGTCTCGCAGCGCACCTATGTTTTGTGGCTGGGGCCGCTGGCGCTGGTGCTGGTGGGTTTGTTTGCCATCATAGTGATGATGCGCCGCCGCGCTGCTGACGGCACACAGATTGATATTGCCTTGTCTGACGAGGACAAGGCCCGCGCCAAGGCGCTGCTTAAAGGGAACGATGAATGATTTGGTTCGGCTTTCTGGCTGCCGCAATTTTTGTATTGGCGGTTTTGTTGTGGCCGCTGTTTCGTGCCAATGACAGCGCGGCCGCCGATGCGTTAAGCGTTTATCGCGATGCGATGGCTGCGGCCCAATCGGATGAAGAACGCGCCGAGATCGAGGCCCGCGTGCTGGCCGCCACTGCCGCAGACAAGGCAGGCGACGACCGCCCCTTGTCCAAGCTGGGCGTTGGTCTGGTTGCGGCCTTCGTCGCCTTTGTGATGCTTGGTGGCGGGTTCACCCTTTATGCCATGATCGGCGTGCCGCAACTTGACGGACGGCCCATTGCGTCGGTGCCGCGTCCCACGGCCCCTGCGGGGGAATCCATTGCGGGTGAAGATGCTGGGGCGTTGTCGGAACTTGCCGGACAATTATTTGATAAATTGCGCGAACAGGGCAGTGATGCCCCCGCTGAAGGGTGGATGTTGTTGGCGCGGACCTATTTGCAATTGGGCCGCCATGCTGATGCCGCTGATGCGTTTGAGCAGGCAGCCGCGCGCGCAGCCGGTGACCCTGAACCCCTTATGGGTGCGGGGGAGGCGTTGGTCTTTGCCGCCGGCGGGACAGTGACTGACCGGGCACGGGGCCTGTTTGCGGATGCAGCCTTGCTTGATCCCAAGCACCCCGGCAGCCGTTATTACCTTGCGCTTTACGCCTATCAACAAGGTCGGATGAGCGCCGCGTATGACGCGTTTGTGGCGCTTTATAACGACACCGCCGATGATGCGCCGTGGATGGGGCAGCTTGTGGCACGCCTTGATGAAGTTGCGACCGCATCGGGCAAACCGCTGCCGGAAAAACTTGTGCAGCGTGTTGCCGAAGCCCGCCAAATGGCACGTGCCAATGCCCCTGTTGCATCACCACCCTCTGCTGCGGGCAATGCCCCCGGCCCCTCGCGTGAGGATATGGAGGCAGCACAGGGCATGTCACCCGATGACCGGATGGGCATGATCCAAGGCATGGTGGCAGGGCTTGCCGAACGGCTGGCGGATGAACCGGATGATCTTGATGGCTGGACCCGTTTGGCCCGTGCCTACAAGGTGTTGGGCGATATTGAAGGCTATGTTGAGGCGACGAAGAATGTCTCCCGTCTGCAGCCCAATGACAGTGCCGCCGCCACTGCCTATGGCGAGGCGTTGATCAATTTAACCGGCAATGACCGGGTGCCCGATCAGGCGATGGCGGCGTTCAATCGTGCGGTGTTGCTTGACCCCAATAATTTGCAGGCGCTTTATTATCGTGGCTTGGGCCATGCCTCGCGCGGGGAAAAGCCCGCCGCCCGCAGTGATTTGCAGGCCGTGTTAAATGCCCTGCCGCCGCAAGCGCCTGTTCGTGAAGGGGTTGAAGCGGCCCTGAAAGATTTGCAAGACTAGCATCATGGCAAATGACGATAACGCAAAACCGAAGCATGAGCATAAGCCGGGTATCACCAACCCGATGCTGTATGATGGCTCATTCTCAAAATCTGTCCCCCAAGGTGATAATCGTGAGCGGCTGATCTGTAATGATTGCGGCTTCGTCAATTATCAAAACCCGAAAATCGTGGCGGGCGTTGTTTGTGTGCATGACGACAAGGTGCTGTTGTGCAAACGCTCGATTGAACCACGCTTGGGTTACTGGACCTTGCCCGCAGGCTTTATGGAAGAAGGCGAAAGCGCCGAACATGGCGCATTGCGTGAGGCCCGCGAAGAAGCGAATGCAGAGCTTGAGGTAGAGCAGCTATTGGCGGTCTATTCCATCCCCCGGATCAGTCAGGTACAGCTGATGTACAAGGCGCGGTTCAAGGGCGCGCCGGAGTTTTCTGCTGGCGAAGAAAGCCTTGAGGTGCGCCTGTTCGATTGGGACGACATCCCGTGGGACGAGCTTGCGTTTCCATCGGCCCTATGGGCGCTGGAACAATATCGCACCGTGTGGGGGCAAAAAGAATTCGCCCCCTTCACCAACCCGGAAGGTGATTGGGGAAACTTCTTTAAAAAGCGCGATTAGGGTGTCCGACTGATCAGAAGTTACTGAGCAGAGTGAACTCGACCTGACTGTCATTGGCGTTGATGATCTGCGCCCGCATATTGCCGAAGGCGATGACATTTGTTGCGGACAGATCATATTGATACTGCGCCTCTGACACCACATGGTGCGGGTAGTCATCATATTCACGATAGGTGAAATAGAAGATGTTGTCGTCACGTTTGACGTAGCGAAATTCTTTCACCAGAGAGCGAGAGCCGTTGTTTGACTCGTTGATAATTGAAATATTCTGAAAGTCTTTTTTCAACTCGTTAAAGTGATGCCCTAGTGGTGCGCCGTACTGGGAATAGACGGGCATAACGCTGTAATAAATATTGCTGTCAACACAAACTCTAGAATTTGGGATGCTTCCTGTGCATGACAAAAATGATTCCGTGCCGTCAGGTTCTGTCATCTTGGTTGGCACCGGGCCAAAGCATGGAAGTTCTTTGCTGCCTACTGTGATGCCAAGCGGCATGGTGACATTATCGGTTTGATAGTAACGCCCAGGAGCAACTGTTGATGAGCATTTTCCTAGTAGTATAGGTCGACCCTCACCTTGGGCTCTGCCAAAAGTTGTCATTTGCCTAATATCAAGAACACGGCTACTGCTTTTATGACCATACGCGATCATCGTTTCGCCTGCGATTGCAGTCGTCACTTGCTGCGTTTCTGGAAAGCTAATGGTCTCAACGGTGGCAGGTTTTGTTTGAAAAGCCGGGCCTGTCGAGCAGCCCGCCAAAGCCAAAAGCGCTAAGGCGCTGAGAATTGTCCGCATAGTCTTCCCCCAAAAAGACGGTTGTGAGTTCATTCCCTTGTGGGTTGTTTTTGCGGCAAGGTCAAGGGGAGGGCAAAGGAGGGGCAAGTGCGGGCAAGGGCGGGATTAGGCCCGCTCATATATCTTGTTCATACGCGTGTCGATCTTGACTTGATAGCCTGCCTTTTCCATCAACCCGCCAAGGTCACGGTCCCACCGGTCGGGGGCCCATTCCATGATGATATAGCGCGGTAACAAGTCATGCGGGGCGGTTTCAAAAAACGGCGCAAGGGCGATGTCTTCAGCCCCCTCGATATCGATTTTCAGTGCATCAATGCGCGGCCATTTTTGGTCTTTGATAACATCCAGCAAGGGCCGCATGGGCACCTGTTCGGTCCCGACCTGATCGGCTGACTTGCCGCTGGCGCCCTTGTTCTTGCCGTCAATCGCCAGTTCAAGCGTGCCGTCCTGATCGGACACAGCCATTTTCAGCGGCGTGATCTGCGCTTCGAATTGGTTCAGCGTGATATTATCCATCAGCCGGTCATACACCGCCTGTTGCGGTTCAAACGCCAGCACTTTTGCCCTATTGGATTTTGATGCCACCCACAGGGAATAAAGCCCAACATTTGCACCGATATCGACAAAGTAAAAATCGCCTTTGTTGGCCCGTGCCTGTTCGGCTAAAAAGCGGCGTTCTTCCTTGTCGAACAGATCAGGCGTGAACATCACGCGTTTTTCGCACAGATTATCAAAGGGGTAGAGCCTGAGTTTCAGCCCGATCACCACCGTATCAACCGGTGCGGTCAGCCGGTTCAACCCGCGCCGCCGCAAAAAAAACGCCATCCGTTTGCCTGCCCAGTTGGTGGGAAAACTGCGCACGCGGGCCATCAGTCGTTTCACAGCTTCGTCGGGGGCGTAGGTGCCGAATGGTTCAATCATCTGTATCTGCTTTGATTGCGTGTTTGGTCAATAGGGGGGCCTGAAAGGCGGCAAAAACAAAGGTCAACGGCAGGACGCCAAAGACTTTGAAGCTGACCCACACATCGGTGGGTTGGGTCCGCCAGACCGCTTCGTTCAACACGGCGGCAAAAAGGAAAAACCCGATCCATCGCAGGGTCAGGATATGCCAGCCCTGATCAGTCAGGTCGAACACGCCGCCCATCAACTTGCCCAGAAAATTCCGCCCGGTATATAGCCCGATGGCCAAGGCGATGGACATCATCACATAGACGATGGACGGCTTCATCTTGATAAAAATATCATTGTCAAAAACCAGCGTCAGCCCGCCAAAGATCATCAGCAAAATGCCGGACACCAGCGGCATCATGGGGATGTGCCGGGCATAGACCCACGAAATCGCAATCGCAATGGTGGTCGTGACCATGATGGCCCCGGTGGCGGGCATCAGCCCCCAGATATAATTGGCGACAAAGAACACCAGCAGGGGCGCGAAATCAATCGCCTGCTTCTGGCCGTTTGTTAATGTGCGTGTATGTTCAGTCATAAAACGGGTTTACCCCAAACGTTGCATCAGGACCAGCCCTGTAACGACCACAATGGCGGCAATGACACGCCGCCTGCCAAAGCCTTCGCCCAGCAACATCGTCCCGATAATGGCTGTAAATATGGCGGAACTTTCGCGTAACGCAGCTAAGGGCGCGGTATGCGCTGAAAATGTATAGGCATATAGCGCCAAGGTATAGGTGATGACGGCGCCTATGGCGGCACCGAACGCGCCCTTAAAATCCCGTTGTGCGCCGGCAATATATTTGCGTGGCCCCGCCCAGATAAAGATGGTTAAAAACCCGCCAAATCCTTCAAGCACCATAAACCACATAATATAGGACAGCGCCGCTTGCCCCACATCGGCGGCACTGCGCACACCGGTTGCATCAACCAATGTATAGGCGGCAATGAAAAAACCCGTCAGCACCGAAAATAATAGGCCCAGCGCATTGGCCTTTGCTGCGCGGCCATCCCAGGCAAAGGCGACAATGCCGCCACCGGTTAGGGCAAGACCCAGCCATTGTAGTACGCTCATCGTTTCGTTGAGCGTCAGGAACGCGCCGATCCCGGTCAGCCCGGCACCGATACCGCGCGCCAATGGATGCGCCAATGACAGATCGGTCAACCGGTACGAGTTTGCCAGCACCACATGATAGCCCATGTGAATAGCGGTGGAGCCGAGGAGGAACACCCACAGGCTGGCGTCCGGCACTGCCACGAAAAACAACATGGGTAGACATAGGGAGCCCGAGAACAGCGCCAGCACACTGCGGAATATCAGCTTGTCATGGGCCTTGATGTGAAAACTGTTCATCCCCGCATTGAACAGGGCGGATAACAGCACAAGACCGATGGCGATTGCTTCGTTGCTCATAGGTCGTGCGGTGCCTTTTGGCTAATTTGCGATGCAAGTACGGCGCGGATTAGATCCATCACCGTGTCGTAGTCGGACTACGCGCCGCGCTTATGCAAGCATAAGCGTTAGGTAAGGCTGCCAGCCCCTGTCAGGGCGCGGGCGAAATCCTTCGCCTCAAACCGATGCAGATCATCGGGGCTTTCGCCCACACCGATATAATGCACCGGCATTTTGAACTTGCGCGCCAACGGCACCATGATGCCGCCCTTGGCCGTGCCGTCCAGCTTGGTCATCACCAGCCCGGTGACGTCAGCCACATCGCGGAAGGCTTCAACCTGATTAAGCGCGTTTTGCCCCGTCGTGGCGTCCAACACCTGCAACACCGCATGGGGGGCATCGGGGTTAATCTTGCGAATGACGCGCAGCATTTTTTCCAATTCCGCCATCAGGTCGGTTTTGTTTTGCAAACGCCCGGCGGTGTCGATCATCAAAATATCGACGTCCTTTTCCTGTGCTTCTGTCATCGCGTCAAAGGCGAGGGAGGCTGAATCGCTACCCTGTTCGTGCGCCACAACAGGCACCCCGGCGCGCTGGCCCCACACGGTTAATTGTTCAATCGCAGCGGCGCGGAACGTGTCACCCGCAGCCAGCATGACGGATTTTTTCTGTTTTTGATAATGCTGTGCCAGCTTGCCGATTGTGGTGGTCTTGCCTGTGCCATTCACGCCCACAAACAAAATAACAAACGGGCCATCATGTTTCTTGGGAATGTCCAACGGCGCTTCGACCGCCTGCAAATGGGGCAGGATGGATTTGGCCAGCGCCTCGCGCACATGTTTGGCGGTGATGTTTTTGGCGAATTGTTCATCGCGCAACGTGTCGGCAACTTCCATTGCGGTGTCCGCGCCCAGATCAGCGCCGATCAACAGGTCTTCGAGCCGTTCCAGCGTTTCATCATCCAGCACGCGCTTGGTGAACAACCCGCCTGTGCTGCCAGGATTATCGCTGCTGCGCGACATCCCCTTGCGCAGGCGCGAGAAGAAACCCTTTTTCTCGCCTGCTGGACTATCTGCGGGGCCATCTGCGGCAGCGTCGGTGGATTGTTGATCGTTCTGGTCGGTCATAATCTATAGGGCAATCAGTTTTTTGTCTGTTTTGTCGGTCACGGTTAGCGCATGAATGCTGCCCGGTTGCAAGCCTTCATCCACAATCACTTCCGTAAAATCCTGTGCGCGGGCAAGGCCCGGCTTTTCCACCAATGCGCTGATGCGCGTGCCCACCTGTTGCGACAGATGCGTGGTCAGCTTGTCCTGTCCCAACTGGCGCAATCGGGCGGCACGGTCCTTGATCACACTGCGGTCAAGCTGGGGCATCCGTGCGGCAGGGGTGCCCGGACGCGGGGAATAGGGGAAGACATGCAGGAATGTCAGCGCGCATTCTTCGACGAGGTTGAGGGAGTTTTGAAACATCTCCTCAGTTTCGGTGGGGAAGCCCGCGATCAGATCCGCGCCAAAGGCAATGTCAGGGCGCTGTTGCTTGACGGTTTGGCAAAAGGCGATGCTTTCTTCGCGCAAATGCCGCCGCTTCATCCGTTTCAGGATCATATTGTCACCCGCCTGCAGGCTTAAATGCAGATGGGGCATAAAGCGTGGCTCACCAACAATCAGGTCCATCAACGGCTCGTCAACCTCAATGGAATCGATGGATGACAACCGTAACCGGGGAAGATCCGGCACATGGGTCAGAATTTTTTGGCACAACTTGCCCAGCGACATGCCCCCAGCCGCAGATGATGCGCCGGGCAGATCAGCGCCATAGCTGGTGATGTCCACCCCGGTGATGACAATTTCCGAAAATCCCTGATCGACCAACAGGCGCGCCTGTTCAACAACAGACCCGACCGGGACTGATCGGGAATTCCCCCGGCCATAGGGGATGATACAAAATGTGCAGCGGTGATCGCAGCCGTTCTGCACCTGTAAAAAGGCGCGGGCGCGATCTGAAAACCCGTCCGCCAAATGTGGCGTGGTTTCGGTAACGTCCATTATGTCCTGCACGGCGACAGGCTCAGGCGCGTTCAAAAAACGGGTGATGTCCAGTTTTTCTTCATTGCCCAACACCTGATCAACCTCGTCCATAGTGGCATAGGTGTCGGGGCTGATTTGCGCGGCGCAGCCGGTAACGATGATCTTGGCGCCGGGCTTGTCGCGGCGGGCGCGGCGGATGGCTTGGCGTGCCTGACGCTCCGCCTCTGCTGTGACGGCGCAGGTGTTGAAGATGATGGTGTCGTCAGGCGTGGCTTGGCCCGCCATTTGCTGGCGGATGCGGTCGCTTTCAAGACTGTTCAGGCGACAGCCGAATGTGACGATATCAGGTGAATTGGTCATCTGCCCGTCACCGGCCCATCAGGGCATCAAGGTCAAGCACACCTTCAAAGGCATAGCTTGCCGGGCCGGTCATCAGAACGTCGCCATCGGTTTGATAGGCCATAATCAGCGGGCCGCCATCCAGAATGATCATGGCAGCTTGCCCTTCAATCAGTTGGCGGCGGCGTGCCGCGACGATGGTGGCGCAGGCGGCGGTGCCGCAGGCCTGTGTGATGCCTGCGCCGCGCTCAAACACGCGCAGGCGGATCGTGCCGTCGGCGCGAATGGTGGCCAGCGAGACATTCGTCCGTTCGGGGTATAGCGGGTGATGCTCAAGCGTCGGGCCGATTTCCTCCAACGGATAGGCCTCGGCATCCTCGACAAAGAACACCATATGGGGATTGCCCATATTGACGGCGGTCGGATTTGTCAGGGGCGCAAGGCCGGGCACGTCAAGGCTGATCGGTAGCGATAGCGTGTCCAGCGTGTCGTCTGACAGGGGGATTTGCGCCGCGTTCAACCCCGGCTCCCCCATATTGACGCCGATGTTGCCGTCATCCAACAGGGTGCAGCCCAATTGTCCGGCAACTGTCTCGACGATGTTTTCGGTCTTGCCCGTTTCGTCGGCCAGCAGGCGTCCGATGCAGCGGGTGGCGTTGCCGCAGGCTTCGACCGGTTCGCCATTGCCGTTCCGCATATGCAAAAAGGCGCTGGTGCCTTGGGTGACCGGGTCTGTGATTTCGACAAACTGGTCGCAACCAACCCCCCGCCGACGATCTCCGATCATCGCGGCTTCGGCCTCAGTCAGTAGAGGCTGCCCTTCATTGGGGCCGTGGGCGCGCCGGTCAATAATCACGAAATCATTGCCCAGCCCGTGCATCTTGCGAAACTTAATCTCAGGCATACATATCTATATAGTAGAGAATGACGGGGTTTTGACCCCGAAAACTGGTCTTTTGGGCAATTTGCCGCCCCACTGTCTATAAAGTGGCAATTGCCTTGACGATGGCGGCCAAACGTATATGGTGCCCCGACTTCCTGATAGAAGTGACATATCTGGTCAGGGGCAGGGCCCCTTATCACCACCGGTCAGCGCGTTGCGCCCACCGGTGCCAAATCGCTTTGGGTTATTGTTGCGGTACGGGAAACAAAGGATTTTGACGTATGTTTGATACATTACAGGAACGGTTAGGTGGGGTTCTCGACGGGCTGACAAAGCGTGGCGCTTTGTCGGAAGCCGATGTCGATGCAGCCCTGCGTGAAGTTCGCGTTGCCTTGTTAGAGGCTGACGTGGCACTTCCCGTTGCACGTAAATTTATCAAGGATGTGCGTGAAGAAGCGATCGGCGCAGGCGTTTTGAAGTCTGTCTCGCCCGGTCAGATGGTGATCAAGATCGTCCATGACGAGCTTGTGAAGGTTCTGGGCGGCGACCCTGCTTTGTCGCGCGATGCTGACGCGCCCGAAGCTGTGGCCGCCGGGCTGAACCTCAATGCGGTGCCCCCGGTGCCGGTGTTGATGGTGGGCCTGCAGGGCTCAGGCAAGACAACCTCAACCGCGAAAATTGCCTATCGGTTGCAGCAGCGCGATAAGAAAAAGGTCCTGATGGCCTCGCTCGACACGCGCCGTCCGGCCGCTATGGAACAGTTGCGGGTTCTGGGTGAACAGACCGGTGTTGATGTGTTGCCGATCGTTGAGGGGCAGCAGCCTGTTGATATCGCCAACCGTGCGATGAATGCAGGGCGCCTGTCAGGGTATGACGTTGTGCTGCTCGATACCGCCGGGCGGATGCATGTCGAAGAGGGCCTGATGGCTGAGGTTTCCGCCGTCCGCGATGCTGTGAAACCGCAGGAGACCCTGCTGGTTGCTGACAGTTTGACCGGTCAGGATGCGGTCAATGTTGCCCAGCAATTCAACGAACGCGTTGGTGTGACGGGCATTGTGTTGACCCGTGTTGACGGTGATGGCCGCGGTGGTGCGGCGCTGTCGATGCGTGCGGTGACGGGCTGCCCGATCAAGCTGTTGGGTGTTGGTGAAAAATTTGACGCCCTGGAAGATTTCCATCCGACCCGTATGGCAGGCCGGATTTTGGGCATGGGCGATATTGTTTCGCTGGTCGAAAAAGCCGCCGAAACAATGGAGGCGGAGCAGGCCGCCCGCATGGCGAAAAAGTTCGCCAAGGGCCAGTTCGACATGAACGATCTGCGCGAACACATCCAGCAGGTCCAGAAAATGGGCGGCATGGGCGGCATCCTGAATCTGTTGCCGGGCATCGGCAAGATGAAGAAACAGCTCGACCAGCTCGACATGGATGAAAGCGTGTTCAAGCGTCAAGAAGCGATCATCAATTCCATGACCAAGAAAGAACGCTTGCAGCCGAAACTGCTGCAGGCCAGCCGCAAAAAGCGTATCGCGGCAGGGTCCGGCACCACGGTGCAGGAGGTCAACAAGCTGATCAAGATGCATCGGCAAATGGCCGACATGATGAAAAAGATGAGCAAAGGCAAGGGCTTGATGTCTGCAATGGGTGCCGCGATGGGGATGCCCAACAAGTCAGCCATGCCCAGCCCCGAAGATATGGAACAGCTGGCCCAGAAGATGGGTGGCCCGCAAGGTGGCGGCATGGGTGGCGGCATGGGCGGCCCCGGTGGCCTGCCCGGTTTGGGTGCGCCCGGCGGGTTGCCCCCCGGTTTCCCTGGCTCTGGCAAAAAGTGATTTGAAAGAAAGCGAATGGCAATCGAACCCTTTGTTCAAGGTCTGAACAACGGTTCATAGTTTAAGGAAATAGCGACTTACCGGGCTTTTACAGGGCATTGCCCCCCGAATAAGACGCTGAATGGTTAACGAGAAAGGTTCAAAACCATGGCATTGACGATCAGACTGTCCCGCGGTGGCGCCAAAAAGCGTCCTTTTTACCGTATTGTTGTAACTGACTCACGTCGTCCGCGTGATTCGGGCTATATTGAGAACGTAGGCTCCTACAATCCGATGCTGCCCAAGGATTCTGACGAGCGTGTGGTCCTGAAGGAAGAACGCATCAAGGAATGGATCGCCAAGGGCGCCCGTCCGTCAGATCGCGTGAACCGTTTCCTCGATGCCGCCGGTATCATGGAACGCAAGGCCCGTAACAACCCCAAGAAAGCCCTGCCCGGCCAGAAGGCCCAGGAACGTCTTGAAATGGCCAAACAGGCCGAAGAAGACGCAGCCGCCGCTGCTGCCGAGGCTGAAGCAGCCGCTGCTGAAGAAGCTGCAGCACCTGCCGAAGAAGCCCCCGCAGAAGACGCTGCTGAAGACAAAGCAGAAGGCTAACCGCGCATGGCGTCCCCGGCTGATGATAAGCCCCGCATTTGCGTGGGTGTGATTGCCGGGGCCCATGGCGTGCATGGCGAGGCGCGGGTGCGCGCCTTTACCGACGACCCGTTCGACGTCGCTGCCTATGGTGAGGTAGAGACCGAAGACGGGTCGCTGCGTTTCAGCATGACCGTCATCCGCGAGGCCAAGCCCGGCGTGCTTGTTGTGGCGCTGGAAGGGATAACCCTTAGCCGTGAACAGGTGCAGGCGATGAACGGCACACAGCTTTATGTGTCCCGCGATGCCCTGCCAGCGCCTGAGGATGAGGACGAGTTCTATTATGCCGACCTGATCGGCCTTGCTGCCAGCTATCCTGATGGCAGGCCGCTGGGCACCGTGTTGGCGGTCGCTGATTACGGCGCGGGCGACATGGTGGATATCAAGCTGGCACACAGCAGCAAAACCATCGTCGTGCCATTCACGCGTGAGGTTGTGCCCAGCGTCGATCTTAAGGCTGGCCGCATTGTGGTGAACCCGCCCGGCGGCCTGATTGATGACGCGCCTGAGGGTGAGGTAGACGCGAGCGCGGCCAAAGGCGCGGGGGCGGTCATGACTGACCCAACTGACTCAACGGCCCAAACCGCCCAAACCGCCCAAACCGCCCCCGCAAGCGACCCGCCCAGCCCGTGGCAGGCCACGATCCTGACCCTGTTCCCGGACATGTTTCCCGGCCCGCTTGGATTTTCATTGGCCGGACGGGCGCTGGACCAGCAGATATGGGCGCTTAACACCCTGAATATACGGGATTTTGCCACCGACAAGCACCATTCGGTCGATGACACGCCCGCCGGTGGCGGGGCCGGAATGGTGATGCGCGCCGATGTGGTTGGCGCGGCGTTGGAAAGTTTGGGCTATCAGGGCAGCGCAAAGGGCGAAACTGCTGAAAAAGCCCCAAATCCTGCGTCAATCAGCGCAGGGGAAAAAGCCCCGAATTCCCTTCCCCTAAATGCCCCCTTGCTTTATTTAAGCCCGCGCGGTAAGCCGCTCTCCCAATCGCGTGTTAAGGCATTGGCGACAGGCCCCGGCGTCACAGTGTTATGTGGTCGTTTTGAGGGGTTGGACGAGCGGGTGATTACCCACTTCGGGATCGAAGAAGTGTCTATCGGGGACTATGTCCTTTCAGGCGGCGAGCCTGCAGCACTTGTTCTTCTCGATGCCGTGATCAGGCTGTTGCCCGGGGTTCTGGGCGCGCCGGAGACATTGGCAGAAGAAAGTTTTGAAGACGGGTTGCTTGAATACCCGCATTTTACGCGCCCCGCACAATGGCAGGGCAAACCCATACCGGATGTTTTGACATCCGGACATCATGGTCGGATCGCCGAATGGCGTCAGGCCGAACGAGAACGAATTACAAAGGAAAGACGGCCGGACCTCTGGCGGCGATATATGGCAGAAGAACAAAGCGGCAAGGACGAATAGCAGTCCGCACCGCGCAACAAGCCTAAATCGTGGGATCATGTACGGATCGTGAAAAAGGTAAGCTATGGCCAATATTATTGAACAACTCGACGCCGCAGAGATGGAGCGTCTGGCAGAAGTCAAACAGGTGCCCGAATTCGGCCCCGGTGACACACTGCGCGTTGCTGTCCGCGTGAAGGAAGGCAATCGTGAGCGTTTGCAGAACTTCGAAGGCGTCTGCATCGCCCGCAAGTCTGCCGGCATCGCCTCCAACTTCACCATGCGTAAGATTTCTTACGGTGAAGGTGTGGAACGTGTGTTCCCGCTTTACAGCCCGCTGGTTGAAGAAATTGAGGTCAAGCGTCGCGGTCGTGTCCGTCGTGCGAAGCTGTACTATCTGCGTGGTCGCACAGGTAAGTCTGCACGTATTGCGGAAAAGAAAGATCATAAGCGCGGCTAATCTCTCGCATCATTTTCGACATTTAGAGACAAGCCGCAGGGACAAATCCCCTCGCGGCTTGTTTTATTTCAGCGCTTTTCAGTGGAGCGATCAAACCAAATGGGAGGATCGCGGAACGTTAAAAAAAGCCGCGCACAAATAAAGGACAGAAACTCCAATGGCCCAGCCTAAAACCCTGTACGATAAAATCTTTGATGCGCATTTGGTGTCCGAAGACGCCGACGGCACCGCATTGCTGTATATCGACCGTCACCTTGTGCATGAAGTGACCAGCCCGCAGGCCTTTGAAGGGTTGCGGATGACGAACCGCACCGTGCGCAAGCCGGAAAACACCCTGTGTGTGCCTGACCATAACGTGCCGACCGAAGGCCGCGCCAACGGGATCAGCAATCCTGAAAGCAAGTTGCAGGTTGATACGCTGATGCAAAATGCGGCTGACTTCGGCCTTGAAATTTACGGCATGGACGATATCCGTCAGGGCATCGTGCATATTGTCGGTCCCGAACAGGGCCTGACCCAGCCGGGCATGACCATTGTGTGTGGTGACAGCCATACCGCCACCCACGGCGCGTTCGGCTCCCTCGCCTTTGGTATCGGCACGTCTGAGGTTGAGCATGTGCTCGCCACCCAGACTCTGATCCAAAAGCGCAGCAAGAATATGCGCGTGATGGTGAACGGCAAGCTGTCCAAGGGCTGCACCGCAAAGGACATCGTGCTGGC
>SPJK01012491.1_pt1 | contig 78959 bp, 73 predicted proteins | sample 3741771 | NCBI WGS metagenome assembly SPJK01 (sample SAMN10925997, study PRJNA522277) | cold seep metagenome | isolation source: Elba SIP-enriched marine methane seep metagenome, extraction at timepoint T2 | place: Italy: coast of Elba, Mediterranean Sea
AAGACCGCGCTTGATGGTTGCCGGGCGGTTTGGCTTTTACAAAGTAAAAGACCGCGCTTGATGGTTGCCGGGCGGTTTGGCTTTTACAAAGTAAAAGACCGCCCGGTGGGCACCGGACGGCCTTTCATTTTTTAGGGATATTTGGTGAGGTATATCCCGTGTGTGATCGGCGGGATTAGCCGCCGAACATCATGCGTAGTGACACACCATAGCTTGCCGGAGGCCGGACAAAGCTGTTGAAGCTGCCGGACTGGAAGGGGGTGTCAAAGGAGATGTTCTGGATTTCTTCATCCGTGATGTTACGGCCCCAGAAAGAAAGCTCCATCCCACGTTCATCATTGACCAGCGACAGCTGGGCATTCACGAGGAAGTAGTCATCCTGCAAGGTTTGCGGATCAAGATCGGCACCGGTGTGGAAATCAGAACGATACTGATAGTCAACACGCGGTTCCAGGAACCAACCCTTGTCGTTAATCGGGTTGGACTGATAGACGAACGACCCAGTGATGTTCCAATCAGAAACACCTGACGGGCGCTTGCCGCTCAAATCCTGTGCCTGAATACCGGCAGAGGTTTGGGCATTGGTCGGGCTACCGCCGGGGAAGTCTTCAAATTCAACATCTGAATAGACAATCCCGCCTTGGGCGAACAGTTGTTCTGTCAGGGCGACGAAATATTCAGCTTCGACACCTTGCGAGATCACGGTTGCCGCGTTGCGGATCTGGAATTGCAGACCGTTGAACGTATTGGATTGGAAGTCTTCCAGTTCTTGATAATACAAGGACACGTTTACACGCGCGCGCCCATCATCAATCGTCCGTTTGATACCGATTTCGTAAGCAGTAACTTCTTCGGGATCAAATACCGCCAGTGCTGCGTTGGCCACGGGTTGCCCCGGTGTCACGCCACCTGCTTCACGGCTGAGGTTGATACCACCAGACTTATACCCCGTTGCATAACGGACATAAGCTGATGTGTCTTCGTCAATTTCCTTACCGATGGCGATCGAGTAAGAAATATTGTCGTCCTCATATTTTGCCGAATAGGGGTTAACTGCCGGATTGGTTTGTATGACAGCTAGACCAGCCAAAACGGGATCGGCGGCGGTAGACAGGTCAATCTGACTAAACGGATCGTTGATGACTGCAACTGTTGAAGATGTTTTTTCTTCTTCAGAGTAACGAATACCTGCCGTCACACTCCACCCTTCGTCCATGTAATAGGTGCCGTGTGCGAAGAAGGCATAACTTTCCGCGTTATAGTCATATGTGTCCGTAGCGCCATTCCCGTTAAGCAACAGGAACTGCCCAGCAGGGACACCAACCAGACCAGCATCGCCCTGCAAGCGGGCTTCTGCATTGGCGACATTGGTGATCGGACCGGCAAAGCCGCCCGGAGCGCCCGGTGCCGTAGCTGTCAGCAAGGGCAATAACGCATCACCATAGGCGCGTGCGCCCGTCCCTTGGATTGTGTCCTGGAACAGGTCGATGTTCTGGTTGAAGTAATAGGCACCGACTTGCCATTCAAGATTTGTGTCGCCGTCAGAGGCAAGACGCAATTCAAAGCTGGTTTCGTCAATGTCCTGATTACGATTTCGGTCGCTCAAAATATCGACATCGGTAAAGTCAGCATCGATGTTTGAGACATTCTCGAATACCCGATAGGCACCGATTGCCGTGATTGTAACCGGGCCAAGGGCGTCGATTTCCATATCGCGGTTCAGTTCAAGCGATACACCTGCATCTTCGAACTGGTCGAGATACTTGTCGCTTTGTGTTGCCACCTCATAGTCAAACGGATTGACCGCAACACCGGGGCCGCCGCCACCGACTGAGGCACCAACTGCTGCCGCGCTTGTGCCGACTAATGTGCCGCCAGCTGCCGCAATGGCAAGGCCGGTCGCGCCATAGAATTTGGCGGGTGCTGCACAGCAACGATCTTCAGACTCAGTATAGTCTGCGATGAAGCGCAGTTCGGTATTTTCATCAAGATTACCCATGATCTGGGCGCGCAAGGTATAGCGATCGCGATCATTCAGGTCCTGACCGGTACCGACGTCGGTCAAAATGCCTTCTGTATCACGCATGCTGCCAGCCAGGCTGATAGCAAAGCGGTCATCATCCAGCGGACCACTTGTCAGGCCGCGGAAGACAAAGCCCTGATTTTCGGCATCATATTTGATCTCAAGTTCGGAATATTCTTCAAAGCCCGGCTTGCGGGTCCCGACGGAGATCACGCCGGCTGACGTGTTTTTGCCGAACAATGTGTTTTGCGGCCCACGTAGAATTTCAATTTGGCTGATGTCAACATAATCACCAAGGGCAGAACCGGGGCGACCACGATAAATGCCATCAATATAGACACCGACTGATTGTTCCAGCCCGGTGTTTTGCCCGGCTGTCCCGATGCCACGGATTGAGAAAATGGCTTCTGACCCGGCAGTTGATGTGTTGATCACAACTGTCGGCGCGACCTGTTGCAGATCTTGCAAGTTTTCAATGTTGGCCTTTTGCAGGAATTCACCACCAACGGCCGTCACGGCAATCGGCACATCCTGAAGGTCTTGGTCACGTTTTTGCGCAGACACCACGATTTCTTCGATTTCGTAGGCCATCGCAGGTGCAGCCAGCGATAATGCCAGCATACTGACGCCGCCAGCGACGGATGCCGCTGTCACAGCACGGATTGTGCGTCCGGTTTTGAAACTTTTCATATTTTTCCCCTTTTTATAATGTCGACGGTCGGTGCAAAGGACCATTGACCCGGATTCCTGTTAGGTTCCGAATCACAAGTTTGTCACAGTTCTTGTGGGAAACAAATGCCACTCCGTTAACCACCAACCGCCTAAATATTAGGCGATATAATTTTATATGACAATTCTATTTCAGGCGTATCATCCCCAAAACGGCACAACTACAACGATTTACAGTTAATGAGATATTAATCTCATATACCTCCTAAAATTGTATACGAACAATATTGTGAGTTGGCGGCAATCGTGACTTGGCCCGGATTTCATATTGGCTTATGGACTAGGTATGACTTTGAATGACGATGAACTTGATCGCTATGCTCGCCATTTGGTGCTGCGGGAAGTGGGCGGGGCAGGCCAAGCAAAATTGCGGGATTCAGCGGTTTTAATCGTTGGAATTGGCGGGCTTGGCGCGCCTGCGCTGCAATATTTGGCCGCCGCAGGTGTGGGTAAAATCACCATCATTGATGATGATATTGTCAGCGCGTCCAACCTACAGCGGCAGACGATTTACCGGACCGACCAGATTGGCCAACCGAAGGTTGAGGCAGCGCGAAACTTCGTCTCAATGCTGAATCCTCATGTGGCGGTGACCGCCCTAAAGGGCCGCATCGATGCACAGAACGTTGATTCATTGACAAAAAATCATGAACTTATTCTTGATTGTTGTGATAATTTTGCAACGAGATTTCTGCTCGCCGCTGCAAGTTTTCGGGCAAAAGTGCCGTTGGTCTCTGCTGCCATACGTGGGTTTGACGGCCAGTTGAGCGTTTGGCACCCCGATGGGCACAGTGCGGACCGGCCCTGCTATCACTGTTTTAACCCGGTGCGTGACCCAGAAACCTTGGGCGATGATGATTGCGCCGCCACAGGCATTTTGGGCCCGGTTGCAGGCGTTTTGGGTACGCTTCAGGCGTTGGAGGCGATGCGCACCCTGATCAGCTTTGGCCCTGACGGGGCATTGATTGGCCGTATGCTGTTGATGGATATGTTGTCTGGCCGTCAGCGATTGGTGAAAGTGTCCCGCGATCCCCATTGCACCCTGTGTGGCGATGGCGGCACTGCGGCGGACGCGTAATGGATCTTGTGCGGGTTGATGGGCTGACGGCCCTTTTCCTTCTGCCCTGATCCTGCCGCAAAATACTGCTAGGTTTTGCCAAGCTGGAGGTTGCGTTTATGTTTGAAGCTCTCTCACGATTTGTACCGTTGCGGCTTGCCGGCATGGCAGGCGCGGCGCTGCTGCTTGCGGCGTGCGAAACACCGCAAGTTGCCTCCGTCATCGACCCGGCCTATGCCACACGTGGGCGCGCGGCGTTGACGATTGTGGTAGCTGGCCCCAAAGAAGGGCTGATTGTCAGACAGGCGGCAGAAACTGCCGCGCTTAAACAATTTGCGGCCCGCGGTGTGCGGGCGCTGCCTTCCCTTGCCCTTATTCCGGCAACGCAGGATGAAACGGCTGAAGATGAGCTGGCAATCTATCGTGATGCCGACGCCGATGTGGCGTTCGTGATGGAGCAATTTTCACGCGATACGCATACCGGTAAAACGCCGGTTCATTACACGCCCGGCCATTGGCGATCCAGCGTCTTTACAGACAAGAATGGCAATCGGCGTATCTATCGTGAGTATGAGCCGGGTTATTATTCCGGCGGCCATACCTACACCCGTACCATCGCGCAATATCGTGGCCGCTTGATTGAGCTGCGGTCAGGTGATGTGATGTGGCGCGGCGATGTGGATTTGATCGGCGGTGCCGACTATGCGGATATTGCTGCTGATGCGGCAGCGGCCCTTGCAAACCGTTTGATGCTGGACGGGTTTGTGACAGTTACCCCGTCTGAATAGCCGAACCTATTCAGGCAACACACGGTCGGGCGGACGGTGGCCATCCACATAGGTTTTCATATTGATCAGCACGCGATTGCCCATATCGATGCGGCCTTCCAATGTGGCCGACCCCATATGCGGTAGCAGCGTGACATTGTTTAGAAGCCGCAATTTTTCATCGACCTCAGGCTCGCGCTCAAACACATCAAGGCCAGCGCCGGCAATGGTGCCGTCAATCAGGGCTGCGGTCAGCGCCTGTTCGTCAATCACCTCGCCCCGGCTGGTATTGACCAGATAGGCGTGCGGCTGCATCAGTTTGAGCCGCTCTGCAGAAATCAAATGATGGGTTCCCGGTGTCAGCGGGCAATTGATGGAAACAATATCCATGTCCGCCAGCATCTTATCAAGGTCATCCCAAAAGGTGGCATAGACCGTGTCTTCGATCTGGGCGGGCAACCGGTCGCGATTGTGATAGTGAATATCCATCCCAAAGGCGTGGGCGCGTTGTGCAACAGCCAACCCGATACGGCCCATGCCGATAATACCCAGTTTCTTGCCGCCGATACGATGGCCCAACATGCCGGTGGGGGCCCAGCCGGCCCATTCCCCATTCCGTAACAGGCGCACCCCTTCGGATAGGCGGCGCGGTACGGCCAAAATCAAGGTCATGGTCAAATCGGCTGTATCTTCTGTCAGGACCGAGGGGGTGTTGGTAACAATGATGCCTTTGTCATGGGCGGCAGGAATATCAATATGGTCAGTTCCGGCACCGAAATTGGCAATCAGCTTTAACTGCGGGCCTGCCGCATTCAACACAGCGGCATTGATATCGTCAGTGACAGTGGGCACCAGCATATCAGCGGATTGAACAGCCTTGATCAGCGCATCTTGCGACAGGGGCATGTCAGAAGGGTTAAGCGTGGCATCAAACAGCTCGGCTAACCGCTGCTCAATCAAATCGGGCAGCTTGCGGGTCACAACAATTTTCGGACGGTTGAGGCTCATGATGACGCGGTAATGCCCTTTTGTCTCATTTTGCGAAGGAATGGCGCAAATCACTTGCACCAAGTTTGCCCCGATCATAAAACAAGGACTATGCATCGCCTAGCTTTTGTCACAATCATTTTCGCTTTTTTCTGCAACGCTCTTGTCGCAGTGGCGCAGCCTGTTGCCCCCCCGAAGGAGCCGCGGCCCCTTGGGGAATCCACAGGCTACCCCCTGCCGCGCTTTGTGTCATTGGGGGCCGACCCTGCCAATGCCCGGACCGGGCCGGGGCAGCGTTACCCGATCAAGTGGGTTTATGTCCGCCGTGGCTTGCCGCTGCAAGTCGTTGGCGAATATGACACCTGGCGTCAGGTGCGTGACCGTGACGGTGAAGAAGGCTGGATCCATCGCGCCTTGCTGTCGGGCACGCGCACAGCCGTTGTGACCGCAAAAGACGGCATTAGCCTATATGGGGAGCCGCAAGGCGGCAGTGAGCCGATTGCCCATTTGGGCCAGCGCGTGTTGGTCAAGCTGGGCCAATGTACCCTTGATTGGTGCGCGGTTGAAGGCTTGGCCCGTGGTGATGAGGGTGATTTTGACGGCTGGGTCAAGCGGGAAGCCCTGTGGGGTCTTTATGCAGATGAAGTGCTGGAATAAAGCGCCCGCAAGCCCATAAAGGCCGGGCTGTCCGCCATCACCTGATAAATTCCACAATCACGACAATAATCTGAAAACCGCCCCTTATCTGTGAACCGTGTGATCAACCGTTCTTGATCAAATAGGCCCGCTGCCCGCCATGCCTTCATCAAATCCCCGGTCAGCCACACACCACTGCGTGCCCCGGCCGATACGGCAAGGTCGCTGGCGATGGTGCCCAGAAAATCGTGAAAATGGTTGATGGTCTGTGCAGCAATGGGGTCGCCGTCGACCGCTTTGTTGGCAATATCCTCGCCTGACAGATGTTCAGTAATTGTCACGCCATTCATTTGCGCAACGGCTTGGTGAAGACGCCAAAGCTCCCCCCCCGACACAAATCGTTCGGCTGAGAAATGCGCGCCGTCGCTGTTGGCAGCCATCGCCTGTTTGGCAATGGCGATAAGTTCCACCTCAATCGATGTGCGTGCGGTCAGGGTGACGTGCCCCCCCTCGCCCGGCAGCACATGGCCGGTGCCATCGCGGCGGGACATGATCCCGACACCCAACCCGGTGCCCGGCCCGATCACCACAAAGGGGGCATCGGGCGTGTCGTTGCCGGTCAAGACCGTTTCAATCTGCGCGGGGGTAAGGGCAGGCACCGCCAACATTTGGGCAACAAAATCATTGACCAGTTGGACATGGTGCGCGCCGGTTAGCGCCCTAAGTTGCGTTTCGTCCAGCGCCCAGCCTTTGTGATTGGTCAGTCGCGCTGCGCCGTTTGTGACAGGCCCCGCCCAGGCAATGAAAGCAGCCTTGACGGGCCCAATAATTTGGCTTTGGTCATAAGCTGCCTTGTAGGCATCGGCAAAATTGTCATGGCCCTTGGTGGGCAGCTTGATGTCGGCCACAATATCGCCGTCAGGCGTTTCAAAGCGAAAGCGGGCATTGGTGCCGCCAATATCTGCCAGCAGGATCATCGGTTACAGCGCCCGCGCGTCTTCGGCACGCTTGGTGATGCTGGCCCAATCACGGGCATTGATCAGATCATTGGGCGCAAGCCATGAGCCGCCGACACAAATCACATTCGGGCAGGCAAGATAATCGTTCAGCGTATCGGCACTGACCCCACCTGTGGGGCAGAACGAAATTTCCGGCAGGATCGGATGAACGCCCTTTAGCATCGCAGGCCCACCGGACGCCCCGGCAGGAAAGAATTTTTGCGTTGCAAAGCCAAGGTCAAACAGCGTCATCATCTCGGTTACGGTCGCAGCGCCGGGCAGCGCTGGAACGGGCGCGGCGGCAAGCTGTTTGGCAAGTGCCGTGGGGCCACCGGGGCTGACCAAAAACTGGCTGCCCGCATCCAGGGCCATCGCAACCTCGTCCACCTGCCGGATGGTGCCGCAACCAACCAGCATGGCGGGAAAGCGATCACGCACCGCACGAATGGCATCAAGTCCCGCTGCCGTGCGCAGTGTAATTTCAATCACGCTGACACCGCCTGCCAACAATGCTTCTGACAGGTGACAAGCTGTATCGACATCATCAACAGCGACAACCGGGATGACTTTATTGCCATCAAGCAGATTTGAAAATTCAGTCATTCACGTGTTCCCATAGGATTGAGCCACCCTTGTCCGCAGGCCCGATCATGTGGCGGGCGGCGCCAAATAAATCGCGCCCCATGCCTTCATGGGCATCACTGGGGTCATGGATGGCGTGGGGGCGGTTTGATAAATCAGAAAGGCAGGTCAGCGTGCCCGTTGTGGCATCAAGGCGGATGATATCGCCATCTTCAATTTGGCCAATGGGGCCATTGTCACAAGCCTCCGGCACCAAATGAATGGCGGCGGGCACCTTGCCTGAGGCACCGGACATACGCCCATCTGTCACCAGCGCCACCTTATAGCCCAGTGATTGCAACACGCCCAATGGCGGTGTCAGCTAGTGCAATTCGGGCATCCCGTTGGCCCTTGGTCCCTGAAAGCGCAGAACGACAATCACGTCCTGATGCAGTTCGCCCGCCGCAAAGGCCTGTTGCACGGCGTCTTGACTGGCGAAGACTTTTGCCGGGGCTTCAATAATTTGATGGTCCGCACCAACGGCTGACGCCTTGATGATGGCACGCCCCAGTGACCCGGATAAAAGTTTCAGCCCGCCCGTTGGGGCAAAGGGATCGTTTGCGGGGCGCACGACATCACGATCGCCGCTTTGGCTTGCGCCATCGCGCCAAACAAGTGCGCCGTTCTGCAAGGCAGGTTCTTTGCATTGGTGATGCAGCCCATCCCCCATCAGGGTTTTGACGTCCTCGTGCATCAACCCGGCATCCAGCAAAGTGCGAATGATAAACGGGATACCGCCCGCTGCCGCAAAATGATTGACGTCGGCCAGCCCGTTTGGATAGACCCGCGCCAATAGGGGCACACAGTCGGACAATGCCGACATGTCATCCCAATCAATGATGATGCCTGCGGCCCGCGCCATGGCAATCAGGTGAATGGTCAGATTGGTTGACCCGCCGGTGGCGTGCAGGCCGACCATACCGTTCACAAAGGCACGTTCATCCAACATGTGACCGACAGGTGTGTAGCTGTTGCCCGCATGGGTCAGCGTCAATGCCTGGGTCGCGGCGAACTTGACCAGCGCCTCGCGCAATTGTGTGCCCGGTGCCACAAAACTTGACCCCGGCAGGTGAAGGCCCATGACCTCCATCAACATTTGGTTCGTGTTGGCGGTGCCGTAAAAGGTGCAGGTGCCTGCACTGTGATAGCTGGCCTGTTCGGCGGCCAATAATTCATCCCGTGTGGCGTTGCCCGCAGCATAGGCCTCGCGCACGGCGGCCTTTTCCTTATTGGCCAATCCTGATGGCATGGGGCCGGCAGGCATAAAGATCACAGGCAGGTGCCCAAAGCTTAAGGCCGCAATTACAAGGCCCGGTACGATCTTGTCGCAAACGCCCAGCATGATGGCAGCATCAAACATATTATGGCTTAACCCGATGGCGGCGGATTGGGCGATGATGTCCCTGCTCATCAAACTTAAATCCATGCCCGGCTGGCCTTGGGTGACGCCATCACACATGGCCGGAACGCCGCCTGCGAATTGTGCCACGCCGCCTGCATCATGGGCGGCCTGTTTGATCAATGCAGGATAGTCCTGCAAGGGCTGATGGGCCGACAGCATGTCATTATAGGCTGAGATGATGCCGATATTCGCAGCGTCTGTTGTGGCAAGGGTGTGTTTATCCTCGCTGCCGCAGGCTGCGGCTCCGTGGGCAAGGTTTCCGCAGCTAAGGGCGCCGCGTTGCGGCCCCTCACTGATGGCTTGATCAATCCGCGCCAAATAGGCGGCGCGCGTTGGCACACTGCGTTTGATGATGCGGTCAGTAATGTCTTTGATACGGGGGTCTAGGTTCATCACGGGCACCAGTGAATTGTGGTAGTCAGCGCATCCATGCGCAATAACGCGCCCACCGGGTATAGATCAGGATCAGTTTGCGCCGCCATTGCTATCGCGCGCTTATCATCGCCCTTGATGGCGACATGCCATTGCGGGCATAGCGCGACCGTAGCGTGGGTCAGGGTGATGCGGTCTGTAATCGGTTGGGCAATGGGGCTGTTTTTTGCATCAATTGTGCAAACCATTCGGTCTGTCGTCAGTGCGGTGTCATAGCCGTCTGCCCCTGCAAACCAGCTAAGAATATGGCCATCAGGCCCCATGCCAAGCAGGCCGGCCTTTGCAGGCATGGCGGCGCGGGCGGCGTCCTCTGTCAAGGCGGGAATTGTTGCGCCCGTCGTCCCGAAGTGCGATTTTGCCAACCTCAAATTGCTTTGATCGTGGGTTGCGGGGACCATTCGATCATCAGACAGCAACAAGGTGATTTGTCCCCACGGCAACGCAGCTTCTGCCATCTGTTGATATATCGGCGCGGGGGATGAACCGCCGGTAATGATCAGCGTGCCACCATCGGGAACAGCATCAACCAAGCACGCGGCGATGCCGGACGCCCACTTTGTTTGATCTTCATAAATGTTCCAGCACACGGTCACAGTTGCGGTTATCCCCTAAAGTAATTCATCATCCCATGTCCGCCCGTCACGTTCGATTAACGCGATGGAGGCAGCAGGCCCCAACCCCCCGGCCATATAGCCGTGGGCTTCTTGTTTGGTGTCGCGCCAGCCATCCAAAATCGGCTCAACCCATTGCCATGCTGCCTCAACTTCCTTGCGATGCATAAACAATGTTTGATTGCCGCGCACCACATCCATCAATAACCGTTCATAGGCTTCAGGATTGCGAACATTAAACGCATCAGCAAAGCTTAAGTTCAGCTCCGCAGGTTTCAGGCGCATGCCGCCGGGCCCCGGCTCCTTTGTCATCAGGTCAAGCGATATGCCCTCGTCCGGTTGCAGGCGGATCACCAGTTTGTTGGCATGCAGCTTGCCTGCGTCATCGGTAAAGATGGAATGTTTAACTTCCTTGAAGCTGACCACGATTTCAGAGGCACGCAACGCCATGCGCTTGCCTGTGCGCAAATAAAACGGCACACCGGCCCAGCGCCAATTGTCAATCTCAGCCTTGATAACGCAAAAACTTTCCGTGGTTGAGCTTGGGGCGACGCCTTCCTCATCCAGATAACCGAGGACGGCCTGTTCGTTGACCGCGCCTTTACGATATTGGCCGCGCACTGTTTTGCGTTCAACCTCTGCCCTTGTGATGGGGCGCAGGGCACGCAGGACTTTCAGCTTTTCATCGCGGACGCATCCTGCATCAAAGGTTGAGGGCGGCTCCATCGCGGTGAGGCACAAAAGCTGTACCAAATGGTTTTGCACCATGTCGCGCAGTGCGCCCGAATGATCGTAATAGCTGGCGCGGCCTTCGACCCCGACGGTTTCTGCAACCGTGATTTGAATATGATCAACAGCGGCGTTTGACCAAAGCGGTTCAAACAAGGCATTGGCAAAACGTAGCGCCATCAGGTTCTGCACAGTTTCCTTGCCCAGATAATGATCGATGCGATAGATCGCCTGTTCATCAAATACAGCCCCGACCGCATCATTGATTGCCCGCGCTGAGGCAAGGTCGGTCCCAATCGGTTTTTCCAGCACGATGCGCGTCGCTGGCGTGATCAAGCCCTGCGCGTCAAGGTTCTGCGCCACAGGGCCATACAGGCGCGGCGCCGTGGCCATATAAAAAACGCGCACGCGCGTATCGTCGTTCAGCAACGCGCGCAATTCTGACCAGTCGGCATCATCATCAAGCGCATCAAGGCTGATGTGATGCACGATTGTCAGAAAATCCGCCAACGCCTTTTCGTCAATGTCTTCGGCAGGCAAAAAGGTGCGGCAGGCATCATTGATTGATTGCCGATAACCATCATGATCAAGGGGCGAGCGGGACACACCGATGATCTGCGCGCCATCAGGTATCTGCCCATCAACAAATCGGTGATAAAGCGCGGGCAATAATTTACGCCGGGCAAGGTCGCCCGTGCCACCAAAGACAATATAATCGAACGGATCAACAGGAATGATTTCAGCCATAAGCGGCAGTGTCCTAAAGCAGTGTTCTAATACAGCGTGGGCGGGCGTTTATTTTTCGCCCGTCAGCAGGATCATCAAATTATCAACATGGGGCGCGATCATTGCCTTTTTGCCAAAGTCATAGCCGTGACTTTCGCGAATTTCTTGCGTCAAGACATATGGAATTTGCGCTGCGCCAATGACCAGCAGAAACAACATGCTGGGGTCGATGGGCGGTAGCAGGTCCAATATGTCCTGCCTGAATACTGTATGGCGTGCCTCGCCATGGTGACGGCTGATATGCTGATCCCGTAAATAGCGGGAGCGGCTGGTATCAAGCGCCCCTTCCAGCACATTGATGCGCGGATAGGCGGGCACTTTATGCAGTGCCTCAACATAGCGGCTTAAGAAGACACGCAAGGCATCGCGTGCGGGCAGGGCGGCGATATCATCACTGGCCGGCGCGATGATGGCATCAACCTGCGCATAGATATCGTCAACAACGGCCTGCCATAATTCTTCTTTTGAACCGAAGTGATAGGCGATTAGGGAAAAGCGGACATCGGCGGCCTTTGCCACCTGATCAACCGACACACCTTCATAGCCGTTGTCAGCGAACAGTTTTGTGGCAGCGGTCAGGATCTTGCCCTTGGTGGCAACGCCGCGTTTTTGCGGTGACGCTGTGATGCGCCGCGCAGGCCTGTCAGTTGCCGGTTGGTTTTTATCAGCCATTCGCAGCCTCACTACCCATAATCACCCAAACCCTAGCATTGATTGATTGTGCAATCAAAGTTTCGCGCTGGCAAAGTTTCGCGCGGGCAAAGTTTCGCACTGGCAAAGCGTGGCGGTTACAGGGTCTCAATCAATGTCACCATCGCTTGTTTCATTTGCTTTTCCTGAACAGGCGTCAGCGTGACATAGCGGTGCTTGCCATTGTCATCCGCTGTGAAGCAGGTGGCCTTGTTCTCGTCCACACTGACTTGCCCCGGTTCTGACAGCTCGAAACAATCATCATAACAGCCACTGGCGACAAGCGCCGCCAACGGGTCCCAGCATTGACGATGATGCGGGCGCGTGGCGTAGGAAAAATAGGGCAGCCAGATCACGTCATGGATGCCGCGTTCATATAAGGCGCGGATCGACGCTTCGGGATAGCGGACGCGCCCCAGTTCAAACCCGATGAAATCGACCGGCCCGGTATAATGATCCAGCAGGCTGGTAAAGGCAGGTATGTCCATCATCACATTGAATTCAGGTTGCGCCTTTTCAAAGTTCCCCGCCATCATGGTCAGGCGCGCCACCTTGCGATTGAAAAGGGCGCGATTGTCGGCAGACACCAAAAAATCCCCAAGGTTTGAGGCAAAGCCAATGGTCAGCATGTCGATCGACTGGTCGTCAGCCGCCGTCAGTCTGTCATGCAGCAGCGTGGTTGCCTTGGGGTAGCTGGGTTGCATTTGGGCGCGGATTTTGGGGTTCCGTTCTGCAATCAGGTCTGTCAGATGTAGATAGGTTTCAAACGGAATGGCAACGCCGAGATCTGCTGCGCCAATGGGGATCGGTTGCCCGACCATCAGGTTGGACAAATCAGCAAACCGGGGCGCGTTCGCCGCATCCTTGGAAATCAGGATGGCATCAAGGTCGACTTTTTGTTGTTGGTGCAGGCTGTGCAGCACGGCCATGGCCAGGACATCATCCACATCATTGCCCAAATCTGTATCGAGTATGATTTTCCGAACCATTGCCAATCAGCGCCCCAAAATTGATCAAGTAATCAAATTAATTTGCCCCGTTCGTGTGCAATGCGCAAGCGAATTGTTGCGGCGCACTATTTTCCACTGATCTACAACATGTTAACCTTCGTATCACCCATGGTAACAAACAGGCTATGGAGTAGAAAATGTCAGAGACGCGATTGAGCTGGTCAGAGAAACTTGCGGCGCGCTTATTATCACGGGCACAGGCGGGGCGTTTAACCGTAACGTTCTCCCGCGGGGATGTCCTTGTGTTTGAAGGCACCCAGCCGGGGCCTGAGGCGGCGTTGATTTTGAAATCCCCCGCCACCATGCGCAATCTATTGACCGGCGGTGCCAACGGCTTTGCCGAAGCCTATCTTGATGCTGATTGGGATACGCCCGACCTGCCCGCCCTGCTTAGCTGGGGGGCGGCCAATGATGATGCCATGCGCCTGACCAGCGGCGGCACCATTTTGCTGCGCATGGCCGATCGCATTCGTCACCTGTTCAATAATAATAGCAAGACAGGCTCGCGCAAGAATATCGCCTATCATTATGATCTGGGGAATGAATTCTATAAAAAATGGCTCGACCCCAGCATGACCTATTCTTCCGCCGTGTTTGAGCGTGAGGATGAAGATTTACAGGACGCCCAAACCCGCAAATACCGCCAATTGGCTGAGGCGTTGGAGATCACACCGGGTATGGACGTGCTGGAGGTTGGCTGCGGTTGGGGCGGCTTTGCCGAGGTTGCAGCCCGTGATTTTGGGGCCAATGTCACGGCCATCACCATTTCGCAGGAACAGTTTGATTTCGCAACCCAGCGGATTGAAAAGGCAGGTCTGACAGATCAAGTGACGGTCAAATTTTGTGACTATCGCGATATCGAAGGACAGTTTGATCGTATCGCATCGATTGAAATGATTGAGGCGGTGGGCCTGAAACATTTGCCAACCTATTTTGGTGTTTTGCGCGACCGGCTGAAACCAACCGGCTTGGCGGGTATTCAGGCGATCACGATCGAAGAAAGCCGATTTGACACCTATCGCAAGTCGGTGGACTTCATCCAAAAATATATTTTCCCCGGCGGCTTCCTTCCCGCTGTGTCCTATTTTCACAATGTTGCCGGGCAGGCGGGCCTGAAGGTAAAGCGCGAGATGTTTTTCGGGCAGTCCTATGCCACAACATTGGCGCGGTGGCGTGATCGGTTTAATGAAGCGTGGGCCGAAATCCATAAAGAGCAGGAATTTGACGAACGGTTCCGACGCATGTGGCTATATTATCTGGCCTATTGCGAAGTTGGTTTCGCCCGTGGGCGCACCGATGTTGGGCAAATCATCCTGATGCGTGACGAGCAACCTTTAGTCTGACCTGATCGTGACCTAGGGGCCGCAGCCGATTTTGGGCACCAAATGCGAAAGCGTTTGACGCCCCACCCTGCCGTGATAAAAATTCGCCAACGCAATTTATAATCACGGAAAATGGGGAACAGAATGGACCTTCAATTCAGCGCGGAATATGAAACCTTCCGCGAAGAAGTCCGCAGCTTCATCGAAGCCAATCGGGACAAGGCACCGACCTATGCCGATAAGGGGATGAAAAACCCCAAACGGTTGGCATGGCAAAAACTGTTGATCGAAAACGGTTATGCAGCCCGGACCATCCCGGCGGACTATGGCGGCTATGGTGCTGAACCCGACATTTTGAAATCCCGCATCATTGCCGAAGAGTTTGCAAGGTCAGGCGTACCCGGCGGCTTGGCCGGTCAGGGCATTTCCATGTTTGTGCCGACCTTGCTGGAACTTGGCACAGAAGAGCAGAAGAAAGAATTTATCGGCCCGACCCTGCGTGGTGAAATTATTTGGTGTCAGGGCTATTCTGAGCCCGGCTCAGGGTCTGACCTTGCGTCACTGAAAACAGCAGCCGTGATTGACGGTGATGATTACGTCATCAACGGGCAAAAGATTTGGACCTCTACCGCCAAATATGCGGACATGATGTTCTGCCTTGTGCGGACCGAAGCGGACGCGCCCAAGCATCAGGGCATTTCCTATTTGACGTTCTCAATGGAAACGCCGGGCATTGAAGTGCGCCCCTTGGTGGACATGACGGAAGCTGCCGGGTTTAACGAAGTATTCTTTACTGATGTGCGGGTGCCGCGCAATCAGATCGTCGGCAAGCCGGGCGAAGGCTGGTTCGTCGCCAACGCCACCTTGACCCATGAACGGGGCATGTTGGGCAACCCCAACGCTGCAGTTGAACGGTTATTCGCTATCGCCGACATCATGCATAAAGAAACACTGAACGGTGAACGGTTGATCGACAATCCTGTATTCCGTGATCGCTTGGTGAAGTTGCAGTCAAAGGTTTATGCCATGCGCGCCAATGGCCTGCGCATTACAACCGCTGCGACCAAGGGGGAAAGTGCCGGGCTTGCCGGGTTGATTGTCAAATTGCAAGGGTGTGAATTGAACCATCAGCTTGCCGCGCTTGCCATTGATGCGATGGGTGAACTTGGTGCGCTTTACGGGCAAAGCGATTATCTGCGTGATGATGGAACATGGCAGGCCAAATATATGTTTGACCTTGGCCTGATCATCGGTGGCGGCACCGCCCAAATTCAAAAGAACATTATTTCGGAACGCGGCCTGAAAATGCCCCGCGAACCAAAAGTTCAAAAACAAGCTGCAAAAGCGTAAAGGGGGGCAGACAGATGGAATTTGCACTTTCAGAAGATCAACGGCTATTGGCCGATACAATCAAATCATTTTTGGATGAAACCGTTCCTCTTGATGAAACACGCAAGGTTGCCACCGAAAATGACACTGCCGTAAAACAGCGCATGACCGAAGGGCTTGGGGCGCTGGGCGTCAATCAGATTTTGGTGCCAGAGGCGCATGGCGGCCTTGGGCTTGCGGCACTTGATGCTGCGTTGGTGCATGAAGCCTTGGGATTTGCCGCTGCGCCAATCAGCTTTACCGGCACGATGATGGCCAGCCGCGCCATTGCTGAGGCAGGGACCGAAGATCAAAAGGCTGACTGGTTTGGCAAGCTTGTGAATGGTGAGGTGCGTTTTGGCATCGCCATGACTGAGCGTGTGAATGTGCGCGAAGGCGCGGGCCTGTCAGAAGAAGATGGCAAGCTATCGGGCAAGGCCCTGTTTGCATTTGATTGTGATGATGCCACCCACATCATTACCGCTGATCAATCCGGTGCGCTTTACATAGTTGCCGCAGATGCTGCCGGGCTGACCCGTAACGACATGCCGAACATTGACCGCACACGCATGATGTCAGAGCTGTTGTTGGATGGTGTTGACGCTGTGCGCCTTGATGGAGAGAACGAGCCGGGCAACGCTGCCGCGCGCGTGATTGAGCTGGGGCGTGTGTTGCTGGCTGCCGATACGTTGGGTGCCATGCAGAATATGCTGGATCAGGCGGTTGAATATGCCGGGGGCCGTGAACAGTTTGGCCGTGTGATCGGCAGCTTTCAGGCGGTGAAACATATGTGCGCCGAAATGGTGGCAGAGGTTGAGCCCCTGCGCGCCCTTGTGTGGCATGCCGCCCACGCCATTGATACAGACCCCGATGAAGGTCCGGTATTGGCCTGCCTTGCCAAGGCGCTGGCTGCTGACAGCGGGCAGTTTGTGGCGCGGACATCAACCGAAGTACATGGTGGCATGGGCTTTACCGATTTGGTCGGGTTGCATTATTGGTTCAAGCGTATCGGGCTGAACCGCCAGCTTCTTGGTGGCCCGGAACGGGTACGTGAAGATGCTGCCAAGCTGCAAGGCTGGGCAGCATAAATGATGATGCAAGTGCGTGATTCGGCAATGATGCGGGTGCGGGCCTGAAACGTATTTGGAAGACAGAACAGCCCGCCATTTGGCGGGTTGTTTTTTGGGGAAAGAGAAACGCTATGACAGATACAATTATGCTGACGCCGATTGGGGTTGTCGATGGGGGTCGTGCTGATCCGGTTGATGATGATTGGGACAGCGAAACCTGCACTATCGTGTTGGACGCGGCGCAGTTTGATGATCAGGCATTGATGGGCCTTGATACATTTTCCCATGCCGAGATCATTTTTCATTTCAACAAGGTGCCCGCTGACAAAATCACCAAGGATGCGCGCCACCCGCGCGGCAATACCGATTGGCCGCGTGTGGGTATCTTCGCGCAACGGGGCAAGAACCGCCCGAACCTGTTGGCAGTATCGGTTTGTGAAATTTTGAAAGTTGATGGCACGCGACTGACAGTGCGTGGCCTTGATGCCATCGCTGGTACGCCCGTTGTGGACATCAAACCGGTGATGCAGGAATTCCAGCCGCGCGGGGCCATCAAACAGCCCGACTGGTCACATGAATTGATGAAGGGCTATTGGTCCTGACCCCCCAAATCAAGTTATTGCCTGCGCAGAAAAAACCCCGCTCTGTTTGAGCGGGGTTTGGTTCTTTAGACCTATGCTTCGTTCCACTCAGTAATGTGGTGGAAGTTTTGCTCGTCCCACGGATGGAAACTTGGTTTGAAGTAAGGCAGGCTGCGCCACACCATTTTGGTGATAAAGCCCGGCCCCCAGAACAGGAACTTCAATGCCTGACGCCAATGCTTGCCTGTTGGTTTTTCGTTTACGCCCCGCAGCAATGCAAAGGTGCCGAGCAAAATGCCGGGCACGAAAGTCACCAACGTCAACAGCATGATCAGGCAGCGGACCAGATATCCCTGAACACCGGGATAGCACGCCTGATAGACATCATAGGCAACTGCCTTGTGTTCGGTTTCTTCAACCGCGTGCCAGCGCCAAATGCGCTTCATCTCTTCGGGGGCGTCGCCCATCATGCGATCATCGGTCAACAACATATCTGCCAATGTGGCAGTGAAATGTTCGGCCGCAGCGGTGGAGGCAAGCTGTGATTGCTTGGAGCCTTTCTTGGTCCACTCAATCCCCTTATGGTTCATCTCAAGCACACGTTTGGTCGGGATTTTTTGTTCGTCCAATGCTTCATTATAGACAATATGTTCACGGCTGTGGATTGCCTCTTGCGTCATGAAGCCTTTGACGTGGGTTTTCAAGGCCGGGTCAGTGATCTGCTTGGCGTGAATACGCACTGAATGGACAAAGAAATCTTCGCCTTCGGGGAACAGCAATGACAGGCCGTTATAAAGCTGGCTGATAATCGGGTTGCCGCCGTGCCAGTTATGCATGTTCAGATCCTTCAACTTGTCGAAGTGAACATCGCGCGGCTTGATTTCGGCGGGGCCGTGAATATTGGTGCGTTCAGGGATTTGGCTGCTCATATTCTTACCTTTCTGCCTGCTCAAACAGGGGGGCTAGTGCTTCCAGAACCATGTTGTCGATCTGGGTGAGATAAAGCGTTGCGTGTGCAACGACGAGGTCTTCGTCATGCGCCTTCATCAGCGTGACGAGCGTTTCGTAAAATTTGATGTAGCCTTTGGGTGCCGGGACGTTGGCGCCAAATGTCAGGATCAACTCGCTGAATACGCCGCTGATCCGGTTCATCAACCATTGCAGGGGCAATAGATCGGACGAGGAGATCATGGCGCTGATCACGGCAAAGTCGGCGCGAGCAAAGGCGATGGGATCATTTCTGACGGCAAAGGCGTCCTGGGCCAGCGTGAGGGCCTGATCAAGTTTATCAGGATCGGCACTGCGCGTGGCGATCCGCAGGGCCATGATGAAGATGTCCCGTTGGGCGTGCATCAGTTCCTTGAACAGCGGGATCAGTTCCGCCGTTGGCTTAGTCGCGATTTGATGCAATAGATAGGTGGGCAGCACATCAAACAGCCAATTTGCCTTCGGCTGGACGGTGATGCCTGACCCCTGCCGGCTTTCGACAACATGCCAATCAGATAGACGCCGCAGTGCCTCGCGCAATGTGCCGCGCGATGTTTCAAGGTCCTTGCACAAGGTACGTTCGGCGGGCAGGCGTGCCTTTTCGGGATAGGTCCCGTCAATAATCATGGTCAATAGTTTGCGAAAAACCATTTCGACCTGTGATTGTTGTACCAATGCTTTGTCAGCGACGCTCATGCCAGTTGGTGCCCGGTTCCTTATTGTGGATTGCCAGGACTATATAATTGGTCTGACCAATTGGTCAAGCCAATTATTGGGGGTTTGGGCGATTTTTTTTAAACTATTGATTACATAGGAAAAAAGCCCCGCTCCTTTCGGAACAGGGCTTAAATTCTAGTGGTTAAGTGGATTTACACCCGCTCAACGATAATCGCCGGGGCCATGCCGCCTATTCCATCGCGCAGCAAAAGTTGTTCGACTTTTGCGGTGCCGCGCGATGGACATAAAATGCTGCGGATATGCAAGCTGACGGCAAGAAAAAAGCCCCGCTCCTTTCGGAACAGGGCCTAAATTCTAGTGGTTAAGTGGATTTACACCCGCTCAACGATAATCGCCGGGGCCATGCCGCCTATTCCATCGCGCAGCAAAAGTTGTTCGACTTTTGCGGTGCCGCGCGATGGACATAAAATGCTGCGGATATGCAAGCTGACGGCAAGAAAAAAGCCCCGCTCCTTTCGGAACAGGGCTTAAATTTTAGTGGTTAAGTGGATTTACACCCGCTCAACGATATTCGCCGGGGCCATGCCGCCTATTCCATCGCGCAGCAAAAGTTGTTCGACTTTTGCGGTGCCGCGCGATGGACATAAAATGCTGCGGATATGCAAGCTGACGGCAAGAAAAAAGCCCCGCTCCTTTCGGAACAGGGCCTAATTTTAGTGGTTAAGTGGATTTACACCCGCTCAACGATAATCGCCGGGGCCATGCCGCCAGCAGCACACATGGTCACCAGACCACGCTTCAGGTCGCGACGCTCAAGCTCGTCAACCATTGTGCCGATCAAGATGGAGCCTGTGGCACCAATCGGATGACCAAGGGCCATCGCACCGCCATTGACGTTGATCTTTTCGCGATCAACACCCATGTCACGGATGAACTTTTCTGTGACGACAGAGAACGCCTCGTTGACTTCCCAAAGATCGATATCGTCTTTGGTCAGGCCAGCTTTTTCAAGCGCCTTCTTCGCAGCGGGAACCGGTGCGTTCAGCATCAATGTCGGGCAGTCACCCATATTCACGATACGTGTCACCTTGGCGCGCGGCTTCCAACCCTGCTTCTTGGCATAGTCGGGTGACGCCAGCAGCAAGGCTGCGGAACCGTCAACAACGCCGGATGAGTTACCGGCGTGATGCACGTGATTGATCACGAAGTCATCGCCATATTTCATCTGGATCAGCTTGGCAAAGGTCAAGCCATCTTCGGTCAGCGGGAACTGTGCCATGCCTTCGAATGACGCTTTCAGGCCGGCAAGTGTTTCCATTGTGGTTTGCGGGCGCGGGAATTCTTCGTGGTCCAGCGCAACAGAACCGTCGTCATTGTAGACAGTGACGAGCGACTTGTCGAAGTGACCGCCCTTGATGGCGGCATCGGCACGCTGCTGGCTGACATAGGCCAGCTCGTCAACGGCTTCGCGAGAGATGCCTTCAAGTGTGGCGATGGCGTCGGCGCAAATGCCCTGATGTGACTGCGGGTGAATTTCGCGCAGATGTTCGTTGCCATTGTCCATAAGGGGCGGACCGGCATTGGGGTCGCGACCTTCGCCAAAGCGGGACATCATGTCGGTGCCACCGGCAACAACGCAATCTTCCATGCCGGACATGATGGCATTGGCCGCAAAACCAACAGACGTGATGCCTGAACCGCAGAAACGGTCAAGTGTTACGCCGGATGCCTTGATGTCGTAACCGGCGTCAAGGGCGGACATACGGCCAAGGTCACCGCCTTGCGTGCCCTTTTGTGAGCTTGTGCCCCAAATGATGTCATCGACATCAGCGGTGTTCAGGCTGTTGCGTTCTGCCAATGCCTTCAACACTGTTGCGCCAAGGCGTTGGGGGTGAATTTCTGTCAGAGCGCCTTTGCCCTTTTTGCCAATACCGCGCGGTGTGCGGCAGGCGTCAATGATCCATGCGTCAACCATGATCTGGTCCTTTCGATGCAGTTTAAGTTTAAGAAGCCTCAAATAAAATAACGGTGGGCTGCCTGATTTGACGTCACAGCAGCCCAGATGGCGGGCACTTTATCGCCTAAAGCGGGCTGTGGCAATCGCCTCTAACCGTCGGACCAAAACAATTGGCACTCACTATGTCTTTTTTCTGGATTTTGTTGCGCGGTGCTTTTATGCTGCGCCCCAATAATCGAGAGCAAATGACAGGAAGGCCATCACAATGACACAGGTACAAAAACTTTACGGTTCGCCCGGCTCCCCCTATACGCGGAAAATGCTGGCCTATATGCGCTATCGGCACATCCCCTATCAAGTGATGTATCAGGATCCGTCAGTAAAGGGTGACATGCCCGCGCCCAAGGTTCGTTTGTTGCCGACCTTTTATTTCGAAGATGGCAAGGGGGGCTATGATGCGGTGACCGATTCTACCCCGCTGATCCGTCGCTTTGAAGGTGAGTATGAAGGCCGCGCAGCGGTTCCGTCCGATCCAGCTATCGCGTTCCTTGATTATGTGTTGGAAGATTTTGGCGATGAATGGCTGACCAAGGCCATGTTCCATTATCGTTGGGCTTTCGCTGCAGATATTGATAAGGCCAAGGCTGTCCTTCCCCGTTGGGGCGGGGGCGTTTCGATTTCAACGGAACAGGCCGACCAATTGGGTGAGATTTTTGGTGAACGGCAAATCAGCCGCTTGTGGGTTGTTGGGTCCAATGATGTCACCGGTCCTGTCATTGAAGAAAGCTATTCTCGCATTTTGAAAGCGATGGATGACCATTTGGGCCGCTTTCCCTATCTGATGGGTCATCGTCCCGGCGCATCTGATTTCGCCTTTTATGCACAGCTAACCCAATTGGCGCTGTTTGATCCCACGTCGATGGCAGCGACATTGAAGGAATCGCCGCGCGTATTCGCCTGGGTCCATGTCATTGATGATCTAAGCGGGCTTGAGGTCACAGAAGATGACTGGATCAGCCGCGAAGATGCCGCCACCAGCCTTGCACCCCTGTTGGAAGAACTGGGCCGCACCTATGTGCCGGTCATGCTTGCCAATGCTGCCGCTGTGACAGCGGGTGCGGAAAAGGTTGAATGCGAAGTTGAAGACAAGCCGTGGGTGCAAAAACCCTTTCCCTATCAGGCCAAATGCGTTGGCTGGGTGCGTGATGAGTTGAATGCCCTGTCTGATGATGACCGTGCCGCCGCCCTGAAAATCTTTCAGGGGTCAGGGTGTGTGCCCCTGTTTAAGGCAGTCTAGTTTAGGGCAGTCTAGTTTAAGGCAGGCCAGTTCAAGACGGTTTAGCTACGCTGACGGCAACTGGTCAGTTAGGATGGTGTTATAAAGGCCGATCAGGTGGTCCATATGTTCATCCAATGTTGTGGCACCGCCTGTTTTGGCGTGCATGTCATAGGCATTGGTTGAAAGGTTTTGGATCAGCTGGTCATCCTTGGCCTGTTCCAGCATAGCGGCCAAGTCTGCTTCATGATCATAGACCAGACCATTAGTCATATGGGTGATAGCCTCAGCCCCGGCATTCCAGCCGCCGATGATGACGGGGATGCCCATTGACCGCGCCTCATAGGCCACCAAGCCAAAGGTTTCGTACCACAGGCTTGGCAGGACCAGCGCCCGTGCGCTGCGCAGCAGGGTCGCCACCTTGTCCTTGTCTTGCCAGCCTAACATTTCGGCTTGTGGATTGGCGTCTTGCACGGCCTGAAAATCAGGCCCGTCACCGATGAACACGGCCTTAACATTTGCCTGTTTGGCGGCGGCAGCAAATTCAACCGCGCCCTTTTCAGCTGCAATGCGCCCAACAAACATGAATGGCTTGTTGTCTTCGCACTGAATGCGCGGGCCATCATACGCGTCGATCATATTCGGCAGATGATGCTGCTGGGTTGCGGTGGGCAAGAATTGGCTGATCACACGTTTTTGGGTTTGTGACAGATACACAACATGCTTCAGCCCCTTGGGCAATGTGCCGACCCTATGCAGGATGACTTGGCGAATGACCCGCCAGAATTTGTGCAATCTGCTGCGGGAATCACAATTGGTACGCAGGCAATCGGCACTTAACGGTGTGCGGGTGCAGCGGGTCTTGTTTTGATAATCGAAAAATCCGCCATTGGGGCATGCCAGAAAATAGCCATGCATGGTGAACAGGTGGGGCACCTTGCTTTTGGTGATTACCGGCCCGACAGATGGGGACAGTTCCTTGTCACATCCATGAATATGGACAATCGCCTCGTCCGGGTTGAGGGGTGCCAACAGTGCGCCCAATGATTTGGCGGCCTGACGGTTCCAGATACCGCGCAGCGCATCGCGCAATCGGTTGCTTGATCCGGCCAATGTGGATTGATCAAGACAGATCACCTTAACCGGCGCGCGTTCAAGATCAGGGTCAATCGGTCCGGTGGTTGCAAAATAGGTGACGTCATATCCCCGCGCGGCAAGCCCGATTGCGGTGGTGATCGCAATTTTGGGTTGCCCGCCGCTGACATGTGCGTGATCGTTCACAATGATAATTGTTTTAACAGTCATTCAAGCCAATCATTGATTTGCACTGTACTAGTGGGGAGGAATACGATAGCGAATATCTATCACACTAGGAAATGTCTGGCGAGGAAATGGGCACACATTCATTGCGCGTAATGTTGTCGAACATAATTAGCCGGCAAAAGTTTCAGCCCGGCTTTTGGGCCTTGTTCACAAATCATAATTATCTGCCGCGATATGCCTTGCTGCAATTTGTAAAGCAGATTGCCGATCAATCAGGCGGCCTCATCATTGATGTGGGGTGTGGGTCAAAACCCTATCAGGCGATTTTGCAGCACGACAAATATGTCGGTGTGGACATCTATAATAGTGCGCATCCCCATGAAAATGAAGATATCGACCTGATTTATGATGGTGCTGCGCTGCCATTTGCCAATAATGCCGCCCAAACAATTGTGTGTTTTGAGGTGCTGGAGCATGTGGCGGATGTTGATGCCTTTTTGGCAGAACTGCGCCGGGTGCTGGAACCGGGCGGGCGGTTGATCCTGACAACGCCATTTATGTGGCCCGAACATGAACAGCCCTATGACTTCCGCCGGCTGACCAGTTTCGGGTTGCGGCAGGTGCTGGAAACCGCCATCGGCCCGACCGTCACCTATACCAAATTGGTTGGTGGCTGGGCCGCGTGGAGCGCCCTGTTCAACGGCCTGCTGGCCCGGTGGTGGCAGCGTGGACCGCTGCCTGTACGCGCTGTGGTTTGGCTGGCATTGCGGCCCCTGATTTTTCTGGCCAATATTGCCGGATTGGCGGCACACCGGTTGGGGCGCACCCGCGATCATGAACTGTTTTTTGGCAATGCCATCATTGTTGAAAAGCGGGGCGACTGACCCACGGTTCCTGCGGAACAGATTCGCATTAATGCTGATACTTGCAGGCGCGCGATGATCGGGCCATGATGGCCATGTAAAGGGTGTTGACGGACCGGTTGCGGGGGCATGGCAGGTCAGGTTCAGCCCGTGCCAATCCCTAAACTCTACCCGCCCCTGCCGCCCACCTGTCGCGGCCCTGTCATCTGTGTGTCGCCCGTGTGTCCGACGGATGTCGCCTTGGTGGCGTGGTGTAAAGCAATGAATTGTCTATGTTTTCGCCATCGTCGCTCGCTTGGGATTAATTGGAGAGCTAAATGACCATTCGTGAATTAAGACTTGAACGGGGCTGGAGCCAGGAACAACTGGCTGATTGCACAGGTATCTCCGTTCGGACAGTACAGCGCCTTGAAAATGGCGGCACGGCGGGTCTGGAAAGCGCCAAGGCGTTGGCGGCGGTCTTCGAAACAGATGTTTCGTCGTTCTTGCCACCGGTCCGGGATATCCCGGCAATTCAGGAGGACGCCCCCATGTCCAACGGTCACGCCACCACCGCCCCCTTGCCCCATATTTCTGATGAACAAAAGGCAGCCGTGCGGCGCGAAGAAAAAGAAGCACAGCGTTACGTCACAGAAGTGAAGGCCTTTTACGGTCATGTCGCGATGTTCGCTCTGATCAATCCCATGTTGATCATTCTAAATTTGTACACATCGCCTGACTATTTTTGGTTCTTTTGGCCGTTGGGCGGTTGGCTTATCGGGTTGGCAAGCCATGCCATCTTTACCTTTGATCTGGCCTTTTTCATGGACCCTGAATGGGAAGAGAAGACCTATGAAAAGAAGCTGGAGCGCATCCGCAGGCGCAATAGCATCGGTCGGGGCTGATACAAGCCGCCCTTTGGTGCCATTGCTTGCTTTTTCCTGATTTTCATGGCTAAAACGGGCAGCGCTAAAACGGGTGCAGATCGGTCGCATTGCCGTTCCCCGATATGGTTTGCGACAATAGGGGGATTTTCCGGCGATTTTCTCGCCCACCCTCGCGATAAACACCCATTTTAGCGGTGTGCCGCCATGCTGCCCGTTCGGGCGGGGCGGCATATCTGCTTTTGACGATAGGATTTGGATTATGGCACGCGTTCAATATGGCACCTTGCAGGTGGCACAGGAACTTGCAGACTTTATCAATGACAAGGCTCTGCCCGGTACCGGGATCGATCAGGACAAGTTTTGGGCAAATTTTGAAGCCTACCTGAATGATTTGGCCCCCAAGAACAGGGCGCTATTGAAAAAGCGTGATGATCTGCAGGCCACAATTGATGACTGGCACAAGGCCCGCAAGGGTCAGCAGATCGATATGGCCGAATACAAGGCCTTCCTGACCGAAATCGGTTATCTGGTTCCCGAAGGTGACGCGTTCGCCATCGGCACCGAAAATGTGGACGAAGAAATTGCCGACAAACCCGGCCCCCAATTGGTCGTGCCCGTTTCCAACGCCCGTTACGCCCTGAATGCTGCCAATGCCCGTTGGGGCAGCCTGTATGACGGTCTGTACGGCACCGATGCCATTTCAGAAGAAGACGGCGCAACACGCGCAGGTGGTTACAACCCCGTGCGCGGTAACAAAGTGATCGCCTGGGCCCGTAACTTCCTTGATCAGGCAGCGCCGCTATCCGCGGGCTCCCACGTGGACTCAACCAATTACGCCATTGTTGATGGTGCGTTGGCCGTTACCCTGTCATCAGGTGACACGGTTGGCTTGGTTGATCCCGATCAGGTTGCAGGTTTCCGTGGGGCTGCTGCTGCGCCGTCCTCCATTCTGTTGCAGAACAATTCGCTGAACATCGATATCATCATTGATGCCGATCACAATGTGGGCAAGGACGACCCGGCCCATGTTGCAGATATTCATCTGGAAAGCGCCATCACAACCATTATGGACGCCTAAGATTCCGTTGCCGCTGTTGATGCCGAAGATAAAGTTACGGTTTATGCAAACTGGCTGGGCCTGATGAAGGGCGACCTTGCCATCGAATTCTCCAAGGGTGGCGAGATGGTGTCGCGCGGTCTAAACGCTGACCGCACCTATACTGCGCCCGCAGGTGGTGAAGTCACCTTGAAGGGCCGCGCCCTGATGTTGGTGCGTAACGTTGGTCATCTGATGACCAATGACGCCATTTTGTTGGGTGATGGTAGCGAAGCACCCGAAGGGTTGCTGGACGGCATGATCACATCAATGATCGCGCTGCATGATTTGCAGGGCAAGGGTGATGTGCGGAACTCCGTCAAAGGCTCTGTCTATATTGTGAAGCCGAAGATGCATGGTCCCGAAGAAGTGGCCTTCACCGATGAAATTTTCAGCCGCGTGGAAGATGCCCTTGGCATGAAACGCAACACGCTGAAGGTCGGCATCATGGATGAAGAACGCCGCACCACGGTGAACCTGAAAGAATGCATCCGCGCTGCCAAGGACCGTGTGGTCTTCATCAACACCGGTTTCCTTGACCGGACAGGTGATGAAATGCACACCTCAATGGAAGCAGGCCCCGTCATTCGCAAGAACGACATGAAGGGCAGCGCGTGGATTGCCGCCTATGAAGACAGCAATGTCGATGTTGGTTTGGCTTGCGGGTTGCAGGGCAAGGCACAAATCGGCAAGGGCATGTGGGCCATGCCTGATTTGATGGCCGCTATGTTGGAACAGAAAACGGTGCATCCGATGGCCGGTGCCAATACAGCCTGGACCCCCTCACCCACCGCAGCAACCCTGCACGCCACGCATTATCATTCAATTGATGTGAAGGCCCGTCAGGAAGAGCTGAAGTCACGTGCGCCTGCCAAGCTTGAAGATATTCTGACCATCCCGCTTGCTGATCGCCCGAACTGGTCAGAAGAAGACGTCACGGCAGAGCTTGAGAATAATGCCCAAGGTATTTTGGGGTATGTGGTGCGTTGGGTTGAACAGGGCGTCGGCTGTTCCAAGGTGCCGGACATCAACAATGTCGGCCTGATGGAAGACCGCGCCACCTTGCGTATTTCCAGCCAGCACATTGCCAACTGGTTGCATCATGGTATTTGCACCGAAGAACAGGTGAAGGCCGTGTTCAAGAAAATGGCTGCCGTGATTGACGAACAAAATGCAGGCGACCCCGCCTATCGCAACATGTGCCCTGATGTTGACAGTTCAATCGCCTATCAGGCTGCTTGGGAGTTGGTGGTCGAAGGCCGGGCGCAGCCGTCAGGTTACACTGAGCCGATCTTGCACCGCAAACGGATCGAGTTCAAAGCCGCCAACGCTGGCTGAACCAACAACATAGACTAAAAACAAAGGCCTCCCTAACGGGGGGCCTTTTCGTTTTACAGATGCGTCCCCTAAAGATGCGTTCTGGCTAAACTCGGAATCGCCTTGAACAACGGGTTTGGGCGCAGGCCATCGAAATTGATGCATGCCTCTGACAGCTTAATGACGTGATCATCGCCGTGAATGATGGCCGCTTCGATAATGTCTTCGGTGCGTTCAGGCGCGGGGTCATGCCGTTCAAGCGCCGGATCGGCGTAACAGGCATAAAGCCCGGCGACGGCCTGCCAGCCATAGCGGATCAGCTTCTGTCCGCTTTTGCGGCTGATCTGGCCACACAAAAAATGGCTCGCCATCAATGACGTGATCCCATGCGTGAAGACAATGGTTGAAAGCGGGTCAACCGCCTGGGCCAAAAAGACCGGGCCCAAAGCTTCCACCATATCCAAACAGGTGGCACGGTGATCATCCCCCATATCAAGTGTGTGGATCAGCGGGGCAAAGTCTGGCCGCGCCCCCAGCACGATCAACGCCATCACGATGGAGCCATTGTTCTGCCGCTCATCCAACGGCACAAGCGGGATGGCATCCAGTGCATCATCCAAGGGTTTGGCGGTAACGCCGGCGGGGTCGCTTTCGGGCAAGGGCAAATAGGTGGCGGCCCAATATGCCAAGCCTTGCGCCAACTCATCGCGTCGTTGCGGCGTGTCGTGATCTGTCATGGCGCGCGCGGCGTGGGCGGCACGAAGGATGCCGTGGGTGGCAGCCCCTGCATAACCGGGGGCGAGGCGCGGCACCCATTTGTCGAGCAGCTCGCGCAATTCCATTGCCCCAACTTCGGCGGCAAAGAAATTGCGCCACCCGGTGAAGTGATCAGGCTTGCCCAAATATCCCTGCCAATTACCATCATGTAGGACAGACTTGGCAGGCGGGTGGGCGGCGGCACTGTCAAGGCGGGCATGAACCCACGGCCCTGCCATGTCACCACACCCCATCCGGCACAATGCTTCGACCACCATCGGCATATGGCTGGTCAGCCCGTTCGTCAGGTCCGGGCCACACGGGGCAAGTTGCGCCAGCGCCTCGTCATAATTGGCATATAGGCTCATGCTCTTCCTTTCTTCAGGGGCAACCAGCGGCTGACTTGTGCCGCGTACTGGTCCCACGCATCACCGAAAGTGTCGGCGCACCATTTTTCTTCGGCCACCACCACACGGATGTGAAAGCCAATTGCCAAAAGCATCACATAGGCGGTCAGATAAAGCGACTGATAATAAAGCGCCCAACCGCCAACCACTGCCAGCACGGCCACATACATGGGGTTGCGCGTGTAGCGGTATAGCCCAACAGTTACAAGATTTTTGGGTGGATCCCATGGGGCCAGCGTGCCCTTGCCGGCCGCATAAAAATCACGGACACACCAAAGCAACAGCGCAAAGCCAATCCCCAAAAGCGCCGCCCCCGCCGTCACTGTGGTGCCGCGCGTCGGGTCATGTGCTGCGATCAATGGTGGTATGATCACTGCGATAATGCCGGGCAATAACAGGAATGATAACAACGCGCGCAAAAACAGCATGACGCCTCCCCCTTGTTTTTATGTGGGGAAGTGTTTCACAGATGAGGGGCGCTGATCAATGAAGAGCGGCCAGGTGTTCAAGTGGGCTGTCAGTAAAGTGAGCCCGTTGACGTTAGTCAATCAAGTGAGCCCGTTGACGTTAGTCAATAAAATGAGCCCGTTGACGTTAGTCAATAAAATGAGAAAGCGTGTTGCGCCAGCCTTCTTGCCTGTCGGCGGGGCTGTTGTCTGGTTCGGTCACGCCCAACTCGCTGCGGGCCATCATCATGAAATGATCAAGGACAAGGCGGCTTAACCGTTGGGTTTCTTCAATGGGGGTGTCAGGCTCATGCCGCCACCAACGCGCGCCACCGTCTGCTGCGCCCAACAATGCGTGGGCAAGGGGGGCAACACGCTGCTGCGCCTCGACCTCTGACATGGTTGTTGGGCGGCGGGCCGCCAATATTTTCGTGATTGCGCCTGCAACCTGGTCGCGATAGCTGTCCATCATGGCAACGATGCTTAATCCCGCATTGCTGCTGGCGCCGCTGACCTCTGCCCACAGGCCATTATGTTGCTGCACGAAGCTCATCAATGCTTGCAGGCTTTCCAGTGATTGGTCCTGCCCTTCATGATTGATCAGCGCGGTGATCAGCAAATCATTCAATTGCTGGCCGATTTTGTTCAGCGCGGCTTCAAACAAGGCGTCTTTTGAGGGGAAATGACTGTACAGCACCGGCTTTGTGATACCGCAAGCTGTTGCGATTTCAGTCATTTTCAGGCTTTGGTAGCCTGAGGAGCCGAACAGGCCTGTGGCCACGCCTAGAATCTGTGCCTTACGTTCCTGCCCGCGATAGCGTGGCTTTGCGCCGTTTGGCCTTGTTTTTTGGCGATATTCCGGTTGACTGACAGACAAAATCGGCGTTCCATTTAAATTGTTACTATGAAGTAAGTGAAATAACTTTACTCATGGGTAGTAAACAAGTATATAAGTACCCGACCAAACGTAATATGACAAGAAAAGATATGACTATGAGGGAACGTATTTTGCCCGAAGGTGCCAACCGCTTTGAGGTAACGACAAGCGACGGGCTAACGCTCGCCGGGTGGACCTATGGAGATAAGGCAAAGCCGACCATTGTTTTGGTGCATGGCTATCCAGACAATTCCTGCGTTTGGGATGGGGTGGTGCCGCTTCTTGCTGCCAATTGGCGTGTCGTGACCTATGACGTGCGTGGTTGCGGCGAAAGCGATGTGCCTGCCAAGGTCAGCGATTATCGCATGGCGCAGCTGAATGCGGACCTGAAAACCATCATTGATCATGTCAGCCCGGACGAGGCGGTTCATGTTGTGGGTCACGACTGGGGCTCTATCCAATCGTGGAACGCCATGATGGATGATGACCTGAAAGGCCGGGTAAAATCCTATACCAGCATGTCGGGCATATCCTTTGACCATGTGGGGCAGTGGCTGCGCCAGCAGTTCCGTCAATTCAAATGGCGGCGTGGTTTCGGCCAATTGTTCCGGTCTTGGTATTTCTACATGTTTCATATTCCCGGCCTGCCGCAAATGGCGTGGAAGCGCCGCATCGGCAAGATGTGGCCCAAAATGTTGGAACAGGCCGAAGGGTTCACCCCGGACGTTAATCCCCATCAGGTGAAGGATGGGGTAAACGGCATCAATCTTTATCGGGCCAATTTCTTCCCCCATGTCTTGCGCCCCAATGTGCGCCCGGTCCATGTGCCGGTTCAGATCATTGTGTTGATGGATGACCCCTATGCGTCCCCTCATCTATTTTCCGATCACCGTAAACTGGTGCCAGAATTGTGGCGGCGCGAGGTTCATGCGGGTCATTGGTTGCCGTTAAAGGATGCCCCCTTGACCGCGCGCATGATTGACGAATTTGTGACCTATCAGGAAGGTGGCCCCGAAAGCCACGCATTGGAACGGGCCCGCAAGCTGGGCCGGGCCAATCCTGACAATGTGATTGATGGCAAGCAGGCCCTTGTCACCGGTGCAGGCAGCGGCATTGGCCGTTCGTCCGCGCTGAAATTTGCTGAGGCGGGTGCGGATCTTATTCTTGCCGATATTGATTTTGACAGTGCCAAGGAAACCGCGCGTATGGTGCGCGACCTTGGCCGCCGGGCCTTGGTGCAGCAGGTGGATGTGTCAGACCCCGATGCCTTGGTGGCGCTGGCCGATTGGGCCGAAACCGAGGCGGGCCCGATCGACATTGTTATGAACAATGCAGGCATCGGCATGGCCGGCGGTTTCCTTGAAACCACGCGCGCTGCATGGGAACGGATTATCGGCATCAATTTGTGGAGCGTGATTGACGGCGGCAAAATCTTTGCCGAACGGATGGCGCGTGACCGCCGCCCGGGTATCATCATCAACACGGCATCTGCTGCGGGCTTTACACCCATGCGGATCTATCCTGCCTATGCGACGACCAAGGCAGCAGTGTTGATGTTGTCTGAATGTCAGCGCGCCGACCTTGCAGATCAGGGTATCAATGTCACCGCGATTTGCCCCGGCTTTGCCGATACGGGCATTGCCAAAGCAACCGAACATATCGGCGTGTCCGATGATGAACAGGCCGATCGTCGTGCCAAGGCGGACGCGGCCTATAAGCGTCGTGCCTTGACGCCGGACACCGTTGCCGAGGCGATGATGAAGGGCGTGCGGGCGAATAAGCCTGTCGTGCTTATTGGGGTTGAGGCACGCCTTGGCCGCTTTATCCAACGTGTCATGCCGTGGGCAGGACGCAAACTTGCCAAGTTAAAAATGGATTGATGGGGAGTACGTATTATGAGTGCCTATATCACCACAAATGGTCAGCCGCGTGAGGACATCAAGATTGTCCCCCGTAAAGTGTCATTTGATTGGAATGGCGTAACGCCGAACTTTATTCCTGGGGACCCCGTTACATCCCACTGCATCAACACACTGCACATTATATTCCCGATGGGAGAGAATGCGTTTTGCCGTATTTTTAACGAAGCGCTGCCCTATCTGGATGATGACCCGAAACTAAAGGCTGATGCCATCGGCTTTATCCGGCAGGAGGCAATGCATTCACGCTCCCACCAAATCGTCTTGGGGCATTACGAAACTTGCGGTTACGACGTGCAGTTACTTGCAGACAAACTGGATAGTTTTGTTGCCACCCGTTCGGGCGAAAAAGTTTTTGGCCTGTTTAATGCGCCCAATGAATGGATGCGGCGCAAGTGGCTGTCTCATCGCTTGATGGTTGTTGCTGCGATTGAGCATTTCACCTGTCTGATGGGTGTTTGGATGCTTGAGAATAAATCATTGAAGGCAGCAGGTGCCAACGAAACAATGCTGGATCTATTGTGTTGGCATTGTGCCGAAGAGGTTGAGCATCGCAACGTTGCTTATGATATTGCCATGTATGTTTCGGGCAATAATCACTTCCAACGCTATTTGGCGATGATTATGTGTGTGCCGTTGTTGTACAAATTCATGAAGGTTGGTGCGTTGCATATGATGGCGCAGGACCCCACCTTGAAGGGACAGAAGATCAGCTTTTGGAAAGCATGGCAGGGTGGCGCCAAGCGCGGCCTGTTGCCCGGCTTCAATATGCTGATGCGCTCAACTAAACGCTGGTTCCGGCGCGACTATAATCCAGAGGTTGAGGCTGATACCCAACAAGCGCTGGACTATTTTGCGATATCACCGGCCGCACAGGCAGCGGAACAGCGCATCGCGGGGTGAGCGTGGCTGCACGCCAAATTGCATTGCATTGATCCTTATCAACGTAAGTGGGGACACAATGCGGGACGATACCCCATCGGATCGTTATTGTTGACCCGGTGAGGAGGTGCCCCATGTTCAACAACCCATCCTTGATGACCCGCATTGCCGTTGGCAAAAGCATCGGCTTTTTGATCGGCCTGCTTGGCTTTATTGCGGCGCCCTATTTTATGCCGGACGTTGACCCCATGCTGCGGTGGGGCTTGTTGTTTTGGTATACGACTGTCGGGGCCGTTATTGGCCTGTTCGGTGTCTTCACCTATCACCCCCTGTTACAGTTTCCGCTGCCATGGTGGTTCCGGTCGGCCTTGATGGGCGGCTGGATGAATTTTGTGTTGGTGTTTTTCGCCCATGAAAAAATCACAGCCATGCTGGTGGCAGTTCTGGGTGAAGGCAGCGCATTTACGTCACCGTTCATGATCGTACCAGAGGGGGTTGTGATAGGTCTGTTGATTGGTTTCTGCGCCACCAAAATCGGCGGCGAAGGCAAGGCCACCGTGCCATCCGATATATGATGACCATGACAAGCTGACACACTGATCCATCAGCGCCAAATACAAAACAATATGCGGAAAATGTGCGCTGGTGGTGGAGCCGGACGGAATCGAACCGACGACCTCTTGCATGCCATGCAAGCGCTCTCCCAACTGAGCTACGGCCCCTAAAACCAGACTGTGCGGCGGCTATAGGATTGTGCCGCCGAAATGTGGACCGCACACTATGCGCGGGCCTGACCCGGATCAAGCAGAAAGTGTGCGCGCCGGGGGTTCCAAAACGCCGCATCGAACCGCCAGCCCTCACAGGTGCGGCCCGATGCAGTCGCGATGGGATCAGGTGTCTTCTTTGGCCTTGTCGGTGACGATATCGACAACCACTTCGGCGTCATCATCATCATCGTCAAGTTCGATGCCTGCAACGTCGTCGTCGCTGTCATCAAGCAGCAAGTCCTCGTCTTCGTCATCGTCCTCTTTGGCCTTTTCGACTTCCTTTTTGACAGGCTTGTCGTCTTCAGGGCGGGCGCGACGGGGTTTCAAGACACGCTCAGGCTCAAATACGGTGTCGCATTTCGGGCATGTCAAAGGCGTCTCTGCCTGCATGTCATAGAATTTTGCACCGCATGACGGGCAGCTGTGCTTTTTGCCCCATTCCGGTTTGGCCATAACGGGCTCTCCGCTTCGTGATTTCGAACAGAAAAAATCTCAAGAACAGTGGACATGCCACGGGTTTGCACGCAAGTCAAAAACCAATATAGGCCAAAGCCGCATATGTCGCGGGTTTTGAGGCCATTTTGCCCCATTTCGCAGGCTGCATTTTACACAAATGCATGGGCTTGCTATAAGAAAAGGGATTTGGCTCACCCTCATGCAGAAGCGAACACAACACGCAATGAGCACCGCAAATAACGGCAATCCGGCAGCACAGGCCGGGCCGTCCCCCCTTCATGCCACGCAGTCAGGGGCCTTGACCGGCACAATGATGTTGCCCGGGGACAAATCAATATCGCACAGATCCATCATGTTCGGCGGCGCAGCGATCGGTGAAACCGTCGTTTCGGGTCTGCTGGAAGGTGAAGACGTGCTGGCCACAATCGCTGCCATGCAGGCATTGGGCGCTGATATTCATAAGGATGATGACGGACGCTGGCATGTGTGGGGCACAGGCGTTGGCGGCTTTAAGGAGCCTGAGACTGCCATTGATATGGGCAATTCGGGCACCGGGGTCCGTCTGTTGATGGGGTTGATGGCAACAAGTCCGATTACCGCGACCCTTATCGGTGATGCCAGTCTGTCGTCCCGCCCGATGGGCCGGGTGACACGGCCACTCGCCCAATTCGGTACAGCATTTCATGCACGGGAGGGGGACCGCCTGCCCCTGACCATGACCGGCGCCAATCCGGCCCAACCGGTCACCTATAAGTTGCCTGTTGCCTCCGCCCAGGTGAAGTCAGCGGTGTTGTTGGCCGGGCTGAATGCGCCAGGTGACACCAGTGTGATTGAGCCGATTGCGACCCGCGATCACACTGAACGGATGTTAAAGGCGTTCGGGGCCGCGATCAGCGTCGTCGAAACCGACGAAGGGCGCGTGATTACCGTGTCGGGAGAGCGGGAGCTTGAGGCCTGTACTATTAACGTCCCCGCCGATCCATCATCGGCGGCCTTTCCGATTGTGGCGGCCTGTCTGGTCCCCGGATCAGAGGTGCGCCTGCCGGGCGTTTTGTTGAATCCGGGCCGCATTGGGTTGATCACAACCCTGCTTGAAATGGGTGCGGATATCAGCATTGAGAATGAGCGTGACGAGGGCGGGGAGCCGGTTGGCGATATTGTTGCCCGTCATGCCCCGCTACATGGCGTGACCGTGCCTGAGGACCGCGCCCCCAGCATGATTGACGAATATCCGATCCTGTTTGTGGCAGCCGCCTTGGCGAAAGGGCGCACCGTCACCCGTGGGTTGGAAGAGCTGCGGGTGAAAGAATCTGACCGTTTGGCCGTCATGTCCGAAGGCTTGCGGGCCTGCGGTGTCGCTGTAGAAGATTATCAGGACGGGTTGGCCATTACGGGAACTGCGGGCGCCGCAGTGCCCGGCGGTGCCAAGATTGCAACCCATCTGGATCACCGCATCGCGATGAGCTTTCTGGTGCTGGGCATGTGTGCAGCGGCCCCTATTACGGTTGACGATGGCGCGCCGATCCGCACAAGCTTTCCCAGTTTTGTCGATGATATGGGCGCGTTGGGCGCAGATATTGTGGAAGGTGACGCGATTATGGAAAGTGAAGGCTCATGACCTCAACCGTGATTGCCATTGATGGGCCGGCGGCGGCAGGCAAGGGCACATTGGCCAAGCAATTGGCGGCCCATTTTGACTTTGCCCATCTGGATACCGGTGCGCTATACCGCGCAACCGCGTTTGAGGCGTTGGCCGCGGGCCTTAACCCCGAAAGCCCCGATTTTGATGCGGCGGCAACAGATTGCGCCAAAACGCTGAATGCGGTGATATTGAATGATCCAGCGATCAGGCGCGATGATGTCGGGGAAATGGCGTCAAAAGTGGCGGTAATTCCCGGTGTGCGGGCGGCCCTGCTTGATTTTCAGCGGCAATTTGCAAGCCATCCGCCCAGCGGTAAGGCCGGGGCGGTGCTTGATGGGCGCGATGTGGGCACTGTGATTTGCCCGCAAGCGGACCTGAAACTGTTCATTACAGCCTCTGACGCGGCGCGGGCGCGTCGCCGGTATGAGGAGTTGGTAGCGCGGGGTGACACGGGCGCTGATTATGGGCAGGTGCTGGCTGATTTGATTGCGCGGGACAAACGGGACAGCGAACGGGCCGCCGCGCCATTGTCGCAGGCGGCGGATGCGGTCTTGCTAGATACCACAGAATTAGATATAGAAGCTGCCCTGAAGGCTGCGCTAAAGATTTGCGCGGCGCGTCTTGGGCAATAGCCCAAAATTCATCACGCGCCACGGGCCTTTATTTTCACCAAGATTGAGCCGTTTTACGGGCGTTTATGCGCGCGTGGGACCAATTTTAATCGCCATCCCGATTGTTAACAGGATGGCCTAACCGAACCCATTGGAGCCAATTCTGGCATGACCGAAACTAGCATGACCCCCTCTCGCGAGGATTTTGAAGCCCTTTTGAACGAAACATTCTCGGCAGAACAGCCGGTTGAAGGTTCCGTTGTCAAAGGCACCGTGACACGCGTTGAAAATGACTTTGCTGTCATTGACGTCGGATTGAAAACCGAAGGCCGCGTGCCGTTGAAAGAATTTGCCGCCCCCGGCCAGGACCCTGAACTGGTTGTCGGCGATGAGGTTGAGGTGTTCCTTGACCGCGTGGAAAATGCCATGGGCGAAGCCGTCCTGTCTCGTGACAAGGCGCGCCGCGAAGAAGCATGGAATGTTCTGGAAACCAAATACGAAGCCAATGAACGCGTCGATGGCGTGATCTTCGGTCGTGTGAAGGGTGGCTTTACCGTTGACCTTTCAGGCGCAGTGGCCTTCCTGCCCGGTTCACAGGTTGATATCCGCCCCGTGCGTGATGTGACCCCGCTTTTGGGTGAAACACAGCCTTTCCAGATCCTGAAAATGGACCGTCGTCGTGGCAACATCGTTGTCAGCCGTCGTGCCGTTCTGGAAGAAACACGCGCCGAACAGCGCCAGGAATTGATGGGCAACCTTGAAGAAGGTCAGGTCCGTGATGGTGTTGTCAAGAATATCACCGATTACGGTGCGTTCGTTGACCTTGGCGGTATTGATGGCCTGCTGCATGTCACCGACATGGCATGGCGTCGCGTCAATCACCCGTCAGAGGTTGTGACCATTGGCGAAACGGTTCAGGTGCAGATCGTTAAGATCAACCCTGAAACACAGCGTATCTCGCTTGGCATGAAACAGCTGCAGTCAGATCCTTGGGATGCGGTTTCATCCAAATTCCCGATCGGGTCACGTTTCGAAGGCCGCGTAACAAACATCACCGATTATGGTGCATTTGTTGAGCTGGAGCCGGGTGTTGAAGGTTTGGTTCACGTTTCAGAAATGAGCTGGACCAAGAAGAACATCCATCCGGGCAAGATCGTTTCTACTTCACAGGAAGTCACCGTCGAAGTGCTGGAAATCGATCCGGCGAAGCGCCGCATCTCGCTTGGTATCAAGCAGTGCACAGCCAATCCGTGGGAAGCCTTCGAAGCATCCCATCCCGTTGGCACCTCCGTTGAAGGTGAAGTCAAGAACATCACCGAATTCGGTCTGTTCATCGGCCTTGAAGAAGGCGTCGATGGCATGGTTCATCTGTCTGACCTTGATTGGAACCGTTCCGGCGAAGAAGCGTTGGCCGAATTCCAGAAGGGCGATCAGGTTGCCGCACAGGTTCTTGAAATCGACGTGGAAAAAGAACGTATTTCACTCGGTATCAAGCAGCTTGCCAACGATCCGTTTGAAAGCCTTGCCGGCTTCAAGCGCGGCGATACGGTCACCTGCACTGTGACGTCAGTTCAGTCCGGCGGCATCGAAGTGAAGGTCGGCGATTCCGACATGACCGCCTTTGTTCGTAAGTCTGACCTTAGCCGTGATCGTGCCGAGCAGCGTCCCGAACGCTTCACCGAAGGCGATCATATCGATGCGCGTATCATCAATATTGATGGCCGCAATCGTCGTATCACCGTTTCCATCAAGGCACTGGAAATCGCCGAAGAGAAGGAAGCCGTGGAACAGTATGGTTCATCAGACTCCGGCGCATTGCTGGGTGATATTCTGGGTGCCGCACTGCGCGACAAGACAGACGACGAATAATCGGATGGGCAGCATTGCTGCCTGATCTGACCCAAATTAGGGAAGGCGGGTGCCCCAAAATCGGGCATCCGCCTTTTTTATAAGGATTTTTTCGCCTTATCCCGTGTTGGATTTGTTGACGCTAAAGGTGGGTTTTGGCACAATATCGGCGTCGGTTGGACTGTTCAGGTGGGCGGCGATCCGACAGGGGAGAATAAAGGCATGATAAAATCAGAACTGATTGCCAAGATTGCGGACGATAATCCACATCTATATCAACGCGATGTTGAGCGGATTGTGAACGCCATTTTTGATGCAATCACAGACTCGCTGGCAAAGGGCAACCGTGTTGAGCTGCGGGGCTTTGGTGCCTTTTCGGTAAAGCATCGCGCCGCCCGTGCGGGGCGTAACCCGCGTACCGGGGAACAGGTTCATGTGCGTGAAAAGCATGTGCCCTTTTTCAAAACCGGCAAGGAATTGCGTGATCGCCTGAATGGCGAGGATGAGGCCGCACCCATTGCACCCGACGCCGCCGGCGATACCACGGCTGGTTTTTGACCCGTCGCATCCCCCTCCCATTAAAGGCAGACCGCGCCCGTGCATAGATTGACCGCCTTTCTGCGACTTATCGCATTCCTGATCGTGATCATTCTGTTTGTGGGGATTGCGGTCGCCAATCGCGATATGACCTTGCTGAACCTTGATCCATTTGGCAGCGATACCGCTGCGCTTGGCCTGCGTATGCCATTATTTGTGATGCTGTTCGGGTTTTTCCTGTTGGGCTTTTTGGCCGGGGCGCTGGCTCTATGGCTGGGTGGGGGCACACAGCGCAAGGATGCCCGTGCCCATCGCACCAGCGCAAAGCAAGCTGAACGGGCGGAGCGCAAGGCCATTATTGGTGGCGCAAAACCACAACGCGATGAGATGACCGCAGGCAAGACAGACAGCGACAACCTAATTGCGCCGACGCTTAGCTGATTATTTGGATTGATCTCGCAGGATCAATCTAGCCGGGCTGATTATTTGGATTGATCTTGCAGGATCAATCTAGCCGGGCTGATTGTGCGGCCCGAATGCCCCTTTTGTTTTGCGCTGCTTTTTGCCATAAGCACAGCAACAAAGCGGAGCCAATCATGACCACCAGCGCCCAAAACCCCATTTTATGTGCCATCGACACCCCGTCGATCAATCAGGCTCGCGACCTTGCGGTGAATATCGGCCCGCATGTGGGGGGATTAAAGCTGGGGCTTGAATTCTTTAACGCGCACGGCCCCGATGGGGTTGCCAATATGGCAGAACTGGGTGCGCCGATTTTTGCTGATTTGAAGTTTCACGACATACCGAACACGGTGGCCGGTGCCGTCCGCTCTATCATGCGGGCGCGTCCCTTTATGTTGAATGTTCATACTGCCGGTGGCCCTGCGATGATGCGGGCCGCGCGTGATGCGATGGATGAGCTTCCGGAAAATGACCGGGCGCTGCTGATCGGTGTGACCGTGTTGACCAGCATGGATGAAACAGATTTGGCTGCCGTCGGCCAGCGGGGCAGCCCGCAGGATCAGGTGTTGCGCCTTGCCCGTCTGGCCAAGGATTGCGGCCTTGATGGGGTGGTGTGTTCGGCCCATGAAATCGCCTTGTTGAAGGATGATCTGGGCGCAGACTTCAAATTGATTGTGCCGGGCATTCGCCCCAAGGGCAGCGATGTTGGCGATCAAAAGCGGATCATGACGCCGGATCAGGCTGTGTCTGCGGGCGCAGACTATCTGGTGATAGGTCGGCCCATTACCGCTGCGGACGATCCCGCCGCCGCCGCCAAGGCCATCGCGGCAAGTCTTTAAGCCTTTCGCTCCAGCTGTATTGAGCGGGCCATCAGGTAGCCGCGTGCAACATGTCGGGAAGAATTTACTTGACAATTGTAGTATTTTATGCATCATGCAGGAAAATGCTAAAACAGATGGATCGTATGATGCCCCGATTTTCCCCAAAGAAAAAACAAAACCACGCTCTGCCATCACCCACTGCACAGGAACAAGATGCCATGATTGGACAGGCCTTGTATCCCGATTCTACGGGTAAGGGGTTGGAACAACTGGCCCGGCAAGGCAAGCAAAAGCTAAGCGCGATTGCCTTGGCTGATAAACGGGCGGACGATATCGCACCGTCCAGCCGGGATTCTTTGGATCAAAATGGTGCAAATAAAGCACCAATTCGGTCGCCAGAGGAAAATGGCGCGGTGATTGGCAAAACCCTTTATGCAGAGTCAACAGGGAAGCCGACACTCCCCCTCGCGGACAAGGTGTTGGCCCGCGAAAAACGTGCCGAGATTGCAGCGCAGCCAGAAACGCCGGATGCCAATGGGGCTCCACAACCCACACCGCCACAGCCGCCCGAACAGCCGCCCCAACAGCCGCTGACCCGGCAACAAAAATTGAAGGCTCGCGCGGATCGAGAAAATCAGCAGTTGGCGGCAAAGCAGGCTGAAAAGACTAAAGCGGCACAAGACCGGCAGGACCGTGTTGACGCCCTGTCGCCCGTTGATCTGCGTCGCGCGGCCCGTCACGGCTTGCAACGTACCGAAGAACGTGTGGAAGCCCGCGAAAACGCACGTGATGCGGAAATTGGGCGGCTATATTATTCTGAATCTACTGGGAAAGAGGCGGTATCCGAAGCCCGCCGCAATGACCGGCATGGTGACCGCACGCAGCCGGATGGCGGCAAGAGCGAGATGGAAAAGCTGTTTGACGACATTTTCAGCGGCACCCAACAATCAGACAAAGACGTTGCGTCAAATGTGATTGGTGCTGGCAGTGCCGCAGGACGAGCAGTGAAGCCCAAAGAGCTAAAAGATCTGATAAGTAACCTTACTGATAAATCTAAGGAATTTTTGAAAGATCAGCTGCGCGCCAAAGCGGTCGAACAGGCTGCGAAAGAAGGCATAAGCATTGACAAGGCCCTCGCCAATCAACTGGAGCGGTTTCAAACAACAACACAATCAATTGAGAAGGTGGCCCCGCCAATTGTACGGGATATTATCCGCAATGCTGCGGAAAAGGGCAAAACTCTGGATGCGTTGGCGAATGACCAGGCGCTGAAGGAAACCGGGAAACAGATCACGCAACTTGATCCAAAAATCCAAACAAAAATGCGGGTCAAGGCCCTCTACGAAGTGGCCGATACCAGTGTCGATGCCTTCAAACATATTCAAAGACTGGCCAAGGCTGGCGGTGTATTGACTGTGCTGTCGATAGGTATGGCCGCAGAAAGTATTGCAAGCGCTGACGACAAGGTGAAGGAGAGCGCGAAACAGGGACTTGGCCTTGTTGCGGGTGCTGCGATTACAGCGGGTGCGGTTGCCCTAACCGGTGGGCTTGCACTTCCATTGGCCATCCTTATCATTGGCGGCGCGAATTATGCAGCAGGCACAGCCATAGATACATATTTTGACGAAGCTTGGGATGCAGTTACGGGGAACTAGGTGGAAGTCAGATACGCACATGAGATAAAGCTGCGGCAGCGGCAGAACCTGCCGCCGATCTTGGGTGGAATCTTGTTCCCCTATAGATCAGGTGTTGAGCTGACGCTTCATGGGAAATCCCTGTGTCGGGCAGAATGGGACCAACGCCTTGTCGCTGCGTTCAAACTGTATTTCGGCTATCTGTTGATCTTCGATGATACACCGTATGAAAAACAAGACCCGACATTGCTAAAATGGTGGCGTGGCGGCAGTCAAGAATTGTGCATTGAGCTGCGTGATAATGATTTCCAATTGGTCGAACGCAATAATCTATCCGTTGATTGGATGAGGCTAAACCGACCCAAGCTTTATGGAATGTCCGGCAACATCATCCCTGCTTTTGAGGCCATTGCTGTGCATGGCCAGAATGTGATCGCCTTCAAACCGCGCAATTGCCGCTGGCATCAATTGACAATCTCAGAAAAGCCGCAAGAAGTTACAGGGCCATCCAAGGTGTTGGTACGGCACATTGGTGAATTTGACAGTCGATTACGGACTGAAGTGAGCGCTGCATATCTGCCTGAAACCAAGACGCAGTTGGCGACTCGTAGAATTACGTGGAGCTTGAACTTTGATTGGATGTTGAAATTTTGGGTGGCCGGCTTCGATCGATTAGGAACTTATGTCTTCCCCTTCTGGGAAGGAGAGGCTGCAGATGCGCGCAGAAGCGTGAAACTCCGGGAGACTTACTTTAAATCCGATCAGGATCGCTTCCCGCCCTATCCCCTGTATGACGGGCCGTGGCCACCATGGGGCCCGCGGGCGCGATTGGGACGGTTGTGGAACAGGTTGCGCCGTCGCCCGAACGGGCGGTTGATCCAGTATCGCCCCGAAAATCACACCTAATACAGGACGCTTTGCCCCTTTCGTTTTGGGCCACTTTTTGCCATAAGCAAGCCAAATAGGCAGCGCAATTGTGGCGATCCTTGTGATAATGCCGTTTTATGTGCTTTTGCCGCCCTGCTTTTGGAACTGAAGGACAAGCCAATGGTCGATATGCCCATGGACGATATGATGGTTGAGGTGAAGATTTGTGGACTTCGCACGCCTGAGGCGGTGAAGGCCGCGGTCGAGCATGAGGCGGATTACCTCGGCTTTGTTTTCTATCCGCCCTCACCTCGCTTTATCACGCCCAAGGATGCCAAGGCATTGATGGCGGATGTGCCTGATTTGGTGGTGAATACCGGGCTGGTGGTCGATCCGACGGATCAAATGCTCGATGTGATTTTTGGCGCGTGTGAGCTTGATATGATTCAGCTACACGGAAGCGAGCCGCCGGAGCGTATTCAGGAAATTCGTGAGCGGTATGAGGTCCGGGTGGCCAAGGCCATTCCGATTGCGACCAAGGAAGATGTGCGCCGCGCGCTTGAGTATGAGATGATCGCTGATCTGTTGATTTTTGATGCCAAACCGCCCGAAACCCCCAAGCCGGGGCAGGAAAATCTGCCCGGCGGCAATGGGGAGCCTTTCGATTGGTCCTTGCTGAATGAAGGCAGTTTGGAAGCAGCATGGATGCTGTCAGGCGGGCTGGACCCGGCAAATGTGATGAAGGCGATTGAGTTGACCGGGGCAGAGGCCGTAGACGTTTCGTCCGGCGTCGAAAACCGTCGTGGTGAAAAAGACCCTGACCTAATTGCCGCCTTCCTTGATATCGTTCATGGCGATACGGGCGAGGATGATGATGGCTTTGTTGAGATCTGATTGACTGATTATGCGTGATCAAACTGAAACGAAAATGAACTCTTACCGCACCGGCCCTGATGAACATGGCCGTTTCGGTTTGCATGGTGGCCGCTTTGTCGCTGAAACCCTGATGCCGTTGATCCTTGACCTTGAACAGGCTTGGAACGAGGCACAGGATGACCCTGCCTTTCACGAGGAGTTGAATTACTTCCTGCGTGATTATGTGGGCCGTCCCAGCCCGCTTTATTATGCTGAGGCTTTGACAGAACATGTCCGCGGCGAAGCCCCTGCAGGCAAGGGCGCGAAAATCTATTTCAAGCGGGATGAGCTGAACCACACAGGCGCCCACAAAATCAACAATTGCATCGGTCAGATTTTGCTGGCCAAACGCATGGGCAAAACCCGCATCATCGCTGAAACAGGTGCCGGCCAGCATGGCGTGGCGACCGCAACGGTTGCGGCACGCTTTGGCCTGCCTTGCGTTGTGTATATGGGTGAAACGGATATTGAACGGCAAAAGCCCAATGTCTTCCGCATGAAACTATTGGGTGCAGAGGTTGTGGCGGCCAAGTCAGGGTCTCGTACATTGAAAGACGCAATGAATGAAGCGCTGCGCGATTGGGTGACCAATGTGCATGACACATTCTACATCATTGGCACGGTTGCCGGGCCGCACCCTTACCCCGAACTGGTGCGCGAGTTCCAGAAAGTAATCGGTGAGGAAGCAAAGGTGCAAATACAGGCCGCCGAAGGCCGCTTGCCCGATAGTATCATTGCCTGCATCGGCGGCGGATCAAACGCGATGGGCCTGTTCTATCCGTTCCTTGATGATGCCGACGTTGAAATCATTGGGGTTGAGGCTGCCGGTCACGGGATTGAAACCGGTGAACATGCCGCGTCGCTGACGGGCGGTCGCCCCGGTGTGCTGCATGGCAACCGCACTTATCTGCTGCAGGATGATGACGGCCAGATTACCGAGGCGCATTCCATTTCCGCCGGTCTTGATTATCCGGGCATTGGCCCCGAACATGCATGGCTGCATGATACGGGCCGGGTCAATTATGTGTCGGCAACCGATAATGAGGCGCTGGAAGCCTTCCAGCTTTTATGTCGGACCGAAGGGATCATCCCCGCGCTTGAGCCTAGCCACGCGATTGCTGAAACCGTCAAGCGGGCCAAGACGATGGATCAGGACAAAATCATTCTGATGAACCTGTGTGGCCGTGGCGATAAAGATATTTTCACAGTGGCAGAAGCTTTGGGTGTGGAGATTGACGGATGACCCAAAAAACAGGTGAGCTAACACGCATTGATCGTCGATTTGCACAATTAAAGGAAGAAGGGCGCGGTGCCCTTGTGGCTTTTATCACCGGGGGTGATCCAGACATCCCCACCGGGCAGGCGATCCTGAATGGTCTTCCCGCCGCAGGTGCCGATTTAATCGAATTGGGTATCTCCTTCACCGATCCGATGGCAGATGGCCCGCCGGTTCAGGCAGCCAGTCTGCGTGCCTTGGCGTCTGGTATGACCTTGCGCAAACTGCTCGACATGGTGCGGGCCTTTCGCGCCGATGATGATGATACGCCGATCATTTTGATGGGCTATTACAATCCGGTTTATGCCTATGGCGTTGATGCGTTTTTGGCCGATGCCAATGAAGCGGGCGTTGATGGCCTGATCATTGTTGATCTACCCCCTGAAGAGGATGAGGAATTGTGCCTGCCCGCGATTAAGGCCGGGATGAATTTCATCCGTCTTGCGACACCGACAACCGATGACAAACGATTGCCGCAGGTCGTCGCCAATACGACGGGCTTTTTGTATTATGTGTCTGTTGCCGGTGTGACCGGCGCACAAAGCGCGGATACCGCTGCGGTTGCCAAGGAAATCACCCGCATTCGCAACAGCACTGATCTGCCAATTTGCGTTGGTTTCGGTATCAAAACACCCGAACATGCCGCCGAAGTGGCCCGGATTGCCGACGGTGCCGTTGTAGGCTCCGCGATTGTTGAAGCGGTGCGGACATCATTGGATGATGACGGAAAACCGACGCCTGAAACCGTACCGGCAGTGCTTGACCTCGTGTCCGCACTGGCCGATGGTGTACGTAACGCGCGCGCATAGAACGAGGCCTGATAAAAATGGCAGACGATAAGAAATCATCCAGTTGGCTGACCAGCATTCGCCCCCGCTTTAACAAGGTGTTTGGGCAACAACGCGAAACGCCGGATAATCTGTGGCATAAGTGTAAAAAATGCAGCCAGATGAACTTTCATCGTGATCTAACCGCCGCGCTATATGTGTGCCCGAATTGTAATTATCACATGCGCCTTGGGGCGAAAGAACGGCTGGATTCAGTATTTGATCGGTCTGACTATCGTGTGATTGATCTTCCCGATGTGACCGCTGATCCATTGCGGTTCCGGGATGAAAAGAAATATACCGACCGCTTGCGTGATGCGCGCAGCAAAACCCAGATGAAAGATGCGATCATTGTCGGTCTGGGCAAGGTTGATGATGTTGATGCGGTTGCCGTGGCGCAGGACTTTTCCTTTATGGGCGGGTCGATGGGCATGGCAACGGGCGAGGCGATTATCACCGCCGCCAATCTGGCCGTCACCAAAAAGGCCCCGCTGATTATCTTTGCCGCCTCAGGCGGCGCCCGTATGCAAGAAGGGATCTTGTCCCTGATGCAATTGCCGCGCACAACAGTGGCGGTCAATCTGGTGAAGGAAGCGGGCCTGCCCTATATCGTCGTGCAGACCGACCCAACGACGGGCGGTGTGTCGGCGTCATACGCGATGCTGGGCGATATTCATATTTCCGAACCCAATGCCACAATCGGTTTTGCGGGCAAGCGTGTGATTGAACAAACCATCCGCGAAAAACTACCTGACGGGTTCCAGACTGCGGAATATCTGTTGGAACATGGCATGGTCGATATGGTTGTGCATCGGTCACAGATGAAATCAACCCTGTCACGGGTGTTGCGTCATTTGTTGAAGCGCGGCCCCGCACCAGAAGGCGCGGAAAATGACCCGCTGCCGCTGGCGTCGCCCAAGCCGACCAACAAACCGGTGGACAGTGCCTCAACCGGTGCGGAGGCTGAGCCGCCCTCACCGCTGCTATCTACACCGTAAGAGTTTGACAAATGCAAAGTGACCGTTTGCTTGAACGGATGCAGCAACTGCATCCGAAGGTCATTGATCTAACGCTTGACCGTGTGTGGCGCTTGCTCGATGCGATGGACCATCCTGAACAAACGCTTGGCCCGGTTATTCATATCGCAGGCACAAATGGCAAGGGATCAACCCTTGCGATGATTGAGGCAATGGCCCATGCCGCCGGGCTTTCGACCAATGCCTATATCTCGCCCCATCTTGTCCGCTTTCATGAACGGATCAGGCAGAACGGCCAGTCAATCAGTGAAGATGAGTTAACCGCCTGCCTTGATGCCTGTGCGCAGGCCAATGGTGATACGCCCATCACCTATTTTGAAATCACCACCATTGCGGCCTTTGAAAGTTTCCGCAGGCAGCCAGCTGACTTGACCTTGCTGGAAACGGGCTTGGGCGGCAGGCTTGACGCCACCAATGTGTTGGACCGGCCGCGCGTGACTGTGATCACGCCTGTTGCGCTTGATCACCAGCAATTTCTGGGCGACACGCTGACGGAAATCGCGGGCGAGAAGGCAGGCATTTTAAAGCCCGGTGTGCCCGCTGTGGTCGGCCCCCAATCAATGGAAGCATTAATGGTTATTGAGGCGCGTGCGGAAAAAATCGGTGCGCCGCTGTACCGCGAAGGGGTTGAATGGCAAAGCTGGGAAGAACGGGGCAGGCTGGTCTTTCAGGATCAGGATGGCTTGCTTGATCTGCCGCTGCCAAACCTGTTCGGTGCCCACCAGATTGACAATGCCGGCATGGCCATTGCCGCCATCAGGGCCAGCGGCTTGGGGATAGATGAGCAGGCGATGGCGCGCGGCATTACACAGACAAATTGGCCCGCACGTCTGATGCCGCTAACCAACCATCCCCTGTTGGCGCAGCTGCCCGACGGGTCTGAGCTGTGGTTGGATGGTGGCCATAACCCGGCGGCGGGCGCGATTGTGGCGGATGCCATGACCAGTCGGCAGGCGGCTAATCCCCTGCCACTCAAAATGGTAACGGGTATGCTGACGACAAAGGAACCTGCGGGCTATTTCAAACCATTTGCCCCGCTGAACCCAACAGTACGCGCCGTACCGATTGCCAGTGAAATGGCCAGCTTTGATCAGGCAGATCTATCGGACCGTGCGATTGCGGCAGGGTTGGATGCGGCCCCGGCGAACAATATTGCAGCAGCGGTCGCGTCATTGGTTGTGAATGACCAGCCTGTGCGTTTGCTTATTTGCGGTTCGCTTTATCTGGCGGGCGATGTGCTTAAAGATTTGCCCAAACCATAGACCACAGCAATGTCAGATTGGTCAGGCTGATCAACCGTGTGTCAGCGGGTTGGCCATCCAGCCATGTGCCATTGACATGCATAAGCTGTAATTGATCAGCTTGCATCGTCAGCGGATTGTCGGCCACAAATGTCAGGTCGGCGCGCTTGCCCACCTCGATCGAGCCAACATCCTTATCCAAACCCAGCTGCCACGCGCTGTTGATGGTCATGGCCCGTAAAGCGGTTTCCCGGTCCAGTGCCTGATCGGGGGCAATGGGCAATTCTGTTCGGCGTGATTTCCGTGTTACTGCTGTTTCATAGGCGCGGAAGGGGCCGATGGGTGTTGCCGGGTTGTCGGTGTGGATCGTTACCCGATGGCCCGATTGGGCGGCATCGGCCAGCGGCATATAGCGGGCAGTCCGCTTGTCGCCGACAAGCTCAGGCAGGCGGTGACCGTAATAATAGATGTGATCGACAAAGAAACTTAGGGTGAAACCCATCTGTTTGGCGCGCGCCATCTGGTCCTTTGTGATCAGCGCATTATGTTCCAGACGATGGCGATGGTCGGGGCGGGGATGTGCTTTTAACACCCGTTCTGCCACCTTCAACACACGTCGGACGGCCCGTTCCCCCTGCACATGAACCGCGATGGCATAGCCTGCGGTGTGATATTTGGTGAACAGGGCCTCAAATTCCACCTCGCTATAGTTTAGGCTGCCATTATGCGGCGGAGGCAGGTGCAACCGTTCCCGCGTTAGGGGTGTGTCTTCGTAAGGCCCGTCAAACGCAGCGCCACCGGCAAAGGGGCTGCCGTCCATCCAAAATTTGACGCCGCGCAGGGTGAAGCGGTCATTGGCGGTTGTCAGGCCCGGTTGCCAATGGGCGTCTTCAAGCTGCTCAGGCAGGGCATAGACAATGGCGCGCACGGCAGTATCGGCGCGGTTTGCCAACCCTTCGATCATGCCAAGGGGGTCGCCCTCATTCGTTGATGGGCCCAGTGCGCCAATGGTTGTGTAGCCTGCTTGCGCATAGGCGCGCAGTTGAATATTCAGTAGAAGGTCAAGCGCGCCTTTTGGGGCCTTGGGCAGCGCGCCAAGTAACTGGCTGATGCCGTCAACCTCGCGGACGGTGCCTGTCAACCTGCCCTTGAAGTCGCGGATGAAGGCAGGGTCGGTCGTGTCCTTATCAATGCCGGCGGCACGGAATGCCGCCTCATTGGCGTAGGCGTCATGCATCATCTGGGTCAGGATAATAACGGGTCGGTCGCGCGATATTCGGTTCAGTTGGGCCATTGAGGGCGCGTCGAGATCATCGACCATCACAGGGTCCCAGCCAAACGCGATCAGGGGGCCTGATCCCTTTGTGCCCGCGTCATTCAATTCATCCAAAATGGCGGGTTTGTTGTTGAAGCGGAAGCCGCTGACATCAATTGCCTGCCCCAACATGGCTGAGGCAAACGGATGCGTGTGCGGCTCGATCAGGCCGGGCAGAACGATCTGCCCGTCAAGGTCATAGGTGCTGGCCCCATCGGCCTGCGCCATGACATCGGCCTTGTTGCCAACGGCCATGATGCGCCCGTCCTTGATCCACACCGCTTCGGCGATGCTCATCTCGTTATCAACGGTGATGATGGTGCCATTGATCAGGACAAGATTGTCACCAACCTTGGGCGGGCTTAACTGCCACCAGATTGCGGCCCCCAAAAGGACGGCGAAAATGGTAAACTTAACAATGGCAGATATAACGCGAGACATAGGACCCCTCAAACTATTCAAGGGGCACTATAGGCGGTCGCGCCATTTACATAAAGCGTTTGCGGATCAGGTGATCGGCTGCAAACAGGCCCGGCCCCTTGGTCAGGATAACGCCCAATAGCCCGGCCCACAGCATATGTTCAGGCCAACTTTGCGGATAGACGAATGTTTGGATGACAAGGGTCATGACCAGTAACCCGGCCGCAGCAAAGCGGCTGCCAAGCCCGACCCATAGCAGCAACGGTAGGGCTAACTCAGCATAGGCTGCCATATAGGCAGCGAACTGCGGCGGGATCAGCGGCAGGGCATATTCATACTCAAACAAATAGAATGTAGAATCCGTCAGCGCAAAATCCTGATCAACCTTGGTGTTGCCGGATCGCCAAAACACCAGCCCCACGGCAATCCGTGCGCCCAATAGGGCAATGGCGGCGATGAATGGTCCTTCAACAAAACGGATCAGGGATGTCACTAAATTGCGGAATGGCATGATCAATCCTCATCTATGCGGGTGAAGAACAGGGTGTCGTTATGGAAGTGCAGCTTGATAATGGTTGGGCCGCTTTGCAGATCAATGTCAGCGGCGTCGATCAGCGGCGGGTCCTGCATGCCCTGCCATAACAGATCAATCGGATAGTCGGACCGGATGGTGGCACTGTCCGTATATCCTGCCAGAAGTGCGGCCCGTGCCCATTCCAGTGCAGCCAAATCCGGCAACCATGGTAGGGCGTCGGCTTGTGCCACGGTTCTGATAAAGGCGGGGAACAGATCGCCATAGCGTGCCAATTCAGTCGTTTTGGGCGGGTGCTGCTGTACAAATTGGCGGGCCATGAAGCTGAAGAAGTCTACGCCTACCGCTCCGTGAACAGCTTTGAAAGTTGACGCCAACGCGGCATCCAAAAGCAGGGCGTAATTGTTCTGATGAATTTGCAGTCGTTGGGCCGGGGCAATGCCCTTGTCATTAATCGTTGCCAACAGCGCCGCGTCACCATCATGGGTGACGATGTGATCGGCGAATTGCTGTTGCAGGCTGGCAAGATCAGGCATGGGCCCGCCCCATCAATTGCTGTTCACCCATCAGGCGGACGGCCTTGCGTGCCTCGTCCTGCAGGACGGCCCAATCAGGGACATCCGTATCCCATTCAATCAAGGTGGGGCGCGGGCCGATACGACCAATCAGGTCTGCATAAAGCGACCAAACCGCCATTGGGACAATGCTGCCATGATCATCAATGCGCAGCTCAACCCCATCAATATCCTTGACCGCATGGCCTGCCAGATGAATTTCGCCAACCAGGTCGGCGGGTATTTTGTTCAGCCACGCAGCGGGGTCGAAGCCGTGATTGCAGCCGTTCACATAGACATTATTGATATCAAGCAGCAGGCCCGCGCCGGATTGACGGGCGGCCTCAATCACAAAATCGGCTTCGCCAATGTGCGAGTGTGTGAACGTCAGATAGGTGGACGGGTTTTCAATCAACAGGCGGCGGTCCAATCTATCCTGTGCCTCTATCACATTGGCAGTCAGTTGATTGAGTGCTTCTTCGGTATAGGGAAGCGGCAGTAAATCATTCAAGTAATGATCCTTTGTGCCCACCCAGGCAATGTGATCGCTGACAGCAGCTGGTTGATAGTGATCAATCAGCGCCTTTAGCTGCGCCAGATGTGATGGGTCAAGCCCGGTGGCGCTACCCAAATTCATGCCGACCCCGTGAAATGACAGGGGGTAATCCTGCGCCAATTGGGCAAGCTGCCTGTGATTGGCGGTTTTGTTATCGGCGCCAATGGGATTGAAATAATTTTCTGAATGCACCTCAAAAAAGCCAACAGCCCTACACGGTCCATCGCGGTCCGTTGTAATGGCCTGAAAATGCTGGGGCTTGAAACTTGTCCCCGCACTTGTCGGCAAATTTGTCAGCGGTGCAGTCATCGAATGTCTCGTATATCGTGGGGGAAGGACAGGCTGTTCGTGCTGGCCCCTCCCCCATCAATGATGTGTGTTTAGGACACTTGTCCCATTTACTTCGGTTCTGTTGAGCCGCCGGTCAGCTTATCGCACAGGCCCTTGGGTACGGCGACGAAGGCGTCGCCCTGATTATCGACCTTGGATGTGCCCGCGCATGAGCTGGAGGATGTCGCGCAATCATTTTTGCCTGCGGCGGCAACGCCATAACATTTTTCCATGGCGCCAGCTGCCTGTGTGGCGGGGGCGGTCATGGCGAGTGTACCTGCAATGGCACCGGTGGCGGCAATAAAGGTGGCGAGTTTGGTTGCTTTGGTCATGTCGGTTTCCTCTTTGAACTGGGGCTGTTTGTGATGTGCCCCGTGATGACAAGGGGAGTGTGCGCCCAAATGGCCTTCACAGACAATCGACGCTTCTACACGTTTTAGTGAGCTGCCGTTACGTCATGTGAGACGGGATGTCTCGCTTACGGTTCGGTAAGGTTGTACGGCACTGCTTGCCGTTAACGTCAAGGCTTGCTAAACTTTTTGTCAGTAATATTCATGCCTGCTGCTGTGAGCCTTCACAAGAAAAGGTAGCGGGCATTTCCCTGTCTGATAGGAGATTGAGTATGCCGAGCTATCGCGCCCCGGTCGAAGACTTCACCTTTGTGTTTGAAGACTTCCTTAAAGTTTATGACAATAAAGACCTACCCGGTTTTGACATGTTGGACCCTGACACCGTTGATGCGGTTTTGACAGGTGCCGGCAAGGTCGCCGAAGAAGTCTGGGCCCCCGCCAACCTGCCCGGCGATGCCGAAGGGTGCGTCCTTGAAAATGGCGTTGTGCGTACGCCGTCCGTTTATAAGGACGCCTATAAGGCATGGGCCGAAGGTGGCTGGTCATCCGTTGGCGCCGACCCGCAATGGGGTGGCATGGGTATGCCGGGTATTATCTCATCTGCTGTGACGGAAATAGGTGTGTCTTCCAACCATGCCCTATCCATGTATTTCGGCCTGACAGGCGCTGCCTATTCCGCGATTGCCGGTATAGCGCCGCAGGAAATGAAAGAAATGTATGTGCCCAAGATGGTGTCCGGTGAATGGTGTGGCACCATGAACCTGACAGAACCGCATTGCGGCACTGACCTGAAACTGATGCGCACCAAGGCGGAACCGCAGGATGATGGCACCTATCGTTTGACAGGGACCAAGATATTCATCTCTGGCGGTGATCATGATTTGGCAGACAACATCATTCACATGGTGATCGCGAAAGTGCCGGGCGAAGATGGCAAGCTGGCCAATGATCTGTCCACGGTGAACTTCTTCCTTGTGCCGAAATTCCTTGTGAACCCTGATGGGTCATTGGGAGAGCGTAATGGCGTTTCTGTTGGGTCCATCGAAAAGAAGATGGGTATTAAGGGGTCGGCCACTTGTGTGCTGAACTTTGAAAATGCCGTCGCATGGAAGCTGGGCGGTGAGCCGAAGGTGAAAAAGGACGCCGACGGTAAGGAACGTAAATCAAGCTCTGCCGGGATGGCAGGTATGTTCCAGATGATGAACATGGCCCGTGTTGGTGTTGGCATGCAGGGCATGGCCTTGGCATCTGTCGCCTATCAGAACGCAGTTGAATATACCAAGGAACGTATTCAGGGCCGGTCACTGACAGGCAAGAAATTCCCTGATCAGGCCGCTGACCCGATTATCGTGCATCCCGATGTGCGCCGTATGCTGATGACATGTAAGTCATTTGTTGAAGCAGGCCGCGCCTTCACCATGTATTTGAACATGGAATTTGCCAAGGCCCGCGCTGGCCGCGAAGATGCCAAGGGCGATCTTGGCATGTTGCTGACGCCGGTCTTGAAGGCCTATTTCACCGATATGGGCTTTGAATGCACCAACATGGCCATGCAGTGCTTTGGCGGTCATGGCTTTGTGCATGATAACGGCATGGAACAGTTTGTGCGCGATTCACGCATTTTGCCGATTTACGAAGGTGCAAACGGCGTGCAGGCGCTTGACCTAGTTGGCCGTAAGCTGCTTGGCGATGGCGGCAAGGCCTATAATGATTATGTTGACCTGATCGAAAGCTTCCTGGCAGAGAACAAGGATGATGCCGGAGTTGCCATCATGGCCCCTGCCCTGCAGCGTGGTCTGGATGATTTGAAAACAGCAACCCAGTGGTTGTTCGATAATCTTGCCCAGAACCCTGAAAATGCTGGCGGTGTGTCTGCATCTTATCTGCGTATTTTCGGTGTTGTGACGCTTGGCTTCATGTGGGCCGGTATGGCCAAGTCAGCACAGGAAGCATTGGACAGCGGCGATGGCCGTCAATCTGATGATTTCTATAAGGCTAAGTTGGTTTGTGCGCGCTTCTGGGCCGAACAGATGATGCCTGAAACCGCATCGCATCTGATGAAGATGCAGGGCGGTGCCGAGGTGATGATGGAACTGACAGCTGATCAGTTCTAATCGACACAGGCTTTGAAATGTTTGATAGTCAAGCCGGGCTCTGATTTTCAGGGCCCGGCTTTTCTTTGCGCAATAGGAATGATGCTATGACCCCGCCCCTTGTCAGGAATGCCGACACTGCAGATGTCGAGGCGCTGGCCGCCATACTGGCGGATGGGTTTTATGATGACCCGCCCATGACATGGTCGTTTAATGGCGTACATGCGATCCGGCCGATGATGAGATTGCTGGCGCAACGTGTTTATATGCCCCACGGCTTTGCCACGATCAGTCAGGACGGAAATGGTGCCGCCATGTGGTTGCCTGCCAATTCGCGAGAGCCGTTTGATGTGCTGACGATGGTTCTGTCATCTATCATTCTGGCACGTCACGGCGGCTTGACGGCTGTTACACGGTCGATGAAGTTTGGTGACTTTATGAATAAGCACCACCCGGACGAGCCGCATTATTACCTGTTTGCTATCGCAACCACACAGGCTGCACGCGGCAAGGGTGTTGGCGGTGCGCTGCTAAAGGACGGGCTTGCCCGCGCCGATGCAGACGGTGTCGGCACCTATCTGGAAAATTCCAAGGAACAGAATTTGGGATTTTATCAGGCGCATGGGTTTGAGGTCTTGGAGGAGGTGCGCCCGGTTGAAGGCAGCCCACCGCTGTGGCGCATGTTTCGCAAACCGACCTAAAGCTTCTCGCCCTGCATCAGGCGGGGCAGTGGGCCGGTGGCGGCCTGCGCCTCTGCCATCAGGCGGCGCTTCACAGGTTCCAGCCGATCAACAAGGGCAAGCCCAACATCACGCACGATGCGCAGGATCGGGTTGTCGTTTGAAAACAGGCGGTTTAATCCGTCGGTCACGACGGCCATACCCAATGTATCGGCGCGACGCCATTTTTCGTAACGCCCCAACACAGCAGTGCTGCCCCAATCAAGGCCAAGACGCGAGGCATCGACGATCACTTCGGCCAATGCTGCGGCATCCTTCAGGCCAAGGTTCATCCCCTGCCCCGCCAATGGGTGAACAACATGGGCGGCGTCCCCGATCAGGGCGGCGCGTGGCCCGGCAAAATCAAGCGCCTGTTGATAGCGTAGCGGATAGGAATAGCGTGGCCCAACTGGGGCAACCGTACCCAAATAATCGCCAAAGCGTTTACGTAGCTCTTCCGTGAAACGATCTTCATCCAGCGCCATGATGGTTTCGGCGACATCAGTCGCTTCGGTCCAGACAAGTGACGCGCGGTGCGCCCCGCTTTGTTCGTCATCGGGCAGGGGCAATACCGCGAACGGTCCACCGGGTAGGAAATATTCCTGCGCCACGCCGTGATGGGGCAGGTCATGTTCAACCGTTGTGACAATGCCCTTTTGATTATAATCCCAGCCCGTGACTTCAAACCCCAGCGCCTTGCGCGTGGGGGACATGGCCCCTTCGGCAGCGACAATCAGCGGCGTGGTCACGATAGTGCCATCGCTTAGTTCGATTGTGACCATCTTGTCCTGCCGGTCCAGCTTGGTCATTTCAACCGAATGGAGCAGGCGGCAATGTTTGGATGATTGGGCAAGGTCCAGCAGTGATTTGCGGATATACCGATGTTCAACCATATGGGCCAAGGGGGCCCCGGTGGTGGATTTGCGGTGATCAAAATGAAGATATAGCGGCGCTGCGCCTTCACTGACCCGTCCATCAGTGACCAAAATATCTTTCATGGCCTGCGCATGTGGGGCAATGGCATCCCAAGCGCCCAACATGGTCAAAAATTGTTGCTGTCCGTGTGCGACCGACAAGGCGCGGCCATCAAACCGGTCCCAATCAATTGTTGCGGGGTCCTGCCGCTCAATAATGGCGGCACGGATGCCTGCCTGATCAAGTGCCAACCCTAACGCAAGGCCAACGACACCGCCGCCGACAATGACGCAATCATAGTTTGTTACTGCTGTTTCTTGACTAGTCATGGCGGAATTTTGCCTCGCTGCTGCTGTGCTGTCCATAAATTGTGCCGCGATTAGAGGCGGTTGGCTGATCTGCCGCACTATATCTGCACAGAATTTGGGCGTTGGCGCTTTTTTGTGCATTTTGCGGACGGACTCCGCTGCCAAATTTCCGGACTCTCGTATACTGCGATTGAGAAATAGTATAACTTATTGAAATCATGATATTTTATAAAACTGGCACGCTTCCTGCTTTAAGTGGGGCGTGTTTACAGAATTAAATCTGTATGAGTTTAACCGTCGAAAGGATTGATGACATGAAACTCGTTATGGCCGTCATTAAGCCGTTCAAACTCGATGAAGTGCGCGAAGCACTGACATCAATGGGTGTTGAAGGGCTGACAGTGACAGAAGTAAAGGGCTATGGCCGGCAAAAGGGCCATACCGAGATTTATCGCGGCGCTGAATATGCCGTCAGCTTCTTGCCGAAGCTGAAGGTTGAAGTGGTTGTTGGGTCAGATCAGGTAGATGCCGTTATCGAGGCAATTACCGGTGCTGCGAAAACAGGCCAGATCGGCGACGGGAAAATCTTTGTTGCCGACGTTGACAAGGTGGTCCGCATTCGGACCGGCGAAACCGACAATGACGCGCTTTAAGCCGCGTTCATGATTTTAAGCTGAGGAGTAAATTTATCATGAAACTCAAATCCACACTTTGGGGTCTGTCGGCTGGCGCCGTTGCCCTGCTGGTGGCGGGTCCGGCAATGGCCGAAGTTCCTGCAGAAAGCCAGTTAGTATTCAATAGTTTCCTTTTCCTTGTATGTGGCTTCTTGGTCATGTTCATGGCAGCTGGCTTTGCCATGCTGGAAGCAGGCCTGGTGCGCACAAAAAACGTTGCCACGATTTGCTTGAAGAATATCTCACTTTATTCAGTTGCCGGTCTGATGTACTGGGTCATCGGGTATAACCTGATGTATTCAGGCGTTGATGGCGGCTATTTCGGCACATGGTTCTCACCATGGAGCGCCGGTGAAGTGCCCACAGCAGACTTTGCAGGCGCTTATGCCGCCGGTTCTGACTGGTTCTTCCAGATGGTGTTCTGTGCCACAACCGCATCAATCGTGTCCGGTACTGTTGCTGAACGCATCAAGTTCTGGCCGTTCATGATTTTCATCACCGTGCTGACAGGCGTGATCTACCCGATCGTTGGTTCCTGGCAGTGGGGCGGTGGCTTCCTTTCAGAAGCTGGCTTTAATGACTTTGCCGGTTCTACGCTGGTTCATTCAACCGGTGGCTGGGCCGCCTTGGTCGGTGCCATTGTTCTTGGTGCCCGTAAAGGCAAGTTCGGTGCAGATGGTTCCATTCACCCGATGCCCGGTTCCAACTTGCCCCTGGCAACGCTTGGTACCTTCATCCTGTGGCTCGGTTGGTTCGGCTTTAATGGTGGTTCACAGTTGGCGCTTGGTTCAGCTGCTGATGCCCACGCCGTTTCCAACATCTTCATCAACACCAATACGGCCGCTGCTGCCGGTGTTGTTGCCGCGGTTGTTCTGACACAGATCCTGTACAAAAAGATCGACCTGACCATGGCACTGAACGGTGCGTTGGCTGGCCTCGTGTCAATCACTGCAGAGCCGCTTGCCCCGTCAATCGGTCAGGCTGCCCTGATCGGTGCTGTCGGTGGTGTGTTGGTTGTGATTGCTGTACCGCTGCTTGATAAGCTGAAAATCGATGATGTTGTCGGCGCTGTTTCCGTTCACTTGGTGGCCGGTATCTGGGGTACAATGATTGTGCCGCTGTCAAATGACGGTGCGTCTTATGGTGCCCAGGCTTATGGTGTGGCCGCTGTTGCCGTCTTCACCGTGGTTGCCAGTGCTGTACTCTGGACGCTTCTGAAAGTGACCATCGGTATTCGGGCAAGCGAAGAAGACGAATATAACGGTCTTGACCAAGCAGAACTGGGCTTGGAAGCCTATCCTGAATTCGGTCACGGTTCACAGAAGATCTAAATAGCGGGCAGGGGGCTTTGCGGCCCCCTTCCTACGGACATTGCGAAAGGCTCCTGAATCTTCAGGGGCCTTTTTGCTGTTGCGGGGCGGCGACCCGCGTGAACGGCTGAATTTGGCTCCAAAAGCCCATTGTGACTAAAAAACAGGCAGAGGCATCACCTAAGGCTAATTAATGAGCATTTTTCTTGCATTGTCCTTGTTCATGGCTATTCTGAGCCCACTTTTCATAATAAAATGGCTTGGAGAGCTGACATGGAAGCATTTCAATCCGGCGGAGACGTCTTTTTTGTCCTGATGGGGGCAATTCTGGTGTTCGCCATGCATGGTGGGTTTGCCTTTTTGGAGGTCGGCACTGTTCGACGTAAAAATCAGGTTAACGCGCTGATCAAAATCTTCTTCGATTTCTGTACATCAACACTGGTCTATTTCTTCATTGGCTATGGCGTTGCCTATGGCATCGACTTTCTGGTCAATGCCAAGGTTTTAACCGGCGAGATGGACGTCGAAGGGTACGAATTTTCGAAATCAGGCTATGATCTGGTTAAATTCTTTTTCTTGCTGACATTTGCTGCTGCTGTGCCTGCCATTATTTCCGGCGGTATTGCGGAGCGTGCCAAATTTTGGCCGCAGGCTTTCGCCACTGCTGCGATTGTTGCCGTCGTCTATCCCTTGTTTGAGGGCATGATTTGGAATGGCAATTTCGGCCTGCAGAGCTTTTTGTCAGACACATTCGGGGCAGAGCTGCATGACTTTGCCGGGTCTGTTGTGGTCCACGGTGTTGGTGGTTGGATTGCGCTTGCTGCGGTTATCCAATTGGGCCCGCGCATGGGTCACTACCGCAAGGACGGATCTGTTGTGGGCATTCCGCCATCCAACATTCCTTTCTTGGCGTTGGGGTCATGGATGCTGTGCGTTGGTTGGTTCGGCTTTAACGTCATGTCCGCAGGTGATGTCGCCGGGGTCAACGGCCTTGTTGCGATGAACTCATTGCTGGCGATGGTTGGCGGTTTGATTGCCGCCACGTTTGTGGGCAAGAACGACCCTGGCTTTGTGCACAATGGTGCCTTGGCTGGTCTGGTTGCGGTTTGCGCCGGGTCTGACATCATGCACCCGCTTGGTGCCTTGGTTGTTGGCGTGGTGGCAGGCGGCCTGTTCGTCTATATGTTTCAGGTCTGTCACGAAAAGCTAAAGGTTGATGATGTGCTTGGCGTTTGGCCGCTGCATGGCCTGTGCGGCATGTGGGGCGGTATTGCCGCTGGCATCTTTGGTCTGGAAGCCCTTGGCGGTTTGGGCGGCGTTACATTCAGCGCCCAGCTGGTTGGAACGCTTATCGGCTGCGCCTATGCCTTTGTCGCCGGGCTGATTATATATACCGTCCTCAAGAAGGTAGTTGGGATACGCCTGACGGAAGAGGAAGAGGCAATGGGTGCCGACCTCGCTGTTCACAAAATCGGTGCCTATCCTGAAGAAGATCTGATGCGTTAAACAACGCGAAATGTCAGACCAAAAAAAGAGGGCGGTAGGATTATCCTGCCGCCCTTTTTCTATGCGTGTTCTATCGGTTTTGTCAGTATGGATCAGTAATCAAGCGCGATGGCCTGTGTGGCCCCTTCCTGATCAACATCAAACCGGGCATCTTCAAATTTTGGTGGCGCCATGTTGATCTTGGCCCCGTTTGAAAAACCGATGCCTTCTTTCGGCAAACCGATGAAATTCCGGTCCAGATCATTGTTGCTGTTGGCGTCATGGAAAATGACAAAGCCATAGGTGCCCGGCTTCACATCCTTGATCGTCAGGGTCACCGGCCCTTTTTCGGCAGGGACCGCAGCGGTATAGATCTGCGCGCCTTCTTCGTCAGACAGGAACTTGTCTTCTTCATAGACGGCGACAATGACCTTGCCCTTGGCCTTTTTGACATTCTCTGCCACGACGGTCAGCGTTGCTGCGCCGGCGGGCAGGGTGGTAGCCATCAAGGCGGCAGCGGCCAGCCCGGTCAGTAGTGATTTCTTCATGATATATCTCCCCAAATTGTGATGCGCATCCTGCCCCCGATTGGCAATGGCTGCAAGCGGGCTTTTGACGGCCAGATCCGGGTGCTGCGCCTGCCGGGTCTGTCATGGTCCCGACGCATATTCTGCGCTAGGCTGTAGCATGACATCAGGGGAAAGGGGATCAGACCATGCCGCAATCAACCAAAGACATGATGGACAGGGCAGACAATCAGGCGATTGATCGGTCACATTCCCGCCCATTCAGCGATATGGTGCGGGGCATGGATCGCCGTCAGTTTTTAGGTGCGGGCGCAGCTTCTGTTGGCTTGGCCACGATGATGGGCGGGGCCGCCGCTGCGGGGCAGGATGATGACCCCTCAACCCTGACATATGAGGGGCTGAGCCAGCGGATGGATGATCGGTTTCACACCGCAGAAGGTTATACCCATAATATTGTTGTACGCAGGGGCGACCCGATTTTGAAAGGCGCACCGCAGTTTGATCCAGCTTTGATAGACCCGGAAGTTGCCGCCACGCAGTTCGGTGACAATAATGATTTTCTGGCCTTTCGTCCGATGCACCCAAGCAGTGATGGCGTGCGCCGGGGATTATTGATTGCCAATCATGAGTTTGTGGATGTCCGTAGCTTCGTCCCTGACTATAAGGCGCAGTTGAAGAACCCGAAATTGTGGCGCATGGCGCAGATGGCGCATGGTATGTCCGTTGTCGCGGTTGAGGAGGATAGGCATTCTCGCGCTTGGCATCTTGCGCCTTTGTCTGACCGTGTTGCGGGATTGAACCGGCGCATCACGGCCCATACGCCCATGCGTATTGCCGGGCCTGCGGCCGGTCATCGGCGTATGAAAACAAGTTACAGCCCCGATGGTCTGATGGCCTTTGGCACCTATGGCAATTGCGCCGGTGGCATGACCCCGTGGGGCACAGTGTTGACCGCAGAAGAAAATGTGCAGTTCTACTTTTCCGGTGACCCCACTCGCACAGACGAAGCCGAAAATTACAAACGCTTTGGCCTGACGGGACAGGCGCTGTTTCCGTGGGGCATGTTTGACCCCCGCTGGTCGGTTGATGAGGAACCGAACGAGCCGAACCACGCGGGCTGGATGGTTGAGATTGACCCGACAGACCCGACCTCCACACCCGTAAAGCGCACGGCGCTGGGTCGTTTCAAGCATGAGGGGGCAGGGCTTGTCGTCAACCCCGATGGCCGGGTTGTGGTTTATATGGGGGATGATCAGCAGTTTGAATATCTCTATCGTTTTGTATCGAAGAACCGCTATCGCAGGGGCGATGTTGCCCATAATATGCGTTTGTTGGACGAAGGCGTTTTGTCAGTTGCCCAATTTTCAGAACAACAGGTGATGTGGCACCCGCTGGTGTTTGGCCAGGGGCCGCACACAAAGGCCAGTGGCTTCGAAAGTCAGGCAGATGTCGTGATTGAGGCACGCCGCGCTGCTGACCTTGTAGGGGCAACGCCGATGGACCGGCCCGAAGATGTTGAGGTTAATCCGGTCACAGGATCGGTCTTTGCGAACCTGACCAATAATACAAAACGCGAGGCGGGGCAGGTGAATGCTGCAAACCCCCGTGGCCCCAATAACTCTGGCCAGATTGTTGAGATGATGCCCCCGCAGGGTGATCATACTGCAACCGTTTATGACTGGACCATGTTCGTGATGGGTGGGCCATTGATGGCTGATGATCCGACTGCGCGCGGTGCCTATCACCCTGCAACGAAAGAAGATGGCTGGTTCGCATCGCCTGACAATATGACCTTTGACAAAAAGGGCCGCATTTTGATCGCCACGGACGGCAGCCCCAAGGAAGGCATCGCAGACGGTGTCTGGATGGCAGATGTGCGCGGCCCGGGCAGGGCGCTACCCAAACGATTGGTGGCGCTGCCTAGCGGGGCGGAACTTTGCGGCCCCTGTTTGGTGCCTGATGATACAGCCCTGTTCGTTGCCGTTCAGCACCCGGGCATCGGCAGCAGCTATGATGCACCGTCAACCCGCTGGCCGGATTTCGACCCAGCCCTGCCGCCGCGGTCGGCTGTCGCTGCCGTGCGCCGTTATGATCGCCGCAAAATCGGCAGCTAATCAACCTCTGGCGAGATGTCTTCCAGTGTTTTGGTCGCTGTTTCGGGAATGGCGAACCAGGCGATAATTGCGGACAACGGTATCAGCGCCAGCGGGATTGCAGTTGCCAGGCCGAAATCACCGGTCATGGCGTAAAGCGCGCTTTGCGTCAGCAGGCCCGCAACGGCGGCCAGCGATGACACAATGGCCCGCACTGACGATGCTGTGGATCGGTAGGACGTTGGGAACAACTCCCCGCCTAATGCCGATAAAGTGACTTCCGCACAGAAAAAGGCAAATTGCGCGGTCACCCAAACAACAACCACAAGCCATCCGTCGATGCCTGAATAGAACAACCCCATACCAACGGCAGAAACCAGCAGGCCCGTGATCAAGATTGATTTACGGCCAACCTGATCAGATAGGCGTCCAGCAAGGAAGTTCCCGGCAACGGCAAGCGTGCCGCCAACAATATACATGGTGGAGGCCGCGCCAACTGACCAGCCAAGTTCGGTTTGCAGATATTTTGGCACAAACCACAGCGCCGCACCGGCGCCAAAGGCAAACGGGGCAATCACCGCGCAAATCGCGATCATTCGGCCGGGATAGGCCGTGACGACAGAGACAAGGGGCTTGAATGCGGCAAGCAGTTTGCCGCCTTGCGCCTGTTCTTCGCGTCGATCTTGTTGATTTTTGAAGCGGTCGGTTTCATCAAGGCCGCGGCGCAACCACGCCAATAACAGCATGGGCCCAACGCCCAGCATATAAAGTCCGCGCCAGTCATAGGGGATGATTTCAATATTGGCGTAAACGCCAGCGGCCAAACCATGTCCAGCAGCGCCCAACGCGCCCAAGGCACCGATTGCCCAACCTCGTAATTTGGGGTCCATCACCTCAACCACGACAACGAAACACAAAATGTCTTCGGTATAGGCGCAGGCCCGGGCAAGGAACTGTAACGCAACAAAGGTTTCCTTTGTGGTGGCAAAGGCGGTCAGGAAGGTAAAGGTCGCTGTGCCCAAAATGGTCAGCATCAGCAGTTTTCGTCGTCCCATACGGTCGGCAAACAGGGCAAGGAACAGGCCGGGCAGAATGCCAAGCCGCATATAGGCAGCCAGCATCCCCACCTCGCCATCAGAAATCGCAAGGCTTTCCTGAATGCGCGGCAGGGCAAGGCCGAAAATACCGATATCATAGTGATTGACCATGATGGCAATGCCAACCAGCCAAAACACCTTCATTTGGTCGGCGGCAGGCACATAGGGCGGGCCAAGTTTGATGGCGGACAGGGTGCGGCCCCAAAACCGGCCACCAGCACCCATTTTCCGGTACCTCTCCCACTGTTCTTCAAGGGGCGGGGCTCCATCTGATGTATCGACGCGTTTCAAGGCCCATTCAGGGATATCAACCGGCGGCTCAGCAGTATCAATCACAGGTTGTGGCGTGTGCTGGTCTTGCGTCGTATCTGTCATGAAGTCCCCCGCGCGGCCCGCTCCGAAATGGCAGACCACAATTACTAATTGCCTGTGTGTTAAAGCAAAGTTTGCCTTATCTGACAAACAATCATGTCAATAAGGTGGCAATTAGTTTGGTACAAGCGGGGGAATGGGGATTAATTCCGCGCCAAAATGACCATCGGTCATAAGGCGGGCAAATCAGTCCGATGAATCGATGGATGCCGCAATAAGACCGGCAGTAATGGCAAGCAGCAAAGTGCCGGCCGCGACCAGCCAAGGGGTCATCTCGCCCGACTTTTGGCTTTCCAATGTGCCGCCCCCGGCCTGACTTTGTCGCGGATCAGGGTAGTCATCACCGAACAGGGCACAGCCTGATGTCAGGCTGACCATTAGGGAAAGCGCCAAAACGGAAGGCAAACGGGAACGCGACTGCTTGGTCATTGGAAACCTATCGAACAGGACCCGCGCCATTAGGCTGGATCATGGGAATTGAAACTCCTCAATGGCTACCGATTAGCGCCCGTCAGGTCAAGCGGTCATTGCCCCATTATTTGTTGCCGCAGCGGGCAGGGTATGGCGGACAATTTTGGGGACACGGTGCTGCAAACCCTTTCAATTTACGCGGGGGGCCTTATGATCCGGCCATTCCTATTTACTTCATACAATTGCTTGCGAGGATATGATGACGAGTATCGCCACCCTTCCGGAAAATTGGCCCGCTATGAGCGTCGCTGACGCCCATGCCCTGATGACAGCCACAGATGACAGCCCCTTTGCGATGGAGGAAGCGGACATCAATGGCGTGACCTTGCGGGTTTGGAAGAATGCCGCGCCGTCCTTGCGTGCCATGTTTGAGGAAAGCCGTGCCCACGGTGATCTTGAATATATGGTTTATGAGGGGGAGCGCATCACGTTTGAGGCGCATTACCGTGCGGTGGCAAAACTGGCCAATGCGCTGGTGAATGATTACGGCGTCAAAAAGGGCGACCGCGTTGCCCTGATCATGCGGAACTTCCCCGAATGGGCTGTCAGCTTTTGGGCAGCAACAACCATCGGTGCGGTGATTGTGCCGTTGAACGCATGGTTGACGGGCGAAGAGCTGGAATATGGTGTGTCTGACTGCGGGGCGCGTGTCGCCATTGTGGATGAAGACCGCTATCACCGCCTTGCACCCCATTTGCATAATCTGGCCGACTTGCAGTCCATCATTGTCGCCCGCGCTGGCGCGACCTTTGAAGGCAAGGCAGAACGATTTGAACAGGTGGTGGGTGCCCCTGCCGACTATATGTCATTGGATGCGGACGCAACGCTGCCGCCTTGTCAGATTGACCCTGATGACAATGCCACGATTTTCTATACGTCTGGCACAACCGGCAAGCCGAAGGGCGCATTGGGTACACAGCGGAATATCACTGGCAATTTGGTCAGCCTTGGTGTTAGCCGCATTCGTGCCATGCTGCGCCGGGGGGAGATGCCCCAACCGCCCAGCGAGGATGATCCCAAAACGGCCATGCTTCTGTCTGTGCCCTTGTTCCACGCGACCGGGTGTCATTCGATTTTGGTGCCCATGCTGGTTGCCGGGAACAAGCTGGTGATCATGCATAAGTGGGACCCGACCCGCGCGCTTGAATTGATTCAGGAAGAAAAGATCAACGGCTTTGGCGGTGTGCCGGCAATGGTTTGGCAGGTGCTGGAACACCCCAACTTTCATGATTATGACACGTCATCAGTCGAAGGCGTCTCCTATGGCGGGGCGCCGTCCGCGCCTGAACTGGTTGCCCGTATCGCACAGGAATTTCCGAAGGCTGCGCCGGGGAACGGCTATGGCCTGACGGAGACAAGTTCCGTCACCACCCAAAATGTCGGCGAAGATTATCAGAACCGTCCAGACAGTGCCGGGCCTGCCATTCCGGTCGTTGATCTGCGTGTGGTCGATGCCGACGGCAATGATGTGCCCGATGGCGAAATTGGCGAATTGTGGATCAAGGGCCCGAACGTTGTGAAGGGCTATTGGAACAAACCTGAGGCAACGGAAAAAAGTTTCACCAAGGAAGGCTGGTTCAAGTCTGGCGATTTGGTGAAAATTGATGAAGAAGGCTTTGTCTTTATTCTTGATCGCGCCAAGGACATGTTGATCCGTGGCGGTGAGAATATTTACTCTGTCGAAATTGAAGACGTGCTTTATTCTTATGCCGGTGTGATGGACGCGGCGATTGTCGGCATCCCCCATAAAGTACTGGGCGAGGAGGTTGGCGCTGTTGTGCAGGTTGCCCCTGATGCCAGCGTGACACAGGAACAGTTGCAGGATCATGTTGCCCAACATCTTGCTGCGTTCAAAGTGCCGATCAAAATCGACATCCGCACAGATCCGTTGCCGCGTAACGCCAACGGCAAGATTCTGAAAAACGAATTGCGCGAACAAATTCTGGAAAGCTGAGTCATTCACAACTGAAATAGGGGGCATTGATATGTCTGGAAATTCCTTGCAGGGCCGCACGGCGCTGGTCACCGGTGGGTCACGCGGTATTGGCCGCGCGATCTGTCAATTTCTTGCCGAAGAAGGCGCAACCGTTGGCGTTAATTACAATCGCGACAGCGCATCTGCTGATGAAACAGTGCGTTTGATCGAAGAAGCCGGTGGTAAGGCACAAAGCTTTGGCGGGTCTGTGAATGACCCGGACGCAGCCCACAAATTGGTTGCAGATGTTGAGGCGGCGTTTGGCCCGATCTCTATCCTTGTGAATAATGCAGGGATTGCAAGCCGTGGTCAGTCTATTGAAAAGACAGACCCGAAAGAATTGATGAACGTTTTGGCCGTCCACGCGATGGGGCCATTCTTTGTCACGCAGGCCGCCTTGCCGGGTATGCGTACATGCGACCGTGGTGATGTGATCGTGATTTCATCGGTTGCCACCAAAACGCTGAATGCACGCGGTGCGCCCTATAATATGGGCAAGATGGCGGCTGACGCCTTTGCCTATACGTTGGCGAAGGAAGAAAAGAAAAAGAACATTTACGCCAATATTGTTGCGCCGGGTCTGGTTGATACGGATATGGGTCAGCGTTTGATGAAGGCCACAGCGGGCGTTGATGATTTGCGTGCCCTTGATGCAGCGATGCCGTTCGGTCATGTGTGCCAGCCTGAAGAAATCGCCTCGACCGTGCGGTTTCTTGTCAGCCCGGCCAACACCTATGTGACAGGACAGAAGGTTTTTGTTGATGGCGGCCAGTCTGACGGCTGATCAGCGCAGCAGATAAAACAGCAAAGGCCCGGGGAAATTCCCGGGCCTTTTTGTTTGGCTCTTTCGATTAGCTGTCAATTAGCTATCAATACGTTCTTCTTTTAGTTGACGCTTGAAGATTTTACCCGTTGCCCCGCGCGGTAACGGTTCGTCAATCAAATCAATGCGGGCGGGCACCTTGAACTTGGCAAGCCGTTCAGCAACATGGGCCATCAATTCTTCGGCGCTGACAGTTTGTCCCGGCTTGGGCATGACAACGGCTGTCAGGGATTCACCCAACCGTTCGTCAGGTAGCCCGAACACGGCAGCTTCTGAAACTGCGTCATGTTCATAAAGTGCGGATTCAACTTCGATGCATGAAATGTTTTCGCCGCCGCGCACAACAATGTCCTTGATGCGGTCAACAATATACAAGAATCCGTCTTTGTCCATTTTGCCGACATCGCCGGTGCGCAGGAAGCCTTCTTCATCAATGGCAGCGCGGGTGGCGGTTTCGTTATTCCAATAGCAACGGATGTTTGACGGGGTTTTGATCATCACCTCGCCCACTTCGCCTGTTGGAACGGCATTGCCGTTTTCGTCCGCACACTTCATTTCGATCAGCGGCGAATTGGGCCGCCCCGTGCTGGCAGGTTTCAGCAAATAGTTATAGCCCCCATTGGTGCAACCGATTGCGTTGGTTTCAGTCAGCCCATATCCTTGTGCCGGTGCGGCGTCGGGGAATGCCTCGGTGATTTTCTTCACATGCTCCGGCGGGCGGGCAGCGCCGCCACCGGACAGTTCAACCAATGAGCTTGTGTCGTATTTGGCAGCATCAGGATGCTGGGTCAATTCCCATGACATTGTGGGGACACCAAGAAAGTTGGTGACCTTTTCTTCCTGAATCAATTCAAGCGCGCGGGTTGGATCCCACTTGTACATCAGCACCAGCTTGCGCCCCAAGATAATGGACACAAGGTATATCGCATGGCTGCCGGTCACGTGGAACATCGGCACGGCGACCAGTGAAATCATTTGTGCCGCTTCTGCGTCTGGGTCTGCGGGGGTTTCGCCACGGGCGGTTGCCTCAATCGCTTCATCCTCTGCCTTGACCGCGTTGGCAACCATGCCGCCGATGGCCCAAGACATCAGGGATGACAGGATTGCACGATGGGTTGAAACAGCCCCCTTTGGATTACCTGTTGACCCGGATGTATAAAGGATCAAGACGTCATCATCAGTACCGCCGCCCAAATCCGGGAATGCGGTTTCTTCATCGCCATCCAACAAGCTATTAAACTCAATCACGCCATCGGCGCGTTGATCGGCCCGTGCGCTGATGAGCGTCAGGCCCAGCTTTTTGCGCAGTCCTTCAAGGACGCCCGCCCGTTGGCCATCACAGAATACCAGCTTGGCCCCACAATCGTTCAGGCCATAGTCGAATTCATCTTCGGTCCACCAGGCATTGACGGGCACCGCCACGGCGCCTGCGCCGGTAATCGCCATGAAGGCAAAGAACCATTCGGGAAAATTACGCATGGCGATAGCGACTTTGGTATCCTTTGTGATGCCAAAATCCTTAACCAAACGATGGGACAGTTTTTTTGCGCGGGCCGTAACCTCGCCAAAGCTATACCGCTCCCCCTCATAGACCAAAAATTCCTTGTCGCCATGGGCGGCGCCCAGCTCGTAATAGGCGGCCATGGTTGGCGGGGCATCGCGGAATGTCCGATAATTGATGCCGCGAATTTCCTGTTCTACAATGGGGAAATCCCCATCCGGTGCAGTGACGGCGGCCAAACGTTCCACGGCGCGCAAATCGGCTTTGCCTGCTTCGAATAATTCTTTACCTGTTGGCATTACTGCCCCCCAATATTGCTTGTTGTCCCAAAAGTGCGGCTGTTAAAGCATAAACTGACGAATTGTCAATCTCAGCCCCCGGCCAATTTGTTGCGGAAGCGGATCATGCCGCCGATCCAGCGGTCATAATCTGCTGTTTTGCCCTGCATATAATCTTTGACCTGCGGGTGGGGCAATATCAGGAAACTTTCGTCATCGATACCCTGCACGACACAATCTGCCAGCTCCTCAGGAGTGATCATGCCGTCTGCTGCGGCTGCATCCTTATCGCCGCTTGCCCCGGCGGTCATGTTGGTGACAACGCCTTGCGGGCAAAGCAGGGACACTTTAATGCCTTGATGACCGTGGGCAATGGCAAGCGATTCACCAAAGCCGACAGCGGCGTGTTTGGTCACTGAATAGGTGGCTGACCCGATCTGCGACAGCAGCCCGGCGGCTGATGCGGTATGTAGGAAATAGCCGCCACCACGGCCAATCATACCCGGCAGGCAGGCGCGGGCCGCATAGACATGGGCCATCAGGTTAACCTGCCATGCCCGTTCCCAATCTTCATTGCTGGACCCTTCTACCCCGGCGTTTGGGCCATCCATCAGGGCAATGCCCGCATTGGAACACATCAGGTCGATGCCGGCTGTTTCATTTTCCGCCCGTTCGATCAGTGCTTTGACCTGTGCCTCATCGGTGACGTCACAGCCCATCCCGATGCCTCCGACTTCTTCGGCAACGGCTTTGACGCCTGCTTCATCAATATCAGCCAGATACAGATTTGCTGCGCCTGCCGCCTTAAAGCGCCGGGCCAATGCAGCGCCGATACCATTGGGGGCACCGGCACCGGTGATGACGATTGTTTTGCCGTCGAGTTTCATGGGGTCAATCCTTTTAGGTCAGTATTATGCGCAAGTGTTTGCGCGCGTGTGAGAGACGAGCTTTGCAACAGGCTCGTGAATGCGAATATTGATGCGTTTGAATGGCAGGGGCCGTGCCTCGTCACTAATGGCGGGCAACAGGGCAGTCATCAGCCCCATTATCGAATTATCATGCCCCACCAGCGGCGCGGTGCGGGCCAGAATATCGTCGGCATGTTTGGGAACGCGCCCGTCCAAAACGGCAAGGCCAAGCCGGGCAAGGTCCCCCACGCCATCCAGCACAGGCAGGTAGAAATGCAGCGCGCCGCCTTCAACAAACAAAGGGGCAAGCCGTTGGGGCAGGGTGGCCCAATCATTCAGGCAGGCTTCTACATTGCCCAAGCCGTCCACCCGCCCGTCATTATCAGCGATCAGGCGATCCACTTCGCGGGCAAAGGCGCGGGCTGCGGGCGGATCTGAATCCAGACCCTGCACCAAATCAGTGCAGGGCGTGTCTGTGCCGTAATCGTCCCAGCGAATGAAGTAATAGGCTATCGGGCTTAATAGTCCGGCAAGGGTTGTTAGGGCATCGGGCGGCGTGGCCCCACAAGCTGATGTCAGCACCGCTTGGCGGGCCTGATGGTGGGGGCTGCCCAAACGGCGCAAGCGGGCATCAAAAAGCCCCAGCCGTCTATACATACTGGTTTCATCTTTGATGTTCGCGGCGCTCCACAATCGTTCGGCAATGGCGGCGGTGCGGGGCCAGATATAGGTTTCAACAGTTTGGTCGAACATTGCCTCTGTCCACACGGCGGCCTCCCCGCCAAGGATGGTGGGGGCGGTGCCCGGATCAATCCGATAATGATCTGCGGCGGTTAAAAAGTGATCGAGATAGAAGCTGGTTGCGCTGACGGTTTGATAGGGACTGTTGGCGTCAGACTCAGGCGTGTCCAGCCAAGTTTCAAGGATCAGGCCATCGGGGTCGGGTTTGCCGTGGACAATCTCCTCCCACCCCATCGGGGTTTTGCCAGCCTTCTTGATTTGGGCGGCCAGCTTTTGGGTGAAGCGGCCCTGTATGGTTGCTTTGTCTTCGGTGTCTGTTGTGACACCGGCGGCTTCCCATGTTTTACCCGTTACTTCGTCACCGCCAAAGTGCCAGACCGGGTCGGGAAATAGCGGCCCGAATTCATCCAGCAGGTCCTGAACGAAAGTGAAGACGGCTTTGTTCGTGGGATCAAACTCCCCATCAAACACGCCATAGGTTTGGCACAAACCATTGGGTGGAGTGATGGCAAGGTCGGGATAGGCAGTGATAAAGCCTGTGGCGTGGCCGGGCATGTTGAATTCAGGCACGATGCGAATGCCGCGCGCGGCCGCATATTCAATCAGGTCTGCGATCTGGTCCTGTGTATAGAACTGCTCGTTGGACGCATGTTCGTGCAGCGCGGGGCGCAACTTGCTTTCCACCCGCACGCCCTGATCATTGCTTAATCCCCAATGCAGCACATTCAGCTTGGCATGTGCCATGCCGTTCACAATGCGCTTGATGGTTGGTAGTTCGATAAAGTGGCGCACGCAATCGAGCTTGATCCCGCGCCATCCAAACCGCGGCTCGTCCGAGATTTCACACAGAGGCAGGCTGATGCCGCCATCCCGGCGGGCGAGTTGCAACAGGCTGGTCAATCCATGCAGGGCGCCGCGCCAATGGGTGGCCTTGATCGTCGCGCCGTCGGCGGTGATCGATAGATGATAGCTTTCGTCCTGGTCTGGCACCGGCAGGTCGCCGTGGGGGTCACTGACATCAAGTGTTAGGCTGGCATTGGGGTCATCTGTCGTGATCATGGTGGTCAGACCCAGTGCCTGCCGAAACCGTTCCGCGCCGTCCGTTAACCGTCCGGCAGGGGCGCTGATCAGCGGTAGCCCATCCCAATGGCAGCGCCCGTCATGAAGCGTGACTTTTGTTGGCCATGGCAAAAGGGGCAGATTGTCCGGTTCTATTGATGCCTGCAAAATGTCGTCCCCTTACGTGCCTCTATTGGCCCCACCTTGCGCCAAACCTGATTGTCATTTCGTGAAGCGGTCCGTAATGTGCCCCATGCGCCGAACCCTGTCCATAGGAAGGAATATGAGCATATGGATGACGCTCAAAAAGATTTAGTTGATTTGCTGGCCCGCTTCAAATCCCATGCTGAGGCGGCGGATGGTCCGGGGTTTGGTTCCCTGTTTACCGATGATGCGGTCTATGTGGACGGATTTCACGGCCCCTATCATGGTCCTGATGCAATCGGCCAAATGCTGGTTGATGATTTCTATGGTGCCATGACTGACTGCCGGTGGGATTTGTATGAGCCTGTGGTCAATAGTGGCCTGGGCTATTTCCGGTATTTGTTCAGCTACACCTCAACCCTGTCGGATGCAGCGGGCAAGCGTGTGGTGTTTGACGGGATGGCGCGCGTGACCTTGAAGGGCAGCGGTGCCGATATGAAAATCCGCCATTATTCGGAAATTTTTGACCGTGGTTTGGCGTTGGCACAGCTTGATTTTGCGCCAGAACGTATTGCCAAGGTGGTGGGCCGTGCAGCCGATCTGTTGCGGGCATCGCCTGATGCGCACCCGCATATCAACCGTAAAAGCTAGAACCGTTCAGATAGCCAAATTGCTGAACGAGAAGCGGTTTTGATCACCGCTGACAACAGGGGATAGGCGGTGGCCTGTTCGGCACCTTCGTCAATGGCGGTGTCGTGATGCTCCGCCTCCTCGGCGCGGAACTGGTCGATGGCGGCGCGCAACTCAGGCTCCGCCACGCCACTTTTGGCCATGCGGTCCAGTGTGGCTTGTTGCGCGGCGTAATGTTTGTCGATGACATCTTCAACCGCGGCGGTGCAGGCCATGGCGGCCTTCTCACCCATCAGCGCGGTCACAGCGCCCAAGGCATAGCCTGCGACGTTCCAAAACGGCCCAAGCACAGTGGGGCGCACGCCCCGTTCGGCCACCAATTCGTTAAAGCGAGCCAGATGGGCGTCTTCTTGTTCTGCCATGTGCTTGACCAAACCGGCAGTGCGGCCAAGGCCCGCGCGCGGCTTGCCATTGCGGTCAGTCATCATATCAAGTTGGCCGCGATAAATGCGCTGGGCACCAAATTCCCCGGCCTGATCAACGCGCAAAATACGGGCGATCTGTGCCTTGGCATGGTCCTGCCCGGCGCGGTCTTCTTCTGCGGCGGGGGCGGGGATGGCCTGATTGTTTACAAGCTTTGTCATGGTTTGGATTATCGCCGACCGCGCAGCAATGCGGCAAGGCCAAGTGCAGCGGAAATTGTCGCATTCCATCCGGCCAATGATAGGCCAAGAAAGCGGAACTGTACCTCATCACAGCGCACGACAGGGGCGTTCTTCAGCGCGTCTGCCAAATCTTGGAGGGAGCCAGCATTGGCTCCCGGTGCGCCGGTGCAGGTGCTGGGCCCGGCCCAAAAGCCCCATTCAATTCCCGCATGATAGCCGCCATACCCGGCGCTGATCCAAATACAGGTGATGGCAATCAGGAACAGCGGCGCGCGGGCTGGGCGCATTATCGCAACTTGCGGCAGGGCAAGGATGGCTGCCAAAATGGCGGCCACATGCCACCAGCGTTGCGTCATGCAAAGCGGGCAGGGATACATATCTGCCAGATATTGAAAGCCAATTGCGCCAAGTAGCAGCGCCCCGGCACCCAAAATCAGGATGTGCTGGCCCTTCATTGAAGATGCGCTAATGGAGGAGGGTTTGATAGGCAATGGCTGCCCCCACAATTAACGCGCCTGCGACCAGAGTCAGCAGGCCGAAATAGCGTTCGATAAAGGCCTTGATCGGTGCGCCAAAAAAATACAGCAAACTTGCCTCAAGGAAAAAGCGCCCGCCGCGCCCTATCAGGCTGAATAGAATAAAGACAAAAATGTTCAACCCAACTGTACCGCTGGCGATTGTGAAGACCTTGTAGGGGATGGGTGAAAACCCGGCCAGCAGCACAATCCAGCCGCCATAGGTGTTATAAAGGCCAGAGAACTGCTCAAACTTATCTGGGCTGGCGATATAATCACCAACCACATCCCAAAAGCCCCAGCCCAACATATAGCCAAAAACCCCACCCGCGACGGAGCCGATGGTGCAAACCGTCGCGATCAAAAAGGCGCGTTTGCGGTCTGCCAAGACCATGGGCAGCAGCATCACATCGGGCGGAATGGGAAAGAATGAGCTTTCAGCAAAGGCCAGCAATGCCAAAATGGGCAGCGCATGGCGATGGGCTGCAAGGTCGAGCGTTTTGTCGTAAAGCCGTCTGAACATAAATGGTCCGGGCATTTCCTAGAAATTGTTGGCGTGTCCTAGCATGACCTTACCAAAAAGCACAGAAAAAGCACGCTGCGGCGGCAAAGCGCGCTTGACTGCGGGCGAAGGTGGTGTAGAACGGGCGTCCAATCTGCATATTGGCGTTTACGCCGATGCAATCCGGTGGCCCCGGTGGCGGAATTGGTAGACGCGCCAGATTCAAAATCTGGTGTTCGCAAGAACGTGCCAGTTCGAGTCTGGCCCGGGGCACCATTTTCTACCAATCAGTTGTAATGCTGCCTCACCTTGATCACACCCTACGCTGCAAATGTTGCAAAAAATGCCTGACAAATGCAGCAAGCTATGCTTATGATTTGTAGGCTAGGGCAATATGGATTGCGGTTGAAAATGGTGGATGCGGATTGGGCGTGGATGTTGCGTCCGTTGTACGGACGTAAACTGGCGATAGAGAGCGAGAAGCAGCGCCGCAAAAGCTTTGCAGGCTTTGACTTGCCAAGTACATCGTTTGATTGGAATGATGGCCAAATTCATGCCTATAAGGGCGCTCGTGACGGGTTGGGCATGGATGCGCCCAAAGCTGAGCGATATGTGAACACCCACACACCACCCTCCAAACCAACTGGGCAAGCCAATATATTTTATAAACCAGATGCTCCAACGGCGTTTGAGCAGGACCTGTATCAAAACTGAAAGATCGACCTAAACCAGCGGGGATTAAACCTGATGACGGCCCGCCCGTTCAGTTTGCGTCCCAATCAGGTCATGTCTTGGGCGGGTGAGGCGCGTGTCCCGCAGGCCGCACCGACAAATGCCCGTCCCGTATTTGCGGAGGTCGCCCAAATAGGCAGACAAACTCATTACAAGGAACGGGCTGATAAAGTTTTGGCAAAGAGCGATGCACAGACTGTTGTGGCGACGCGTCAACAAAAACCCTATGTCGAAGTGCGAACTGATCCCGCAACAAATAAAAGGATCGTGACGGCCAAATTTGGTGACAAGACATTTGAGTTTAACAAAGTCTACACGGCTGACGAGATCACTGGCGGTATGGCAAGCATTAAAGCCAAGCTGCGCTCTAACCCTCATGCGATGGGCATGGAGCGTGTTGAGGGGGTGTCCGGTGCATATTATACAGATATCAAGAATGTGCCAAAAGGATATAGGTCTGCCCTGAACGAAGCGACGAGCGTCTGATTTGCGAAGGATGCCGCCAAGGCTGCAACATTCGCTTCATTCGCCGTGCTAGCGGTTGCGCCTGTAGGTACAATTACTTCCGGATATGTCGCCTATAAAGAATCTAGTTTAGAGAATTTTTTGGCGGTTGGATTATCTGCTGGCGGGGCTAGAATTCTACGAAACGAAGGGGTTAGAAAAGGGCTGGCTGAAAGAATTGCAGCAGCCCAACAATTGGCAGTTGGATACCACAATGACAAATGAAAGTAGGAAATGGTTGGGCGTTTACATATCCGGGACTGCAATACTGTATCTTGTCGGCCAGTTGATTTGCGATGATTGCTCGCTTCAAAGCCGCGCTGTTGACACGGGAAGTTATCTCTTTGGTGTGTATGTGTTAGGCACTGCCTTTTTTGCAAATTACCCGTTCGTTTCACATGTTAGCAGTGATGATAGGCGACTCGATAAAGGGTTAGCAATTATCACTGGGTTGTTCTTTATTGGCATGCCGTTAGGTCATATGTATTTTATTTGGTGACATTTTTCATCATTTGGCGACATGAGATGTGCTATGAGGAAACTTTTGGCATGGGCATTTATCAGTGCGCTTCTTGCGATAATTGTCGAGGGCTTGATCTTGCCTATAAAGCGGTTCAGGCGTTCGTGAAGCGCCACTTGCACCAAGCATAAATGTTTCGAGTGGTTCCGGGTTCCGGACGAAAGTGCCCAATAAGCCGATTATTCTTCGAGCTGCTTTCCTGAGCCGCCAAACTCTGCAGGCATGTCAGAGAATTTGGGAAGACCGTCAACCATCGGAATCATGCGTTGGCTATAATGGACATGCATCGTTGGGGTGAAGGTTAAGTCCTTCATCGTTGCAGCCAGAATGTCATACAGACCGATGTTCGGGTGATCGACAAAGACTGCACTACCGCATGTTGCGCAGGATTTGCGGTGACTCTCCTCGGTGCGCTTATAGGTGATAAGATGGTCTGCGCCTTTGATGATTTGCACACTATCCTTGGGCCAAAGTGTTGCCCCGTGAACAGGCGCGCCAATCCAGTCACGGCAGTCATTGCAATGACAGTAACCAACAAAGATCGGTTCGCCGGTGACGCTTAGTTCAACAGCGCCGCAAGCGCATTGAGCCTTGTGATGATGGTTAGACATTTTGATCTCCCTTATCGTCCTTTATCGCCCCGGTGAATAAATTCGTGTCGCGTTGTTTTTAATTTCTATTTGATCAAATGTGTGGCGCTTGAATTTTTGCGCCGCAAACATTTCAACCTGATCAGCATAGTGGGTCGCGTCAGGGCGTGTGGCAGCAACGCCGAATTGATGAACGGTAAAAACATCCTGACGCCCGTCAGCATACCATTCTGACAATACAATATAGCTGTCGCCCACATCCGCCTTCAGGCCGCCATCACCTTCCGGGCCATCAATGTCATAGATGGCGCGCAGAATATCAGGCCCGCCATTCACCGCGACGTTCTTGTCTCCCCGACGCAGGCGGTTCACATCACCCCACGGTATGTCTAATCTGCCAAACTTGTCATGCAAAAACTGGGCCGCCCAGATGAAGCCTTCAACGGGGTCGGGAGTCGGCGTCCCTTTGATCTCGGCCTCAATCATGCCGAACATGCTGTAAACGCCAAGCGCGGTATGGGTATTTTCAACATTTGTGTTCAAGTCCCACGCCATTATGTGCGCCTGTGCCCTTTTTAACAGGGGATCACCCGAAAAATCGCGGGCAAGAATGGCGCGGCGTGCATCCGCCATTTGTGATTTGTCCGAAAATGCCAGATCGAATTTATAGGCGATAAACTCATCCCGCGTGATCGACGGGTCAGTGCCATAGGTTTCGTGCAGCCGATGCGCGCGATTGGTATAGCGGCTTTCAACATATAGTTCTGCTGGCCATTGCGCTGCATCTGGATTATCGGGGCCGTCTGTCACATCAAAGGGGGTTGAGTTGGCCGAAAACACCAGCCCCGATTTAGGGTCGATGACGGCGGGTACAAAGTCAAAACCATATTCGTCCTGCCAGATCAGGTCGGACCTGTCGCCGGGCAGAACCCCTGTCCAATCAAGATCGGGTTCTGTCTTGCGTTTGGGAAAGCGGGCATTGTGGATATGGGCGACCATGCCGGTTTTGTCGGCATAAACCACATTAAAACTACCAACGGCACTGATCCGCATGGCATCGCGCCATTGGGCGAAAGTCGTTGCCTTGTTCATACCGATATATTGGTCAAGGCCACGCAGATCGTCGATCCCGGGAAAACGGATGGCGAAAACACCATGATCGGTGCGCAGGGCGGGGCCATGTGCTGACCAGATGACTTCACGACTGACGGTCCAGGGCAGGAAGCCCATCAGCTTGACTTTGATTTTTGCCTGAGACTTTTCAAAGGGGACATAAGCCCCGTCGAGCAAATATTCATCTTTGTTCGCGGGGTTGAGGGTCAGCTGATACACATCGGTCAGATCAGGTTTGTTGACGGTAAAGGCCCATCCCAGTTCGGGCCGCACACCGTGCCCGATCAGGGGGAAGCCGGGGAACGTGCCGCCGACAATTTCCAACCCGTCTTGCGAGGTCAAGTGCGCCTCGTACCAAGCAACGGGACCGGTGAATGGCTGGTGAGAATTTACGAACAGCCGCGTTGCCCCATCTGCGCTGCGCTTGGGGGCAACGGCAATGGCATTTGACCCCATTGTGTTTGAGAATGGCGTTTGAATTGCCTGATTGAGCGATGCTGCCTGATCGGACTGATCGGGTTGGGCTGTCTGGGTTGTGCGATCAACATTGATGCGCCCCTCCATCACTTTGCGCACTTCACCTTCAACGCCGAAAAACAGGGGTGCCTTGAACAGGATGCCGGCAAAAATGTCCTGCGCGGTAAACGGATAGGCCCCGGCCCACACTTCGTCCGGGTGTTCGGCGGCGTATAGATTGATGCCATCAGCATAGCCCTGTGCCATGGCCCGTGCTTCGTCCGACGGTTCTGTCTGCCATTTGGCGTCAACCACTTCCCAGATGCGCATCAGCCTGACCAAATAGTCGGTCACAGCGCCTTTGATCCCGACATGGGAGGCCAACTCGCCCCTTACGGCGATGGCGGTTTCCTGAAATGTGGCGAAGTCATCTTCGCCAACAGCATAACCAAGACCAAAGCCGACATCCGCGGATGTTGCCCCAGCAATATGGGGGACGCCATAGTGATCACGCGTGATGGTAACATCATATGCGGCGGCAATGGTTTGCGCCTTGGCCAAATCAGATGTATCTGGCCCGGTTTTGCCGGCGCAACCGGTCAATATAAACGCGCATGTCGTGGCAAGAACCGCAAGGGCGGTACGAAAATTTGTCATTGGCCTCTCCCCATTTGGGACCTCTCCCATTTAGGGGAAGCGTAGCACGCTTTTTTCAAAAGGCGAGCGCGATCGGATAACAGCAGGCGCATGATGCAAAAACCGATTGTCATCATGAATAGAGATTATGTTAGCCTATATTTATGAACACACAGACAGAACAAGTTATCGAGGT
>SPJK01007726.1_pt1 | contig 78640 bp, 70 predicted proteins | sample 3741771 | NCBI WGS metagenome assembly SPJK01 (sample SAMN10925997, study PRJNA522277) | cold seep metagenome | isolation source: Elba SIP-enriched marine methane seep metagenome, extraction at timepoint T2 | place: Italy: coast of Elba, Mediterranean Sea
AAGTCCCCGCCCCGACATGCAATGTAACGCGGGTTGAATTGATCCCCCTAGCGGCCAAGCCTGCCAGTAATTCATCCGTGAAATGCAACCCTGCCGTTGGTGCAGCGACTGAGCCTTTCTCATCTGCAAACCGTGTCTGATAATCATCACGATCTTGGTCATCAACCTGACGCTTGCTGGCAATATAGGGAGGCAACGGCATTTCACCCACGCCTTCAATTGCGCTGAACAGTGCATCACCCGCGCGATCGAAAGTAAAGGTAACCAATCCCTGATCTGCTTTTTCGGTAACCTCGGCCTTCAGGTCGTCACCAAATGTGACCTGATCCCCCACCGCCAGCTTTTTCGCACCCTTTACGAATGCCTGCCAAGCTGAAGGGCCATCCTGTTTGTGCAATGTCAATTCAACAGCAGCCCCACCAGTCGCTTGTGCGGACCGGGCCGCGCGCAAGCCAAAAAGGCGAGCCGGGATCACCTTCGTATCGTTAAAGATAAGCAGATCGCCCGGTGCCAGCAAATCAGGCAAGGCACCGACAGTATGGTCTTCAAAATCGCCTGAAGCAGCCACATGCAATAATCGCGCCGCCTCCCGCGGGGTAGCGGGGCGCAGCGCGATTAGATCTTGCGGCAGATCAAAGTCGAATTGATCGACACGCATCAGCTAAACAGCCAACAAGACGCTTAGGCGTCTGCGGCGACCTTCATGCTGATGATTTTGTCAGGGTCTGTCACCGTGCCATTGGCACCGCCACCCTTTGTGATGGAATGAACATGCGTCATGCCATCTGTAACCTGCCCCCAAACTGTGTACTGGCCATCCAAATGCGGCGCAGGTTCAAAACAAATAAAGAATTGCGAATCTGCACTGTCAGGGTGACCGGCGCGCGCCATTGAACATGTGCCTTCGACATGAGATTCACGAGAAAATTCGGCAGGCAGGTTCTGACCGCTACCGCCGGTGCCATTGCCATCCGGGCAACCGCCCTGCGCCATAAAGCCGGGGATAACGCGGTGGAAGTTCAGGCCATCATAATAACCTTGGCGCGCCAGTTCCTTGATCCGGCTCACATGCTGGGGCGCAAGATCGGGGCGCAATGCAATTGTGACCGTACCGTCCTTAAGTTCCAGCAATAATGTGTTTTCAAGATCAGACATGAAGTTTCCTTCCTTGGAATTTGTTCTGTAAATGATGGGGCCACGGTATCGCAGCCACCTTTGATCAATCAGGACAACCTATCTTTCATAGGGTCCTTTATATCCTTTCGGCAATTTGCGCGGCAGCTCGACCGTGCCGTCTTCGACATCGGCTGCAACACGCATGGCGACGATGCGATCAGCATCCGGGCCAACTGTGCCGCCGCTGCCTTTGCCTTTCTTAATGGCATCAATATGATGCATGCCATCAACCACCCGCCCCCAAACAGTATACTGCCCGTTCAAATGACGGGCGGGGCCGAAACAAATAAAGAATTGCGAATCCGCACTGTCGGGATCATTGGCACGCGCCATAGACACCGTACCGCGCAAGTGACGGGCGCGCGAAAATTCAGCCGGAAGATTGACGCCCGACCCACCGGTACCATCACCATAGGGGTCACCAGTCTGCGCCATAAATCCGGGGATCACACGATGAAACTTAATCCCATCATAAAAATTAGCGCGCACCAATTCCTTGATCCGTTCCACATGTTTGGGGGCAAGGTCCGGGCGCATGGCAATCACGACCCGGCCTGTTTTAAGTTGCAGATAGAGCGTGTTTTCAAGATCAAGCGCATCCAAATTTGCGGCCTGCGCCGGTGCGCCAGAAACCATAGCGACCAATGCAACCAACAACGCTGCCAATTGAACTTTCAAACGCTTCAACATGCTATTTCTCACCTAGTTTTTCGCTTAGGGCAGTGACAATCGCCGGCGGTACAAATGCGGAGACATCACCACCGAGTTTGGCAATCTCTTTCACAAGACGCGACGCGATGGCCTGATGGCCCGGTTCCGCCATGAAGAATACGGTTTCGATATCCGCATTCAGCTTTTGGTTCATGCCAACCATCTGAAATTCATATTCAAAGTCAGCAACCGCTCGCAACCCACGAATAATTACTTGCGCGTCCAAGTCTTCGGCGAATTTCATCAGCAGCCCTTCAAAAGGGACCGCACGAATGACGCCATAGCCTTCCTGATCCGACAAATAGGCCGTTTCAGACATGACCATTTCCACACGCTCTTCCAACGTGAACATGGGACCCTTGTCGCGATTGATTGCAACGCCGACAATTAGTTCATCCACCAATTTGGCGGCACGTTTAATTATGTCGACATGGCCGTTCGTAATAGGATCGAACGTGCCTGGATAAAGACCGATGCGCTTCAATTGCCTGATCCTTCTGCTGGACTGAATTCGTTAGGCCGGGTTTTAGCGAGTTCTGCGGCGCTTTACCAGCCCTAGCTACAAAGTAACAGGGCCTTAGCCTTCAGATTCCGCTGTCGGGCCAGCCCCGTCAGGGCCGCCCTCTTCCGGGTTTTCAGCTATGGGCGCATCATCTTCATCGCCAGAATCGCTTTCATCAATACGCTCGGCAGAGACCACTTGTTCGTCCTTATCAAGACGGAACAGGATCACCCCTTGCGTATTACGCCCGGCGATACGGATTTCATCCACCGCTGACCGGATTAATTTACCGCCATTCGTGACCATCATAAGCTGATCTGTGTCCGCAACCGGGAAGGCAGCCACAACGTCAGAGCCACGCTTGGACGTATCAATTGCTACGATCCCCTTACCACCACGATTTGTAACGCGATATTCAAAGGCTGAGCTACGCTTGCCATACCCATCTGCGGTAATGGTCAAAATAAACTCTTCCAACGCATTCAGCTCGGCAAAACGCTCGGACGGGATGACGGTGTCAACAGGTTCAGCCCCCTCGCTATCGCGGCGCAAGGCATTGGCCTGCCGGATATAGGCATCACGCTCTTCTGTATCAAGCTCGACATGGCGCAAGGCAGTCATAGAGATAACGCGGTCACCTTCAGCCAATGTGATCCCGCGGACACCCGTCGAGTTACGGCTTTGGAAGACACGCACATTGTCGACACGCGAGCGCACGCACATACCGCCAGCAGTTGCCAGCAAGATATCTTCGTCATCACGACAGATGCAGACATTCACGATTTTGTCTGTCGGGTTGCCATCATCATCTTCGGGCAGCTTCATCGCGATTTTGCCGTTCGCCATCACCTTGCCGAAATCTGACAAACGGTTCCGCCGGATACCGCCAGATGCGGTTGCGAACATAACGAACAAATCTTCCCAGCTTGTTTCATCTTCAGGCAGCGGCATAACGGTTTGGATCGTTTCCCCCTGCTTGAGCGGTAGCAAATTGACCATTGGGCGGCCCTTGGCCTGGGGACTGGCCAATGGCAAACGCCACACCTTCATCTTATAGACCATGCCCCTGCTGGAGAAGAACAGCATTGGCGTATGGGTGTTCGCGACAAAGATTTTGCGGACGAAATCTTCATCCTTCGTCGACATCCCGGACCGGCCCTTACCACCCCGGCGCTGCGCCCGATAAGTGGAAAGCGGCACGCGTTTGATGTAGCCCTGATGGGAAACTGTGACGACCATATCCTCACGCTGGATCAGGTCTTCGTCATCCATCTCACCCATCTGTTCCATAAAGACTGAACGGCGCGGCGTTGCAAACCGGTCTTTCACCTCAACCAATTCGGCCTTCAGAATTTCATAGAGTTTTTCGCGGCTGCGCAAAATCTCAAGATATTCTGCAATGGAGTTGCCTAGTTTCTGCAACTCATCACCGATTTCATCGCGCCCAAGCGCGGTCAAACGGTTCAACCGCAGCTCAAGGATGGCGCGGGCCTGCTCCTCTGACATTTGATAGGTCGGCTCATCAGCAGACTCATCAACCTTATGGCGTGGATCATCAACAAGGCGGATCAGGGGCATAATATCCCCCACCGGCCAGTGACGCTCCATCAATTGCGCGCGGGCCGTTGCTGGATCAGGTGCGGAGCGGATCAGGCGGATCACTTCATCAATATTGGCAACTGCCGTCACTAGGCCGACCAACACATGCGCCCGGTCACGAGCCTTATTCAGCTCAAACCGTGTGCGGCGGGTAATCACCTCTTCCCGGAACCCGATAAAGGCTTCAAGGAACTGCTTCAGGTTCATCAATTCCGGCTTGCCACTGTTCAGGGCAAGCATGTTGGCTCCAAATGATGTCTGCAGCTGCGAGAAACGGTAAAGTTGATTGAGAACAACGTCGGCGACGGCGTCCTTTTTCAGCTCAATCACAACGCGAACACCCTGACGGTCAGATTCATCACGCAGATCAGAGATGCCTTCAATGCGCTTGTCGCGCACCAGTTCGGCCATTTTCTCAATCATGCTGGCCTTGTTGACCTGATAGGGGATTTCGTGAACGACAATCTTTTGCCGTCCCTTGCCATCCTCTTCAATATCAACCTTTGACCGCATAATGATGGAGCCACGCCCCGTCATCGCTGCAGAACGTGACCCTGCACGCCCCATAATCAACGCACCGGTCGGGAAGTCCGGCCCGGGGATGATTTCCATCAAATCTTCGATTGGCAGATCAGGATTGTCGGCAAGGGCCAAGCAGCCATCGATGACCTCACCCAAATTATGGGGCGGCACATTGGTCGCCATACCGACCGCGATACCGCCAGCGCCATTGACCAATATATTGGGGAAGCGCGCAGGCAAAACCGTTGGTTCGGTTTCAGAATCATCATAGTTGGTCTGAAAATCAACCGTGTCTTTATCTAGGTCGGCCAGCAGCGCGCCAGCCGATTTGTCCATGCGGACCTCGGTATAACGCATGGCGGCAGGCGGATCGCCATCCATAGAACCAAAGTTCCCCTGTCCGTCCAACAACGGCAGACGCAAGGAAAAATCCTGCGCCATACGCACAAGGGCGTCATAGATCGATTGGTCACCATGGGGATGATATTTACCAATCACATCACCGACGACACGGGCGGACTTACGATAGGGTTTTGACCAATCGTAATTATTTTCGTGCATTGAATAAAGAATACGCCGATGCACCGGCTTCAGCCCATCGCGCACATCAGGCAAGGCGCGCGAGACAATGACGCTCATCGCATAGTCCAAATAGGCCGTCTTCATCTCCGTTTCAATCGAGATGGGACGGATATCTGTACTTAAAAACCCAGCACGGCCCTCTTCTGGCGCCGAGGGTGCCGGTGTGTCTTGCGGTTCGTCTATATCACTCACAAATAGGCCCTAAAAGCTGTCTGTCACGGTTTCAAGTCGGGGGGTGTAATGCCCCGAATCCTTGCCAGATTTATACCGCCCTACAGCGGCGGTGTCACGGATTCGTAACGCATGAATCTAGCTATATTTTTTCCATTAATTTCAATGTGTTACAGATGAAAATTTGACGCAAAAACTGCGCAAAAAAGAAGGCGATGCCAAAAGCACCGCCCCCTGTACAGATTCGCGATTCTATGGTGTTGACCGGCCTAGGTGGGATCGCTCACCCTTGATGCTTGCAACGCATTCAGCACTGTTGCTTGCGCCCCCACACCTGACATGGCCTCATAGGGCATCAGAACCGTTGTGCCGTGATTATTCGAGGCATCCTTCAACGCCTCCAGCGTATAAATCTGCGTAAGGTGCGCAGCAACAAGATCGTCGGCCCCACCGGGCATCGCCGCCTTGATCTTGTTAAAGTCTTCTTTGAAACCGTTTGCAATGGCGGCACGCTGGTCAGCGATGCCCTTACCATTGAGGGCCATTGCTTCGGCTGCCGCCTCCGCAGCACGTACCTGAAGCGTTTTATTCGCCTGCGCCTCATTCTCCGCAGATTCCAAATGACGTTTCGATGAGATAACCCGATCAAACGATGCCCGCACCTCTGGCGACACTTGCGGCTCGTCAATCAGCACATCAACAATTTCATAGCCAAATCCGGCGAACTGCACTTCCAGCTCTGCCTTGACTTCGGATGTAATCTTTTCCTTGTCGTCATAAATCTCCTGCAGCTCCAAGCCATTTATGGCGGAACGAATCCGATTCATGACATAGGACTTCAATTGTACGTTCGGGTTATCAAGCTCATAAAAGGCATCGCGGACGCTATCTGTACCCGCCGCCACTTTCAACTGAACGGCAACAGGCAAGGTAATAAATACATTGTCCTTGGATTTCACGCCCAGTTCAGAATTCAGCTCCTGCACCTGTAATGAAACGCGCGACACAACCCTATCAATCGGGAATGGAAGCTTAACGTTTAAGCCCGGCTGCCTGATAGAGTGAAACTTACCGAACCGCTCTACAACTTCGTTTGACTTCGCCCGCACGACGAATATGGAGGTGTAGAGAACAAACCCCAACAAAAGCAGCGGACCTGCCGAAAACAAGGTGCCCAACATACATCTTTCCTTTCATGCCAATCGGAGCCGACAATCAACCAATGAATGCCATCGATCACTTCACCCTGATCGGTTGAAAATGCCATATTCCGGCCCCCTTTGGGACCGGAATTGCAAACTGGAATAACAGTCGATTAAAACAGCCCTAGAATGGAATTTCGTCGTCGAAATCGGCGCTACCGCCACCGCTGCCGCCTGAACTGCCGCCACCAAAGTCATCGCGGCTGCCGCCGCCACCGCCAGAGGAGCCGCCGCCAAAGTCGTCCCGGCTGCCGCCGCCACCGCCGCCGCCATTACGACCATCAAGCATTGTCAGCTCGCCACGGAAACGCTGCAACACAACTTCTGTTGAATACCGGTCATTGCCGCTTTGGTCTTGCCATTTGCGTGTCTGCAATTGGCCTTCGACGTAAACTTTTGAGCCCTTGCGTAAATATTGTTCGGCAATACGGCCCAAATTCTCGTTAAAGATAACAACGCGGTGCCATTCAGTCCGCTCACGACGCTCACCTGATTGACGATCTTTCCAAGTTTCTGACGTGGCAAGCCGCAAATTCACGATTGGGTCACCGCTTTGCGTGTGACGCACTTCGGGATCTGCGCCCAAATTGCCTACCAAGATCACCTTATTGACACTACCTGCCATCTTACATTCCTTAACTTATCTGCCGGACAATTATTGGTCCGAACCTTTCCGAGTCACTATTGAGAGCAAGACAATAGCGACAGTACAAATTCGCTGCCACAACTATCTTGCCTTTGCATCCATATCGCGAGGCGGTGGATTTTGTACCCATTTTGTTCTATATTGTCCAGACTGAATTATCAGTCCTGATTCGAAACTAGGAAGCCATTCGAAAACTTGTTAGGACAGGTCTTCATTTCTCGGGCTCTTATCAAAAAGAAATAGACATGCTGACAGAAATCTCCGTTCAAGGCGCACGGGAACACAATCTAAAAGATATCACTGTAACGATGCCACGCGACAAGCTGATTGTTGTTACTGGCCTGTCGGGGTCAGGCAAAAGCTCCCTCGCCTTTGATACAATTTATGCCGAAGGCCAGCGCCGCTATGTGGAAAGCCTGTCTGCCTATGCCCGTCAGTTCCTGCAATTGATGCAGAAACCCGACGTGGATCATATTGAGGGGCTGTCCCCCGCAATTTCAATCGAACAGAAAACGACATCGCGCAATCCGCGTTCAACCGTTGGTACTGTTACTGAAATCTATGACTATTTGCGATTGCTGTTCGCGCGCATCGGCATCCCCTATTCCCCGGCCACCGGCCTGCCAATTGAAAGCCAAACAGTCAGCCAAATGGTTGACCGCATGATGAAAATCGAGGAAGGCTCTCGCCTGTATCTGCTGGCCCCCTATGTGCGCGGTCGCAAGGGTGAGTATCGCAAGGATTTGAAGGAACTTCAGAAACAGGGCTTCCAACGGGTCAAGATCGATGGCGCGTTTTATGAAATTGACGACACCCCCGCGCTGGACAAAAAGAAAAAGCACGACATTGACGTCGTGGTGGACCGCTTGGTCATCAAACCGGGCCTTGAGCAACGTCTGGCCGATAGCCTGGAAACCGCCCTGAAACTGGCCGACGATATTGCCATTGCCGAATTTGCCGATAATGGGGAACGGCTGACATTCTCTGCCAAGTTCGCCTGCCCCGTATCTGGCTTTACCATTGACGAGATTGAGCCACGCCTGTTTTCATTCAACGCACCGTTTGGGGCCTGCCCGTCCTGTGACGGCCTTGGCTTTGAAATGCAGTTTGACCCCGAACTTGTCGCGCCCGACCACAATATCTCGCTTGAAAAAGGCGCGATGGCACCGTGGTCAAAAACAACGTCACCCTATTATCAGCAAACGCTGAAAGCGGTGGTGAAAAAATTTGGCGGCGATATGCGCACGCCCTTCAACGAATTGCCCAAGAAAACACAGGATGCGATTTTGTGGGGCTCTGGCGCGACCGAGGTAACGTTTGTCTATGATGATGGCGTGCGCCGTTACGAGCGCACCAAAACTTTCGAAGGCGTTATCCCCAATTTGAACCGCCGCTGGCGTGAAACAGACTCCATCGGTGTGCGGGAGGAGCTTGAGAAATATCAAACCAAGAAACCTTGCGACACCTGCGATGGCTATCGGCTGCGCCCTGAAAGTTTGGCAGTCAAAATCAATGGCCTGCACGTTGGTGAAACCGTTGAAATGTCGATCAAGGACGCTGGCGCATGGTTCGCCGCCCTGCCGAAAAAGCTGACCAAGAAACAATTGGCAATCGCTGACCGTATTCTGCGCGAGATTAACGAACGGTTGGGATTCCTGAACAATGTCGGTCTTGAGTATTTGAGCCTGTCTCGATCTTCAGGAACATTGTCTGGTGGGGAAAGCCAGCGCATTCGCCTTGCCTCGCAAATCGGTTCAGGCCTAACGGGCGTTTTATATGTTTTGGATGAACCGTCGATCGGGCTGCATCAGCGCGATAATGAACGGCTGCTTAAAACCCTGACCCGTCTGCGCGACCTTGGTAATACAGTAATCGTGGTTGAACATGATGAAGACGCCATACGCACCGCCGATCATGTCATTGATATTGGCCCCGGCGCGGGCGTGCATGGGGGCGAGGTTGTTGCCTATGGCACCCCCGACGACATCATGCAAAACCCTGAAAGCCTGACGGGGAAATACCTTGTCGGACTTGAACAAATACCGGTTCCCTCAAACAGACGCGAACCGAACCCAAACCGCGCTGTTAAAGTTGTCGGCGCGACGGGTAATAATCTGAAAAGCGTTGATGCCACCTTCCCGCTTGGCCTGTTTGTTGCGGTAACAGGCGTATCCGGCGGCGGCAAATCCACCCTGACAGTTGAAACGCTTTATAAGGCCGCGGGGCGGCAGCTCAATGGATCTCGCCTGCACCCGGCGTCTCATGATCGGATTGAAGGGCTAGGTCACCTCGACAAGGTGATTGATATTGATCAGTCCCCTATCGGACGGACACCCAGATCAAACCCCGCAACCTATACCGGGGCCTTCACGCCCATTCGTGATTGGTTCGCCGGATTGCCGGAAAGTCAGGCGCGCGGCTATAAGCCGGGGCGTTTTTCATTTAACGTCAAGGGCGGCCGCTGCGAGGCATGTCAGGGCGATGGCGTCATCAAGATTGAGATGCATTTCCTGCCTGACGTTTATGTCACCTGCGATGTGTGCGATGGTCGGCGGTATAACCGCGAAACATTGGAAGTTCTGTTCAAGGGCAAGTCCATTGCCGACGTTCTGGACATGACCGTTGAAGACGCCTGTGACTTCTTTAAGGCCGTGCCGGTTATTCGTGACAAGCTGGTCACCCTGAACGAAGTGGGCCTTGGCTACATCAAGGTCGGACAACAGGCCACCACCTTATCAGGCGGTGAAGCGCAACGCGTGAAGCTCGCCAAAGAACTGTCGCGCCGCGCCACGGGCCGCACGCTCTATATTCTTGATGAACCGACAACAGGTCTGCATTTCGATGATGTGCGCAAATTATTGGAAGTGCTGCATCGCCTTGTCGATACGGGCAATACCATTGTGGTGATTGAACATAATCTCGAAGTGATCAAAACCGCCGATTGGTTGATTGACCTTGGCCCCGAAGGCGGTGACGGCGGCGGTGAAATTGTTGCCCAAGGTACCCCCGAAGATGTGGCAAAGGAAAAGCGGTCCTATACCGGTCATTTCCTGAAACCAATTCTGTCAGGCAAGCGTCAACATGTTGAACGGTACGAAGCCCCCAAGGGACGCCCGATGCCGAAAAGCAAGGCAACTTTGAAGCGCGAGGCTGCCGAAGCACGCAAAAAGGCTGCCGCCCAAAAGAAGGCAGCTGCCCAGAAAAAAGCGACAGCAAAAAAAGCTGCCGCGAAAAAAACTGCTACCAAAAAGGTTGCTGCCAAAAAGACCACAACAAAGAAGGCGGCTACAAAGAAGAAAACCGCAGCCAAGAAGATAACCACAACACGCAGGCGCGCATCCTAACCGTCGAACTTGCAGTCGGGTCAATTTCGCCTAGACTTCCCCTTCATAATTAGGGGGATGAGAGATGAGCTTTACTGAATATGCTGACTATGATGGGCTGGGCCTTGCCAAACTGATTGCGAAGAAAGACGTCTCCCCCAAAGAGGTGGTCGAGGCCGCGATTGATCGCATCGAAAAACACAACCCGACACTGAACGCTGTTGTGTGGAAGGGCTTTGAAGATGCCCTTGAACAGGCAGATGAACCGTTGGGCGATGGCCCCTTTGCCGGGGTGCCATTTCTGGTCAAGGATCTCGATGCCTCTGTCGGTGGGTGGCCACGGTCATCAGGCTCAAAATACATGATGGGTGAAGTGCCTGCAGAAGACAGCGAGCTTGTGGCGCGCTATCGTGAAGCTGGCGTGATCCTGATGGGCAAGACCAACACCCCTGAATTTGGCATCACTGGCACAACGGAAAGCGCTGCGCTGGGCCCCTGCCGCAATCCGTGGAACCCGGATCACAGTTCCGGTGGCTCCTCCGGCGGATCGGCAGCCGCCGTGGCATCCGGTATGGTGCCGCTGGCCCATGCTTCGGATGGTTTGGGCTCTATTCGTATTCCCGCAGCCTGTTGTGGTTTGGTTGGCCTGAAAACAACACGGGACCGCACCCCCCTTGCCCCCAATTATCGCGAGGCAAGCCACGGCTTTGTTGTGCAACATGTCGTCAGTCGCACCGTACGAGATTCAGCGGCGATGCTGGACGCAACAGATTATGCTGACCCTGCCCTGCCTTGGGCAAGGCCACGCAAATTACGCCCCTTTATGCAGGAATTACGGGTCGCCCCAGGGCCTTTAAAGATTGCCGTGTCATCGAAAACGCCAAATGGCAAACCAATTCACCCAGATGTGCAAAAGGTCTTTGACCGCACTTGCAAATTGCTTGAAGCACAAGGCCATTGGGTTGAACCCTATGACCTTGAAATTGATTGGCGCAGTTTTTTCCGCCATCAGGCGATCAAATCAGGTGCCAACTTCCGCGCCGAAATGTTACGCCGGATTGAGGAAAAAGGACGCGAACCTGAAGAGCATGAGTTGGAACCTTTAACTTGGGCTGGCTTCAAGGGTGTTCAGGGGTTACCTATTGAAATGGTGGCAGAGGCAACACGCGCATTGGCGGACATGTCAGCTGAGATTTTGCGGAAACTTGGGCGGTACGACGTGTACCTTACCCCCGTTATGACCGAACCACCGGCGGAAATCGGTCATGTTGATCCTGTGAACCTTGACCCGAAAGAGGTGAACAAACGGCAGGGTCGTCTTTACCCCTACACTCCCCAATTCAACATTACCGGGCAACCGTCGCTTTCATTGCCGTTGGGGACCAGCGCCAATGGCCTGCCCATCGGGATGCAATTCACGGCCCGCTATGATGACGAGGCAACCTTGTTTCGTCTTGCCGCACAATTGGAGGAGGCCAGCCCCTGGGCCGGGCGCAGACCGCCCCATTATGGCTAGCTGCATTTTAGCTGATTGACGACTGCACGCTTTCCTGCCAAACCCGCGCCACAAACAGATAGGTCGGATATGAGCGAACAGATTAAACCAGTCCACATTATTGGCGGCGGTATGGCAGGTAGCGAGGCTGCATGGTCATTACTGCGTGCTGGCGTCCCCGTCATCATGCATGAAATGCGTCCTGAAACCGGCACCTTCGCACACAAGACAGGTGGTCTGGCGGAGCTTGTCTGCTCCAACTCATTCCGATCCGACGATCATGAGGCGAATGCCGTCGGCGTCCTGCATCAGGAAATGCGCCTTGGTGGTGGTTTGGTTATAGAGGCGGCTGACAAGCACCAAGTGCCTGCAGGTTCTGCCCTTGCCGTCGATCGTGATCACTTTTCCCAAATGGTCGAAAACCGCTTGATGAGCCACCCGCTGTTCACGCTCGACCGTGGTGAAGTTACAGGGCTGCCGCCTGCTGATTGGGGTGAATGCCTGATTGCAACAGGCCCGCTGACATCCCCGGCAATTGCGCAAGCCATCCGCGCCGAAACGGGTGAAGATGCCTTGGCGTTCTTTGACGCTATCGCGCCGATCGTCCACACACACTCCATCAATCGCGATATTGTCTGGGCGCAGTCCCGTTATGACAAGCCCGGGCCCGGCGGCACGGGCAAGGATTACCTGAATTGCCCGATGTCGGAAGACCAGTATAACGCCTTTTACGACGCCCTGATGGATGGTGAGAAAACTGAGTTCAAGGACTGGGAAAAAGACACGCCCTATTTTGAAGCGTGTCTACCGATCGAGGTTATGGCAGAACGGGGCCGCGACACGCTGCGGTTCGGTCCCATGAAACCCGTTGGCCTGACAGACCCGCGCACAGGCGAATCTCCCCACGCGGTTGTGCAGCTTCGACAGGACAATGCCAGCGGCACCCTGTTCAATCTAGTTGGCTTTCAAACCAAGCTGAAGCATGGCGCGCAGACAGATATTTTCCGTTTGATACCGGGTTTGGAAGATGCGGAGTTTGCCCGCCTTGGCGGCATTCACCGCAATACCTTCATTAACAGCCCCACATTGCTGGATGACCAGATGCGTCTGAAATCCATGCCCCATATTCGCTTTGCCGGTCAGGTGACCGGGGTTGAAGGTTATGTTGAAAGTGCGGCAATGGGCGGGTTGGCCGGACGGTTGATGGCAGCCGAAGCAAAGGGCGGGCTAGTTGCCCCCCCGCCCCCCACGACAGCACATGGTGCATTGGTTTCCCATATTACCGGTGCGGCAGACGCCAAGCATTTTCAACCGATGAATGTCAATTTTGGTCTAATCACACCGATGGAAGCACCGCGCAAAGACGCCGAGGGCAATCGCATTCGCGGCAAGGCTCGCGGCTTGGCCAAAAAAAAGCTGATGGCCGCAAAGGCACTCGAAGATTATCAAGTCTGGCTTGCTGACAATAAACAACTAGACCCTGCCGCCTAAGTTCGCCCACAACAGCCGAAACATTTTGGCAAGGTCAGACATATCTTGCCTGTCGGCCGCAATCGCTTTTAGGCGGCCCTTTACCAGTGCGGCCGGCAGATATGCTGCCCGCCCCTTCTTCGGCAACTGCTGATCAGACAATTCGGTCAGAATATGACCTGCCAGATCATCGGCAGATATTGCGTCCGGTATAAATTTCTGCCCCCGCGCTTTGTGCAGCGGCGCAGCAAGCAGCAGGCCCGTCAACCCAAACGCCCTGCCAAGGGGCCTGCTGGTCGTTTCGGTTTCATCGGCACCACAAATTTGCGCAGCAAGCGCCATCAGGCCAGAGGATGTATCCTGTACATAGCTCATCAGGGCAGTGTGATCTGCCATAGGCTCATCATAAAGGTCAAACCGGCGCGCTTCGATCAGGCGGTCGAAATGCCCACGCGGCAAGTCATGGGCTTGAATGGCAATGGCAAGCGCCTCTGCCACAGGATGTTTGCGAACCGGCTGCTTTCCATAAATTTGATCCAGCACCTCAACCCACCATTGCAGGCGAATTTCACCGATCATGGGTTCTGAAACAGCTTCGCGGGCACGGGCAACCTCGCCATTAAACGCATATAGCGCCATCAATGATGGTTGCACAGCAGCAGGGGCAAACAGACCCGCCCTGAATCTGTCAGGATCAACGCGCTTTGCCCATTCGTACAGGCTTTGTTCGGGGTCATAGGTCTGAGATTCTTGTGTCATGAACATCCGCATGAAGAAATTGAGGTAAATCCGCTTTTTCACTTCACTTTTAGACCGTGATGCGTAGGATCGCCAGCGTTTCGATAGTTTATCGGGGATTGATCTGATCAGCCCCCAACATGGTCTTTAGGCCAATTTTTGTGCTAAAACTCGAATCAGGCCGCAATTCATGTGAATGGCGGCCCGGCATTTGGGCAATTTTTATAGGGGTATTGAGATGGCAGCAATTTTGACCAATCTCCGCAATACAGTGATCGTGGGTACACTGATCGCTGTTCTAATGTTCTTGCACGTTTTCTTCGCTGAAGGCGGCACCTACGGCACAGAGTTCTGGGCCTTTACTTTCCGTTGGTTACACGTCCTGTCAGGGATCATGTGGATCGGTCTTCTGTACTATTTCAATTTCGTACAGATCCCGAACATGCCGAATATTCCTGATGAGCAGAAGCCCGCAATCGGCAAGGTCATTGCACCTGCTGCATTGTTCTGGTTCCGCTGGGGTGCCATGGCCACAATCATTACCGGCCTGATCCTTGCGACCATCAACGGTTATGTCGTTGATATGCTGACATTCGGCGGCGGCAATATTGCCCTGTCAGTTGGTATGTGGTTTGGCATCATCATGTGGTTCAACGTTTGGTTCGTCATTTGGCCGAACCAGAAACGTGCCCTTGGTATTGTTGAAGCCGACGCCGATGCGAAGGCAAAATCAGCCCGCACCGCAATGTTGTTCAGCCGCACAAATACGCTGCTGTCCATTCCGATGCTGATGGGTATGATTTCCGGTCAGAACGCTTTCTAAGCGGACCGCACATCATGAAATGACTAAAGGCCGCTCCGGTTTGGGGCGGCCTTTTTCGTGGGCGTTAAGCCGGTCAACAAAAATGCTTAAACAGCGATCAGCGCTGCAAACACCCTACGCTGCTCCTCTACCAGTACATTGAATGTCCGGCACGCAGCGCCAGTATCCATCACCTCACAGTAAAGGTCAGCTGCCTCCAGCGACAAACGCACATCGCGGGGCATCGGCTGATTTGCCTTACCCACACCGAAAAGCAGGATATCAATCTCAGATTTTTGGGCCAGTACGGGCGCAAAGTCCTCAACCGTCAGGGCATTGATATCACGAACCGGCCAGCTTTGCGGGCCGTCAGGCAATAAGAGAAGCGAGCCGGAATAAACCATATCCACACCCAGCCGAAACTGGCCCGGCCCATAACCGGTCAGCACCAGTTGGTCCGGCTTTGCCTTAACCTCTTTCATGTCCATCTTGCCTGATCCCCTAGGGACGCGCCTCAGCAGCGGCCTTTGACCAATCACGCTTCACACCGATTGCCAACAAAATGGGAGACGCGACAAAGATTGAGGAATAAGTCCCAACCAAAACACCCCAGATCATCGCAAAAGTGAAGCCGCGGATCACTTCACCACCAAATATATAAAGCGCTGACAGCGCCAGCAATGTGGTGACAGAGGTCATGACCGTCCGGCTTAATGTTTCATTCAATGACAGGTCCAGCAAATCATGCAGCGGCTTTTTCTTATACTTGCGCAGGTTTTCACGCACACGGTCATAAACAACAACCGTATCATTCAACGAATAACCAACAATCGTCAGAATCGCAGCAATAATTGACAGGTTAAATTCAAGCCCCAATCCGGCAAACACACCGATGGTCAGCACAACGTCATGAACAAGCGCGACAACCGCACCGACGGAGAATTGCCATTCAAAGCGCAACCAAATGTAAATCAAAACCGCAACGACCGCCAAAATAACGGCCAGAGCGCCCGCCTCAATCAATTCGCTGGACACTTTCGGGCCAACAACCTCAACCCGGCGATAGGTGATGCCATCGAAATTGGCATTCAGCGCATCTTTAACAATATCAACAACAGATTGCTGCACCTCGTCCCCGCCGGCTTGTTGCTCGACACGGATCAACACGTCATTTGCTGCACCAAATTCCTGAATTTGCACATCACCAAGGCCAAGGCCATTCAGGGTGCTGCGCATCCGGGCGATGTCAGCGGGGCCTTCTGTGCCGACCTCAATCAGGGTGCCGCCCTGAAAATCAATGCCATAGTTCAAACCACGCGCACCAAACAACGCGATGGATGCAATAATGGCAATTGCCGAAATGACATAGGCGATGCGGCGCAAACCGATAAAGCCAACATGAGTATCCTGGGGTACCAGACGAAGACGCATATTCCGGCCCTCCCTATATGACCAGCGTCGAAGAACGACGACGCTTGGCCCAGATTGAAACGAAAAGACGTGTCACGGTAAAGGCGGTGAACACACTGGTCACAACGCCGATCGCCAAAGTAACAGAGAAGCCCTTGACGGGACCGGACCCGATGGCAAACAAAATGCCTGCCGCGATAAAGGTTGTGATATTGGCATCCAATATTGTGCCAAGCGCGCGTGAGTAGCCGGTTTCGATCGCATTCAACGCGGTCTTGCCCGCCTTCAACTCCTCCCTGATACGCTCAAATATCAGCACATTGGCATCAACCGCCATACCGATGGTCAATACAATCCCGGCAATACCCGGCAATGTCAGTGTGGCTTGAAACAGGCTCAACACACCCAATATCAGGAACAGATTGCCGATCAGCGCGACATTGGCAAATAACCCAACCGGGCCGTATGACAGCGCCATGTAGACGATCACAGCCAGAAACGCGATGATAAAGGCGATTTCGCCCGCCGCGACTGAGTCGGCACCAAGTTCGGGGCCGACAGACCGTTCTTCAAGAATGGTCAGCGGTGCAGGCAAGGCACCGGCACGCAGAACAAGCGCAAGGTCATTTGCGCCTTCAACAGTGAAATTCCCTGTGATCTGGCCGGAGCCGCCCAAAATAGGCTCCTGAATAACAGGTGCGGAAATCACCTTGTTATCCAAAACAATTGCAAAGGGGCGCCCCACATTTGCCTTGGTCGCCCGGGCAAAACGCTGCGCCCCGGCGGAATCGAAGCGGAACAAAACCGCAGGACGGCCATTTTGGTCAAAGCCCGGCTGCGCATCGACAAGATTTTCACCGGCAACCAATATCTGCTTTTTCACAGCATAAGGTACATTGGGATTGGCATCGTCGGGCAAAATATCAACTGTCGAACGAACTCGCCCGGCCTTCAAATCCGCAGGTGACACTGTGTGATCAACCATGCGGAAGGCAAGCTTGGCCGTTTTACCCAGAATATCCTTGATACGTTCGGGGTCATCAATGCCCGGCAGTTGCACCAAAATGCGATCGCTGCCCTGACGTTGAATCGTCGGTTCGTTCGTGCCGAACTCATCAACACGACGACGCACGATTTCAATCGACTGGCCAACGGCGGAACGGATCATCTGTTCCTTGGCGTTTTCAGAAAATTGTAACGTGATCGTGTCTGTGCCAACTTCTTCGATCAGCACATCAGGCGCAGTTGCGCCACCAGAAAAGATACCGCCACTGAATTGACGGGCAAGCGGCCGCAAGGCGGCAACTGCTGTTTCCATATCGGACGCATTGGCCAAACGGATGCTGACAAGATCCCCAACAATTCCCGCCTGATGGCGTATACGGTTTTCTGCCCCAAACAATAAGGGCCGCACATCGCCACGTAGACTTTCCAGCCGCTCTGACACAACAGCCTCGACCTCAACCTCAAGCAAGAGGTGCGAGCCCCCTTGCAGATCAAGACCCAAGTTAACCTGCTTATGCGGCATGAAATCCGGCAGGCTGGCGCGTTGCTGCGCATTTAGAAAGTTGGGAGCCGCCCATAAAATACCAGCAAGCAAAGTCACGGCAATCAGGGCAATTTTCCATCGGGCAAAATAAAGCATAGGGACCGAATATTTGGGGAAAAAGGATCAGGTCAAAGCATCGTTTGAACCTGATTAGTCAGCGGCAGGCTCAGTCTTGCTGCGCACGGCAGAGATTGTGCCACGCAAAACGCGCACTTTCACACCTTCAGCAATCTCAAGGTCGATTTCTTCGTCATCAACAACCTTGGCAACCTTACCAACGATACCGCCCTGGGTGACGACCTGGTCGCCACGGCGCAGTGCGGCAACCATTGACTGATGTTCCTTGGCACGCTTTTGCTGCGGACGGATCAATAGGAAGTAGAAAATCACGCCGATAAAAAGCAGCGGGGCGAAGCTTGTCAACATATCGGCGGTGCCTGCACCGGCGGCCTGTGCGTAAGCGGGGGTAATAAACATAAAACACTCCAGATTCGGAAGAATTGGCGGAAATTGCGGCGACTATACCCACCCTGCCCCCTAAAGAAAAGCACACTTATGGGGCAGAACTGGGCCTGTTTGTCGCCACTGAAAGGCCGATCTGGCCACCGCCAACCCTTGTAACACGGTTTCACCTAGTGATATGGGAAGATATGACAAAGAATTCAAACGTTTCTGACGAAAAAACTTTGCAACGCATTGCCGATGCATTGGACCGGATGGCGCCCCCTGCCCCCGACCACGCTGCCATTGACCCCGCAGTCACGGCCTATGTCTGGCATGCGCATCTTGGCCTAACCCCGGTGCCGGACGTTTCCGCCGTGCCGCTGAATATTTTGCAAGGGATTGACCAGCAAAAAGAAATCCTGCTGCGCAATACAGAACAATTTGCCAAAGGGTTCAGTGCGAACAACGCCCTGCTTTGGGGCGCACGGGGGATGGGCAAAAGCTCGCTTGTCAAAGCCATTCATGGCGAATTGACGGGTCGGTATCCGGACATGCTGTTGGTTGAAATCCTGCGCGAGGATTTAGGCAGCCTTCCCTATTTGCTGGCCCTGCTGCGCGGCGCGGCCAATACCCGCTTTGTGCTTTACTGCGACGACCTTAGCTTCGACCATGATGATGCAAGCTATAAGTCGCTGAAGGCTGTACTTGAAGGCGGTCTTGAAGGGCGTCCCCCAAACGTTTTGTTCTACGCCACATCAAATCGCCGCCACTTGATGCCGCGCGATATGATGGAGAATGAGCGAACAAACGGCATCAACCCGTCCGAAGCGGTTGAGGAAAAAGTCTCCCTATCTGACCGTTTCGGTCTGTGGCTGGGCTTTCACACCTGCACGCAGGATGATTTTTTTGCGATGTTGGATGCCTATGTGACACAATTCGACCTGACAATTTCGCAGGATGCTTTGCGGGCACGTGCCATCGAATGGTCAATGACCCGTGGCTCACGCTCTGGTCGTGTGGCGTGGCAATTCATTCAGGATTTGGCAGGCGAACTTGGCAAGCCCATAGCGCCCTGACCGCTGTCAGGGCCTGCCCATCAACTTGATGGGGTCAACTGCCCGTGTCCCCTTGCGCAATTCAAAATGAAGTTGCGGTGATTTCACATCCCCGGTCTGCCCAACCTTGGCAATAACTTGCCCACGCTTCACCTTGTCACCACGGGCCACCAGCATTACCTTGTTGTGGGCATAGGCACTGGTCCAGCCGTCTGCATGTTTGACCAGTATCAACCGCCCATACCCATCAATTGCCGTGCCAGCATAGGCGACAACGCCATTTTGAGCAGCCTTAACCGGACTACCTGAGGAAGAGGCGATATTCACACCGTCATTATGAAGCCCGCCAGCCTTTGGTCCAAATCCTGACACCAAACGACCGCGCACAGGCCATTCAAAGCCAGACTTTGACCGCGGCGGCGGCTTGCCCAATGGCGTCTTTGGCTTACTGGGCGTTGTGGCCGTTTTGGTGGGTTGCCGGCTTGGCTTTGCTTTTGGTGGTGTGGATTTACGCGTCGCTGATTTGGCCGCCCCCCCCGGAATAGCCAGCCGCTGACCGACCTGCAACATATAGGGGCTGCGCAACCCATTCACCCGCGCCAGTGAGCGCATATCAAGCCCATAGCGCCGCGACACACCGTATAGTGTTTCGCCGCGTGCCACGACATGATGCTTGGGTGCAGGCAGTTTCAATCGCTGCCCAACCTGCAATGTAAAGGGGGGACGCAAACGATTGGCATCAATGATTGCCCGCGTTGACACATTATATCGTTGGGAAAGGCCGTAAACCGTATCACCCCTGCGCACCACAACTGTCCCCGCATGGGACGGCATGGAAGACTTGCCATAGGTGCCAGAACGATAATCAATTGGTGGTGGGCCGTCATCACCGCCACACGCGACAAGCAAAAGGCAAATCAGCCCCGCGCCGATATGACGAAACGCGGTCATGCGTTTACCGTGCGGCCCCTTCGACCAAGGGCACAAAACGAACATCCAACAGATGATCGGTTTCAAAGCCCTGCTCTGTCCGCACAACCTCAACAATCATTTGATCGCCATGATGGCCAACAGGAACCAGCATTTTGCCGCCAACAGCAAGCTGGTCCGCCAATAGTTGGGGCACATCATGTCCCGCGGCGGTGACCATAATGCGTTCAAACGGGGCTTGTTCGGGCCAGCCCTTCAAACCATCGCCCCAAAGGGTCGTAATATTATGTAAATCAAGCGCCTGAAACCGCGCCTCCGCCTGCTTCAAAAGCGGCTTATGCCGTTCAATTGTATAAACCCGGCGACACAGATGGGACAGCACGGCAGCCTGATACCCCGACCCGGTGCCGATTTCCAAGACCTTTGTCCCCGCCTCAACCCCCAGTCGTTCTGTCATATAGGCCACGATATAGGGTTGGGAAATCGTCTGCCCACATTCAATCGGCAGCGCAGTATCTTCATAGGCTTGCGGGGCAAAGGCAAAGGATAGAAAATCCTGACGGGGCACACGTTCCATCGCGGCCAGCACCCGCGCATCGCGAATACCGCGCGCACGCAAACCCATCAGAAACTGCAATTTCTGCGCCTCTGGGCCGTCTTCGTCATACTGGTCAGGACTGTCACTGTCCCTTAAAGAGCTGCTCATGCCACCGCCATCAGAATCACATTCGCCAAGTTGTGATGATGACGGACCTGTTCAGGCTTGCAAGCCTTTTTCCAAGTCAGACTGTAGCGTTTCCAGTGTTTCTGTCTCTGTCAGGTTACGATGCAACGGTGTAATCGACACAGTCTTATTATAGATTGCGTGCAAATCGGTGCCTGCAGCGGGGTCAGACAATAGACGGTCAAACGTCACCCAGAAATAGTCATGGCCGCGCCCATCCAACCGCTTTTCAATTTTCGGTGTATACACATCCCGCTTGCCCTGTCTGGTGACCTCAATCTCAGTCACCTCATCAGGTTCACAAGCTGGGAAATTCACATTCATCAGCACATTTTCAGGCCAATGGCCCGCACGTTGGAAATCAAGCAAGGCGCGCACTGCCTTTGGCCCCCATGCTTCAGCCACATCCCACCGCACGTCCGGGCTGCCGTCAAAGCCATAGGCCTGACTTAAAGCGATAGACGGAATGCCGTGAACCATGCCCTGCATGGCACCGGCAATCGTTCCTGAATAAGTGACGTCATCAGCCATATTCGCCCCGCGATTGACGCCTGACAGAACCAAGTCCGGTTTGTGGTCAACCAACAGATAGGTAACCGCCAACAAGACGCAATCTGTTGGCGTGCCCTTCACTGCATAATGTTGTGGTGCCAATTCACGCAAACGCAACGGCTCGGACAGGCTTAACGAATGCCCTGCCCCTGATTGTTCCCATTCGGGGGCCACAATCCACACATCATCCGAAAGGCTTTGCGCAATACGGATGAGGCTTTGCAGTCCCGGTGCATTGATCCCATCATCATTGGTGACAAGAATACGAGGATTGCCGGGAAGAGGATTAACCACGAGCGACAATCTCCTCAACACCGCCCATATAGGGCTTCAAAACGTCAGGCACAGCAATCGTGCCATTTTCCTGCTGGTAGTTTTCAAGAATAGCAACAAGCGTACGCCCAACCGCAAGGCCGGAACCATTCAGTGTATGTACGAACTGATTGCCCTTGCCTTCATTGGGTTTAAAGCGCGCTTTCATACGGCGGGCCTGAAAATCACCACACCATGAGCAGCTTGAAATTTCCCGATACGCATTTTGTCCGGGCAGCCAAACTTCAAGATCATAGGTCCGGCGAGCAGAAAAACCCATATCACCAGAGCAAAGCTTCATCGTACGGAATGGCAGCTCCAACCGCTTAAGAACGGTTTGGGCACATTCAGTCATACGATCAAGTTCAGCTTCACCCTGATCGGGTGTGGTGATTGAGACTAGCTCAACCTTCGAAAATTGATGCAGACGGATCATGCCGCGCGTGTCACGCCCGGCGGAGCCTGCCTCAGACCGGAAACAGGGCGTATAGGCCGTCATCCGCAGGGGCAATTCAGCCTCGCTCAAAATCGCTTGGCGGACCATATTGGTTAGGGACACCTCTGCGGTCGGGATCAACCAATAGCCATTTTCCGTCCGAAACAAGTCTTCCGTGAATTTCGGTAGCTGGGCTGTGCCGAACACAGCTTCGTCACGCACCAAAAATGGCGGCGCAACTTCTTCATAGCCGAACTCGTCCGTGTGGAGGTTCAGCATGAATTGCGCAATCGCCCGTTCAAGCCGCGCCAACTGCCCCTTCAATGCCACAAAGCGAGAGCCCGACATGGCGGCAGCAGTTTCAAAGTCCATCTGCCCCAAATCTTCACCAAGATCGAAATGTTCTTTTGGATCAAAGGCAAAATTGCGCGGATCACCTGTCCGACCAATTTCGACGTTATCGTTCTCGTCCGCTCCATCGGGTACATCGGCGGCCGGAATATTGGGTAGGCTGGCAAGGGCAAGATCAAGCGCCTCAGCAAGTTGGCGTTCTTCTTCTTCGCCCTGTTGAATTTCAGCTTTCAGAGCTGAAACGCGCTCGATCACCGCCTGGGCGGCAGCTTCATCGCCGGATGCCTTGGCCTTGCCGATTTGCTTGGAAGCGGCATTACGTTCATTCTGCGCTTCTTGCAGGCGTGTTTTAAGCGCCCGCAAAGCCACATCCTGTTCAAGCAAGCCAGCAGCTTGGGCCGGCAGGCCACGCAGGGCCCAGCCCCGGTCAAAAGCGTCCGGGTCTTCGCGCAAAAGTTTCAGATCAATCATCGGTCAGCCTGTAAGGGTCTAAATGGTTATTTTGAGGGACTGTATAGCGGGACTGCATGGTTTTGACCATGCCCTGCCCGCTAACTATGCCTCAGCGTCGTGGTCAGAATCGTCGCTTTGGGCATTTCTGCGTTTTTCAATCAAACGCGCGGAAAGGATCGACAATTCATATAAAATCAATATCGGCAGGGCGAGGCCGATCTGGCTGATCGGGTCCGGCGGCGTCAGAAATGCAGCAGCGGCAAACGTAATAACGATGGCGTATTTGCGTTGACGCTTCAGCCAAGCTGAATCGATCACCCCGATGCGCGCCAATAAGGTCAGCACAATGGGCAACTGGAACGATAGGCCGAACGCGAAAATCAGCTTTGTCACCAACCCCAAATATTCCCCGACCTTTGCCTCAAGCTCAATCGGCAGACTGCCCGCCGCCCCTTGGCTTTCAAAGCTCAAGAAAAACTCAATCGCGACCGGCATGATCACGTAATAAACCAGCGAGCCACCGGCGACAAACAAGATCGGCGTGGCAATCAAAAATGGCAGAAATGCCTTTTTCTCATGGGCATAAAGACCCGGGGCCACAAACATATAGATCTGGGACGCGATAATCGGAAACGACAAGCAAATTGCCGCCCAGAAGCTTAACTTCACATAGGTGAAAAAGGTTTCGTGAAGCGCGGTAAAGATCAACCTGCGACCTTCTTCACCTTCAACAGCATGGGCATATGGCGCGACCAAAAACGCATAGATATATTCAGCGAAGTAGAAGCAAACTGCAAAGCCCAGCGCGAGCCCCAAAATGGAATAAAGCAATCGCTGACGCAGTTCGCCCAAATGCGCCACAAGGGGGGAGCGTGTCTCCTCTACTCTTTTGCGGTCATCCGCCTCTATCGACGGCTGCTGATCAGTCATCGCGTTGTGCTTTTTGTGTTGGGTCTATTGATGAATGATCCGCTGGTGGATGATCACCGGAGGATTGATCAACGGGCGGCGCGGTTTCAGCCGCATCAGGCGCAGCAATATTATTCGATGGTGCTGCAGGTTTGGTCCAATCGCTGGGTTTGATGTCGGTTTCTGCCGCAGCCTCGTTCACTGCATATTGCACCTGCGCCATCATTTGACGGGCGCGGCCAACCCATTGACCGACGGTGCGCAATAAGCGCGGAAAATCCTGCGGCCCGACCACGATCAACGCAATCACGGCGACCAGCAAGATTTCTGACCAGCCTAAATCAAGCATAGGGGAACGGCTTACTTCTCTGAATCAACCGGGTCTTTTTCGGTATCAAGGCGGCGCGGTGAGTTCATCACCGTCATGTCCTCAACCTCGTCATCCGCAAGCCCCTTTTTGAAGCTGCGAATGCCTTTGGCGAAATCGCCCATAACTTCAGAGATTTTGCCACGACCAAACAAAAGAACAATGATCAACACGACCAGAATTATTTGCCAGGGACCAATCGACATTGCGTGTCCTTTCCAGAAAGTTAAGCCCGCCAACTGTTGCTATTGAATAGTATAGCAAATCCAGCCTAGCGACGCACGCTATTGCGCTGCCAGCATGGTTATTTCCGGGTGACAGTCAAGTAATTCAGGGGGTAAGCGGTCATATGTATCGCAGGCGATGATCTTCCCCTCCTGCATCACCGCAATCCGATCACCCAAAGCAATTGCTTCTTCAGGGTCATGGGTCACGATCAAGGTCGCTGTATTCAGCTTTTTCAACAATGCGATGGTTTCATTACGAACATAGGTCCGCATAGCCTTATCCAGCCCGGAAAACGGCTCATCCATCAGCATAACACGAGGGTTCGGGGCCAACGCGCGGGCCAATGCCACTCGTTGTTGTTGACCGCCTGACAGTTCGTGGGGATAGGCGTCAGCACGCTTATCCATGCCAACAAGTGACAACATCTTCATTGCCTGACCGCGCCGGGCAGATCGACCCAGCTTTTTCAGGCCAAAGCTGACATTTTTCAACACGGTTAAATGGGGAAACAATGCATAATCTTGAAACATCAGGCCAACATGGCGTTGTTCGGGCGGCACAAAACAGCCGGGACCGGACACAATGGTTTCACCGATACTGATCGTACCTCCAACGGGGCGTTCAACCCCCGCAGCCGCCCGCAATGTCGTGGTTTTGCCACAACCTGACGCGCCGAGCAGACACAGGATTTCGCCTGCTGCAACGTCGAGCGATACCCCATCGACCGCCGGGTAATCCCCGTAGGCGCAATGAATATCCGCAATTGAAAGAATTTTTGCGGGCCTAGTCATTCCCAAAACCAAATAAGCAAAGCAAAAGTGCTTAGCCCTTTGTATTGCGAATTAGTTGCAAACGCAAGTTCCCACCGGTCGCATTTGGGCGGAATTAGTCCTGCCGTTTTTCGGTCTCTGTTTCTGCTTCGGCTTGACCGGTTTCATCGTCATCATGATCAAGCGTACCGGCAATCATATCACTGACATCGCCATCAGCCCCGTCATCTTCCAACGGATCCTCTGGCTCAGACTGTGTGCCCGGCTCAAGCGAGAAGTCCGACGGTAGGCGCGAATCCAACAATCCTGCGGCTTTCAGCTCATCCAATCCCGGCAAATCGCCCCGGTTTTCCAGGCCAAAATGCTGCAAAAACTCGTCCGTAATGCCGTATGTAACAGGCCGTCCGGGGGTCCGGCGACGCCCACGGGGCTTGATCCATCCGGTTTCCAGCAACACATCAATTGTGCCTTTAGACACCGCAACACCCCGAATTTCTTCGATTTCTGCACGGGTCACAGGCTGGTGATAGGCCACAATTGCCAATGTTTCGACCGCAGCGCGCGACAGGCGACGTTGGTCTTCTTTCTCACGCTCCATCAACCACGCAAGGTCAGACGCTGTTCGAAAAGCCCATTTTCCCCCGAATATTTCGAGACTTACGCCGCGAGGCTCATACTCTTTCTTAAGTTGGGCCAAGATGGCCGGCGCATCAACACCATCAGGCAGACGACTTGTCAGGCTTTTCATATCAAGCGGTTCAGCGGCAGCGAACAACAGCGCCTCAACCATGCGAACATGTTCAAGCGGCTGGGGTTCAACCGGGGCGTCATCATCCTGCGACGCGCCCTGCCCAGGCTGCCGCTCACCCTCAATTGCTGCATCGTCTACGGCGACCTCGTCCTGTGTGATGGCTTCGTCTTGAGCTTCACTGTCCTGTTCGGATTGCTCAGTCATGGTTGTCCTCGTCTTCATCACTTGTTCCGGGGGCTGTCTGGTTGGCAAATGTGCCTGTCTCGTCCCGGTCCCCGCTGCGCAGGAAAATCGGGCCATATGTTTTCGTTTGCCGAAGCTCTAGCTTGCCTTCACGGACCATCTCAAGGCTGGCCGCAAATGTACCGGCAATGGCTGAGCGGCGCTCATTCGCAGTGCCTTCCCAACCTTCGGGCAGGAAATCAACCAAAGTTGTCCATTCCGGGATTGAACCCACAATCGCCTTTAGACGTTGCAACGCCATTTCCATTGAAAACACCGGCGGGCGCTTAACTTCATAATTCGACAAGGCTGTCCGCGACCGTTCATCCCCATAGGCTTTAAGCAAATCATACAGCGAACAAACATAGCTGGTGTTTCGGATCGTGCGGACCCCTTCAGGCATCCCACGGAAGAAGAAGTCACGGCCAAGCCGGTCACGGGCAAACAGACGGGCAGCACTGTTCCGCATTGCTTCGAGCCGTTGCAGGCGGAAGGCCAAACGAGCCGCCAGTTCTTCGCCTGTTGGCTCGCCCTCTTCACTTTCTTCGGCAGGAAGAATCAAGCGTGATTTCAGAAATGCCAGCCACGCCGCCATTACCAAATAGTCAGCTGCCAGTTCCAAGCGCACCTTGCGTGCCTCAGCCACAAAGGCGAGGTACTGATCCGCCAGTCCCATTACTGAAATTTGTTTAAGATCAACTTTCTGTGTCCGCGCCAATGTCAGCAGAACATCCAGCGGCCCCTCATACGCATCAAAGCGAACGATCAACGCCTCTTCGGTCGTGCCGCGATCAACCTCAACAATGCCGCCTTCAACCGCCTCAAATTCCTCAAGCGTCAGGTTCTCCGGCCCCTGTTGTGTCGGAGCGTCGGTATCGTCACCTTCGGTCGGGATATTGTCCTCGTCAGCGTTCAAAGCAGGTCCTTGTGCGTTATTTTCTGGGGGCGATGATCAGGCAATCTTGCTTGACCGCTTTAAGCTGGTCACAACGGGCAGAAGCTGAGGCTTTATCCGTAAACGGACCGACGCGCAAGCGGTGAAACGTGCCTTTGCCGCTAACTTCCACCTTCAAAAAATCAGCTTTCAGGTCATTTAGCAGATTTGCTCTATTTTTCTGTAGGTTACGCCACGCTTTTTCGGCACCTGCCCGGGTGCGAAAGGCAGCCAGTTGCAGCAACCAGTCGGATTTATTGAAATAGAATTCCTTTTCAGGCGCCGGGTCCGGTTTTTTTTCAATAATCGGCGCAGGCTTCAGCGCGGGGGTCGGCGCCGGTTTTGGTGCGGGCTTTGCCTCAAATTTCGGTGCAGGCATTGTGGGCGACGATGCTGCATCGGCAGTCTCTTTATCAGACCCATTGCTGGCGGGCGCTTGCGCTGCCTTTTCCGCCAGCGTTTGGTCCCGCTCTATCAATTCAGCAATCTGGTCGCGGTCCATCGGTTTTTCAGCTTCCGGCAACAAATGCTCCACACGGGGCTTATGCTCCCCCGTCAGACGGTCATAGACAAGCTTATCACGATGGGGAACGTTCAAGCCCCCGGGGTCATCAGGTTCAACCCTGTCCGGACCATCAGGTGCCGCGAATGTGGGCAACCCGGCAAGACCCGCATCATCAGATCCGCTAAACCACAAGGCATAGACCGCGGCACCGATTGCCAATACAGCGGCAAGGCCCAATGCGATCAAAATCAGGTGGCGACCCTGCCCTTGATCATCCCGCCGCATCCAATCATCGGCCTGAAGATTATCGCCATTTTTGGCCATTCTGCCCTCGTCACGGTCCGCACAAGCCTCTTGCCCCAGCAGTCAAAATTGCGCGGACAATCAGCGATTCGGTTTTGACTGTAGTTTTAGCGCATTTCTTGCGCAGGCACCACGCCCAGAACTTCAAGCCCGGACGCAATTGTCACCGCAATAGCGCGGATCAGGGCCAAGCGAGCCAATGACCCCGCAGCGTCGTCTTCCTGTACAAAACGTAACGCAGGCTCTTCCTTGCCACGGTTCCAGTGCTGGTGAAACGCCGTTGCCAAATCATACAGATAAAAGGCAACCCGATGGGGTTCGTGCGCGGTGGCGGCCTGTTCCACTAAACGGGGCCAGCTTGCCACCAGTTTGATCAAGCCCAGCTCTGACGGGTGGGTCAGTGTCGCAAGATCAACCTTCGCCAGCGCATTGTCAGACAGGTCGGCGTCCGCAAAAGCGTCCGCACCCAGACGCAAGACTGAACAGATGCGGGCATGGGCATATTGCACGTAAAAGACGGGATTATCCTTGGACTGTTCCGTCACCTTGGCAAAATCAAAATCAAGCGGCGCATCATTCTTGCGCGTCAACATGATAAAGCGCACGACATCCTTGCCGACCTCATCAACCACATCGCGCATGGTTACGAATGTTCCGGCCCGTTTGGACATGCGGACAGGTTCACCGTTTCGATACAGATGAACCAGCTGGCACAGCTTGATATCAAGCGCAGCATTGCCATCACTGACAGCACTTGTTGCCGCCTTCATTCGTTTGACATAGCCGCCATGGTCAGCGCCCATAATATCAATCAACTCAGTATAGCCACGGTCATACTTGTCCCAATGATAGGCGATGTCCGCAGCGAAATAGGTGTAGGCCCCATCCGACTTTTTCAGCGGGCGGTCCACATCATCCCCATGATCGGTAGACCGGAACAGGGTTTGGGCGCGCGGCTCCCAATCATCGGGCAGCTTGCCCTTTGGCGGCTCAAGAACGCCTTCATAGATCAGGCCCTTATCGGTCAGCACCTGAAGCGCATCATCAATACGCCCAGCCTCATGCAGCAGCTTTTCAGAAAAGAACGTATCGAACGTCACGCCAAGGGCACCAAGGTCCTCGCGTATGCCATCCATCATCTGATCAACTGTAAAGGCGCGGACAATCGGCTCCCACTCAGCCTCATCCATTTTGGTCAATGCGTCGCCATGGACATCTTTCAGCCCTTCGCCAATCGCGACCAGATAGTTGCCAGGGTATAGCCCTTCGGGGATTTCGCCAATCTCTTCGCCCAACGCTTCGCGGTAACGTAGGAATGCGGACTGGGCTAAAACACCGATCTGCACACCGGCGTCATTGATGTAATATTCCCGATGAACGTCGTAGCCCGCCTTTTCCAGCAGGCTGGATAACGCGTCGCCAAACACTGTGCCACGGCAATGGCCGACATGCATCGGCCCGGTCGGGTTGGCGGAACAGAATTCGACATTTACTTTCACACCCTGACCGCGATCTGAACTGCCATAATTCGTTCCGGCTGACAAAACGTCCGCGACGCGGTTTAGCCAAAAACTGTCCGTCAGGCGTAAATTCAGAAAGCCTGGGCCTGCGACCTCGACCGCTGCCACGTCATCAAGCGCGCGCAGTTTCTCAGCCAAGGGTTCGGCGATGTCGCGCGGTTTCATCTTGGCCTGCTTGGTCAAAACCATTGCCGCATTGGTTGCCAAATCCCCGTGGGAGGCATCACGCGGCGGCTCTACCGTGATATTCTTGGTATCAAGATCAGCGGGTAGCACACCTGCCTCACCCATCTGGGTCAGGGCGTCGGTGATGTGGTTACGAAACAGGTCAAACAGGGTCATTGGCACTAAAGGCTTTTCGAACAATCAAATTGAAAGGATTACATAGACAAATCGAACAAACGGCGGTGTTCTTCAATGGCAAATCGGTCGGTCATGCCCGCAATAAAGTCGCACACAATGCGCGCCCGCGCCGAGACATCCCCGGTTGTGGCCAAAGCACGCCACGGATCGGGCAAAATCTCAGGCTCTCCCAAATATAGCGGAAATAGGTCACCTACGACACGGCGAGCCTTACTGGTCATGCGATTGACCTTGTAATGGAAATACATATGTTCCCGCAAAAACCGGCGCAATTCCCTGTCATTGGCAATCATGTCTTCTGAAAAGGCGACCAAGGCTTCGGGTAAATCGCGCACATCCTGCGCTGACTGCGGTTGATGTTTCTTGATCCGGCGACCCGTTTCAGCCAACAAATCGCGCACCATATGATCGATCAGACGACGCACAACCTCATGCGCCATGCGGTCTTTATCTGCATTGGGATAAAGCGCTCGAACGGCGGTCACCACGTCACCAACCAGCGGTAATGCCGCCAGGTCATCCAGTGTGAACAACCCTGCCCGCAAACCATCATCAATGTCGTGATTATTATAGGCGATGTCATCGGACAGCGCGGCGACCTGCGCCTCAGCACTGGCATAGGTACCAAGATCAAATGACAGGGCATCATCCTGTCGCTGAATAACGCCAGGCAACGTATCACGCGCCACGCCGTCACCGACCAGCGGTCCATTATGCTTCACCAACCCTTCAAGGGTTTCCCATGTCAAATTCAGGCCATCAAACGGGCCGTAACGCTGCTCAAGCTCGGTCACGATCTTGAGTGATTGGGCGTTATGATCAAACCCGCCATAGGGACGCATTTGGGTTTTCAGCGCGTCTTCCCCTGCATGGGCAAAGGGGGAATGGCCCAGATCATGTGCCAGCGACAATGCTTCGGCCAAATCTTCGTCCAGTCCCAGCGTTCTGCTGATTGAGCGTGCGATCTGCGCGACCTCAAGCGAGTGGGTCAAACGCGTCCGGTAATAATCGCCTTCATGATAAACAAAGACTTGCGTCTTATACTGCAAGCGCCGAAATGCCGTAGAATGGATGATCCGGTCGCGATCACGCTGATAGGGGCTGCGGGTTGAGCTTTCATCCTCGCCGAAACGACGACCGCGACTTTCCGCGATTGTAACGGCAAAGGGGGCCAAACCCGCCCCATTATGGCTGGATTTTTGTGTCATAAAGGGTGTTTACACCGCCTGATGCCTGAATGCCAGCCGCTTTCCCCTGCCTCAATACACAACTGGGCGGATTAGCGCCTTGCGTCTGAAAAGAAAGACCCTACATTATGGATACAGATTCACAGGAAAAGGGTTAGCCCATCATGGCTGATGCCAACATCAAATTGACGGACAAGGCAGCTGCGCGCATCAATTCGCTTGCGGAGCAGGAGCATGTCGCCCCGCTTTTACGTATTTCCGTCGAAGGCGGCGGGTGTTCCGGCTTTTCCTACAAAATGGATTTCGACAGCGCTGTTAATGATGACGATATTATCGTTGAAAAAGACGGTGCAAAACTGGCGATTGATTCTGTGTCCGTCGTTTATATGGATGGATCAGAGGTTGATTTCGTTACCAACCTGATCGGCCAGTCCTTTGAAATCCGCAATCCCAATGCCTCATCCTCATGCGGGTGCGGCACCAGTTTTTCTATCTGATCATAAATCGGACATTACATGCGCCTGACTACGTGGAACGTCAACTCGATCAAGGCGCGCCTGCCCCGCGTTTTGGACTATCTAAAAGAAGCCAAACCCGACGCCATTGTCTTGCAGGAAATCAAATGCGTGGATGAAAACTTCCCGCGTGATGAGATTGAGGCACTGGGTTACACAGTCGAAACTCACGGCCAAAAAACCTATAATGGCGTTGCGCTATTAAGCCTTCACCCGATTTCAGAACTACGCACAGGATTGCCCGGCGATGACAGTGATGAACAGGCCCGTTATATTGAAGCTGTGATTGTCCCCAAGGACAGCGCGCCCATCAGGCTGGGTGGGCTGTATTTGCCCAATGGCAACCCCGTCAGTCCTGACAGTGAAAAATACCCCTATAAACTGGCATGGATGGATCGGCTGATCAGCCATGCCAAAACGCTGATAGCGGATGAAACAGACTTTATTCTGGCGGGCGACTATAACGTCATCCCGACAGATGATGATGTGCACGACCCCAAGGCATGGGAAGGCGATGCCCTGTTTCGGCCCGAAACCCATCAAAAATACCGCACCTTATGCAATTTGGGACTGACAGATGCGTTTCGGTCCTGTCACACGGAACCGCATCGTTATTCATTCTGGGATTATCAGGCAGGTGCCTGGCAGAACGATCACGGCATTCGGATCGACCATCTGTTGCTGTCGCCCGGCGCAACAGACCGTTTAACAGGGGCCGGCATCGACAAATATGTCAGAGGGCTGGAAAAACCCTCTGACCATGTTCCTGCGTGGGCTGATCTGATTTAGCCTTGAATAAGGCGGCAATCAGCCTTGCGACGTTCCGCATCAATTGCGGGCCACGCGTCGTCAAACGGGATCACACGGCGGAATAATACCAATCCCTTTGTTGTCGGCGCGCGCACGCCAATAGCGGTGGGTGGCACAATCGTGCTGCGATCACTTTCACGCATCAGAATAATTTCCTGACTATCACCCTCAACTGCCCGGTCATTCAGCGCAAAGAAATTGACGGTATCATCCGCAAAGAAGGAAACCGAACTATAGGTTTCTGACTTTGGCATAGTTACCGCAAGCGCCCCCTTACGAAGATCAAAGGCACAGGTCGTGTAAGCCAAGTCCGGCGCAGGACGCACAACAGTTCTAGATGTTTGATCAACCTTGGGGGCCTGATAAATCTCATTCACGCCATTTTGCTGTGACGCGCCAATAATGACCGCGCCCATCAGGACGTAAGGCACCAGCCACACCAATACAAAATGCAGACCGACAGCCGCAAATACTGTCCAAACAATCCATTTTAGAAAACCGCTCATTTGCATGTCTCCTTTTTGATGGAGGGTAAGGGCGTGCTGTCAGGTGCCGAATAGACTGACGCACCGGGATTATAAAGCCGAAGCGTCAAGGAAAATGGCGAGCCTGCATTGCGCGAACTGATCCAGTTTACCGGCTGCGCCTTTGGTGAGACGACGGCATGGAAATGGCCCGGGCGTGTGCGCGTCACCGTGGTTTGCGCAACAGATGGGCGATTATCATCATTCCGCACCAGATAATTATCGAGCGCGTAGATCGTCATGCTCCACCATCGTGTGTCTGGGTCAGGCCCTTCAACACGATAGGTGCAATCCTCGGTCAGTGTATCGCCATCTGAATCCTGAAACGCTGTATAATAAATCGTTTCTTCCTTTGACAGCGCCAACAACCCACCAATGGCAACAGCGGCCTTTGTATACATATCCGCGTCTGCACTGCCGACAGTCAAACTGGTTGACCACGGGCCGTTATCAATACCACGGTCACGAATGCCGATGCCCACCGTCACAACGACGCTAGCAATGGCAAGCACGGCAGCAACCACCAAGCCTGCCAAAATTGCAGCAAATTTCCTCATCACTTCCCCCAAGAAAATGAAAAATTAGATGTCGGCATAGCAGCGAATTTCTGCTGCGCCGCCCGGATGTGTCACTGCACCCTTGCGAGCCGGACCAACCGTCTGCTTGTATTTCCACAACGTGCCATTGCCGAATTGAGCTGCAGGCTCTTTCCAATCCTTGCGGCGGGCCTCAAGCTCGTCATCGGTTAGATCAACTGTGATGGTCCCTTCTTCGGCATCAATGGTGATCATGTCACCATCTTTCAGCAAGCCGATCGGGCCGCCAACGGCAGCTTCGGGGCCAACGTGACCGATGCAGAACCCGCGTGTCGCACCAGAGAAACGGCCATCTGTGATCAAGGCAACCTTGTCACCCATGCCCTGCCCGTAAAGTGCGGACGTAGTGGACAACATCTCGCGCATACCGGGACCACCCTTTGGGCCTTCGTTCCGGATGACGATGACATCGCCTTCGGCATAGTTTTCGTTTTCCACGGCTGCGAAGGCATCTTCTTCACACTCAAACACACGTGCCGGACCAGTGAAAATCAGCTTTTCCATCCCGGCAACTTTCACGATTGCGCCTTCTGGGGCCAGATTGCCTTGCAGTCCAACAACGCCGCCCGTTGGAGTGATCGGGTTTGTTACCGGATAGATCACGTTCTGGTTGGCGTTGAATTCAATCCCTTCCAGGTTTTCTTCCAGCGTCTTGCCGGTTACCGTCAGGCAATCGCCGTGCAGGAAACCGCCATCAAGCAATGTCCGCAGCAGAACCGGCACGCCGCCGGCCTCATACATATCCTTGGCAACATAGGCCCCGCCCGGTTTCAGGTCGGCAATGTAAGGTGTTTTCTTGAAAATTTCGGCAACATGCATCAGGTCAAAATCAATGCCCGCCTCATGGGCCATCGCAGGCAAGTGAAGACCGCCATTGGTTGACCCGCCGGTTGCCGCAACGACAGTTGCAGCATTTTCAAGGCTTTTACGCGTCACGATATCGCGCGGACGGATATTCCGGGCAATCAGGTCCATGACCGCCTCGCCTGATTTTTCGGCATATTGGTCACGGCTTTCATAGGGCGCAGGTGCCCCGGATGATAGCGGCAGGGCAAGGCCGATAGCCTCTGACACGCATGCCATAGTGTTGGCCGTGAACTGACCGCCACATGCACCGGCAGACGGACACGCAACACATTCCAGCTCATGCAACTCTTCATCATCCATATTGCCTGCTGAATGCTGACCGACAGCTTCAAACACATCAAGGACGGTAACGTCCTTACCCCTGTGTGACCCCGGCAGGATTGACCCGCCATACATAAACACAGACGGCACGTTCAAACGGATCATTGCCATCATCATGCCCGGCAGGCTTTTGTCACATCCGGCAATTCCGACCAAGGCGTCATAGCAATGCCCGCGCATGGTCAATTCGATGGAGTCTGCAATAACCTCACGCGAGACAAGCGAGCTTTTCATCCCCTCATGCCCCATGGCGATGCCATCGGTCACAGTGATCGTGCAAAATTCACGCGGTGTGCCGCCAGCCGTGGCAACACCCTTTTTCGCTTCCTGCGCCTGACGCATCAAGGAAATGTTACAGGGCGCAGCCTCGTTCCATGCAGAAACAACGCCGACAAATGGCTGATTGATTTCTTCCTCTGTCATGCCCATGGCATAATAGTAAGACCGATGGGGTGACCGTTCAGGCCCGACCGAAACATGACGGCTGGGCAATTTGGTTTTATCAAAGGTATTGTTTGTCATGATCTGTCCTCAAGTAACGTCTTCTAGGCGGGCAAGGGCATCTTTCAGCCGCGCCGCGTTTTCTTCTAATTCTACTTTCTTGGCACGCTCCAGCGCCACAACATGTTCCGGCGCCTTGGCGATAAATTTTTCATTATTCAGCTTACCATCAATCCGTGCGATCAGCCCAGAAAGCTTATCAATTTCCTTGGCAAGGCGGGCCTGTTCAGCCCCCAAATCCATCACGTCAGCAACAGGTAGGAACAGGCTGGCCCCAGCCGCAACTGTTTGAATGGCCCCTTTGGGCGCATCCTCTGTTGTACTGGCAATATCATTTAGCCGCGCCATACGGCTGATCAGGGCATCATGGCGCTGCACAGCAACCCAATCATCATCCGACAACCCCTTGACCAATAACGGCACTTTTGCGCCTGCGGGCACGTTCATTTCTGAACGGACAGAGCGGATTTCGTTAATCAGCTCAATGACCATAGCCATTTCACTATCGGCAGCCTCGTCCGCCGCATGGGTATATGACGGCCAATCAGCAAGGATCAACATGGTGTCTCGGCCACCGGCCTGCTCCCCAATGCGCTGCCACAATTCTTCGGTGATAAAGGGCGAGAACGGATGCAGCATGACCAAAATTTGATCCAACACCCATGCAGCCATCGCCTTGGTTTCAGTTTTGGCAGCCTCGTCATCGCTGTTCAACAGCGGCTTGATAAACTCAAGATACCAGTCGCAATAGATGTTCCAGATAAAGCGGTAAAGACCACCTGCGGCTTCATCAAACTTATAGGTTTCCAACGCTTCACGAATTGTCTGCTCAGTCCGCGCAACCTCGCCGGCAATCCAGCGATTGACTGGCTGCGTCGCTGCGGCGGGGTCAAACCCGGCAACGGGAAATGCCTCGTTCATTTCACAAAACCGCGCCGCATTCCAAAGTTTGGTCCCAAAATTGCGATAGCCTTCTATGCGGCTTTCATCAAGCTTGATGTCACGGCCCTGTGCCGCCATCGCCGCCAAGGTAAAGCGTAATGCATCCGCACCGTACTGACCGATCAGCTCCAGCGGATCAACGACATTACCCTTTGACTTGGACATTTTCTGGCCGTTCTTGTCACGGACAAGCGCGTGGACATAAATATCGGCAAAGGGTTCTTCGCCCGTGAACTCAAGCCCCTGCATCATCATGCGGGCAACCCAGAAGAAAATAATGTCAAAGCCCGTCACCAATACAGATGTCGGGTAATAACGCTTCAGCTCATCGGTTTGTTCAGGCCAGCCAAGGGTAGAGAACGGCCACAAGGCGGACGAGAACCACGTGTCGAGCACGTCCTCATCCTGTGCCAGTTCAACAGACTTGCCGTAATGCGCTTCGGCTGCCGCATTGGCTTTGTCTTCGGTTTCCTCAACAAAGACAGTGCCGTCAGGGCCATACCAAGCCGGAATTTGATGCCCCCACCACAGTTGGCGTGACACACACCATGGCTGGATATTACGCATCCATTCAAAATAGGTCTTTTCCCAGTTTTTGGGGACAAAGCGTGTGCGCTCTTGTTCAACCGATTCAAGGGCAGGCTTGGCCAGCGTCGGCGCGTCTACATACCATTGGTCGGTCAAGTATGGTTCAATCACAACATCAGACCGGTCGCCATAGGGCACCATCAAGGTGTGATCCTCAACCTTCTCAAGAAGGCCCAAGGCGTCGATATCCTCGATGATTTTTTTACGCGCCGCAAACCGTTCCATACCACGATAGGCCTCTGGAACCTCGTCGTTCAGATTGGCGTGCTCATCCAGAATATTAATCTGTGCCAGCCCGCAGCGTTTGCCAACTTCAAAGTCATTAAAGTCATGCGCAGGCGTGATCTTCACCGCGCCAGAACCCTGTTCAGGGTCAGCATAGCTGTCGGCAACAATCGGAATTTCACGGCCAACCAATGGCAGCGTAACAGTTTTACCAATCAATGCCTTGTACCGTTCATCATCAGGATGAACCGCAACACCGCTATCACCCAACATGGTTTCCGGGCGCGTTGTGGCAACAGTGATGTGACCGGACCCATCCGTCAGCGGATAGCGGAAGTGCCACATGCTGCCCTGCACTTCCTTGTTTACCACTTCCAAATCGGAAATCGCTGTCAGGAATTTGGGGTCCCAGTTCACCAGACGCTTATCGCGGTAGATCAAATCCTTTTTGTGAAGGGCAACAAACACCTTACGGACGGCGGCAGACAACCCGTCATCCATGGTAAAGCGTTCACGGCTCCAGTCACATGATGCCCCAAGGCGGCGTAGTTGACGGGTGATCGTGCCGCCGGATTCTTCTTTCCAGTCCCAGACAAGCTCGACAAACTTATCACGGCCCATCTCACGACGGGTCGGCCCACCCTGTTGGGCGATATTCCGTTCCACAACCATTTGCGTGGCGATACCCGCATGGTCTGTGCCCGGCTGCCACAACACATCCTTGCCGCGCAGACGTTCAAAACGGGTCAGAACATCCTGCAACGTATTGTTCAACGCATGGCCCATATGGAGCGAGCCGGTGACATTCGGCGGCGGTATCACGATCGAAAAGCTGTCAGCGCCGGGTTTTGCGCCCGCGCCGGCCTTAAACGCACCGGATTCTTCCCACGACTTGTACAGCCGCTCTTCAACCTCTTGAGGATTAAAACTTTTGTCGATCATAACATATCCATCGTGTCCGCTTCGCCCGGTTTGGCTATCGGATCACTTCATTCCACATTGATTGAGGGTTCTACCGATCCAAAGGCCGTTGCGCAATCTCTTCACGCACCACACGGACCACAATATCAGCCAGATTGGCATCCAGCCAGTCACGGACAAGTGGTGAGAGAATGGCGTCCAAACGCGATTCGATTGCATCAGGAATAGCATCGGGATCGGCCATAAGCGCAGCCTGCAACCCTTCGGTCAGGGCTGCTGCAATAGATTGTTCAAGCCCGGCCGCCGGGATCGTATCTTGAGGGGCTGCAGCTGTTGCCTTGTTCGTTGGCGCAACAGAGGCAACGTCAATATCGCCATCCTGTACAATTTCTGTCAGGTCAAGCACGCCGCGCGCCTTGATAGAGGCCGCAACAGTTTCGTCCTGACGCCGTTCTTCGGCGGCAAAGCGGCCGCGAATGGCATCAAGAACCGCATCAACCGAATTGTCGGCTGCGTTATCGGCACTTTCCTGTCTGTCGCTGCTCATGCTGGTACGAGCCACCAAAGTTAAAGAACTGGGTCAGTCACCCAAGAAATAGTCAACGGCGCGATCAACCACGCCATCTGCTGCTGCCGGGTCGATAATCGCTACACTAAGCCCAAGCCCGCGCGCATTCAACAAGCCTGTTGCTGCCAGTAATTGATAGGCTGCCACCGCTTCGTTCTGTACGGCGCGCGCCAACGTCACCTGCGAATCCAGCAATTCCTGCTGGGCATTCAAGACGTCAAGAGTTGTCCGGACGCCTACCTCAGCCTCCTGCTGCACACCATCAAGAGCTACCTCATTGGCGGACACTTGACTTTGTGAGGAGCGAATGGCGGAGCGTGTAGCCATCAAATTATTCCACGCGTTGGTTACGCCTTCCTCAACACCGGCGCGTGCCTCAACAAGCTGATGATGTGAACGCATGGCATCATAGGACGCCTGACGGTTTTTGGAATATGTCGTCCCGCCGCTAAAAATCGGCCAGGTTGCGATTGCACGCAACGACTTTTCGCCGCTTTCCGATCCTTGCAGGGCAGACCCTGACCTTGATTTCTCATATTGCGCTTGCACTACAACTGTAGGCAAATATTCACCAAATGCGACATCTCTAGCAGCATCAGCAGCACGTAGCGCGGCCTGCGCCTGCGCAACCGATGGATTGTTGGACAAAGCCAAGCCGACAGATTCTTCAAAATCGTTCGGTAATTCCGGCAACTGGTTAGGAACAACCAAATCAACCGCATTCAAGCCGGTCAACCGAGTGAGCGCAGCTTCACTTGCATTCAAATCGGCACGCGCGGAAATCAGCGCCGTTTCGACACCTGCCAAACGGGCCTCAGCCTGCGCGACATCAGTTCGTGTAATTTCACCCACATCGAACCGGTCCTGCGCAGCCTCCAACTGGCGGCGAAGAACATTCACATTAGCTTCATTCAAAGAAACAACCTGCCGGTTCGTCAACACCTGCATAAATGCAGACACTGTTTCCAACAGAACATTTTGTTCAACATTGGCAAGGCCAGCCGAACCGACATCGACTAACGCATTAACCTGCTTAATCGCATTAATCGTTCGACCACCTGTAAACAACGACTGCTCCGCTTTTGCAGTGTAAGTTCTAGGCTTTGTGGTCCCCGCTAGAAATCCGTTCGACTTGTTCTTACTGTAGGAATAAGTTGACTGTAAAGTTACCGTCGGCAGCGCATTGCCATAGGCTTCTGACAATTGTTCATCCGTTTTGGCAAGGTTGGCACGTTCCGCCGCAAGCGTCGGGTTTTTGCCATAGGCCATTTCAAGCGCCTGATTAAGCGTCACCGCGTTATTGTCCTGTGCCAGAACAGGCGCAGATGCAACCAAACCGGACACGCCAAGCAGCATAGCCGCAATCAGATGATGTGTTTTGTTACGCTTTGTCATTCCAAGCCATCCCCCAAACGGATAGTACGGGCCCTGCCCCGCATGATCCCAAATTCAGACGGGATCGATTCTGTTCTGTCTATAGTGCAAATTCCGGCGCTTTTTCAAAGCCCGGCAGTGGCGGAACAACAGCATCAAAGTCCTGACGCATTCCCACATGGCCATCGGTTTTGGTATAGATAACCGCCTTGCCGAATGTGCCATTTGCCAGAAACGCCACTAAACGGCCACCATCGGCCAACTGATCCAACAGGTTTTGCGGCACTTCAGAAACGGCACCTTCAACAAAGATCACGTCGTAGGGGCCTTGTTTTGCCATGCCCTCAGACAACACACCTTCAACGACTGCGGCATTATCAATGCCCAAATCAGCCAGCGTGTCATTGGCCGCGGTGACCAATGCCTCGTCCTCATCAACCGCGATCACACTTTCGGCAAGACCCGCAGCAATGGCGGCGCCATACCCCAACCCGCAACCGACAACTAAAACGGAATCATCCGCCTCGATACCGGCAAGCTGTAGCAATTTTGAAAATTGCATCGCAGGAATAAGATAGCGGCCATCTGTGATCAACACAGGCTCGTCCACATAGGCAAGAGCGCGGCGCGGCTTAGGCACGAATTGTTCCCGTGGAATATCATGCATCCGTGCCGCAATACGCGGATCGGTTACATTGTTTGGCCGTACTTGGCTTTCGACCATGTTGAAACGCTGTTGGGCAAAATCAGTCATGTCTAGTCCCGTCTGATCCCGTAAGTTCTTGTCTGAATATGGGAATCCCCATCATTGGCCTTACATATAGAGGGGAAACCCCTTTTGGGCCAAGCCAAAAACCCGTGATCCCTACCAAATTACCCGCGACCTTGCCCCGCACCGCCCGTTCCAGCCATCACCCCACACCCACAGGTAAGCAGGCCATTATACTTGACCTTTCTTGCCCCCTGCCACACTGTTCGGCATCAAAATTACTATGTAGACAATATTGGGGGCAATCATGTCTGAGAATTATGATCTGTTAATCCGTAATGGCCGCATCGTTGATGGCAGCGGCGCACCCGGCTTTAATGGCGATATCGCCGTAAAAGACGGCAAAATCGCTGCAATCTCAAACGGTGAAGCACTGCAAGGTGACGCCACTGAGGTCATTGACGCCGCTGGCAAGGTTATTGCCCCCGGCTGGGTCGATATTCACACCCATTATGATGGTCAGGTGACGTGGGACCCCTATTTGTCCCCGTCAAGTTGGCATGGTGTGACAACCGTCGTTATGGGCAATTGCGGAGTGGGCTTTGCCCCCGTGCGCCCAGATGCCCATGATTTCCTGATTGAATTGATGGAGTCGGTTGAGGACATTCCCGGCACCGCCCTTCATGAAGGGATCGACTGGCAGTGGGAAACCTTCCCCGAATATCTGGATTTTCTCGACAAAATGCCCCGGGTTTTGGACGTTGCCGCCCAAATGCCCCACTGCGCCCTACGCGCCTATGTGCTTGGCGACCGCGCCCATGATTTGGAGCTGTCACCTGACGAAATCACAAAAATGGCAGAACTGACGAAAGAAGCGCTGGATGCGGGGGCCGTCGGCTTCTCAACCTCGCGGACGATTCTGCACAGCTCCTCCCACGGTTATGTGCCGGGCACCTATTCCCATCCTGAAGAGCTAGAGACAATTGGTGATGCGATGGGTGCTGCCGGGCATGGCGTGTTCCAACTGGTTTCAGACAATGTGGGCAAGGCGGATGAAATGGACTGGATTGGCCGTTTCTGCGAAACAACTGGCCGCCCCCTCACCTACCTAATGGCACAAAGCCGGGACAATCCAACAGGTTATCTCGATATGCTAGATGACGCCCTGAAGATGCAACAAGACGGGATTAAGATTGTACCGCAGGTGCCCGCGCGCCCCACCGGGATGTTGTATGGCCTGCAAAGCTCCCTCCATCCTTTTATGTCCCATCCAAGTTACAAGTCCATTGCGGACAAGTCCCATGATGAGATTGTAGCCGCCATGAAAGATCCAGCATTCAGGGAACAATTGCTTTCCGAAAAGCCAGAGACAACCAATCCGGTTGCCCTGCACCTGTTGACCAACTTTGCGCAAATGTTCCCGCTGGGTGATCCGCCGGATTATGAACCTGCGCCCGAAACCTCAGTCGCAGCAGTGGCGGACCGCGAGGGCCGCAGCCCCGAAGAGGTTGCCTATGAATGGATGATGGAACGTGACGGCAAGCAGATGATGTTCTCTCCCCTTGCCAGCTATGTGGATTACAATCTCGATGCCATTGGCAAGATGATGGATCATCCGGCCTCAGTCCTTGGGCTGTCTGATGGCGGTGCCCATTGCGGGTTGATTTGCGATGTATCCATGCCGACCTATTTGCTGACCCATTGGGTCAATGGTCGTGAGCGCGGCGACCGACGCCCGCTGGAGCAGATGGTTCATCTGCAAACCCGCTCGACTGCCCTAGCCTATGGGTTGGATGATCGCGGCTTGCTGGCCGAAGGGATGAAGGCTGATATCAATATCATTGACCTTGACAATATGCGCCTACACGCCCCTGAAATGGTCAATGACCTGCCATCAGGCGCACGCCGCCTTGTCCAACGGGCAGATGGCTATCACGTTACCATTTGCAGCGGCGTCGTGACCTATCGCGATGGTGAGGCAACACAGGCTATGCCGGGTAAATTGGTACGCGGCACAAAGGACGGCCCTGTAATGGGCGTCAGCTCCGCGGCACTTACCGGCACCATTGCTGCAGAATAACCCAGAAACGAAAGAACCAAGGCCGCCATGCTCTATCTCGTCCCGACGCCGATCGGCAATCTTGACGACATAACCCTGCGCGGCCTTGATGTCCTGAAACGGGCAGACTTGATCGCGGCAGAGGACACGCGCCATACGGCCAAGCTGTTGAACCATTATGCGATTAAGACCCCGCAACAATCCTATCACGAACATAATGAGCAGGCCGTCACACCTAAGTTGATCGAAAGGTTACAGGCTGGTGAGACGATTGCCGTCGTCACCGATGCGGGCACACCCGGTATTTCAGACCCCGGATACCGCATCATGCGGGCAGCCATTGATGCGGGCGTTGAAGCAACGGTCTTGCCCGGTGCCAGCGCTGTTGTCCCGGCCATTGTGCTGTCAGGCCTGCAAGTCAGCAGCTTTACCTTTCGGGGGTTTTTGGCCCGCAAGTCCGGGCGTCGTAAGAACGAGATGCTGGCAGACCAGGACAGCCCACATACGCTTGTGTTCTACGAAGCCCCTTCCCGTGTCCATGAATTTCTACGCGATGCGCTGACGGTATATGGCGACCGCGATGTCGCTGTCGTCAACGATATTTCAAAAATGTATGAGGCCGCGTGGCGCGGCCCGATCAGCAAGGTTCTTGAAGACTTGCCGTCTGAAGATCAACGACTGAAAGGCGAATTTGCCATTGTACTGGCAGGATCAGGGGAAAAGGCGCGCGTTCGCGGTCAACAGGACGTGAACACCAAACCCAAACGGGTTCGCCGCCATTTGCGCGATAAGCAGGATCAAGAGGCCGATTGATAGATTGCGGCAATACTTGTTGCGACCTGATCTTCATTGGCTTTCGCATCAAACCCTTCGATCAACACGCCATAAAGTGGATCGAGTACGCCGGGCCACAACAGGCATTCCCTTTCGGCAACCGCAGCGGTTAATAAATTTGCATCAAATTTGAAACTATCCAACTGCGCGACACAGGCCGCAGGGTCATCCTGCCATTCTTTGACACCAGGTAATCCACGAAACCACGCGGCCCCGAACACGATGACAGGCTTTGCCATTTGCAACGCTTCCCATCCGGCTTTGCCCGTAATTGTCGCCACCCCCACTGACCTTTCAATCAACTCAAAGCTAGGCGTATCACGGGGAAGATAAGCGACCCGTGGGATGGCTTTCAGGCGCGTGAAAAAGCTATCCTCACGCAAATAGCTTGCCTGTTTGGGGTTTTCTTTGACATAGACCCAAACATCATCAGGCAGTTGGCGCACCAATTCCTCGATTGCAAGTAGCTGATCACAATACACCCCGCCCAACACATCTGTCGTCATTTCCGGCTGCAAATGAAGGGGGAAGTAAACGAACTTGCGGTCAGGCACATAGACGTCAAACATATCAGCCAATTGACTATGCAGCCGATATTCCTGACGCAGCCGCTCAAACTTAATCCATGATTTGTCAAAGCTTTTGCGGTTCCACAGAAACGATAAAGTCAGTGCCTTGAATCCTGTGTTCAACGCCCTGCTGCTATAGGCCATCAAAAAACGCGATAACGTCATGCGCGCCGCGCCTTTCATATAAAAGGGTGGCGATGGATTTAGGTTCAATGAAATGGCACCTGATGGTGTTGTTTTGGGGCCGCTGACACCGATGGATTCAATCGCTTCTGACGCCCAAAACCGATTGGAAAACAGTGATTGCATCAACACAATCGTACGAATGCCCAACGCCTGACACAGATGATAGAGAACAATTGTGGTTCCGCCGTGGGGGACATTGCGAAAGATCACTGTCTCGATTTTCTGATCTTTCAACAAGTTCCAATAAAATTGGATGGCATTCTCAAACAAATTGTCGACGTCGAGCCAACTGTCTGAGTTTTTGGCCCGTTTAAAAAACTGTCTAAAATGCGTGCGTCGATAGGTTGTGAAGCTTGCCTCGCGAACCTGCTTCGTGATCGTCGGATCAAGGTCGGCAGCAAACGCATGAGGTACGGCCATATGCGCCAAATCATGGGAAATCAGCCTGACGCTTGGGTCGAGGTCTCGCGGCAAGCGATGAATATATATCAGCGAGTTGATCGGGATTCCGGCGGCACGGAACCGCGCCACGTGGTGATATTCAAAGGCAACTGCAAGAACGGACATAAGGTTCTATTACTCCGCTATTGCCAATGCTCATCAATCCAAGGGGTGGGCAGCACCTTCTTGTAAATGCGCTTCCATTTCTTGTCTTCTGGCCACTTGCCGATCACGGCATCATCGGGATCAGGCTTACCTGTAAAGCCTATCAGCTTGGCATCCGCAGGCAATGGCGGCACCTTGAACCAGTTCATCGGAAAACTGGGTATCAAATCGTGCTTGAAACTTAGGCACCAGCCCTTTGGCCAAAACAGAATTTCGTCCAATTCACGCGACAAATATTGCTGCTCTATCCGATAGCGCGACAGTACGTCATCGGGATTTTTTTGCACATCGTCATAGATGAAGCTGTTTTCACCAACCCGCCAGCGGTAGCAAGTTGTATTGCCGATGCCCTGCCCAACTTGGGTCCAGTTTTCAATGGCAACGACCTTGCCCGGCGCGAAGGTATAGAAATCATCCATTGGCCCCGTAATCACCAAATCCAAATCAAGGAACAGGACGTCATCACCGTGGTTGAAGCCGGCAAGCTCACTTTGCCATAGAGATATCTTGCGCCAAGGCGTCCAGCGCACATCTTCCGGCAAATTGATTTCGGGTAAGGGGTGGCATTCAATCTCGTCTGGAATGCCGGTCGGGTCGTCGGTGTAGCAAACCAAATGCAGCGGCATGGTCAGGTTTCGCTTTAATGCTGAATGAAGCCGCGTGACATAATCGGCACCGTATCGCGTGCCCCACTTTATGCAGGCTGCATGAGCAACATTGCCCTGCCCGTCAGTAAGCCCTTGATCCGTCATACGCCATCCGCTCCATTAGCTATATGCATGATCTATGCGCAGATTCTAAGGTAGCGTCAAGCCTGTGGGAAATAGCAAATAGTGCGGGTACTAGGCCCGGCGATAATCATCGGCAAGGCGGATGATATCTTCTTCATCAAGCAGGCTGCCCTGCTGCACTTCAATAATCACCAACGGCTCGTGCCCGGCATTGTGAAGCCGGTGGCGTGCCTGCGCGGGAATGGTGACGACATCGCCGCTTTCGATCTTGTGGCGCTCCGCATCGACGTCTGCAATGCCAATGCCGGACACCACAGTCCAAATTTCGGCCCTATGTTCGTGATATTGCAGGGAAAGACGTTGGCCGGGTTTCACTTCAATACGTTTGACGACAAAGCCAGGGCCCGTATCAATAACGTGCCACGTGCCCCACGGACGCGTTGCCTCTGCCCCAATCGTATATCGCACTGCCATTTGTGTGCCCCAAGCCCATTAAATCCGCACAAGAACGCGCATTAATGCAGGCCCTACACAAAGCTGCAAGAAAAAAAGGCAGATTCACTGCCATTTTCTACCGGAATTGTTGACCGGTTTCTCACTGAAAGCGATTTAGCGGTGAAATACCCTTGTTACGGCCAAGGCCAAGCGGATTGTTGCCACCCCGCAATTCGTCAGCCGCATTATCAATGCCCCGATCTGCGCCACCGGGACCGCCACCTGCCATTGTAGACTGACCGCCACTGAATGCACCGCGCACCTTGCGATAAGCTGCCCGATTTCCGCTGGCATGCGCGCCCAGCAATATCTGCCGTTTCCGCGCGCCACGAACATAACGCAGGGCATTTGCAGCATTTACACCCGCCTTTTCATCGGCACGGATCGCAGCGGCGGCAACCAACGCTGTGCGATCGGGGTCCTGCGTTGCAGCGACAATGGCAATGGCGGGAATATTTGCGACCCCGTATTTCTGCATCAGGCGCGTCAAATGTGTCTCAGCATCCGTGTCATCATCGGTCAGCATAATCTGATGAATGACACGCGCGGCCTCAGCCTCCAACGCAATGGGGCCGCCACCGGGAACCGATACAATCATATCGCCGTTTGACTTCGTCATCACATCACCGGGCGCGGCAAATGCAGCCCCTGTCATGCCAACAGCCAACATGAAAAGGACAACCATGACCATAGGCAGCCCCCGAACAGTCCGAATATTTTGTATGCTTGGTGTCAAACCTGTCTCCATCTGCGCGCATCGATATATATGCGCTCTCCCTCAACCTAGGAATGGATTGTGGCGCAATAGGGGCATCAAATGGGACAAATGATGCAGATCGGCAACATTAACGATCTACTTTTAGGAACGGCGCAATTCACGGATCAAAAACCGCCCCGGATGCAAGGCTGCCAGTTCATCCCGGGCAAGCGATGGCACCTGCCCGCACACCATTGCGGCAAGATTATCTGCCAATAATGGCGCTGTCATAAACCCGCGGGAGCCAAGCGCCCCCATAACGAATAGCCCCGGCGTCAACGGCCCGGTCATATCGGCGACAGCCGTCGGCCCATGTTTGATCGGGGCAAACATTGTTCGCCATTGATCAAAGTCAGGCACCGGCCCCATTAACGGCAACCGATCCGGCACCGTTAGGCGACTGCCAGACCAGTCGCTGACATGCTGCTGACCGCTGATGTTGAAACTGTCAAGCAACCCAGCCCGATCATCATCATTCGGCACTGCTGCTGACGGATCGCGAAAACTGGCACCGATGACAAGCCTGTCTGCCCCATCTGGAATCAGATAATGATCAGCCATTTGTGGCATCGTAAATCCATGCGCCACATGATTAACCAAGGCAATTTGCCCCGCCAATGGTTTGAGCGGCAAATCTGCACCATCCAGAAAGCCTGTCAGCCCCACCCCGGGGCAAAGAATAACAGCGTGATTAGCTGAAGACACTGGCGCCCTTGTAACGCCAAATCGCACATCACCCCCCTTGGCCAATAGTGCCAAGGCCGCAGCGCCATCGACCCACCCGGTTTGCGCGATATGCAGCCCTTTGTCTGACAACTCTACACCAGTGTCATGCCAAACAGACGCACCAATGCTGGCCCAAAAATCACAAGCAAAGGAAAATGCGTTTCCCATAAAACGTGGCCCACCGCCGGCACCATGATCAAGCCACGGGGTAATCAACGCTGCAGGAATGGCCGATACGGTTGCCGCCCAATTCCGCTGCCGTTCAATGACGGTCACGCTGATTTCAGGGGCCTTGGCCTTGATCGCCCTTGCCGTTAGCAGCCCCGCCAGCCCAGCGCCGACAATCGTGACTTTTTTTGGCGGCACAGTTGGCAATGCAGAATCAGCCCATGACAATTTATGCGGCGAATGTTTTGCATCATGACCGTCAAACCTACCGATACTCATATGACGCTTGCGGCCAAAGCCTTTTCTGCGCTCCATCTTAAAGCCAACATGCGCCAGCCTACGCCGAACATCCCCAACAGCCGTGAATGTCGCCAGACTCGCCCCATCCTTGGAAAGCCGCGCAATTTCCCGAAATAGTCGATCCGACCAAAGGTCTGGATTTAAAGCCGGTGCAAACCCATCAAGAAACCAGCAATCAACCATCCGCCGCGGCGCAAGGGTGGCAAGCATATCTGCGCCCTCGCCCGCCAGCACGGTCAGGCGCATACGCCCGTTCTCAAAATTCAAATCATGCCGCCCCGCACTTTTCGGAAATGAGGCGCGCAATAACTGTGCCAACGGGGCAAGCTCAGGAAAGGCGTCGTGGGCTCGCGCCAGATCATCAACACACATCAAATGCTTTTCTACGCTGATAAAATGAATGGTGCCCGGCTGCCCTGCCTTCAACCATGCCTGCCACAAGGTCAGGAAATTCAACCCCGTGCCAAAGCCCGTCTCGCCCACGACAAGCGGCACGACAGATTGTTTTGACCACCGGTGAGTGACATCACACCCGCCCAGAAAGACATAGCGACTTTCTTCAAGACCGGCATCGCCATAATACACATCGTCATATTGCGATGATCGTGGCTGCCCGTCATCCGTCCAGGCGCATGGTGTGGCTTGTATATTGGTCACCGATTAGAACGTTTCTTTATAAGGCCGCAAATCAAGTTCTAAAGTCCAAGCAGAACGGTGCTCTTGGCAAAACATTCTGAATGCACAGACAAGATCCGCAATGAACAAATCACTTTTAGCCACTCTAGTTACCCCATTTTCAATCGCATGGGTGCCAAATTGCATTCACGCAGTCTGCCTGCCTTTACGGGGCTTTGAAATTGCCAGCGCCCCGAAATTTGACCTGATTCGTCCAATTTGCGTGGAAAGACCGGAAAATTTGCAAGACCGATGACAGAAATCAAGACAGATGCAAATATTTTTGCCGCCACACCGCTTGACACTTTAGTATCGATTTATCAACACCCATAGCGGTCAGCGCGAATTTTATAGAAATATTTACTACAGAAACAGAGCATAGCCGCATTATGGGTTTCAACAATGTATGCCAGACATCGCAATAAAACTTAGTAATTACAAAAGCTTAGGCCCCCCACCTTTCGTTTTCAACCTAAAGGTATGTTGCTGTGCGGCCCATACTACCTGAAATGGTCGTCTTTTTACGCGGCAGCACCTAGGTGTCGATTTATTAAAAAAAGTACTAGACAAAAGTCATAGGCCTAGGCAATATCAATTTTACCGAAGCTGTTGCCACTCCATTTGCTTCGGTAGCCCCGGGCCTAGACGGGGTTCCACCGACGAAAAAGCGAAAGCTTTCTTGCCGGATTATTTAGGGGAACGGCCGCCAACCCACCGACCAAGCCGTTCCCCTTTTTCTTTGCCCAAATCAGATTTCATTTTCAGTAGGCAAGTCTGCAAAGCTTTGCTAGCAAGCCCTATGACTGATCAAAAAACACTGACATTCCTGCACACCGCACCAAGCCACGTCGCCCGCTTTGACCGCCTGCTTGCAGCGCATGACCTAACTGCCCTGCGGGTACAGCATCACGTCAACGAGGCGTTGTTGCCCCATGACGGCCGCCTGACAGATGATTTGAAACGCAATGCGCTTTCAATTTTCATGCAACTTTCATCCGGTGCTGACATGGTGCTGTGCACATGCTCTACCCTTGGCCCTGTCGCTGACATAGCTGCAGAGATGGTTGATGGCCGTGTTTGGCGCATAGACCGGCCAATGGCCCAACAGGCGCTGAAGACTGGCCAACACATTCTTGTGGCGGCATGTCTTGCCCCGTCAATCATGCCCACACAGCGCCTTTTAATGGCTGAAGCTGACGAAGCCCAATTACTGCCGATGATCAGCCCCTTGATTATTGAAGGCGCATGGCAGCTGTTTTTGGACAATAACGAAACCGCCTATGCTGCAGCGATTGCACAGGCCATCAAAGATGCTGTGCAAACCACGAAGCCTGACGCCGTTATTCTGGCTCAAGCCTCGATGGATTGCGCAGAACCATTATTGAATGATTGCGGCGTACCGGTTTTCAGCACACCACATATTGGCGTTGCAGCCGCTCTTGATGAGCTGGGCCTGATTTAGGAAAGGCCCTGACATAGCCAAAGTTCAAGCTTAGTCATAATTCAGGAATATCGGTGATGACCACGCCAGCTCCTCAGCCGGTGCAAGGCAATCATCTTCCTTGTCATGACGAAAGGGATCGCCCTTACACAGGTTAACGGTGATACAACGCCCATTGGCATCGCGCGTACATCGCTCCATCCCTGCATTGACTGTAGGGCCAGCTTCTTCAATCACGCGCACATAATAGGTCGCGTCGCGCCCGCCGCGGACATAGTCCTCATCCGTAAAGGTGGTTTGACACCCCGCAACCCGCGATTCTTCAACGTCACATTCAAAAACTTTCCACGGATCCTCGATCAGGCCAGCAACATCTTCGCCCTGTGTAATCTGCGGGCGAATACGAATAACCTCCAACCGCTCAACGCCCTTGCGGGTATCGCCCGGATTGTAGCATTCGTTCTTACATATGCGGGCAATTTCATCAGCGCCCAACTGGTCCATTGCGTATTCAGGGCAACCGGGCCGCTGCACCTGCGCGCCAAGTGCCGTAACCTTAAATGTCGGGTTGCTGCGTTTTTTGACAACACTGCCCATCGGAACCGCAGCACCATTATCATCAATCAAGTCGAACCACAGCAATATCCGATCACCGGAGGTGCCATAGGTCTTCCGGGCCTGCATGGCATTCCAAATGGCATCACGATTGCGTCCTTCTGTATGGGCCGCGATCAACCCACCGGTCATAAAGAATGACCCTTGGCGTTCGGTTTCGGTGATATTGAAATCAGCGATACTTGATTTTGTGGGGTCAAACGGCTGCGGTACTGACAGCGGCTCTTTCTCAGGCATCAGGCGATTGGAAATCCCGCCAAGGGACACACCCTCTGTCATGCCATAGCGCCCAAATTCCTTATACCCAGTACCCGGACGCGCCTGATGATTGTCAGAACTGGCCATGATACCCCATGTAAAGCGTTTGGGTTTGCCTGCTTCATCAAAATTACTGATGGCCAAAGCATATTGTACGGAGTTGCCGGGGCGATAGTTAAAGGCCGGCAAGCGACAATCCTGACATTGGCCGGCATCAAGCCAATCTTCTGATTTTGCGCCGGGCACGACGTTGAACCCGGCATTGGCGGCCTCAACATAATATTGGCGCGCATCAGCGGCACGTGAGGCGCATTCAGCCTCATCAACACCCTCCGCAAGACACCGGTCAGTGATAATTTCACCAGCTCGCCAACATGACGGCAGATACCCTTCTGTCGGTTCAGGACAGGACGGATTGCCCGCCGCGTCAAAACTGATGGCGCGCCAATCGCGATACTCGTCCGAGTTACCGTGGCCGGAGAAAATCTCAACCAGCATTTGATAGTCAGGGCGGCTTTGACCCTTTTTCAATTGCTTATCCATTGAAACGCCGGGCGGTGTATAAAAGCCCCAGGTCGTGCCATGCGGGATCACAATCGCCTCGGTCTGCCATTCATCAAGCTTGCGGAACAGGTCCTTAGGCTCTGCAGCAAGTTCAATACAATTAGGCGGCAAATCAGGTGATGCCACCCCTTCGGGGCACATATCACGGTCAGCCAATTCCTGATTGAACAAAACCCCGCCATAATACGGCTTACGGTCGCCACCCGGTGCCCACATAGTCATCAGCACCGCCTGCCAGGCAGGCACGCCCTTCCAGCCGCCATGTGCGATCGAACCGGGCGGTGAATAGGCCCCCACGGGACGGGCGGGAACAAGATCATCCGCAGTCTGGCGCAAGATCACATTCTTATGGCCATAATGATTGTCGGGGTTGGTGCCGATTTGCGTCCATTCCCACCCCAAAAAAGAAATCATATCCGGACGGTCAGGGTCACCTGCCTGCGCATTACAATCCCGAATGACTTTCTTTGTGTCCGTCCATTTGCGTTCGTTCAATCCAATACCGTGATCGGTGATCGACCAAAAATCCAGCGCGGAACAAAAGCGTGCAAAATCACAAGCGTCAGAAACCGGGTGTGCCCCTTCGCCCTGAACAATCGGAAGACTGCCAACAAAGGCATCCACAGAAAATGTTGTGTGAACATGAAGGTCGCCGAACAAAATCTGATTATCGCTCAGACGTCCACGGCTGACCGCAGCGACCAATGTTTGGGCGTCGCGCACAATATTCACTTCTGGCGGACGGGGGCCATCAGCAACAATACCGCCATCATGCAATTCACCGAACCAGCCTTGGAAAATGGCGAATACCCAAACACCAAAGCCAAGCACCACCAATATTGCCAGTTTACCGATCAAACGCATCATGTCCCCGCTCCCTTATGAAAAAGCCCGCCCCCATTATCAGGGACGGGCCATTTTGTTTCCAGCCTTAACCAGCGGCAAAGTCCTTAAAACCCTGCCCCTTGGCGGCAAGGTCTTTCAGAAGATCAGCCGGTTCCCAAACCGCGCCTTCTTCCTTAGCAAGCACTTCAAGCTCTGCCACGATCTTGTCCACGCCGATGACATCGGCCCAGAAGCAAGGACCACCCCAATAACGTGGCCAGCCATAGCCATAGACCCAAACGACATCAACGTCGCTGGGACGGATGGCAATGCCTTCCTGCAGAATTTTTGCGGCTTCGTTCACCATCGGGTACAGCAGACGCTTCAGAATTTCTTCTTCGGTCAATGTCACCTGCGGCAGGTTTGACTTGGCAGCGAAATCACGAATAACTTCTGCGACTTCATCGCTGGGGATCGGTTTACGATTTTCGTCGTAATCGTAATAACCCTTGCCAGTTTTTTGACCACGGCGATCACGTTCACACAGAACATCACGTAATGTTTCGCCATTGGACTTTTCTTTGTTCCAACCGATATCAAGACCGGCAAGGTCTGACATCTGGAACGGACCCATCGGGAAACCGAAATTGGTCAGCGCCCCATCAACATCCTGCGGCAGCGGCCCCTGCATAATCATCTTCTGTGCCTGCGCCTGACGCTGGAACAAGATGCGGTTGCCGATAAAGCCGGGGCAAACCCCTGACAGAACCGGTGCCTTGCCGATTTTCTTGCCCAATGCCATTGACGTTGCAATCACATCCTTGCCCGTCTTGTCGCCGCGCACCACTTCAAGCAGGCGCATGACGTTTGCGGGGCTAAAGAAATGCAGACCAATTACATCTTCAGGACGGCTTGTAACCGAAGCAATTTCATTCAGATCAAGCGCTGAGGTATTGGACGCCAAAATGGCACCCGGCTTCAGTGTGTCATCAAGGCGTTTGAAGATGTCTTTCTTCAGGTCCATGCTTTCAAACACAGCCTCGATCACCAAATCCTTGTCGGCAAGATCACTGAATTCAAGCGTGCCAGAGATGAGCGCCATACGCTCCTCAACTTGCGCTTCTGTGATACGGCCCTTTTTGGCGGTGTTTTCATAGTTTTTGCGGATGATGCCCAAGCCACGCTCAAGCGCATCGGCCTTCACCTCAACCAAGGTCACGGGAATGCCGACATTGGCGAAATTCATGGCGATGCCGCCGCCCATGGTGCCGCCACCGATGATACCAACAGATTTGATATCACGCTTGGGTGTGTCTTTCGGCACATCAGGAATTTTCTGGGCCTGACGTTCAGCAAAGAAGAAGTAACGCTGCGCCGCGGACTGAACGCCCGTCATCAGCTTACCGAATTCTTCACGCTCCACCTTAATGCCTTCATCAAACGGCAGGTTTACAGCCGCTTCAATACATTTGATGTTTGCTTCAGGTGCATCAAAGCCGCGGAACTTGCGCGCGTTCTTGGCACGAAAATCTGAGAACAAGCTGGCGTTTTCGCGCGCTGACTTCAACTTTTCATCATTGTCGCGAATACGGGTCAGGGCACGGCCTTCTGCAACAACCTTCTGGGCAAAGGCAATGGCCCCGGCCCGCAGGTCATCAACCACCTCTTCAATCAAACCGCTTGCCAAGGCCTCTTTGGTGCCAATCTGCGCCCCAGAAGTCATCATGTGCAGGGCTTGTTCAGCGCCAACAACGCGCGGCAAACGCTGCGTGCCACCGGCACCGGGCAGCAGGCCCAAATTCACTTCCGGCAAACCAAAACGTGCTGAGGCGATGGCAACACGGAAGTGCGCTGTAAGGGCGACTTCCAATCCGCCACCAAGGGCGGTGCCGTGAATAGCGGCAACAACAGGCTTGGTGCTGTTTTCAATGGCTTCTTGCGCATCGAACAGGCTGGCACCTTTTTGTGCGCCACCAAATTCTGAAATATCAGCGCCGGCAATAAAGGTACGGCCTGCGCAGATGATCACAACGGACTTAACCGCATCATCTGCAATCGCAGCCTTCATGCCTTCAAACAAGCCATCACGCACGTGTGAGCTCAACGCATTCACGGGCGGGCTATCAATGGTGATGACGCCAACACCATCTTCTACGGAAAAATCAACAGTCTGTGAAACAGCGGTCATATTCTGCCCTCATTTATATCTGTATTTAGGATTGAACTGAAATTTTGTGGGGCCATAGTAACGGGTTCGCAAGCGAATAAAAGGCAAGAAATTTGACTTTTTCAGCGAAAGATTGGTTGCGCGTGTCCTGTGCGGGCATATTGGCTGTTTTATTGTGGCAGGCAATCACCCAGCCCCTGCTTGACGTCACGCAACTTTATATTTTCAGTGACGAAATTAGCCTTGTCGGAATTATCAAGGGGCTGTGGAATAGTGAAGAACGCCCGCTGGCGTCTTTGATCTTTGCCATCGGGATTGCGGCCCCCTTTGGCAAATGTCTGATGTTGGCGATTTCACGCCTGCCCGCAGCCAAATTTGAAACGCACTTGTTTGGCGTCCTCAATATATTTTCCAGCCTAGATGCCTTCATCGTTGCCCTGACAATTTTCTACGTCAAGATGTCTGGCTTATCGAGCGCGCAAACCCGTGCCGGGGTTTTGTGGCTGATCGGATTTATCATCCTGTCAAAACTGGCTGAGTTTGCCTTTGTCGGGCGATCACACACACAGGAACGGGGCCACCCCTAAAGGCGACCCCGCTTCGTGTTTTGTTCAATCATGCAAGTCAGGACTGCTTATTCTGCCGCTTCGGCCTGACCGCGCAAATTTACCCGCTCAAGGAACTTGATGCCGTCAGCCGCGATGGCGTCACCGACCATCTCGTCACCTTCGTTCTTCAACTCATCCATATCGACATAGGTCGCATAAAGCGCCTTGGTCCGGTCTGTAATGATGCCCGCATTCAACAATGTCTTGATCAACACACGGAAGATTGAAGACTGACGGCCCATCACTTCACGGCGTTTTTCAACCGTGATGACCTTGGCAATTTCAGCGGTTGCCTCTTCCCAATCAATGCCAAACTTTTCATAGACTACCCGTTTTTCAAACGGCGCGCCCAGATTGAACAGCAGGGTCTGGAAACATTCTGCGGCCCAGTCTTCGATGATGTGACGCTCTTCCTCAGACACGTGGGGCATGGTCTTGTCTGCCCAGATTTTGCCGAACTTGTGGTGGAAGGCTTCATCCGTCATGACCAGCTGCGTCAGGTGACGGGCCAGCGGATCATTCGTAAATTCGAAGATTGAGGCAAACGCCCCCATAGCCAATCCTTCGACCAGCATCTGCATACCCACCAGTTTCTTGTAAACCTCAGGCGCGTTGACCATTTCTTCCAGCAGATTGGCCAGCGTGTTGCCGCAGGGCAGCGGCTCACCCCAGCGGGTTTGGATATAGCGGGAGAAGCCCAATACATGGCGCGCTTCTTCGCGGGCCTGATTGGATGCATATTCCTGTGCGCCCGGATCCTTCAACACATGACAAAGCGAGGCAGACAGGCTTAACGCGCCCTGCTCACCATGCAGAATGGCAGAAAGCATCCAGCGGAAGTTTTCATTCACGAAGGCAACTTTTTCTGCATCAGACATGCGCTGCCCGATGGGGGTTGCCATCTCTGCCACAAAATCAAGCGGCAACATCGGCGTATTCATATCGAAGGGGGTGTCGTAATCGATATATTTCTTATCAAGCGGATCCCAAAAATGTGTATGGGTTGCGGTAATAATTTTATCAAAATGGGGTGTCCGCGCGTTATAGCGGTCCACTTCAATCATTGATTTGAAATCATCAGGGGCAACTGCGTTATACGCAGCATCTTTTGTAATATCAGCCATTTGCTTTCTCCATCTCCCGGTTTGGTTGGTTTGTTAGTAATCAGGCAACCGCATCATCACGTGTCGTGGCTGTAGCCCCAGCCAGACTATGTGATTGCAGCACCTGGGTTCCCAATTCATCTGCCCGCAGCTCAAGGCGCGGGCGCGTTTCATCTGTCGCGACAGACAGTAACGACATCACAAGCCCCAAGCGGACCTGTGCCATAAATGTTTCATTATCAATGCGCCCAATAACCCAGTTGCGCATAGCGCCTGAGTATGACGCCAAGATCATTTGCGCGATCAGGCGCGGCGGCAGCGAATTGCGCAACAGCCCGTCTGACATGCCGTCAGCCACCACGCGCTCAGCCAATGCCCAAATTTTCAATATGGATTTTGAGGCACGCTCACCCGATTCAATACCCTGAATACCGCGTAATAGGCGTTTGTAGAAATCAGCGTCTGACAGGAATTGTTTCGCCGCCACGCTGACGATCAATTCTGCGCGGGCTATGGAATCGCCCTCTGTCACCGCAGCGGCAGACATATCCAGCGTGTCATAGGATTGGTCAAGCAACGCGTAGAGGATCTCTTCCTTTGAGCCCAACAGATTATAAAGTGTTGCGACAGACACTTCTGCGCCATCGGCAAGCGCACGCATGGACAGGCCCGCAACCCCCTCATCCACGATCAGGCCGCGCGCGGTGATCAGGATGCGATTGCGGCGCTTTTGTTTGCTGCGCTCACGAATGCCCATGAAGTGTGTCTCTTATCTATTGATGCCCTACAGCCGATTTTGCCCCAAAAACCAGAACATGTTCCAAAAATAGAACATGTAATGGTTTTACTGACAAGGGCCGAAATGAAAAAGGGGCCGGAATTAACCGACCCCTTGTCCGGGAACTACTGATTGTAAATGATGAAACGCCTATTTCAGCGCATCGTTCGAACTATCCTGATCATATGGTTTTTCAACGGGTTGGTAGATTTCCCCGCCAGCCGACCTGAACTTTTCAGACATTTCTTCCATACCCTGTTCGGCCGCAATATCGCGCACTTCCTGCGATATTTTCATGGAACAGAATTTCGGCCCACACATGGAGCAGAAATGCGAAACCTTGTGTGCCTCTTTCGGCAGGGTCTGGTCGTGAAATTCACGCGCCCGTTCAGGATCAAGGGACAGGTTAAACTGGTCCTCCCACCGGAACTCAAACCGGGCACGGGACAAGGCATCATCACGCGCCTGCGCGCCGGGGTGTCCCTTGGCAAGGTCTGCCGCATGGGCCGCAATCTTATAGGTGATCACGCCTTCCTTCACGTCATCACGGTCAGGCAGGCCCAAATGTTCTTTCGGGGTCACATAGCACAGCATGGCACAACCGAACCAACCGATCATGGCCGCACCGATACCTGATGTGATGTGATCATAGCCCGGTGCAATATCCGTTGTGAGCGGGCCAAGCGTATAAAACGGCGCTTCGCCACATTCGTGCAACTGCTTGTCCATATTGACCTTGATCTTGTGCATGGGCACATGGCCCGGCCCTTCGATCATGACCTGCACATCATGCTTCCACGCGATTTGGGTCAGCTCTCCCAATGTCTCAAGCTCAGCAAACTGGGCCTCGTCATTGGCATCTGCAATGGAGCCGGGGCGCAACCCATCACCTAACGAGAATGACACGTCATAACGTTTCATGATCTCGCAAATTTCTTCAAAATGGGTGTAAAGGAAGCTTTCCTGATGATGCGCCAAGCACCATTTCGCCATGATAGACCCGCCACGGCTGACAATCCCTGTCACACGCTTGGCAGTCATGGGAATATAGGCAAGCCGTACACCGGCATGAATGGTAAAGTAATCCACCCCCTGCTCTGCCTGTTCAATCAATGTATCGCGGAACACCTCCCAGGTCAGGTCTTCGGCAATGCCGTTCACCTTTTCCAGCGCCTGATAAATCGGCACAGTCCCGATCGGCACGGGCGAGTTGCGGATGATCCATTCACGGATATTGTGAATGTTCCGCCCGGTGCTGAGGTCCATCACAGTATCGCCACCCCAACGGGTCGCCCAGACCATTTTTTCAACCTCTTCCGCGACGGAGCTGGTCACGGCAGAGTTGCCGATATTCGCATTAATCTTCACAAGGAAGTTACGGCCGATAATCATCGGTTCAGCTTCTGGGTGATTGATGTTGGCGGGAATGATAGCTCGTCCGCGCGCCACTTCATCCCTGACAAATTCACCGGTGATAATTTCAGGAATTTCCGCGCCGAAACTTTCGCCATCGGTTTTCAGCAATTCTGCGGCCAAGGCTTCACGCCGTTGGTTTTCGCGGATTGCGATATATTCCATTTCCGGCGTCACAATGCCCGCGCGGGCATAGGCGATCTGCGTGACGGCCTTGTCGCCCGTCGCACGCAGGGGCTGACGCTTGGCAGGGAATTCGGGGACCAAACGGTCACCCTTAACAAAGCCGTTATCTTCAGGCTTTACATCACGGCCCACATACCGTTCAACATCGCCGCGCCCTTCAACCCACGTCTGCCGCAGGGGGGCAAGGCCCTCGCGGATTTTGATATCGCAATCAGGGTCTGAATATGGGCCAGAGGTATCATAGACTGTCACCGGCGGCTCAAGCGCGCTGGGGTGCAAATCAATCTCGCGCATGGGGACACGGACAGAAGAATCATTTGGGCTTTCTATATAGACCTTACGTGAGGCAGGTAGCGGCCCTGTCGTGATCTCAATCCCGTCAATGGCGATTTCGCCCTTACTATTTTCGATATTCATCGCAAGCCAACTTTCAGTATCTGGCACATTTTGGCCTGCTGACTTGGGACGGGGAAAGGCCGCAAAAAGCGCGCCGACCTTTGATTCCGTCCCTACGCCAGCATCACCCGGATCAGGTTCAAAGGGTCCGGCAAATTAGGCCGTCTCAGGGCATGTCAGTTGCCCTCCCCTCGGAAAGCCGCAGTTTGCGCGGATCGCAGCCGGGGGTCAAGCCCACTTACCCCCATGAAATGACCTAAATCACGTCCCGTTTCAGCCATGTGTAGACGCGAAACTGACACTGCAAACTTGAAAAGGAGGTTTCATAATGAAAACCGGTTTACTTGCAGCTGCCGCAATCGGCACAACACTCGCCTTCGCCGCGCCCGCCATTGCGCATGACGCTGACAATCATCGCGACAACAAGCGGTATGAACGGGTCCATGATGATCATAAAGGCACTCAAAAATACGCCAAAAAGCGGGATCATAGCGAATCGCGCAGTCACAAACGGGAACAAAGCCGCCATAGCGACCGTGAGCGTCGATACAAGAATGAAGAACGGCGCAAGGCACAACAACGCGACTACCGATACGAGCATTACCACAACCACAATTATCGGTCGTCGGGCTACCATCATCACAATCATGGGTATTATGACCGACACCGCACCCACTACCATTACTATCAGCCAGCCCCACGGCGCAGCCTGTTGCGGTCAAACATCCGTGTTGGCCTGCACTAAACTGGTGAAAATTGCCTGTGCCCTCCCCCTTGGGAGGGCATTTTTTTGCCTGTCCGGACGAAATCGACCCGCAACCCCATAATTGCCCAGATTCAGCGCTTTGCAGAACGTCTGAACTTCTCTACAAAGAGGAAAATCAGTTCGTTTCGGAGACTCATATGCGTTCGTCTACCTCGCGCCGCTCAATCGCTGTTGTTACGGCATTGGGCTTGGCAGGCCCCTTGGTTGCTTTTGGATTTCCCGCTGCGGCGCGGACTGTCAGTTCGACAGAAACCGACCAGATCAAAACAAATGATCAGGATGCCACAGTCATTGTAACCGGCACTGGCGATTTACAGGCAAACTGCCTAAACACCGTTGGTGTCCCCGATGCCGCGATTGAGGCCCTGACGGCCAACTACAACATCCGCATCGACGAAAACGGCCAAGTGACATTGGTCGATACGGGCCCCGGTTGCACCGCCCCCTCTAGCGCATTGCGCCTGAACAGCGGCTTTAACGGCAACGTCACAATCAACGGCCTACTTTCTGCCGGTGACACGGACGGTGACGGTGACGCGGACACCGCGATCCACATCGGTGATTTCCTCGGCAACAATAATGACAGCACCGCAAATATAACAATTGGCGCAAACGGCAGCGTAAATGGCGACCTGATCCTTGGCGGCAATGACAGCATTAACCTGACCAATAATGGCGCCATCAACGGCTCATTCCTAATTGAACATACAGCGGGCACCCCGGCGGTCACCCTGATCAATAACGGTGTGATGGATTCTGGCGCCAACCCCATCCTGATCAGTGACACCTCAACCGGGGCTGCGGGTACAACAATTATCAACAATGTCGGCACGTTTGACGCCAATGGTAATCTGGACCCTGCATTCGGTGTCATGACCGGCGATTTGGTTTTGGATGGCAATGATCGGGCCTATTCCATCACAAACTCAGGGATATTCACCGGGGAAATCAGCTTTGGCGCGCCCACCACATTCGGTGGCGCGGCAGTCAACAATAGCGGCACCATGACGGCCGGTGCCAGCGGCAACATATTGCTGGTTAATGACCTTGGCGATGACACAACAGTCCTGTCATTCACGAATAGTTTTCTGGGCACCATCACTGGTGACCTTGTCTTTGGCAATAATGGCGATCACAGCCTGACAAACAGTGGCGACATGACTGGCACGATTTCATTCGGTGACGGTGATAACAGCGCAACGCTTGCATCTGGGTTTGTGCAAGCCACTGACAGCGTGACACTGCCCACACTTCCCCTGCTAAGCATGGGCGCAGGTGCAGACAGCCTGTCCCTTAGCGGCAGTCGCGTGCAGGCACAGGAAGGCTTTATCACCGAAACCACAGACGCAAACGGCGCTGTCGATGGTTTCACCTTTGGTGATGTCGCTGACATTCAGGCAGGCACCTTGATCGACATGGGTGATGATGATGATGAGGTCACAATCGCTGGCGGGGCCATCGGGGGCGCAGATACGCTGCTTGATTTGGGCACCGGCGCGGATACCCTGACACTAACGCTGAACCCCTTGGCGGCAGTAGACATAGACGAACGCAGCGTCATTTCAGGTGGGGCCGATGAAGACACGCTTGCCTTCAATGTTGCCGCCCATGAAGACGGGTTTGAGTTTACCGACTTTGGCCAGTTCGCTGATTTTGAATCACTGCAAGTGACAGCAGGCGCGTTGATCCTGAACCCTGATGCGAACCTGTTCGGCGTCAGCGGTGGCACGTTGACAATCAATAGCGGCGCAACATTGCAAGTTCTGGACAATGCCAATGTCACCAGTGAATTTGCAACAGGCGTCATTGATGGCACGCTGCGGGTTGACGGCAACCTGCCGCTTGTTGCTGCAAACGGCACATTCACTGTCAACGGCACCGGTCTTTTGCAGTTTGGCATCACGGACGTCACAGACCCGACACTAAACGGTATCCTGCAAAGCGGCGGCGGCAGCACAACGGTTACATTGGCAGATGGCAGCGCGGTTGAGCTTATTCTTGCGGATCAACTCAGCACCGGATTTACAACTATCGGCCAGACCGCAACGGTAACACTTGTCGAAGCGGATACGATTACCATCGCTGATCAGACCACAATTCTGGCAGACAATGATCCGTTCCATGAATTTACGCTGATCGACCCCACGACGACACCCGGCTTGCTACAAGTTGAGATCGGCCGCACACCCGGCTTCCAACAACTGGCTATTAATGCTGGCCTTGCCGGTCATGTTGGCACCATTGGCGCGGCGCTGGACGCAGAATATGCCGCCTGTAGCGACACGGAGCGTGATGGCAGCGATGCGGCCAGCAGCTTTACAGCTTTTTGTAATGCCGTATCAATCTTGGGCGTAACCTCAAACAGCGCAAACGACAATCTAGGCATTGTCGGATTACTGGCCGTTGCCGCCCCTGATCGCACAAGCGGTGAGCACACAATGCGTGTGGATACGCAAAAAATGCTGCATTCAATCGTTGAAAAACGTGCAGACATTTTGCGGTCGCGCAGCCGTGCCCTTCCCGCCGGCGTCGGCACAGGTCAAATCGACAAGCCGCAACAGCAAAGCCGCCTAACAGGTAGCGACCGCCAGATTGCTGGCCTGACGGACAATCTGACCAATGAGATTGATGGCACAGGTGCCGGTGATCTGGTTGATTTTGGCACGGGCCTTGGTGCCGGGTCGGTTTGGAGCGCCCATCACCTGTGGATGCAAATCTACACAGCCTTTTCTGAGCGTGATGACAGTCGGTTGGTCGGCGGATATGACGGCGAACAATATGGCATCGCTTTCGGCTATGACTGGCGCGCCAGCCGCACATGGTTGTTCGGCGTCTATGGCGGTTATGGCCTGTCAGAGGTTGACGGCAATGATTCATCTAATGAGCAAGTCGAGATCGACACCATTTCCGGTGGTGCCTATATGAGCTGGTTTGACCGCTATACAAGCTGGTCATCAACCCTGTCATTCGGCATCAGTGATTTTGAAGGCGAGCGCATCGGCCTTGCCGGCACAAAGGTCACGCGTAGCCACGATGGTTTTGAAGTTGGCCTTTCATCGACAGTTGACCAGAATATCACGGTTGCCAAACATTTGATCCTAACGCCCGCATTCGACCTGAACTTCGGTCTATATAACCGTGATGGCTACACAGAAACGGGCACGTTTGGCCTGACGGTGAAGAGCAAGACCTCCTATTCGCTCAACACCGGCCTGTCGGCAAAGCTGGCCGCACCCGGCCAAATCGGACGCACTGGTGTATTGCCCTATATCCGCACCGGGGTTTGGCATGACTTCTTTGATGACAGCGCCGACACCAAGGCAAAGTTCACAGGGTCAAAAGCAGGCTCTACCTTCAAGGTTGATGGCATCGATACCGCCAGCACGCAGTATCTTGCGGGGCTGGGGCTTGATCTGGTGTCCGCACGCGGACGTGTCAATTTCTCGTTCGGTTACAATTTCATCGGTGGCGACGACACACTTAGCCACAATCTGAACAGCAATCTGCGCTTCCGTTTCTAAGCGGCAGCGATGGGGCGCAACACACTGATCATCGCCCTGTGCAGCCTGTTATTGGCAGCATGTGGCGGGATCAGCGCAGACATCAACCGCCTGTCAAATCGGTTTGAGCCGCTTGGCTTTGCCGTCGATCAAAAACAATATGGCCGCTTCAAACTACGCGAAGCGGCAAGGCAAGGCGCGCCAAACGGCCCGGTTTGGATAGTCTATGCTGGCGATGGCGTTGCATGGCTGGACACGTGGACCCCTTCGCCGGACCCCACGCCATCCCCCAAAAACATGCCATCAATTTCTGTAGCGCAGGCAATCGCAAAGCAATTTGCGACCGACACGGTCATTCATCTTTCCCGGCCTTGCCAATTCTTAACCTCAAATGCGCAGGACTGCGGCACCCGTTATTGGACCCGCGACAGGTTTGGTGACGATGTACGCAACGCCTATCATGCACACGCCACACAGTTCGATGGCCGCCCGGTCATATTCGTTGGTTGGTCAGGCGGCGGGGTGCTGGCGGCCCATATGGCCCATATCCGCGCGATGCACAATCGACAGACAGGGGCCTTAACACTGGCAAGTCCGCTTGACCTTACTGCTTGGGCACAATGGCATAGGGTGTCCGCCCTGCCGCAGGCCGACAATCCTGCCCAATTTTTGCCGCTCGTCATACATCATAGCCATGCAGTTGGATCAAATGACAAAATCGTTCCCCCCGAAACGGTGTCACATCTGCCAAACCAGTTCATAGTACCGATAGACCATCATGGGCCGTGGCATGAGATTGCGATTCAGGCAGCCCCATCGTTGCGCGCGGCGGTTATCGCGGCCCAACCCTGACGCCATCTGACACTTGTGGTCCTGGATGCAGCACCACCTGATCGCCAGCCTCAAGCCCAGACAGCACTTCTCCAACTTCACGATTCAATTGTCCAATCGACAATTTGGTCAAACGCGCCTTGCCTTTGCGAACGGCCATAACAGCCCATTCATTGTGGTCTCGAAACAGCGCCCCAAGGGGCACCTGTAGCGCGTCATCACGCTGCCAGATCACGACATTCACCGTCACACGAAATCCATGCCCCAGCCGTTCCCACTGCGTAAAATCACCATTGAGGGCGATCACAATATTGACCCGCTGTTCTTCAATCCCCAAAGCCGACACTTTGGTGACCCCAAACGGCTCGACCCGCGTCACCCGGCCTTCTAAAGAGGCATCGCCGCCCCAGTCAGTAATGATGACCGGCGCGCCTTCTCGTATACGCACAGCATCGGCAGACAGAACATCGACAACAATCTCCAGATCACGGGGGTCGCCAAACGCGGCTATTGGTGTTCCGGCGGCCAGCACCGTTTCACTTTCCTGCAGCACATGCAGAACGGCACCACTAACGGGGGCCTTGATAGGATAATTCCCCTGCGCCCCACCTTCGCCTTCGGGGCCAATCAAGGCAGCCTTCGCTGTGGCCAGTTCATAATCGCGCATATCCAAAACAGCCAATGCGGTTCTAAGGGCCGCCCTGCGGGCATCAAGCTCCAACTCAGCCTGATCAAGTGTACGCTGACTGACCGTCCCCTTGTGCCGCAATGTTTTAATACGCGCATGGTCGCGCGTGGCGAACTTGACTTCGGCCCTCAAACGCTCCACCTCTTCAGCCGCAGAAGCCTTCGCCGCGGTTGCGGCCTTCACCTGCGCCTCAGCCTGGGCGCGTGTGCGTTCGTCCAGGATTGTTGGGTCACCCGGCTCCATCACGGCGACGATGGTTTCGCCCGCGATAACCTGATCGCCCGGCTCAACCTCGACACGCAACAATCGACCAGCCACGGGCGCTGACACCTGATACACATCGCGAATACGGGTTTCCCCTTCCTCAGCGATTGTCACCGCCATCGGGCCAACAACTGCCGTTGCCATGTCAACCTGAACTGTCTTAGGCCACGCCAAAGCAATCAACACAATCACCACAGCGGCACCGCCACCCACCCAAAGGCGATGTTGCTTTACCCAGTTCAATAATCCGTCCTGCATTCGGTTGCTCCCAAACTATTCTCGTGACTTCAGAACTGCGACCAGATCAAGATTGGCCACCCTGCGACCCACCAGCCATGCCGACCCGACGGCGGCAGCACTGACAACCAGCACGGCCAATATGACCGAACTTGTTTGAAAGACGAATGGCATCCGCATCAGGTCATTCTGCATCGATTGTGACATGCCATAACTGAAATAATATCCCAGCACCGCCCCGGGCAAAAAGGACAGCGCGGTCAGCATCAACAACTGTCCGATCAGGATGAAGCCAACTTCCCGCACGGTAAAGCCCAACACGCGTAGGCTGGCAAGTTCCCTTGCCTGTTCGCTCAACGCGATGCGGGCACTGTTATATACGACCCCGCCTGCAATCAGCATGGCAAACATACTGAACATACCGGCCATAATCAGCATCGACCGGTCCATCATCTCACCAAAACTATCAAACGCTGACAGCCGCGTTGCCACTGATTGCACCATCGGCATATCAAGTAGGTCGCGTACAAGTGGCCCCAACTCGTCGGGATCGATCTTCGCCTCGAACTGTTGCATCCGGCCCATTTCGCCGGTTAACCGCCCGAATGCCTCCATCGACATATAGGCCCCCTGCCCGACATATAGCCGGACAATCGCCGTGACAGGCACTTCGCGCGTATAGCGCCGCCCTGTCAGCAACTCTACCGTTATCAGGTCACCGACGCCCACTTGCAAATTTTCAGCAAGGGATTGGGCAAGGACAATCCCTGTTTCAGGAAGCGCAACCGGTTCACGATCATCATCCAGAAGTTGAGACAGCAACGTCCCCTGTTCGCGGGCGATGATGCCGCTGCGCTCTTCAACAACGCCATTGCGCAGTTTAACAGGGATGGCGTGGCTGCCTTCAACCCGTAACACACCGTCTATACTTTCAAGCCCGTGGATCGCTGAAGCGGGGCGTGCCTCAACCAATGTGATAGTCAGATCTTGCGTATGGCTGCGATAAAAATAGGTGTCAAGCAATGTCGCCGCAGCGCCTGAGAAGAAATTACCAAGCACAACAATTGCGACCGCCAGTGACATGCCAAACACGGTCACAAATGCCCGCATTGGCCGCCGCGTAATATTGCGTAAAATCATACGCGCTGGCTCCCGCCACTTACGGGTAAGCCCCATTCGTTCCAAAAAGCTGGGTCTGTAATTTGCCGGGGGCTCCGGTGACATGGCTTCCGCAGGCTGCAAGGCACTGACACGCCGCACCGTCATAAATGCACCGACGACTGCAGCGGTTGAACTGACAGCAATCGCAAGCAACAAACTTGCTGTATCGTTTTGTTGCAGCATAAATGGGAAGCGAAAAGCGATTTTATACAATTCCCCCAACAGGCTGGAAAGCGCCGCGCCAAGCCCCGCCCCCAGTACGGCCCCGATAAATGTGATGATCAATGCGAACCCCAGATAATGCAGGGCAATTTTATGGTTCTGCTTTCCGAACGCCTTGAACAGACCGATCTGCTCACGCTCAAGCGAAATAAGCCGGCTCATAATTACATTGATCAAAAAGGCCGCAATCGAAAGAAACAGGATAGGTACAACTGTGACCATTGTACTGAGTTGCTGAATCTCTGAATCAAGCATGGAGTCTGAAGGGTGATCTGTTCTGTCATAGGCCCCGCCACCCCCATAGGGTGCCAACATCTGGTCAAGCGTCCCAATCAGGCCGTCACTATCGGCACCCTTCTCTACATCAATGATTAGGCTGTTAAAGGCGCCATCATAATCAAATACCGCATCCAACAAATCGCGGTTTGCCCAAAAAATGCCGAACCCCTTTTCATCGGGAAACACACTGCCTGCAGGCATGGCGTAAACCGTATCTGCAGATGACCCGATGCCGACAATCGTCAATGTCATTTTGCGCCCACGCATGGTCGCCGTAACCTTGTCACCCAGATTTAGCCCAACAGCATTGGCAAAATTATAATGCGCAATAACCTCATGATCAGCGTGCATAAATGGCATGCGCCCCTGATCAAGAACCAATCTGTTAAGCGTGCTGCCCTGCGCAATATGGGGCGTTAGGGAAATCAATTGCCCCCGCGCCGGCACATCAAGAACCGGCACATCAATCAGGGCGATGCCCACCACCTTATCATCAACGCGCCGCACGCCCGGCAGCTTTTCAATCTCCCGTCGCACAAAGCGCGGCGCACGATGAACGCTTGCGAAAACATCACCAAACCCGGTTTGGTCATAATAGACCTGCCGTGTCGTCTCCAGCGTCTTAATGGTGTTAAGGGCCGCAACCATCAGTGCAATACCCGATGCGATGATCAGCGACACAGCAATTACCGACCCCCGCAATCGCCACAGGTCACGCAACAGCTTTTTGTTCAGTGCGCTCATGCTGCCTACCACTCAAGCTCATCAGGCAGGGTTTTTTCCGTATTGCGTATATCAGACACAATCTTGCCGTCAGCCATCCGCAACACGCGATCAGCCATCGCAGCCATGCCGGCATTGTGGGTAATAATAATTGTTGTTGTGCCCAGTGTTTTGTTTACGTGATCAAGTGCAATCAGAACTGACTTGCCCGTTGTGCTGTCCAATGCGCCGGTGGGCTCATCCGCGAAAAGCAAACTTGGCCGCTTGGCGATAGCACGGGCAACAGCCACACGCTGTTGTTCACCACCGGACATTTCAGCCGGGAAATGGTTCAGCCGTTCAGACAGGCCAACCAAGCCCAACGCTTCGGCCGGGGGTAAAGGATCATCAGACATTTCGCTAACCAGCCCGACATTTTCCCGCGCAGTAAGACTTGCCACCAAATTATAGAACTGGAAGATAAAGCCAATATAATGACGCCGAAAGGCAGTGCGCTCATTCTCGGTGGCTTTCGCAATATCCTTGTCGTGGAACATGACGGAACCATTGGTGGGCGCATCAAGCCCGCCAAGAATGTTCAACAATGTCGACTTGCCGGATCCTGAAGCCCCCAACAAAACCACAAGGTCCGACGGATAAAGATCAAGGCTGACATCATCAAGGGCAGTAATCATTGCCTGCCCTTCCCCATAGGTTTTGGAAAGGTGCCTTGCTGACAAGATCGGCGCGTGATCCTGTGCGGTTTGTGATGCGATAGTGGTGTCGCTCATACACTCATTGTGGGCGCACCCAGACGGGAATAGCAAGACTTATATCGATGGATCGGGCCCGGCAAAGGCCGCCTATTCCCGGTTCTGATAATATTGCTGCAAGATAAAGAACGCCTTCTTTTTCTGCCCGGTTTCAGACACCAACCCCTTGCGATTATAATAGTCCTGAATAGAGTTCAGGGGCCGCATATAGGATCGGAAGTCGCGCAACACCCATGGCGATATCCCGGCCAGCTGGTCACTGCGTTCCAGCATCTGCAGCTGCATGTCATAAACCTTGGCCTGATAGTCTTCTGACCAAATCGGCGCTGTGGGATCGGTGTAACCGGCCTTTGCCCCTGCGCCAAATTCAGAAATGATCAGTGGCTTATCAAACTTGGTGCCAATCACGACCTCATCCATCATATCAAATATGATACGGCGGGCATCAGCCTCTGGCAGGGGGACGATCAACGGAATAAACGCAGCATAGTACCAGCCAAAATATTCATTGATGGCCACGACATCCACAAATTCGCCCAACGGGTCTTCCGACCGCATATCAGGTGCCGCAGCCGGCCCCACATTGCCCAACCACGCGGCGGCGCGGGCAATCGCACTTGGGAAAAAGCCAATTTCATCTGCCAATGCCTGCTTTGTTTTATCACTGACCTGTGGGTCGTTCAAGGCGCGCGACACAACAGCATAGCCAATCGCCTCCAACTCCTTTCGGCCCGTCAACAATGCCGCTGAAACCAATCTTGTATTGTCCAGCCGCCGCACCTCATCCGCCAATGCTTCCAAAAACGCAAGACGCTCGTCTGATTCCGGTGTTTCGTTGGCGATCGACCAAATCACCACGCTGGCCCGGTTGGCATCACGGCGGATCATTTCCCCGATCATCGTTTTGGCCTTTGCCAGAACCGCTTCATCTTCAAAAGCGATTTGCCAGTAAACCGGCACTTCTGACCAGATCAGCAAGCCAAGTTCATCGGCAAGGCGCGTTGTCGCCGCATCATGCGGGTAATGGGCCAACCGAATAAAATTCGCCCCCAACTCCTTGGCAAGCATCAACATCGCCTTTGCGTCAGCGGGGCCATGGCTGCGTCCTTCATGAAGAATCGATTCTTCATGCATCGCAACACCCTTCAAAAAGATCGGTTCCCCATTCAGCAATATGTCTGTGCCTCGCGTTTCCACGGTGCGGAAGCCAACCCTGTCTGACACTTCATCATCACCCAAGGTGACAATCACGTCATATAGTTGTGGGTTTTGTGGCGACCACAATGTTGCATCGCTTAAATCAAGCTGTAGATAAAGCGCACCGGAACTGTCTGTTTGCACTTGCCGTTGAATGTTCAATGCGGGAATGGCAACCGTGATGTCTGTTCGTGAAGTCACGCCCGTCACATCAATTTTGATCACGCCCTGCTTTGTTTGATGGTCCTTCAACGAAACTGTGAAGTCTTCAATATGGGCGGCTGGCACGCTGACCAGCGACACTGATCGTGTTATGCCGCCAAAGTGCAGCCAATCTGCCCAGCGTGTCGGAATGGTGTGGGTGCCATGAAGATTATCAACCTTCACAACCAGACTATGATCACCGGGAGCCGACAGCGCGTCTGTTACGTCAAAGGCAAAGGGGGTGAAGCCGCCCTCATGCGCGCCCACAAACGCGCCATCAATCCAAACCTTGGCCCGGTAATTGACGGCGCCGAAATGCAGGAATTTGCGCCCGTCGCCCGTACCATCGCCCATACCATCGCCCGTACCGGCACTTGTAATCATGCGGTGATACCAAACCGTGCGGTCGTAAAAGAAAAGTTCAGCCTTTTGGCTGTTCCAATCCCCCGGCACGGTCAGGGTTTGGCTATTGTCGAATGAAAATTCCACCAAGTTTTGCGGCCCGCGAGGCGGGTTCAAGAAATAGCCACGTTCGGGAATATCGCCACCAAACGGGCTGGAATCACCCAACCCTAAAGGGTCAACAATGATTTGCCATTCACCATCCAGCGACACGCGCTGACGTTGCTCCACCAAGTTTGGCGCGGCCATTGCCGTACCGACAATTGAAAGCATTAGCGTCGCGCCCATCAGCGCTACAACACGTTGTAAAAGCTTCTTGATCATCAGTGAAAAGTCCCCATCAACCAATTTCACACACAATGAAAAGACGCACAGGTTCCGTCAAGGAAATTGCGGTTTTGCTGCGAATTTTGGGGAAAGAGTGGTGCCCGGGGGCGGGATCGAACCACCGACACTACGATTTTCAGTCGTATGCTCTACCAACTGAGCTACCCGGGCACTCTCAACCCTCATCAACGACTGAATCAGCCGCCGCGAGTGGCGTGGCGCATCTTGTAGACCATGCGCCTATCAGGAACAAGCAAAAATCAGGCTCACATTTGGTCGCACTAAAGATGTCGCTGATTTGCCTGTGCGGACTGCCATGCCAAACACGATAATCGCAAAAATACGTGAGGGAACCCGGCATAAACGCCCTGATGGCTATAGGTGAAGCCATTCTTCTCCATCACCCGGCGGGAGGCGACATTGGTCACAAGGGTAAAGCTCAACACTTCATCAACACGAAGGGTCTCAAACGCCTGCTTGATCAACAACCCGGCAACCGCACTGCCATGCCCCTGCCCCCAAAATTCGGGCATATAGGCATAGCCAAGCTCTATCGCTGATTCGCCATCAATCATCTTGTGACGCAAAAAGGCACGCCCCGCGAAATGCGTGGGGTCAAGCTTGCTGAAAAACACATACTCACCAAAGCCATGTGCCATCCAATGGCCGACGGCACTGTTCAGGCGTTGCTTGATTGTGGCTTCGTCCGCGATTCCCCCCAATGTCTTTGTGACATCAGGGTCGGTTTGCAGCCGGATATAGTGTGGCAGGTCTTCTACTCTTACCGGGCGACCGATCAGATGCCCCGTTTCAATTTCGGCGGGGACAAGCACGCCCTAGCCTTCATCATCGCGCATATCCCGTGCGGCACGGGCAGAATCCAGATCAATCACATCTGGATTAACAGGTTCCCCTGCAACGCGATACTTATCGCCTAGCCAGTTGCCTAAATCCAAATCCGCGCAGCGACGCGAACAGAACGGCTTAAACGCCTTATCAGTCGGTTTTTGACATAAGGGACAGGCCATTATTGCGGTGACACCACAAAATAGTCACGCCCGTGACGGGTTTCGGGACGCAGAATAAGCGAGCTGCCGATGCGGCCCCGAATATCCCCCATGATGGTGCCGTTGCGGGCCTCCAGCCATGAAATCACATCAGGGTGGGCCTGAAGCACCAAAGGTTTGCCGGGCATTGCACGGGCTTCGGATTCTGCACGGCGGATGGCGTCATTGGCAATCGTTGACACGGTTCTGATGCGGCCATGCCCGTGGCAGGGCCGGCAAGGCTCTGTCATCAACCGGGCCAATGGTTCGCGCACACGCTTGCGCGTCATCTCTACCAGACCGAATTCTGACATGCCTGAAATTTGAGTTGGGGCGCGGCTACGCTCCGCCCCTTTTTCCAACGCCTCTATCACGCTGGCAATGTTTGCGGGATCGTCCATGTGAATGAAATCAATAACGATCAACCCACCAATGCCGCGCAGCCGGACCTGACGCATAATCTCGCGCGCCGCATCCACGTTTGTGCGCACGGATGTTTCCTCCAGGCCCGCCCCACCGACATAGGAGCCTGAATTGACATCAACCGCCGTCAATGCCTCTGTCGTTTCGACCGTGATCCAGCCGCCATGTGGCAGGGCCACACGCTCCGACAGGGCGGTTTCGATTTCATACTCGATGTCATAAAGCTCAAAAATCGGGAAATCGCTTTTGTGCATCAAAATGCGATCATGGGCCTCGGGCATATGCACTTTCGCATAACGGCGGGCTTCATTGAACGCTTCAAAATCGTCAACCAATACGCGGCTGGTTTCTTCATCCACATGGTCACGCAGGGTTTGTGCCACCGGGTCAAGATCAAGGAACAAGGCGCTTGGCACTTTCGCCGATTGCAATTTGACCTGAATTTCGCGCCATGCATCACGCAGGTAGCGCGCGTCTTCATAAATTTCTTCAGCCGATGCTGACAGCGCGGCGGTACGCACGATGTAACCGCCACCGCGCCCATCAACACCAAATCCATTGGCATTCTTTGGCGCGGTCTTGTCTGTGTGGTTGTCACCAGATTCATAATCGGCATTGATCATGTCTTCGAGCATATTGGTCAAACGCTCGCGATCTTCTTCCTTATCAATGCGGCGTGACAGGGCGACACCGGACTGATTGGGCACATGCACCAGCATACGGCCTGGAATGGTGACATTGGCTGATAGGCGCGCACCCTTGTCCCCGATGGGGTCTTTAACGGCCTGCACCAGAATGATCTCACCCTCATGCACGCAGCGCGCAATGGGGGGCAGGCCATCTTCGTCATAGCCGGCAAGTTCGGCCAGGCACTGCGCCTCACGCGCACCAAGGAACCCGGCCCGCTCCAAACCAATCTCGACAAAGGCTGCCTGCATCCCGGGCAACACACGTTGCACACGCCCCAGATAAATATTGCCAATGACGGAATGGCCAGCGCGGCCTGCACTGTCCTCGTCCTTCCGCTCAAGAATTAAATCCTGCAAGCGGGCATCTTCGATCAGGGCAACACGGGTTTCCCCCGCCCCTACATTAATCAGGACTTCTTTTTGCATGAGCCAGTCTAAGGTTCGTTATGATTCTGAATAGTAACATTGGACACTATTGGGCCTTAACCCATACCCAACGTCAAGGGAGGATATAGCCATTTCCGCGCAAAAGCGCGGCAGTCTCGTATAATGGTAGACCGACTACATTTGTGTAGCTGCCTTGAATATCAATGACGAAGCCGCCGGCCCGCCCTTGAATTGCATACCCGCCGGCAAGGCCCTGCCACTCACCACTGGCAAGATAGGCTGCCTTTTCCTCGGCACTGATCCGCTTCATACGCACCCGTGTTTCGATGGTGCGTGTACGGCACGTGCCGTCAGGACAGATCAACGAAATTGCGGAATAAACCCGATGCCGCCGCCCCGACAACAAAGTCAGAAAACGGCCCGCCTCTTCTTCGGTGGCAGGCTTGCCCAAATTGCGGCGACCGACACAAACCGTTGTGTCAGTCCCCAAAACAAAACTGTCAGGATACTGGGCTGCAACATGTGCAGCTTTCGCTGCTGCAAGGCGCGCGACCAGATTACGGGGCTGCTCACCGGCAAGCGGGGCTTCATCAATATCAGCAGGAACAATCGCCTGCGGCGCAATACCGATCTGGGCAAGAAGATCGCGCCGCCGCGGGCTGGCGCTGGCCAGTATCAGCGGGGCATTGTCAGGCACGCAGAGAGACCTATTTATAACGGTAGGTGATGCGACCTTTGGTCAGGTCATAGGGTGTCATTTCTACCAACACCTTGTCACCGGCCAGAACACGAATGCGGTTTTTGCGCATTTTGCCTGCCGTGTGACACAGCACTTCATGTTCATTTTCAAGCTTCACGCGGAAAGTTGCGTTCGGCAATACTTCGGAGACTACGCCACCGATTTCTAGCAGTTCTTCTTTGGCCATATAACCGTGTCCAAATCCTGTTCAATCGGGCCAAACAGTTCGACCCTGCAAATTGGTGCGGAATGTGGCCAAAAACCCGGGGAAAATCAAGCCTTTCGGCATCGTCTTTACGTCGCGGGCCTATTCAGCGCCCAACCGTTCCTTGATCCGTGCCTCCAGCGCGTCACGCAGCGCGCGAAAAATGTCCAGCTTTTGGGCCCTACTGCCCCCTTCAAGGGCCGCTGTAGGGTCAATCGTGGGCCAATATTCAACGTCACAGGCCATTGTGTCCGTCAAAGCCACTGCATGATGCTGCGCATGGGGTGACAAGGTGACGATCAGGTCAAAGCTGGTATCTTCAAGGTCTTCAAAGGTTTTGGGGTAATGCGCCCCCATATCGATCCCCCGCTCCTTCATCACTTCGACAATGAACGGGTTGATGGGTTCAGCCTTTACCCCCACCGAATCAACATAAATCCGCCCCCCGGTCACATCCCTGGCAAGGGCGGCAGCCATTGGGCTACGGATAGAATTGAACGTACAGGCAAACAAAACAGCGTCAGGATTACGAACCGGCTCTACCGCACCGGGCAAAACCTGTTTGTGCGCCTTACCCAAAACCGGTGGGGCAAACCCCATGCGAGAGCGCCCGGTCACAGTCTAGCCCCTTAGGTGCAAAACGCAAATCAGCGTGAACAGCCGCCGCGCGGTGCCGTGATCGACCTCAATCTTGCCGGCAAGCCGTTCCTGCAACAGGGTCGATCCTTCATTGTGCAGGCCGCGCCGGCCCATATCAATCGCCTCGATCTGTGCGGGGCTGGCGGTCTTGATCGCCTGATAATAGGATTCGCAAATATCCCAGTAATCACGAACGATCCGGCGAAACGGTGACAGCGCCAGCAAAACATGCCCCGCCTGCGTGCCATCGGCCCCCTTGATGTCAAAGACAAGACGGCGTTCCACAATCGACAATGTCAGGTCATAGGGGCCGGGCGCCCCCTGCAATTTTTCTGAAACGGGGGAAAAGCTGTTTTCTTCCAACAGATCAAAGATCGCGACCTTACGCTCATGATCAATGTCGGGGTTCAACGGCACCCCGGTGCTTTCATCAAGCGTAATATTCGAGATTGATTGTGGGCCTTCAGGCATAGTCAGCTTTGTCAGTGCAGGTCAGAGTGGCGAAGCAAATCAGTCCCCACCTTGCCACCTCTTAGTCGCGCTGCCAAGGCATGTTGAGCCTGATTGCAACAGAAAGCGCATGGGCGTCCAAACCTTCTTCCTGTGCAAGGCGCACGGCGGCGCTGCCGACCTGCTGCAACCCCTGCGGCCCACAGTTCAGGATGGAGCTACGCTTGAGGAAATCAAGCACGTTCAATCCCGATGCGAAACGCGCGGTTCGTGATGTCGGCAGTACGTGATTAGGGCCTGCAAGGTAATCCCCCACAGCCTCTGGCGTGTGACGCCCCATAAAGATGGAGCCTGCATGTTTGAACTTCGGCAACAGGGCCTCAGGCTCATCTACGGCCAACTCAATATGTTCAGGTGCCAACGGGTCGATAAGCGCACATGCCTCGTCCAGATCCTGCGCAATAATCACAGCGCCGAATTGATCCCAGCTTTTGCGGGCGATGTCCGCGCGCGGCAAGACGGCCAAATGCGCCGCAACAGCCTGAACAACCTGATCGGCAAATGCGGCATCGGTTGTGATCAGGATTGATTGCGCAATCTCGTCATGCTCTGCCTGACTAAGCAGATCGGCGGCAATCCAGCTAGGGTCGGATTTGTCGTCACTGACCACCAGAATTTCCGATGGTCCGGCAATCATATCAATACCGACCTGTCCGAACACCTGACGCTTGGCTTCTGCCACAAAGGCGTTACCCGGACCGGTGATCTGGTCAACCCGCGCAATTGTTTCGGTGCCATAGGCCAGCGCCGCAATCGCCTGCGCCCCGCCAACACGGTAAATTTCGTCAATGCCCGCAACATGCGCTGCGGCCAGAATAACAGGATTGATCACCCCATCAGGCGTCGGCACAACCATCGCGATACGCGGCACACCAGCAACCTTGGCCGGGACAGCATTCATCAACAATGAACTGGGATAGGCTGCCAACCCGCCAGGCACGTAAAGCCCCACCGCATCCACAGGCGTCCAACGGTGACCAAGGGTGATCCCGGCATCATCCGTAAACAGGCCATCATCAGGCATTTGCTTTTCGTGATAGGCACGAATGCGGGCCGCGGCCAATTCCAATGCGTCACGCAATGTCGGCTCACACGCGTCACAGGCGGCCTTGATATCATCAACCGGCACCGCCATTCCGGTGCTGCGCACGTCAAAGCGATCAAACTTCTGCGTCAGCGCAAACAAGGCCTCGTCACCGCAAGCGCGCACATCGGCAATGATACCGCGCACGGCATCACCCACGTCGCTTTCCCCTTCGCGGCGCAGGGCGACCAGCACCTGATAGCGCGTGGTGAAGTCAGCATCTGTTGTGGTCAATATCTGTGGCATCGGCCTAGCTTGGTTTCGTCAATCGTCAAGTTTGTGATCAGGGCGCACCGGGGTTTTCCACGGCTCCCCCTTATCGGTCAGGTAAATATCCAGCGCCTCAACATCAAGGCGCACTGCTGCATTGTCTGCACACTCAAGCTGTAGCGCAAACGGGCCGGACGGGTCGTCCCCCAATGGTGTCACAGTCAGGGCCAGCAGGTCCAGCACCTTGGCCTTTTCTTCAAGTCCAAAGCCGCGCACTTTAACATCGCTGACATTATCGATATGCAAAAGCGCCCGTGTCCGCGCAAACGGTTCAGGGTCGGCACGATTAAACACGCGGGAGAGGAAGCCGCGCTTCTTCTCAACCACGTCGTCCAGTTCCTCCCATGCAAAGCGGGCAAGGGCGGCAACAAAGCGTTTTTGGGAGGGCAGATAGGCCATCTCCCCCACAAACAGCGCCGCATCCTGCACCAGGGCGGAAATCACAGCCAGATCATCAATATCCTGTGCGTGAAGCCTGACCGCCCCCGTCATCAGAACGTCCTTTCGTCACTGACGCGTTCGACCAAGGCCCCAACGGCGGTCAGCTTTTCTTCCAGCCGCTCATACCCACGGTCCAAATGATAGACCCGGTTTACTTCGGTCACGCCTTCTGCGCCCAACCCGGCAATAATCAGCGAGGATGAGGCACGCAAATCTGTGGCCATCACCGGCGCACCAACCAAACGATCCACACCACGCACCAATGACGATGCCCCATGCACCGTGATATCTGCGCCCATGCGCACCAATTCAGGCACATGCATGAAACGGTTTTCAAAAATCGTTTCGGTGATCATCGCGGCACCTTGCGCACGCGCCATCAATGCCATCAATTGCGCCTGCATATCGGTGGGGAAGCCGGGATAGGGTTGCGTTTCCACATCCACACCTGTCACACGCCCGTCCATTGCCACGCGGAGGGTACGGTCCCCCTCCTCTACAATAACGCCGGCACTGCGCAATAATGCTGTCACCGCCTCAAGCGCGCCGGGGTCCACATGACTTAAGGTGACATCGCCTTCGGTAATGGCCGCAGCCATCATATAGGTGCCTGCCTCAATCCGGTCGGGGATCACACGTTCATCAGCACCGTGTAGCTCGTCAACACCATCAACCGTCAACGTATCGGTGCCCTGACCGCTGATCTTGGCACCCATACTGTTCAGGCAATGAACAAGGTCTCCGATTTCAGGTTCGCGCGCGGCGTTTTCAATAATCGTTTGCCCTTTGGCAAGGGCAGCGGCCATCAACAGATTTTCGGTCGCGCCAACAGACACTTTCGGGAACGTCACCCGATTGCCAATCAACCCATTAGGGGCCGAGACCATGACATAGCCGCCCTCAAGCTCAACCTCGGCGCCCAATCGTTCCATCGCATTCAGGTGCAAATCAACCGGACGCGTGCCGATGGCACAGCCGCCAGGCAGTGACACCACCGCCTCACCGTGCCGCGTCAGCATCGGGCCCAGGACGAGTATCGATGCCCGCATGGTCTTGACCAGATCGTAAGGCGCGTAGAGTTCGTTTATGCCAGCGCAATCGACTTCGATATTCATGCGCTCATCGACGGTCAGGTTCACGCCCATCCGCCCAAGTAGCGCCATCGTTGTGGTGACGTCGTTGAGATGCGGCACGTTGCCGACGGTGACCGGGTCGACCGTAAGCAGAGTGGCCGCGAGAATGGGCAGCACCGCGTTTTTGGCACCCGACACTCTCACCTCGCCGCTGAGCGGTGCTCCGCCGTCAATGATGAGTTTGTCCATGGCTTCCTATCGCGCCTGCGAAAAACCGCGCATCATAACGCATCCCGGGCTCTCGCAGAGCCCTACCCGCATGGGTACGGACCAGGAGCAGCAATTGCGCGGCCGCTTGTCCGGCCCGCGACCGGACCTCGGTCAGTTGCCGAGTGCCGCGTTCTTCTCCTGCAGAGAAGCGATCAGACCGTCGATGCCGTGCTGCT